>VFQP010003002.1_pt1 | contig 17835 bp, 16 predicted proteins | sample 3512351 | NCBI WGS metagenome assembly VFQP01 (sample SAMN10412372, study PRJNA504923) | tailings metagenome | isolation source: Relicate 1 Philex TSF1 revegetated site | place: Philippines: Tuba, Benguet | collected 2017-08-29
AAACAACAATCAGAAATGGGATCATTATGTTTTGAAGTAAATCTCTTGTTAGCAAAGCCGTAAATGCCTATTATTTTCGTTTCTACGTATTTTTTTTAGCCACGAGTACACTTGGGTCATTTAGGTTCAAAAAGTCGCTTAAAATCAAATTTTCATAGCCTACCCCTATTTGTCGTAGCCTGTAAGAATCAATCACAATAAATTTTTTCTTTGCTATTGGCACTTACACGAGTTTTATGCCCAAATCATCGGCTTGTCGCTGATAATAGTTTTTAATTTCTTGAATCTGCAACACAAATTTCTGCTCGACCCATTCCGATACATACGAGTTGAAAGAAAATCCTGCTTGATTAATAGCATTTAGCAACTGCTGCTGAGGATTTCCAGCCAAAGACAATTCCTGAAATTTAGCCCAAGCCAATTCTGCCAAAAGGCGTGGATTAGATACTTGGTTTTCGGTTTGCAAATTGTTAATGAGTTCGGTGGCTAATGCTTCGTTTTGTTGAAAAATATCGGTAATAAATTGAGCTTTAGCTTGGATAAAATTATTTTGAATTTCATTTTTCCGATTCTCAAAAAACTCTTGTTGCTGTTTTTTGTGTAGTGCTACCGTTTTGTCTTGTTGCTTTTTAACAAGCTCTTGTGTTTGTTGTTGTTTGCTTTCTAGCAAACTTGGCGTTCTGACCATATTGTTCATGTATCCACCAATATTTACCATTTTTTCACCTTGACCAATTTTATTGAGTACATATTCTATTCCCAATTCAACTTGTTCGACAGGCAGTTCTTTCAGCCAGTTTTTGAGGGTAGTTTTGGTAACTTTGTATTTTTTTACTTTTTCGTACAAAAGCTCCAAGGTTGAGGTATCGTTTACCACTTCGACCGACGGGGGTATAACCTCTTCACTAATTTCGGCTATTTCGTATTCTTCTGGTGTATGGCTCGACACCACAATTTTCCCGTTGCTTGATTTTATTACTTGTCGTGTAATTTTTCGAGCCATCACTTCTTGGCGAATGGTTTTCTTTTCTTCTAAGTAAAAAACTACCGCTTCGACAGCTCTACCTGCTTTTTCTTCTTCCAAGCTACTTACAAGCAAGTCGGTATATTTTTCTAAATCTTTGATTCCTTTCTGGATAATTTTCTGTTTGAAATTACCGTACAAAGGATATTCTTTGGCTTCAATGGCCAGTATTTCACGAAGACGAGTAACCGTATATCGCACCTTCCGATTGCCCAGATTGTACTGATGCCTTAGAATCAAATATAATTTTACAGAATTAGGACTTTGAATATTAGCGATGTTCCTTACGTCGATGGTAAGGTATTCTTTTTGGAGTTGTAAAAGGTATGGTTTGAGTTTGGGATTAAATTTGAGCCTTATGCGATTTTGTTGGCTGATATTTACAGGTTCGCTGGTTTCATCAATTAAGTGAATGGTAGTTCTATAAATCTCGCCGTCTTCTTTCTTCTCAAAAATCACAAACTTTCGATTGAACAGCCTTTCCGATGCCCCACGAATGGCCTCGTAATAACGGCCATCGTCGCTCAACGAAAATAATTTGATAATATCCTGTGTTCTGATTTCATACTCCACAAAATCTTCGTCATCAGGTAATACCATTGTCAGCATGGTTGTAAACACCCGAAACTCGTGGATGTCCATTTTTGACGTAGCTTCCACAAGTCCAGCTTTACCTCCTTGCATCCGAATAATGTAACGGTCTTGATAGTCTTGTTTCTTTCTGGTGCTTGTTTTTTTGGCCATGACAAATCGTTGTAAAACACAGGTTAGGGTCATCCAATTTTGATACAAACATACTAAAAAACGGATAATTAATATAACAATAACTCTTAAAAGTTATAGTTATATTAATTCCGTGAAATTGGTTATAGTTCTCCGTGTTTTTGGTTATACTTCCCCGTGAAATTGGTTATAGCTCTCCGTGAAATTGGTTATAGTTGTCGTGAAATTGGTTATAGTTAGCCTTGCAATAATCTGATAATCAATTAGTTATGAGAGGTAAAAAGAATAAAAACAAATAAAAATATAAAAAACAAACAAAAGAGTTGTTGTTGATTTTTTATATTTTTTGTTTAAAAAAAAATGAAAAATAGAGCTTTCCCAAAATTTAGTGAAATCGTGAAATTGGTTATAGTTAAAATCCAACTAGCTTGTATTGTTGTTAATTTTTTTAAAAAAGAAAAAAGCAGTTCCGTGAAATTGGTTATACTTCTCCGTGTTTTTGGTTATACTTCAAAATGGGGATTTCTATTGTTGATTTTGGTGATTTTATAAAATCACCAAAATCAACAGATACAATAAGGCCGAAAGAAATAGGTATTTAAACCAATAGATTTTTGAGAGCTTGAGAAAGGCTAATTAATTCATCGCACAAAGTGGTACTTTCGGTATTGCTCAACCTTTGAGCAATATCCTGAATTTGTTTTTTCAGGTTTTGTCTATCTTGTTGTTTGTTATCGGTTTGTAGCTTGGTTTGAGCGACACCAGCGGGTTTTACCAATTCGGCAACCTGCTCAAGCGAGTTAATGGGTTCTGCCTGATGAGTAATTTGAGCCAACTGTTGTATGTCCGATTTTTTGGCTTTTACTCTACCCGCTAAAATATCCTTTTTGAGCTCAACCGACAATAAGTTTAAACCCTCAGCAAATTCAGCATCGCGCTTGATAGTTTTTTCGCTAACATTATATTGCTTTGCCAACCTTACAGAAGTAGGCTCTTTTTTGACCTCTGACCCATAAAGGACATTTTGTCCTTTATGCTCATCTCGGGCATATTTCCCTTTTTCGAGCTTTTCGGCATTATATCTCAAGCCTCTCAGGTAGGATGCTTGTTCGGGAATAAGATTACGCCTACCTAGCTGATTATCAATCATATACTCCTTGGCTTCTTTCAAAGAAGTAAACGAAACCAAGTGTATTTTGAAATCTATTTTATGTTTTTGGCAAATCCCATAGCGGTTGTGTCCATCAATAAGGACATAGATATTTTCATTACTGCCAGATGTATCTATGGTGTTGCGAGTGGTTTGCCAGAGCATCAAGGCTTCACGGCAGCCTTCAGCTAAGATATTTTTTTCTAATTGTTTTTGCTCATCATCTTGCAAGGGCGGAATCAAATCACGAAGCTCGTCGAGTACAACAATTTGTTGTTTGATAGCTTCATGATTCAATAAGCTTTGGTCTTTGATAATTGCCTTGGTGCCTAAATTATTGGTATATTTTTTCATGTGATTAAAAAAAGTCGTTTAGTTATTTGAACAAAACTCTTTGGCAAAGTTCAAATAGTCGATAGCACCGTTTGAATGAGCATCGTAGTCGAAAATATTAATTTGAGCAATTTGAGATTCCTTCAACGAAACGTTGATACGGATTTCAGTTTTATAAATTTTGAAATTGCTGAGTGTTTGATAAACATAATCGATCATGTCTTTGTGGACTTTCAAGCGTTTATCTACCATTGTTAGCAATACCCCCTCTACCATCAATTCAGGATTGATTCTTTCTCGAACCTGAGTGATTCTTTCAAAGAGATTGTTGATTCCCTTCATAGCCGAAACCTCAGGCTGTAGGGTTACCAAGCAGCTATTGGATGCCACTAAGGCCGAATTGGTAAAAATATTCAAAGCGGGAGGGCAGTCGATTAAGATATAGTCATAATTTTCACGAAGTGGACTTATGCGGTTTTTGAGCTGGTTAACCCCCCCCACAGCTTGGACTAATTCCAAATCGGCATAAGCAAGCTCTAAATCACTGGGTGCAAGGTCATAATTTTCGGCGATACTCACAACGGGCAATTCTTCATTTTTTAATAAAGCATGAACAACCTGTTTTTCGGGGTTATCGATACCCAGCGATTGCGACAAGTTACCTTGCGAATCCATATCGATCAGCAAAACCCTAAATCCTAGCTGTGACAAAGCTTTACCAAGGTTGATTGTGGTGGTAGTTTTGCCAACACCTCCTTTGTGGTTGATAATCGAAATAACCTTAGCTTTATTATTTTGGCTTTCGTTATAACCATATTTAATAAGAATTGGATAAAGGGCATTGAGATGTTTTTGGTTCAGAACTCTGTCGCCATTGAGTGCTTTTGCCAAGGTACTGTTAGGAAGACCAGCCTCTTTTTCCAAAATTGATATAGATAAAGCAGGATTTCTTCTCAGGAATAGGATTGTTTTATCGTGAGATAGCATAGTTTGAGATTTTTATTTGTCCTAAAATTAGGATAAAATAATACATTTGTCAAATTTATTGGACAAATAGTGTTGAAATAATAAAAAATGAAATTCGTGACTATATGATAACTATCATAAAAGTTTGTTTATCCCTTTTTACTACAAAAAAGAAAAAAATGTAACATCTTATAAACCAAGGTTTTTTGATGGATTTAAAGAAAAAATCAAAAAAAAACAATAAAAATGTTTATTCTATAGATTTAGTAGATTATATTTGCTAAACAAGTTGATGTAAAAGCTAGTAGTTATCTAATTCAAATGTAATTTTTATCAATCATACTTTTCAACTTTTGAAATTTTATAATAGTGCAACAAAAAAATTAAATACTGACTAACAACTACTTATAGTAGTATTGCCAAACTTTTGGGAATAAGTTTTTGGGTTAGTTCTTTGTTTTGTATCAATAGCTTATATATTGACTAACTCAATCCTTGAGATTTATTATTAGTACAAATGTTTTTATTTTGCATATTAATATACTTAATCTATATACTTAATATTTTTTATAAATTTACCAACTATGTCTGAATTAAACAAAAACAGAAATCAAACGGCCTTGGGCGATGTAGCAGCACGGCAGCTAGCTATTGCTACCCGTACAGTGCCACAGCTTTCGACAATTACGCCAAGATGGCTAACACGCCTATTGAACTGGATTCCAGTAGAATCTGGGGTGTATCGTCTCAACAAAGTAAAAGATGCTACCAGTGTAGAAGTAGATTGCTCTGGCCGAGATGAGCGCGAGCTGCCTCATACCTTTGTTGATTATATCGAAAACCCAAGAGAGTACAACCTCAGTGCTGTCAATACGGTATTAGATGTTCATACAAGGGTGTCGGATTTGTACAGCAAGCCTTACAATCAGATTTCTGAACAATTGCGTTTAACGATTGAAACCATCAAAGAGCGTCAGGAAAGCGAGTTGCTCAACAACAAAGAGTACGGTTTGTTGAATAGTGTAGCTCCATCGCAGGTTATCAAAACCCGTAACGGCGCTCCTACTCCTGATGATTTAGATGAGCTTTTAACAAAAGTTTGGAAAGAACCAGGTTTCTTCTTGTTGCATCCACTTACGATTGCAGCTTTTGGCCGCGAGTGTACCCGTCGTGGTGTACCACCCCCAACGGTTTCGTTGTTTGGTTCACAATTCATTACTTGGCGAGGTATTCCGTTGATACCATCAGACAAAGTGCCTATTGAAAATGGCAAATCAAAAATCCTTTTGTTACGTACAGGCGAGAGCCGTCAAGGGGTTGTGGGTTTATATCAGCCAGGGCTTCCAGGCGAGCAGTCGCCAGGGCTTTCGGTACGCTTTATGGGTATCAACGACAAAGCCATTGCCTCTTATTTGATTTCTTTATATTGCTCTTTGGCAGTATTAGTTGACGACGCTATTGCTGTTTTGGAAGACGTAGAAATAGGAAACTACCATGAGTATAAATATTAATCAACCGCAAGGTTTACCCGATATCAAGTTTTTGGAAGAACTGGCCAATCAATTTTTTACGGAATTACCCGTATCAAACCCTGTAGGGATCAATCCCCAAGAACTCAATTATGATTCGTTGGCTAGCCAGCATAGTACCAAAGAGGTACATAGTTTTGCTAGAACCATACCCGAATCAGAAAGTAGTGCATTGGGTTTGCCAAGCTTAGGTGGGGCTGGTATTTCTCCAACAGGAAGTATCAATGCCGTGAATGCCATTGATTTAAGCCATCAACAGCGTAATTTTCCTGACCCCAACTTTGCGGGTCAGGGAAATGTACCGCAGTCGGTTGCAGGAAAAGGTATTTCACCGTCGGCACATCATCAAGGCAACGAAGTAAATCTGGCTAATCCTCAGACAAGCCTGCCCGACCCGCATTTTGCGGGGGCGGGTCGAGTACCACAATCAGTAGCAGGTAGTGGCATTTCGCCATCAATTGAAGGTAATGAAACATTTTCTGGATTACCTTTTGCTTCGGGGCTTGATTTTTTTCCAGTACTAAACACTGTCGTTGCTGATAGTCCTTCTTTTGCCTCTTCTCCACAAATTCCCATTTCTGGGTTGTCGGACGCATCGTATTATTTTTTACAAAATGATACAGGTAAGGATTTGACGAACGCTTTTTTTCAAGAAAAAAAACAACATCCCAAAGCATCGGCTTTTAAGGCTGCTTTTGATGCTAATCTTATCAAAAAGGATTTTCCCATTTTACAAGAAAAAGTAAATGGTCGTCCTTTAATTTGGTTAGATAATGCTGCCACAACTCAAAAACCAAAATTGGTAATTGATAGGATTAGCTATTTTTATGAACATGAAAATTCTAATATTCACCGTGCTGCACACGAGTTGGCAGCTCGTTCAACCGATGCCTACGAAGCTGCTCGTGAGAAAGTTAGGGCTTTTGTTAATGCCAATTCAACCAACGAAATTGTATTTGTACGAGGAGCAACCGAGGCCATTAATTTAGTAGCAAAAAGCTGGGGAGAACAAAACCTTCAAGCAGGCGATGAAATTATTGTTAGTAATCTCGAACACCACGCTAATATTGTGCCTTGGCAACAACTGGCAGCAAAAAAAGGGCTGAAATTGAGGGTTATTCCTGTCGACGATGACGGACAGGTAATTTTGGAAGAATACATCAAATTGCTAAACCCTAAAACCAAATTAGTTTCGTTTACGCAGGTTTCTAATGCACTAGGTACGGTTACACCAGCCAAACAGATTATTGATTTGGCTCATCAGGCAGGGGCAAAAACCTTGTTGGATGGTGCTCAGTCGGTATCGCACCTGCGGGTAGATTTAAAGGCTTTGAATACTGATTTTTTTGTATTTTCAGGGCATAAAGTTTTTGGCCCTACAGGTATTGGAGTATTGTATGGCAAAGAGGATTTACTCAACGAAACCCAACCTTGGCAAGGTGGCGGCAATATGATTAAAGATGTAACCTTTGAACATACGCAGTTTCATCCTGCTCCTAATCGCTTTGAAGCTGGTACGGGCAATATTGCTGATGCTGTTGGGCTTGGGGCGGCTATCGATTACGTAAACCACTTGGGTATCGACAATATTAATCAATACGAGCATTATTTGCTGTTGTATGCTACCAATTTACTCAAGGAAATTCCGGGGTTGAGACTTGTAGGTACAGCTCCCGACAAGGCAAGTGTGTTATCGTTTACCCTAAAAGGTTTTACAAACGATGAAGTAGGACAGGCTCTCAACAAAGAAGGTATTGCTGTACGTACAGGACACCATTGTGCTCAGCCTATCTTGAGAAGATTCGGCTTGGAAAGTACAGTACGCCCGTCGTTGGCATTTTATAATACATGTCAAGATATAGATACTTTGGTAGAATCGCTGTATAAACTGAAAAGTGGTTATTGATTTTTTATGTAAAAATTTGAAGATGAGTAATTTGAAGATAGAATTTAGTTGTAATTCCTTTCTGTTTTCAGGTTTTCACATCTTCAAATTTTTGATTTAGTATAACTTCTTCTGTCTCCAAAAACCTTAAAAAAACGCTAGTATGGATAATCCTAATATTCATAATTTCATCGATTTGCTTCATAAAACCCATAAAGCAGAATGGGAGGCAACACCCAAAATTCAAGATGCCATTATTTGGTTAAGTGATTTGATAGAATTTTTGTTTCCTAATAACCGATTACACAAACAATCAACTTATGAAGGGATTTTGAAAAAAAACCAAATAGACCTTGAGAATATTTTACTAAGCTACCTCGACCCTAAAATTATAAATATAGAAGAAAAGGTAAACGCTTTTTATGGGTCGTTAGAAAACCTCTATCAAAATTTAAGAGCCGATGCTACCAAAATCTATGAAAATGACCCAGCTGCTACTAGCATTCATGAAGTAATAGTTTCGTATCCAGGGTTTTATGCTATTGCCGTTTATCGTATTGCCAATACTTTATCAATTTTAGAAATCCCTATTTTACCAAGAATTATTAGCGAACACGCCCACGGAAAAACAGGGGTAGATATTCATCCTAATGCACAAATTGGAGTACCTTTTTTTATTGATCATGGTACGGGTATTGTGATTGGAGCTACCAGTATTATTGGAAAAAACGTAAGTATTTATCAAGGTGTAACGCTTGGAGCTTTGCAGGTTAGCAAAGAATTAGCCGAAACCAAAAGACACCCAACGGTAGAAGATAATGTGATTATTTATGCTAGAACAACCATTTTGGGCGGAAAAACGGTCATTGGGCATCATAGTATTATTGGGGGAAGCGTTTTTTTAACCAAAAGCGTAAGCCCTTATTCTCATGTTTTTAATACACATCAGTTACGGATTGATGTCAAACATGAGGTATTAGATTAAGTGGTTTTTCAGCATGAAAAACCACTTAGGAGCTTAAAAGCCTATACCAAACTGAAACCCAATGCCCCATGTGCTAGGTTTATCATTGCCAAAACGGGCAGGCAAGGGAAGAGCTACAAAGTAATTGGTATTTTTGTTTTTCTTGATAACCTTATTAAGTACTGGAGTGAAACCAAAACGGCCAGATGTTTCAAAGGCAGCACGTGTTACCAGCGTAAAACCATGCTTAAAACGAAACATTACTCCTGGATGAAATAAGAAATTATTCATTTTGGCTACGTTGTTTTCTGACCTAATAAATGGTACAAACTCAAAACTAAAGCCTATTTGGTCGCTTTTTAGAATATTGATTCCTGTTGGCATGCCAACTGTGTAGCTTGACGTAAAATTATGGCTTGTACCTTCCGAACTAAAATTGACAATAGGGTGAATAACACCTACATATCCTGCAATTTTAGGGTAGCCCGATGTGTTTTGAGCATTTGTTTTGACAAGAAAAAGCAATGAAATAAATAATGTAAGTAAAGTTTTAGTGTACATCGCAAAGTGTTTTAATGAATAAAAAAAAAGGTTATAATAGCTTGAATACAACTCCTGCCAGGCCCGCCAGTATAATGATATAAGGTTCTTGCATTTTTTTGATATATAACAGTGAAGCTCCTGATAATAAGGCTATTAATGCTGTAGGTATATCTACAATACTGCGAGTGGCAATTACAACTACCGAACCTACAAGAGCCCCTACAACTGCGGCTGTGATTCCCTCTACAAAGGCTTTGATGGATAAGTTGGACGATATTTTTTTGAAGTATGGAGCTGGTAAAATAGTTAATAAATAGCAGGGAAGAAATGTGGCAAAAGCTGCGGCTGTAGCACCCCAAAAGCCTTCAACCAAATATCCAATAAAGCCTACGGTAATTACGACAGGGCCGGGTGTAATCATGGCTACTGCTACTGCATCTAAAAATTGAACTTCGTTGAGCCAATTTTTTTGTACAACCACCCCCTCATGCAAAAAAGGTACAATAGCTAGTCCGCTACCAAATACAAATGCTCCTGCCTTGGCAAAAAATAATATAATATCAACAATTCGTGAATTTTCGATAGGTAATAGCCATGTGCTTGAAACAAGCAAAGGAGAGTGTTTTAAGAGTTTGTTTGACCACTTGGGTGGGAATTTGTACAGCATATAAGCAAAGCCCGATAGTACAAAAAATAATATTTCTTCTCGTTGTGTAAGAATCGTAAAAATGATACTTAGTCCATAAAAAAACCAAAGAAGAGCATTTTTTTTGAAAGACGATACCGTCAATAATCCTACCGACTTTACCGTAAGTTTGTACGAACTAACCGTAATAATGCCTATTACACCAGCCCCAACACCATAAAAAACAGTTTGCATCCATACTAAATGGCTATATTCAACATAACAGTATCCTAATACAACCACCATCAAGAATGAGGGCAATACAAAGGCAATCCCACACAAGGTAGCTCCTACAATACCATGATGAACAAACCCTAAATAGATACCCAACTGAGCCGCCAATGGCCCTGGTGCTAGTTGTGCTAAAGCAAGTCCTGTTTTGTATTCTTCTTCAGAAATCCATTTTTTCTTTTCAACCAAATCTCTGTGCATATAGCCTACCAAGGCTACAGGCCCTCCAAAACCTGAATAGCCGAGTTGGAGGAAATATAAAACGATATTTTTAAGTGAATAATGAGGCATTGAGGGTTTAGTATTTAAGTTTTGTACAAAAATCTATGCAAAACCCTCGCTAAAATAGAACAGAATTAACCTTTTGTATCAGAATTACTTTTTCGTAACATTTTTCTGTAAAAAGAAGGATTTTGACCTGTATGGCTTTTGAAAATGCGGGTAAAATGGCTTTGGTCAGAAAAACCCGTATGATAAGCAATCTCTGTAAGTGTATAATTGGTAGTTTCTAGTAGTTCTATGGCTTTTTCTACCCTCAACTTCCTAATGTATTCGCCATAGCTAAGGTTTTCAAAATATTTTGAAAATTCTCTGGACAAATAAGCTGGGTTTATGTCTAATTCTTTGGAAATATCTTTCAAACTCAACGCCAAGTTGGTGTCTATTTGGTCTTGTAAAATATCCTTTAATTCTTTTGCCCAGGTTGGGGTTTTGCGATGTTGGGTTATTACTTTCTGAAACACATTCACGAGTAGGTCTTCAAAAGGATTTTGAATATGTTTCACTTTTTGAAGATACAATGCCCAGCTGTATAGTGCATCGTATAGCATAAAACCATGATGAAGTAGCTCGTAGTCGTTTTGAAAATTATAAGCCAAGCCCGCCGAAATAGCCCATAATCCTGCCGAATAGGACGAAATATCATGTCGGTCGGTGTCGGCACCTCTTATAATATCGGCCATAGTCAAAAGGGCAGGGCTTGAAAGGTGGTATTTTTTTAGCAGAGCATCGAAGGTACATTTATCATTGATATGTGATAATTCTACATTGGGAATATCAAATGGAATAGCTCCAAGTATAGCGGCTTGAGGTAAAACATCGGCAAAAGGGACAAAATAAAACTCAGCTTCGGAATCAATAAAGTTTTTAATAAGCCATGGACACGCTATGCGGTCAATTTTGGGTTTTTCTCGGGTAATCCACTTCATCGTTGATTCGGGTTTATGACTATACAAATACTTAAATGCAATTTTGAATTTCTTTTTTTGGATAAAATGGCTGTATTGTTCATTTAGAAAGTGTGGCTAATAAAACACTCCTCATCCAAAACCGTATAATCCTTTGTACAGCTCAAATGCTGATTATAGTATTTGACAAAGTAATTTAAAAAATGAAAGTAAAAAAAATATGCTTAGATATTGTATATATGTCTTTTATTAGCCAGATTTTATATTGTTTTTTGGGTAATAAATATAAAAATATGATGAATAAAAGCATTTTGAAAATTCTTTTCTACTAAAATATTGTTATTAAAAAAATCTTATATATCTTTGTCTATAGATATTGTAGATTAATAAGCAAATTGAAAAACCACCTACTCAATGTGCTGTATATTAAGCTATTAAATCATTATATTTTATCAAATGTGACCATTAAATGCTACCTTAATATAGCATAAGTGGATAAATTTTTGTGGTAAAATAACCAAAAAACGAAACGTCATGTCAATTGTATCTTCTTTTCTAGCAACCAAGGTGGTAAGTTTGTCTAGCATGCAAATGCGATGTTGCTGTTGCACATTGTAGTCTATCTGCTCAACAAGGTTTCCTTGAGCTCTTTTCGTTATACAAAATGTAGTATATATTCCTTTGCGACAGCTTGGTCTAGATTTCTATGATAGTCGGTGGTTGGCTTTTGTAGTATTTAGGCGGGCTGTCGCAAAGGACAACCTTCAACTAAATATATTTCAGAGATGAAAAAAACGATTCTATCCGCTATTGCTATAGCCAGTTTTTTTAGCGTTCAAGCCCAAAATAAAGTGGTATTGAGTGGTACTAAATTTACGTACCCGTTGATAGAAACATGGATTACAGCCTATAAAAAAGTAAATCCAGAAGCACGCATTAAATTAGTCGATAAAAATCAGGAAGGAGCAGAGCAAGCCAATGTACGAATTGCCTCTTACGATATTGACAAGGCTGAATTAAAAGAAAACGAAGTAGCTATTCCTGTAAGTCGCTATGCTCTTTTGCCTGTAGCCAATGCCAAAAACCCCCTTGCCCAAAAAGCTCAAAAAAGAGGAATAAAACAAGAAGACTTGAAAAAGGTGTTTTTGGAAGACCCCGAAGATGCTTTGGAAGATAAAAAAACAGAAGCCAGCTACCAAGTATATACACGTTCGGCAAGGGTTTGTTCTTCTATTACATTTGCGAATTATCTAGGGGCAAAGCCTGACGACATCGTTGGCAAAGGAATTACGGGCGAAGACAAGCACCTACTAGAGGCTATCCGTCGAGATTCATTGGGTGTAACGTATAATAACTTGGGTTATTTGTACGATTTGCAGTCGAGAGCCTTGCAACAAGGCTTGGTAGTATTGCCAATTGATATCAACGACAATGGTAGATTGGACAAAGACGAACAAATTTATCAGGATTTGGACGTACTGATTTCCTATTTAGATAAAAACCCTAAAATAAAGGCAATCCCAGTCGAAAAAGTGTATTTTATTGCCAATACAACTACCGAAAACGACGAGCTTAACCGATTTGTAACATGGGTACAAAAAGAAGGTCAGGCATTTAATCAGCGTTTAGGCTTTTTGAATGTTGGCGAAATATCTGGAAATCAAAGAGCTTCTATTCAGGGCTTAAAGCGTGATGCTAACAAATAATCAATAGAAGCCCTGAGTCAATTAAAGAAACTGTTTTAATGAATAATTAAGTGTTTATTTGGTTGATTATTAGGTTTTTATGGTGTATTGATAAGTTGTTTTGTACTTATGATATAATTTTCACCTTTAACATTTTAGCAAAATGATTACAAACGATATTGGTATTCTAGTCAAAAAAATTGTTGTTAGCATCATCGTTTTTATTACTCCATTATTGATCTTGGGAGGGGGCGTTTGGCTGATAAAACAAATACTTTGACCATAAAGATATTTTGGCTTACCTCAAAACTAACAAAACAATGAGCTTAAATAACCCACTCAAATCTCGTATTATTCGAGATGCCTCAATTAGTATATTGATTTACGCATTGCCTGTCATTTTGATGTTTGCATGGTTTGCCTACAAAGGCGAAAAGCCATGGCTAAAACCAAGTAAGACCGTTCAATCATCTCAAAATAAACTAAACTTTTAACTAGCAATGATTCGTTTTATTGAAGCAATTTTTGAAAACCTCAATGGCTGGGGACTTACAGCCCTAACCTTCATACTAGGTATAGCCGAATTTTCTTTGGGTTTATACGGCAAAAAATGGAATACCAACGAAAAGCTATTAGATATAGCTTGCTTTTCGGTACCCAAATTGGTAGTAGGCCCTGCGGTAGCCTATTTTGGCTTGAAAGTATTACCTTTTGTATTGCCCGATGCCAAGAATAGTTTAGCATGGATACCATTTGCTTTTGGTGTGCTTATTATTGCTATTTACGACGATTTGACACAATACTGGTACCACCGCTTACATCATCAAGTACCTTTTTTGTGGCGTTTTCATCGTACTCACCACTCTGCCCCTTATATGGGAATGGCCATGGCTAGCCGCCAGAATGTGATTTATACTATTTTTTTCTCGCAGATATACCTCACTACAGTATTGGTATATTTGGGCTTGGGCTATCCGACTCTTTTTGTTAAAACTATCAAAGGGCTTATTACTAGGCTGGCACATTCAAGTATTAAATGGGATAAACCTTTTTATGATAACAAATGGCTTCATCCTGTAGCATGGGTTTTGGAACGTACTATTTCTACGCCAGCTACACACCACGCCCACCATGCCGATTCTACCGACGACGGAGTAGGCTACTACAAAGGCAATTTTGGTAATATGTTCTTTTTGTGGGATATTATTTTTGGTACGGCTCTTATTACTCGTCAATATCCTTCGGGTTATGGAGTGAAAAACTATCGTGGAGAAGAATGGTATGCACAATTGCTTTGGCCAATTTTCAAGTCGAAGAAAGAAGGAAGTGAGCTTTCGCTCAATGGCCCCGAAGTAGAAGACGAGGTGTATCAGCCAACATTTGAAAAAGCTGAATATCATGCTTATTAGCAATAAACATGTAAAAAAAACGGTCAGACATATATAAGACACTACTTTTACTACTAGGTAATACAACAAATTGATGAGTGAGTTGGCAATTAAAAATCTGATATTCAGACAAGAAATGTACCGTGTACTTTCATATTAAGCACTCACTTAATGTATTCATAACTCGATATTTTATGTTTATTAAAAATGCTAAAAAAAGCCTATTCCTATCTGCAATGATATATTTGCTAATAGGAGGAGAGCTTTTGGCACAAAAAAAGCAAGCAAAGCCTAATATTATTTTGGTGATGGTTGACGACATGGGGTTTTCGGATATAGGAGCATACGGCTCTGAAATACAAACTCCCAATATTGATAAGCTAGCTTTTGGAGGAATTCGATTTAGAGAGTTTTATAACAATTCTATTTGTGCCCCAACAAGGGCATCTTTGATAACAGGACAGTATCCACACAAGGCAGGAGTTGGTTATTTCAATGTTAATTTAGGCTTGCCCGCTTACCAAGGATGGCTCAATAAAGAGTCGCTGACCTTTGCTGAAGTACTCAAGCAAGCAGGATATAATACTTATTTGTCGGGCAAATGGCACGTTGGTAATGATAGCTTATATTGGCCAAACCAACGAGGATTCGATAGATTCTATGGTTTTATTAATGGAGCAAGCAATTATTATCATCACGACAAAGACACTCCTGTTGAATTGGTAGAAGATAACAAACGGATTACCTTGCAACCAGGGCAGTATCTGACCAACGAAATTACCAATCATGCTTTAGCCTATATCGATGAGCAGAAAAAAAGTAAAAATCCTTTTTTCCTCTATGTTGCATTCAATGCTCCGCACTGGCCATTGCAGGCATTACCCGAAGATATTGCTAAATACAAAGGTAAATATCAAATTGGTTGGGATTCGCTCAGAGTACAAAGGTTACAAAAGCAAATTCAATTGGGAATTGTAGCTCCTTCGCAGATTCCTGCTGAGCGAGATACTGAAGTGCCAGCTTGGGATAGTTATACTTACGACGAACAGCAGTTTTGGCAAAGAAAAATGGAAGTGTACGCAGCGATGCTCGACCGTGTCGACCAAAACGTGGGTCGTATTCTAGCCAAACTGAAAGAGTTGAAAATTGACGATAATACATTAATTGTTTTTATTTCAGACAATGGTGCTCAGGGCGGATATATACCTACTGGTAGAAAAAGAACCCGAAACGATGGGCCAATAGGCTCGGCAGGGTCTTATGATTACCAAGAGCAAAGTTGGGCTTCGGCCTCGAATACACCCCTACGCCAGTACAAAAACAACTTTCATGAGGGAGGTATCAGCTCGCCATTTATTGCATGGTTTCCTAAACAAATCAAGGCAGGAGGTATTGTACGAGGAACAGGACATTTAATAGACCTAGCCCCAACCTTTTATGATTTTGCAGGAGCAAGCTATCCTAGAACTTTCACAGGGCGAACAACAAATCCCTTGGTTGGAAAAAGCCTCAAGGATGTTTTGACAGAAGGAAAAGAATTACAACGAGAACAACCTTTGTTTTGGGAGCGTGCAGGCAACCGTGCAGTGCGAAAGGGCAAATGGAAATTGGTATCAACCTATCCTGAAACAACATGGGAGCTATTTGATATAGACCAAGACCGTGGCGAAACCAACAATTTGGCCAGTAAGAACCCCGAAATAGTAAAAGAACTTATAGCCGATTATCAGGAGTGGGCTAAGAAAACAGATGTCGAGAATTTTGACAAAATCAAACCCGCTGTGTTAGGGATTCCCAATGCGGTTCGTAGAGGGCAATAAGCCACTGTTTTGTCTAGTTTTTGATTTCTTAAAAGTATCACAATGAAAAAACACACATATCCTTGGGCTGTCTTGTCGCTATTTGCTTTTATATGGAGTACCAGCCCAATACAAGCCCAAAATACGCTCACTAAGCCATCAAAACCCAATATCATCTTGGTTTTGGTAGATGATTTGGGATATTCAGATATAGGTTCGTATGGTTCAGAAATCCAAACACCCAATATCGATAAGTTGGCCAACGAAGGAATTCGACTAAAAGAGTTTTATAATAATTCTATTTGTGCCCCAACACGTGCATCACTTATAACAGGGCAATATCCGCACAAAGCAGGAATTGGTTATTTTGATATTAACTTAGGCTTACCACCTTATCAGGGGTACCTCAACAAGGAATCACTCACCTTTGGAGAGGTTTTGCGTAATGCAGGCTATCATACCTATTTGTCGGGCAAATGGCACGTTGGTAACGATACGTTGTCGTGGCCAAAACAACGAGGTTTTGATAAATTCTATGGTATTTTGGGCGGGGCATCTAATTACTTCAATGCCGACAATATTCCTTTAGGGCGTTCGTATCCTGTGGTTTTACTCGAAGACAACAAACGACTAAAACCCAAACCCGATTCTTATTATTTTACCGATGAAGTTACCAATCATGCGATTCAGTTTATCGACGAGCAAAAGAACGAAGATAAGCCTTTTTTCTTGTATTTAGCTTATACTGCTCCGCATTGGCCTTTACAAGCTTTGCCCGAAGATATTGCCAAATATCGTGGCAAATACGACAAAGGCTGGGACGAGCTACGGAAAGACCGATTAGCCAAACAAGTAAAACTTGGTATTATTTCGCAGGCTCAGGCCAATGCTGCTGCTACCCGTGACGTAGATGTACCCGAATGGGAAGCCCTCACTTACGACGAAAAGCAACTTTGGAAAGGCAAAATGGAAGTTTATGCTGCTATGGTTGACCGTGCCGACCAAGGAATCGGACGCTTAGTTGCTAAGCTCAAAGCATTGAAAAAAGATGAAAATACCCTAATTATTTTTATCTCCGATAATGGGGCTCCTGCCGAGGATGTTGCTCATTGGGGCGATAAAGCAGGCAACAATAAAGGGCCTGTTGGTACATCAGGGTCGTTTGAGTCGCAAGGTAAAAATTGGTCGTTTGTATCAAATACCCCTTTTCGCTCGTTCAAGTCATTTGCTTATGAGGGAGGAATTAGCTCGCCATTTATAGCATGGTTTCCTTCCAAAATCAAGGCAGGGCAAATTGCCAAAGGTACAAGCCATTTGATAGATATTGCTCCAACCATTTATGAGCTGGCCGAAGCAAAATACCCAAGTGAATATAACGGACATACAGTGAATCCTTTGCCAGGTAAGAGCTTAACTTCTTTGTTATTCAACAACCAAGAAATTGTGCGTGAGAAACCTATTTTTTGGGAGAGAGCAGGCAATCGAGCCGCACGAAAAGGCAAATGGAAATTGGTATCTATTTATCCAAGCTATCAATGGGAACTCTACGACCTTGAAAATGACCGAGGTGAGTTACAAAATGTAGCTAATAAATATCCGTTGGTGGTAGATGCCCTTTCGGCAGAATATTTTGAATGGGCAAAAGAAAATGGTGTAGTAGATTACGACAAAATTAAGCCTCAACAGCCACTTTTACCTGTAAAGAAAAAACCTTAACTTTTTGTGAACCCTTAAATTTAGTAT
>VFQP010003003.1_pt1 | contig 17833 bp, 20 predicted proteins | sample 3512351 | NCBI WGS metagenome assembly VFQP01 (sample SAMN10412372, study PRJNA504923) | tailings metagenome | isolation source: Relicate 1 Philex TSF1 revegetated site | place: Philippines: Tuba, Benguet | collected 2017-08-29
GATAGGCGATCACAGTCTCGGTCTTCTCTGGTTCCAGTGCATGATTGCGAGGATCAGCCACTTTTTCGATTGCTCGCCCGATCATCTCGTCACCGTTTTCCTGCCCTGCGGCCCTTCTAAGGCTCTCGCGCAACTTTGGCAGGCGCGATCCCTCTACTCGGGCCGGCTCGATCCCGCAGCCCATGAGAAAGCCTTCGATCTCCGATGCGCTGCGATAGATCCCGATCGGTGGTTTCGGATCGCCCAGCCCGGATCCGCCGGAGATCACCTCGACGAGCGCTTCGAGCGTGAACGCGGAGAAGGCGGACATCAGAGATCGACCTCAAGGCCGGTATGCTTCCGGATCTTTTTGCGCACCGGAGCCCGTGCGAGCGCGCCAGGCGCCTCAAGGCTGAAGCTACCGACAGCGAGTGCGCCCTCCTTTGTGCGGCGCCAGAACTCCTCATCCCGGATCGAGTCAAGATACTCGTTACCCGCCATTGTTAGACGCTCAGGCATCCACCAAAACGGCGCGTCGCTCTCGTCCGGGATCTCGTGCACCTTGCTGAGGTCGGCGTCGTGGAGATGCATAACCTGGTAGCTCACCTGAGGGTCGGAATGACTCTCGAACGAGAGATGTTGTGGGTCATGTGCCTCAATCGCCCGCAATATCTGCCGCTCCAAGTCTGAAACACGCTTCATCTGCCTGCCCGTTCTTGGGCGCCGGCCGCCGCGCATCTACGATGCGGAGGAGATGACTCGCCAACGTCACAATCTCCAGAGCCTCTACGGGATCGTTCAAGGCCACCTTTCGGTGCGAGTGCGGGTTCTTGTACGAGCCGATGGTGCCGGCGAAGAGGTGCATCAGCGCCTCGCGCTCGGCCTCCTCCTGGTTAGGATCTCGGAGCGGACCCGTGTCCTTGTGGAAGGCCCGCCGTATCATCGGCACCCCATGATCGCCATCCGCAAACCCGGCGGCTTGGCGCACCTCGATCTCCACCGCGCGCATCGCGGTGAAGGCGGCCTCCGCAAATTCGCCACGGATGAAGGCAAGCCAGACCTTCTCGGCAGTTGTGGGATGCACAGGCGGCGAGCCAACTCAAACTGACGGAAATCCTCCTCGGTCTCGAGTCGACGGGCTCGCCGGCTCAGGATTCGCCAGCCAGCGCGACCGTTGGTGCCGTCTGGCGGCGGAACGATAAGTCCTTGCCCCTCCAGCCAGGCCAACGCCTCCGAGAGAGACACCCCGATCGCAGGCCATTTCTCTCTGGGGTAGCCTGATTGACCTGGCGAGGAGGCTCCGTCTTGCATCGCCTCACTGACCAGGTTTCCCGGATGAAACATGCCACGTGGCGACGTCTGAAGCTCTCTGCGCTGTATCAGCCTGATCAGCACTCCGGCCAGCTCCTCCGGTTCGAGGGCAATGACGGCGTCTGCGTCGGGAATGGTGGCATGAAGTTCTCTCATGTGCCCATCACTTGCCGGTTCGAATGTCCGCGGCCGTTATCTGTCACCTTCGGCACCGATTCTACTCTTGCGATTTCGTCAAGGGCAGACGCCTTGGGCGACTGATGTTGGCTGACGTCCCGCAAGGGGTTCAGTTTCCACAAGGCTTCCTCCCCTGGTGAATGCTCTGACCATTCCCTTCGTCATGGGACTTATCGAATTGATCCTGGATTTGGACCTCCGGCTGTCCCGCTGAAATGTTCAGAATGGGCGGTGACCGGACTTTCGCCGCGCATCGCGCAAAGGTCCGCTCCACCGGTTCCGCCATCAAGGGTTTCGCACTGCCGCCTCCAAGGCGGAATCGGCAGCGGCTTGACTGCAGGATCCACCCTTTACCGGCCAGCTGAAGGAATTGAAACGCTGACACTCCGCAAGCGGCATCGCGCTGAAACGCGCGGGCCGTAGCCACTCCTTGTCCGGCGCATGGCCCGAGCGGCCCCGCCACCCATGGACAGCACAAAGGACAAGGAGACAGACATGACCATCCAGACGATCGACAGACCCGCCAAGGTGGCGATGAACGGGGTCGACGTGCCCACGCTCACCGCGACGCTCGGCGTCGTGAAAGGACAGCGCGATCTGGCGAGGTTCACCTTCCGGGCGGAAGGCGAATGGCTCGGAGGCACGCACAGCCGCGCCGCCTTCTCGGCCTTCAAGGGCGCCGGCGGTGACCACGTCCACAAGTCGACCTACACGGTCGAGGGCGACCATCCCGCCGTCCTCGTCGGCGGCGACAACGCCCCCACGCCGGTGGAGCTGCTGCTCGCCGCGCTGTCGGCCTGCATCACCGCCGGTATCGGCAACATCGCCTCGATCCGGCAGGTGAAGCTCGACTCCGTCGAGACCACGATCGAGGGCGCCATCGACCTCCAGGGCATCTTCGGCATGGACGAGAGCGTGCGGAACGGCTTCTCGGGCATCCGTGCGAGCTTCCGCATCAGGGGCGACGCCTCGCCCGAGGTGCTGAAGGGCATCGTGGAGCAGTCCGTCGCGCGCTCGGCCGTCTTCGACGTGCTGACGAACGGCGTGCCCGTGGCCGTCTTGATCGACGCCTGAGCCATGTCCGCTCCGGCGCACGAGCCACGGGACGCCCTGGGGCGACCCATGGAGGACCTCGTCCGGCTCACCCTTCCCCACGGCGCCGCCACCCGGCGCTGGACCATCACACGGCATGACCTGCCGTTCCTCCGCGACGCACCCTGAGACCGAACGGTCTCAGGCCCCCCTGCAACGGCCGGTCCGGCCAAGGATGAATGGAGACACCAATGAACCAGATGCTTCCCCCACGATCCCCCGGCTGGACCGGCACGCGCCGCGGGGCGCCTGCCGTCGGGGCCTTCGCGACGCTCGCCCGGCGCGTCACCGAACAGGACGTCGCGGCCTTCTCCGGCATGACCGGGGACCGCAACCCGATCCACTTCGACGGGCGGCTCGCCGCCGCCACACCCCTCGGCAGCACCGTGGTGCAGGGCGGCGTCACGAGCGGCCTCCTGAACGCGCTCGTCGCCTCGCAGATGCCGGGGCCGGGGACGGTATTCCTCGGCGTGGAATGGCGCTTCCTGAAGGCCGTCCGGCCCGGAGAGCGGATCACCGCCCGCGCCGAGGTCCTGTCCGTCCGCGCCGACAAGCCGGTCTGCACGCTCGCCACCACGGTGACGGACGAGGCGGGCGAGGAGGTGCTGACCGGCACCGCCGTGACCTACACTCTGTCGCTTCCGGCGCCGGACCGGCACCCCTGGGTGAAGATCCCGGCCGGTCCGAAGGGACGGTTCAACTGGGCCGGCGTGGCCTTTCCCGGCGAGCTCCCGGCTGATGTTGCCAGATCACGTCGCGCTGCGTGATCCCGGCGGGAGACGCCGGACCCCCCCTAATGAAAGGAGACCTTCCATGAACCTCTACGTCATCCGCCGCCCAGGCGCCTGGGCCAGCGACGCCGAACTCGAACAGGCGGCCGCACGGTCCGCCACGATCGGCAACGGGGAGATGGCGCATCTCGTGCGCTGGATCCGGTCCTACGTCGTGACCGAAGCCGACGGACGCCTCGGCACATTCTGCATCTACGAGGCGGAAAGCGAGGACGCGATCCGCGACCACGCCGCGCGCGTCGGGATGCCCGGTGACGCGATCTGGCCTGTCGCGGCAACCGTTGTCGTCCGGCCTGACCCGGCGCAGGTCGCCGCCGCCTGACCCTTGCGGACCGCCATCACCGCCGTGGCGGTCCGCTTCCCCCGAACCGACGGACGCATAGCCATGGAACGGACAGACGTCGCGATCATCGGCGGCGGACAGGCAGGGCTTGCCCTGAGCCACTGCCTCGCTCGGGTCGGCATCGATCACCTCGTGCTCGAGCGGGGGCGGGTCGGTGAACAGTGGCTGAGCGGTCGCCGGCCCGGTCTGAGGCTCCTGACGCCCGCATGGATGACGCGGCTTCCCGGCTTCGCCCCGCCCGACGTCCACCCCGACAGCTTCCTCCCCATCGGAGAGTTCGCCGCTCTCCTCGACCGCCACGCCCGCGTCCACGCCTTGCCTCTCCTCCGCGAAACATCCGTGGAGGCGGTGGTGCAGAGGGGCGATCGCTTCGTTCTCACGACCTCTCGCGGCACGATCCTCGCCCGCGCGGTGGTGATTGCGACCGGCGCCTGTGGCCACGCCGCCCTGCCGTCCTGGGCAAACGCACTGCCGGCGGGCGTCGCGCAGGTGACCTCCGACCGCTTCGATGCGGCCGATTTGCCGCCAGGTGGCGTACTCGTCGTCGGTGCCTCCGCCTCGGGAGCGCAGATCGCGGCCGAGCTCGCGGCACGGAGGCGCCCGGTGACGCTCGCCGCAGGCCGCCATGTGCGCGCCCCCCGCCGCTATCGCGGCCGGGACATCTTCGCCTGGCTCGACGCCTGCGGCTTCCTGCGCGAGCCGCGTCCGGCCGGCGGCGCGCCGGTGCCGTCGGCACCTTCCCTGCCACTCGCCGGCGGGCCGGTCCCTGGCGAGGGCGAGGCGTTCGGCCTCGACCGGCTTCACCGGATGGGCGTGCGCGTGACCGGCCGGGCGCTCGGCCTCTCCGGCGCCACGATGCATCTTGCCCCAACGCTTCTTACCGAGGTCGCTGCGGCCGAGCGGCGGCGGCGGCGGCTCCTTGCCGCCATCGACTCCCACATCGGTGCGGGCCGAGACCATGCGGCGCCCGAGCCCGGAGCCTGGAAGCCGCCGCCCCCCCTCCCCGACGCGCCGGAGCGGATCGACCTTTTGCGCGAGGGCATCCGCAGCGTGGTCTGGGCAGCAGGCTACCGGCGAAGCTATACTTGGCTGAAGCTGCCGGCACTGGGCGCGGACGGGGAGATCCTTCAGTCCGGAGGCGTTTCCCCGGTCGCGGGCCTCTTCACCCTCGGTCTGCCGTTCATGCGGCACCGCAGCTCCGCCCTCATCGATGGCGTCGGCCGAGACGCCGAGGCGCTTCTCGAGCCCATCGCCCGCCATCTCGGTCACGCCATTCCCCTCGCCGCATGAAGGAGCCCCGCCATGACCGCCACATCCTCGAAGCCTTGGGACGCTCTCGTGATCGGCGCGCGCTGCGCAGGCGCGGCGACGGCCATGCTCCTTGCCCGCGGCGGCGCGCGGGTGCTCTGCATCGACTACGGCGAACCGGGGACCGATACCCTGTCCACCCATGCGCTGATGCGGCTCGGGGTGGTTCAGCTTGCGCGGTGGGGCATCCTCGACACGATCCGCGCGGCGGGCACGCCGGTGATCCGGCGCACGGTATTCCACTACGACGACGAGACGGTGGAGGTCGACATCCGCCCGACGCCCGAGAGCGACGGCCTCTATGCGCCGCGGCGGACGGTTCTTGACCTCGCGCTCGTCCGCGCTGCGGCGGAGGCCGGGGTGGAGTTCCGCTTCCGCACCGCCTTCGCCGGCTTGATCCGCGACGCTTCGGGCCGGGTGACAGGCGCGCAGGTTCGCCACGCCGGTGGTCAGGTCGAGGACATCCGCGCGGGGCTTGTCATCGGGGCCGACGGACGCCGGTCGGCGGTGGCGCGCGCCGTCGACGCGCCGGTGGCCTGCGCGGGCCGTCACGCCTCGGCGGTCGCCTACGCCTATGCCGAGGGTCTGGCGAACGATGGGTATCGCTGGCTATACGCCCCCGGCGCCGGAGGCGGCGTCATCCCGACGAACGACGGCCGCTCCTGCGTCTTCCTTGCGCTCCCGCCCACCCTCTTGCGCGAGGCGCTCGGCGACCGCAGTCCCGCAGCCTTCCGCCGGGCGATCGCGCGCCATGTCCCTCTCATGGCCGAAGCCATCGTCCAAGGAGCGTTCCACGGCCGCCTCTTCGTCCACGGGGGCGCCACGGGCTTCATCCGGCAGGCGGCCGGTCCGGGCTGGGCGCTGGTGGGGGATGCGAGTTACTTCAAGGACCCGCTGACCGCGCACGGCATCACCGACGCGCTGCGGGACGCCGAGATTCTTGCCGCCGCCGCTCTGGCTGGGGTCGTCACCGCGTATCCGTCCGCGCGTGCTCCCCTGATCGACGGCTTCTTCCGCCTGACCGACGAGATCGCGTCCTTCGGCTGGACGATCGACCGGCTGAAGGCGGCGCATGTCGAACTGAACGCCGAGATGAAGCGGGGCCACATGGGGCTTGACGATATCCTCGCGGGACAGCGCGCGGCAGCGTGAGAGCACAGCGCATCGCGCGCAACGGAAGGACCCGCCACGCTGTGGCGGGTCCCTTCTTGTCGGCGCTGGCCGGCGGTCAGTCGACCGGGTCGATGCCGATGTCGCGGCGGATGCGCGGCTCGAGTCTCTGGACCAGCCGGGCGGTGGCCCTGCGGCGTTCATAGGCAGCCAGGTCGTCGGCCATCTTGCGGATCGTCTTCAGCATGTCGTTCAGTCCTTCATGTCAGGTTGCGATGACGGGACACTCCGTCATGCGCGTTTCGGGGCGATGTCACGGGTCCGGGCGGACGCGTTTCAATCGCTGACAAAGGCCGCCTCCCGCTGAAACAATCGAAACGTGACGGTCCCGCCCGCGACGTCATCCTGAAACCTCAAGGCCCGAGCACTCCCAAAAGCCCTTGCCGTGGGATAGGTTATGTTGAATGCTTCCTCCGGGAACATCGGACGGGCCGGCCGGGGGGGAGGCGTCGCGATGGAAAACTCGCTCTTCGACAAGTACGGCGGCTTCGCCGCGATCAGCCGGGTCGTGCTCGACCTCTACGAGCGCCTGCTCGACGATGACGACGTGGGACCGTTCTTCGAAACCGTCGACATGGCCCGCATCGTCGACCACCAGACGAAGTTCGTCTCCTCGCTCCTCGGCGGTCCGGCGCACTACACCGACGACCAGATCCACCGGATGCACCGCCACCTCGACATCGGCGGGCGCCACTTCGACCGCCTGAAGGACATCCTCGCCGAAACGCTCGAGGACCACGGCTTCGCACCCGAGGACGTCACGCTGGTCGTCGCCGCCTTCGAGGCGCGGCGGAAGCTCGTGGTGGAGTGAGCCGATGTCGATCGAGGCGATCAACGAACAGCTCCTTCGGGCGATCGGGGTGGGAGTGGCGCTGCTCGACCTCGGCGACCTCCGCTTCCGCTTTCACAACGACACCTTCGCGGAGTGGTTCGGGACGGCCGAGCCCGGGCGACCGCTGTCGGACCTTTTTCCCGACCTCGACATCGGCATCCTGCGCGAGGCGCTTGCGCAGGACGGGCGCTTCACGGCCGAGGTGACCTTCCGCCCCCGTCGCCGCACGATGACCGTGGCGCTCGCGTTCAACCGCGCGCTCGACGGGACCCAGCCGATCGCCGTGCTCGTCTGCCAGAACATCACGCGCATCAAGGAACTGGAGTCCATGATCGACTCCTACTCGATGATGGTGGAACGCAACACGCGCGAGATCAGGCGCGAGAAGGAGCAGGTCGAACGGCTGCTGCTGAACCTCATGCCCCGGTCGGTCTACGACGAATACCGGACCTTCGGCGTGGTGACCCCCCGCCTCTACGACCAGGTCTCCGTCCTGTCGCTCGACTTCAGCGGGTTCCTCGGCCTCACGCGGGAACTCGACCCGGCCGTGCTCGTGAGCGAACTGAACGACATCTACACCGCCTTCGACCGGATCGGGCAGCAGTTCGGCTGCGAGCGGATCAAGACCGTCGGCGACGTCTACATCACCATGGCGGGCGTGCCCGACCAGACGGACGACCACGCCGCCGCCGTCGCCAACGCGGCGCTGCGCTTCCTGCGCTACCTCGGCCAGCGGAACGCGACGCACCCGGTCCGCTGGTCCTGCCGGATCGGACTTGCGTCGGGGTCCGTCATCGGGTCGGTCGTCGGGGTGCAGAAGTACCTCTACGACGTCTTCGGGCCCGCCGTCTTCCGCGCGGCACGGCTCCGTCAGCACGCGCGCCCGATGTCGATCCTCGCCGGCCCCGAGATCCTGGCGGGCCTCGGCGATGGATTCCGCTCCGTGCCCGAAGGCGAAGCCGACCTCGGTGACGGGGTGAGCGAGGCGATTTCGTCCCTCGAACCAGCGCCGCGACCCGACGCGGCATTCGCCTGACCATGCGCGCGCCCGACAGCGCGTCCGCCGAACGGGCCGTGGCCGAGGCACCGCTCCTGTCGGACGTGATCGAGGCGCTGCCCATCGGCATCGCCGTCTTCGACGACGCCGCGGCGCTCCTGCGGTTCAACCCGACCTTCGTCTCCATGAACGCGGCACTGGCGGGCATCCTTCGCCCGGGCCTCGACTGGGCGGTGATGCTCCGCGAATGGCACGGGCGCGGGGTCCTGTCGCGACGCGACCGGGACCGGCTCGCGGCGCTTGAGGCGGCGTTGAGCGATGGGATCGAACCTCCGCCCATCGAGATCGAGGGCACGCCGGGCCAGTGCTTCGAGATCGCCCTCCGCGCCACGCGCGGAGACGGCTTCGTCATGGTGCAGTCCGACACATCGCTCCGCCGCAGGTCCGAGCAGAGCCAGAAGGAGGCCGAGGAGCTTCTGCGCAACGTGCTGGAGGCCTGCCCCGCCAACGTCATCATGAGCCGGGTGGCCGACGGCCAGATCCTCTACCGCTCACCCGCCGCGACGGAGCTTCTCGGAACCGCGCGCAGCACGCACGACCACTTCGCCCGCCGCGAGGAGCGGGCCGACTTCGTCACCGCGCTCCTTCCGATGGGCCGGGTCGACGACATGCCGGTCACGGGCGTGCGCGCCGACGGCACGCGCTTCCCCTGCCTCGTCTCGGCGCGGCTCATCGACTACCGCGGGGACGACGTGGTCGTGTCCTCGACCGTCGACATCAGCAAGGAAATCGCGCTGAGAAAGACGCTCGCCGAACAGCGCGAGCAGATCTTCCTGGCCGAGAAGATGTCGGCCCTGGGCGAGCTCCTCGCCGGCGTCGCGCACGAGCTCAACAACCCGCTCTCGGTCGTCGTGGGCCACGCGCTGATGATGCGGGAGGACACGGCCGATCCCGAGGTTCTCCGCCGGATCGACAAGATCGGTTCGGCGGCCGAACGCTGTTCGCGCATCGTGAAATCGTTCCTCGCAATGGCGCGGCAGCAGCCCGTTCGGTTGCGGCCCACAGACCTGGCCGAGACGGCGCGTCAGGCGGTCGAGGCGCTGATTCACGGTCCCGATGGCCTGTCGACGCAGGTAGAGATCGACATCGCGGAAGCTCCGCCCGTCCACGGGGATGAGCACCAGATCACGCAGGTGATCCTGAACCTCCTCGCCAATGCCGACCAGGCGATCCGCGACTCCGGGACGGGCGGCCGAATCCGGATCTCGGCCTTTCCGGATCCCGGCGGGCGGACCGTCACCCTGACGGTCGCCGATGATGGCCCGGGAATCGCGGAAGGCATCCGCAGCCGCATCTTCGACCCGCTCTTCACCACGAAGGAAGTCGGCCGGGGCACCGGCATCGGGCTGGCCTTCTGCCACCGGATCGTCACCGCCCACGGTGGCCGCATCCGGTTCGAGCCCGGCGATCCGGGCGCGCGGTTCCACGTCACGCTGCCCGTGTCGCAAGGCGCCCCGACGACGGGCGGGACAGCGGACCCGGAAACCGTCGCTCCGGCCGTGACCTCGGTGCTCGTGGTCGATGACGAGCCCGATGTGGCCGAGCTGATCCGAGAGATCCTGTCGCGCGACGGGTTCGAGGTTCAGAGCGCGGAGAGCGGGGAGGCGGCGCTGCGGTGTCTCGCCGAGGGGTCCTTCAGCCTGATCCTGACCGACCTCAACATGCCGGGCATGGGCGGTCGGGCGTTCTACGAAACCCTCTTTCGGTCCGACCCCGAGCAGGCGTCGCGGGTCGCTTTCGTCACCGGCGACACGATGAGCCCGCAGGCGCGGAGCTTCCTCGACGCGGCGAGTTGCCCGACGCTCGAGAAGCCCATCGTCCCCGCGGACCTCCGCCGTCTCGTGGCCGCGATGCGCCGGGAAGCTGCGGATGGCTGAGCCCCATGTCCTCATCTGCGACGACGAGACCGACCTGCGCGAGATGCTGGCCGAATACCTCGTCAAGCGCGGCTTCCGCGTGAGCCAGGCCGACAGCGCCGCCCGCCTCAGGGAGGCTCTGTCAGAGTCGCGCCCGGACGCCATCCTCCTCGATATCGCCATGCCGGGGGAGGACGGGCTCTCGGTCCTGCGGGGCCTTGTGGCCGCCGGTGACGCGCCTCCCGTCATCATGCTGACGGCGGCGGGCGACGTGGTGGACCGGGTGGTGGGCCTTGAACTCGGGGCGGATGACTACCTCGCGAAGCCGGTCGATCTTCGCGAACTCGCGGCGCGGATCAAGGCGGTCCTGCGTCGTCGCCTCACGCCGCCCGTGCCCGAGGAGACGGAACTGCCCGAACTCGGGCGCACGCTCTTTCCCTTCGGCCGCACATGGCTCGACCTCGACGCCGCGCGCCTCACCGATGCCGAAGGGCGGGAGATCCCCCTCACGTCGATGGAGTACAACCTCCTCAAGCTCTTCGCGCGCAACCGCGGGCGCGTTCTGAACCGCGACCAGATCCTCGAAGGCGCGCATGACCGCTCCTGGGACCCCTTCGACCGCTCCATCGACATCCGCATCAGCCGGATCCGCCGGAAGATCGAGGTGAATCCGCAAAAGCCCGAAGTGATCCGCACCGTCCGCGGAATCGGCTACATCTACGACCCCGGCTGAAACGTTCGAAACACGGGCGCGGGCCCGGGCGACGCACGGGCGAAACACGCGGGCCGCAAAAGCAGGTCGAACAGCAACCGACCTGACGAGAGCGCCATGACCACCCCGCGTCACCCCTTTTACGATACCGGCCGCCCCTCGGACCGGCCGCCTCTCCCGCGCGGCGGGCCCGGCCTTCTCGGCCCTTGGATACGGCTGCCCCGGGCGATCCCGGATCGGCGCCCCTGATCCCTCTGCAAGGACCACTCCCATGACTTTCCGCTTCCCGGCGCCCGCGCCGCCCGCCCCGTTCCCCTCGGTCCTCCACACGATCGGGAACACGCCCGTCGTCCGTATCCGCAATCTCGCCCCGCCAGGGGTGGAGCTCTACGCCAAGCTCGAGGCGTTCAACCCGGGCGGATCGGTCAAGGACCGCCTCGCCCTCGGCCTTATCGAGGCGGCGGAGAGGGACGGCTCTCTCCGGCCGGGACAGACGGTGGTCGAGGCCACTTCGGGCAACACCGGCATCGGACTGGCCGTCGTCTGCGCGCAGAAGGGATACCCCCTCGTCATCGTCATGGCCGAGAACTTCAGCGTCGAACGGCGGAGGCTCATGCGCTTCCTCGGCGCGAAGGTCGTGCTGACGCCGGCGTCCGACAAGGGCTCCGGCATGCTCGCCAAGGCGCGCGAGCTGGCCGAGGCCCATGGCTGGTTCCTCGCCCGACAGTTCGAGAACGAGGCCAACGCCGACATCCACTCCGCGACCACCGCCCAGGAGATCCTCACGGCCTTCGGCGGCCGGGGGCCTGACGTCTTCGTCTCGGGCCTCGGCACGGGCGGGACCATGAAGGGCGTCGCGCGAGTGCTTCGGTCGCGGTCGCCTGCCACCCGCATCGTCGCCTGCGAGCCCGACAACGCCCCAATGCTCGCCTCGCGCCGTCCGCAGCCCGCGGGGGCCAGTCACCCGGACTTTCGCCCTCACCTCATGCAAGGCTGGTCGCCGGATTTCATCCCGAAGCTTGCGCAGGACGCCGTCGACGCGGGGCTGCTCGACGAGATCCGGGGCGTCTCCGGCCGTGACGCCCTCACCACCGCGCGCGAACTCGCGCGGCGGGAGGGCATCCTCTGCGGCACGACAGGCGGCGCCACCGTCGCGGCAGCGCTCGACATCGCGCGGGAGGCGGCGCCGGGGACGCGCATCCTCGCGATGCTCCCCGACACGGGCGAGCGCTATCTCTCCACCCCCCTCTTCGCCGACATCCCTGACGCGATGACCGAGGAGGAGCGGGACATTTCCGCCTCCACCCCCTCGTGCCGGTTCGACCGGCCTGCGCCCGTCGCCCCGGCGGCGCCGGTGCCCCTGGCCGAGGCCCCGGCCTGGGCGCTGGCCGAGCTCGACCGACTCGTCGGGGATCCGGCTCAGCCGGTGGTCATGTTCGCGCTTGAATGGTGCGAGTTCTGCTGGTCCGTCCGCCGCCTCTTCACCGCCGCCGGCATCCCGTTCCGTTCGGTCGACCTCGACGGCCCCGAATGGCGCGGGGGTGATCGCGCAGCCGGGATGCGAGCCGCGCTTCACCAGCGCACCGGCGCGCCGACGATCCCGCAGGTGTTCGTGGGGGGCACGCCCATCGGCGGGGCGACCGACACCTTCGATGCCTTCAACGCAGGGACGCTCCGTGACCGGCTGAGTGCGGCCGGGATCGACCTGCCCAATGGCCAGGTGCCCAACGCCTACGGCTTCCTGCCGTCCTGGCTGCAACCGAGGTCCTGAGCGATGACCAGGTTCTTCCTGCCAGGACCGGGCGCGATGCCCACGGCGATACGTGGCATCGCCGCCGTCGCCGGGGCCACCGTCGCCATGGCAACCGGCTTCGGCAGCCTCGTCCTGCCCTCTGTCATGGCCGGGCCCCTGAGGGCCGAGTTCGGCTGGAGCCTCGCGGACGTCAGCCTCGGCTACGCCGTCGCCGCCTTCGGGATGGCGGCGGGTGGCCTGTTCTGGGGGCGCATGACGGATCGCGCCGACATGCGCCTCCTCCTCGTCCTCGGCAGCCTCTTCACAGTGCTGCCGCTCTGGGCGCTCTCCCACGTCACGGCGCTCTGGCACTTCCACGCGGCCCACGCGGTGCTGGGGGCGCTCGGCTTCGGCTGCCTCTATCCCATCGCCGTCTGCGGGGCGGGAGCATGGTTCGAAGGGCGCCGTGGCCTCGTCATGGGATTGGTCACGGCAGGCGGTGCCATAGGTCAGGGCGTCATGCCCTATGCCGCGTCGGCGTTGATCGAGGCCCTCGACTGGCGCACGGCCTACCTCGCGCTCGCCGCCATCGTGGCAACGGCGCAGGTGCTCGTGGTGACGGGGATTCGGCGCCCCGCGCCAGCCTTGGGCAGACCGGCGAGCGCGGACGAACAGGAGCCGCAGGACCGCACGCGCCTCCATCTCCTCGCGCTGGCCGCATTCCTGTGTTGCGCCTGCATGGGGGTGCCCCTGATTCACCTCGCCGGGCATGTCTCGGCGCTCTGCGGCTCTCCCTCAGCGGGTGCGACCGCAATGCTCGCCGCCATGATGGCGGGCGCCGTGGGCCGCGTCGCCTTCGGGCTCGTCGCGGACCGGATCGGAAACCTGCCCGCCTACCTCTGCGCCTCGGCCCAGCAGACCGTCTGCATCGCGCTGCTCCCCGTGATGCAGACACAAGGTTCCCTCCTCGCGCTGTCCGTCGCCTTCGGCTTCGGCTTAGCGGGCAACATGACCTGCCTTCTCCTCTGCCTCCGCGACGAGGTGCCGGCCGGGCGCTACGGCGCAGCGATGGGCCTGGTCATGTTCGTGGCCTGGCTCGGCATGGGCGCGGGCGGGTATGCGGGCGGGGTTCTCGTGGACGTCACCCGCACCTACGGCGCCGGCTTCCTGCTCGCCGTCGGATTCGGAATCGCCAACATGGCGCTCCTTGCGGTGCTCGGAGCGGGGGTATCCAGTGGCGTGCGAACGCAGAGGCAGTTCCAGTGATCATGAATGTAACTTCGATATTGACGGACGCCGCGCGATCCTCTACGCCGCGCCCATCAAACACATATGTTCACTGAAAGTGAGTCGCCATGACCGCCCTGATCCGACCGACGCTTCTCCCCATGCAACAGGCCGCAGCCGACTGGCAGGTCCTGCCCGCCTTCATCCCCGTCGCTGAAATGGGCGTTCTCGCCGTGAACAGCTTTCTCCTGAAGGGTCCCGAGCCCGTGCTCGTGGACACGGGCCTCGCCGCTCTCGGCGACGAGGTGCTCGACGCGCTGGCCGCGGAGATCGACCTCGAGGACCTCCGCTGGATCTGGCTGAGCCACACGGACGCGGACCATATCGGTAATCTCCCGCGCATACTGGAATGCGCGCCGAATGCGCGGGTCGTCACCAACTTCCTCGGGGCCGGCAAGATGAACGTGCTCGGGCATGACATGACCAGGGTCCGAGTGCTCGAGGCGGGAGAGGCGCTGCACCTCCCCGACCGGGCGCTGCATCCGATCCGCCCGCCCTACTACGACGCGCCCGAAACGCAGGGCTTTGTCGACAGCGCGACGCGGGTGCTGTTCGCGGCGGACGCGTTCGGGGCGCTGCTCCCCGAACCCGTCGACACAGTCGACGCCGTGGAGGACGCCACCCTTCGCGATGGGCTCGTCGCCTGGTCCACGATCGATGCGCCCTGGCTCCAGATCGCCGACCGCGACAGGCTTGGCGCAACGCTCGGGGCAGTCGCCCGCCTTGCACCCTTGGCCATCCTGTCGGGGCACCTGCCGCACGCCGGACACGATCCGGGGAAACTCGTGCGGGAAGTTCACGCGGCCTGGGTCGCCGGCCCCGCCCATGGGATCGACCCGCTCGCCATCGAGACGGTGACCGCCGCGCTCAACTGACACCGGGGGTCCGCCCCCAAGACCGGAGATTGCACCATGAGATCGACCCTTGCCGCCGGGCAGCCCGCCCGGCGCCGCCGCTTCCTTTTGCCGTTCCTCGGCAGCTCGGCCCACTGGGCCACCCGAGGGCTGCGCATTCCGTCGCTCGGCAACCTGAACGACAGGATGCTCGCCGACATCGGCCTCGACCGGGGCATCGACGGCCGCTTCCTGCCGCATGATCGGGTGCCCGGCCCGATCCCGCCCCGCGCCGACACCGGCCCGGACACCTTCACCCAGAAAACCCAGCCCGAAAGGACCACCATGACGAACCTTGACACTGTCCGCCGCTTCCTCGCCGGAACGCATTCCAACGTCCTGGCAGATGTCGACGTGATCGACGACACTGTGGCCGAAAGCATCACCTGTCACGGCTTCCCCGGCTTCCCGAACGGGGAGCTGCAGGGGCGCGCCGCCTACAAGACGTTCTTCCGCGTCTTCCAGGCCTCCTTCAGCGAGATGTCGTTCACCATCGTCGCGCTCTACGAGGCCGCGGGCTTCGTTTCTGCGCACTGGAGCTGCGAGGCGACCTTCTCGGGTGCCTTCGCGGGCATCGCGCCGGATCGCCGGCGCGTCCATTTCGACGGCGTCGCGGTCTACCGGATGGAAGACGGGCTGATCGCAGAAACCTGGCTCAGCTTCCCAGCCGACATGCTGATGGCTCAATTGCCTGCCCCCGCGGCGCAGGCGGCCTGAACCCCGGCGCGGGCCTGCCCGGCCCGCGCCTCTCCTCTGGAGGTGAGACCATGTTATCCACACGCATCACGGACCGCTTCGGGCTGTCCACCCCCATCCTCAACGCCGGAATGGCCATGGTCGCCGGTCCCGAACTGGCCGCCGCCGTCTCGAACGCCGGCGGGCTCGGCATGCTCGGCGGCGCGATGGTTCCGCCCGATGGGCTCAGGGCGATGATCGCGGCGACGAGGTCCCTGACCCCCCGCCCCTTCGGCGTCGACCTGATCGGAGACTTCCTCGCGGACGATCATCTTGACGTCCTGATCGAGGAGCGGGTGCCGCTCGTGGTCTTCTTCTGGACCATTCCGGCCCGGGAACAGATCGCGCGCCTCACCGCGGCGGGCCTCGAGGTCTGGGCACAGGTCGGCTCCGTGGCCGAGGCGGAGGACGCCGTCGCGAAGGGCGTCACCGGGCTTGTCGTGCAGGGCGCCGAGGCGGGCGGGCACACCCGCGCCGAAGCCTCCACGATGACGCTGTTCCCCCGCGTTCGCGCGCTTCACCCCGACCTGCCGATGGCGGCCGCGGGCGGGATCGCCGACGGACCGACGATGGCGGCGGCACTCGTGCTCGGCGCGGACGCGGTCTGGTGCGGGAGCCGCTTCCTCGCTGCGACCGAAGCCAACGCCCATGCCGATTACCAGCGCAAGGTGACGGAGGCGGGCGTGGGCGACACGCAGGTCACCACGCTCTACGGCCCAGAATGGCCGGACCAGCCCATGCGGGTGATCCGCACCCCAGCCTACGATCGTGCGCGCGGACGCGAGGCGGAAGTGACGGGGCTTGTGGCCGAGCACGGGCTTCAGGCAGGGTCCGTCACGCTGGGTGGGGAACGGGTGCCGATGCCCCGCTTCAGCGCGATCCTGCCCATGCGGGATTTCGAGGGCGACATCGACCAGTGCTGCCTCACGGCGGGGCAGTGCGTTGGCAATATCGCGTCCGTCCTGCCTGCGGCCCGGATCGTGCGCGAGATGACGGATGGCGCCCGCGCTGCGCTTGCCCGCAATCGCTCGCTGGGGAGGGTTGCGTGATGCGCCGTGAAGTCCGGGATGTCCCCTGCCCCGGAGCGGGGACCGACCGCTGCCGCGCCTGCGTGGCAGCCCGCGCCGGTCGCGAGGTCCTGCCGTCGACGCCCGCTCCGGGACCCTCGACCGCGCCGCGTCGCCGGTGGCGCCTCCTTTCCCGCGGCGCGGCCGCCCCGGACCTCGCGGGGCGCTGCCACGGCTGGTAGACAGCCGGGGCGTGCCGCACCGGCAGATCAGGCCGTCTGCGCCACGCTCTCGCGCCGCGGCGCCTCGCCAGCGTCGGGCGCGAGCGGCCCGTCGACGAGTCCCCGCAGCCACGCGGCGACGGTGGCGGCCTTCATGGCGTCGGTCAGTCCCTGCGCATCGAGCGTGCTCCAGCTGTGGAAGCTGGCCGCGTGATGCAGCGTCGGCGCCACCGCCGCGCGGCGGCTCTCCGGAAAGCCGTCGACAAGCAGATCGGCGACCGCCTCGAGATAGGCCGCGAACCCGGCCATCGGCGCCTGAAGCGCCGGAACCTCGCCGATGTCCCGATAGGACACGCGCCACATGCCCTGCGTTCGCGAGAAATACGCGTAGAGCTCGGTCAGCCCGGCAGTCGACCGCACCAGCGGATCCGAAATCAGGGCCCACGGCACCGGATCCGGCGGCGGGTTCCGCGCGCCCCAGTGCGCGGTACAGGCGGCGAAGACGTCGGTCTCCGTCGGGAAGTGCCGGTAGACGGTGAGCCGCTGCACGCCAGCCCGCTCGGCAATCGCCTTGATCGTGGTGTTGCGGGGGCCAAGTTCCTCGTGCAGCTGCACCGTCGCCTCGACAATCCGCAGCCGCGTGTCGTCCTGGGACTCTGCCCGCTTTCGCTTTGTATACGAACGCTTCTTTTCCATGCTATGAACATAGGTGTTCAATAGAATTCTCGCAAGTTCGGTCCATGAGTTAACGGCAAGGGGAAGCGAAGACTATGGCGTTAAGGCCAGAACTTCTACCATTCCACCCGAGCGCCATTCCAAGCTGGGCTATCTCAGCCCTGTTCCATTCGCTGAGCGAGCCATGCGAGCCTAACCCGGTGTCGGCGAAACCGGGAGCAGGCCAATCCCCGGATCGGCTCCGCCTCGCCTCCAGCCTCGCCAGCCTCTCAGGTCACTCGCTGCGCTATCGCTCAGGGTCCGAGATGGGCCGGTCATGGTGGTTCCAATCTAACCCATGACGGCGACGCACGCCGTGAACTGGCGTTCGGGATGTGGCGAACCCGATCATCCGATCGAAACCATCAGATGACGGGGAGGTCGGCAAAGTCGTCGCTCGGGGGTCCCGCCGCCCGACGAACCGGATCGGCGAGCGGGAATGGCATGGTCCTGCGGATTGCGGACAGCGACCCGGCGAGAGGGAGGTTCAGAATGCGCGCCTTCCGGCCATTCATTCAGGTGCGTCCCCCGCAATCCCGCAGGCGCAGCATTCGGTAGAGTGGGCGGATTCTGTTGAAGAACTCCGTGGGATTTGGCGCGCAATCGGGCCTGGCTC
>VFQP010003004.1_pt1 | contig 17831 bp, 27 predicted proteins | sample 3512351 | NCBI WGS metagenome assembly VFQP01 (sample SAMN10412372, study PRJNA504923) | tailings metagenome | isolation source: Relicate 1 Philex TSF1 revegetated site | place: Philippines: Tuba, Benguet | collected 2017-08-29
GTTGTGTGTGTGTGTGTGTGTGTGTGTGTGTGTGTGTGTGTGTGTGTGTGTGTGGTCACATACAGATGTGTTGATATGTGTGGATGTGTGTGGTGGCCTTGTCAACAACATGTGGTGATGTGTAGGTGTGAGGACATTGAAAGAACACGAGACAGTGAGGGGGGGGGATGTCGGTGTGTGTGTGTGTATGTAGGGGATAACACAGGTGGTTTTTCATGTACACCCACGCCTACCACAACCCTACTTCCAACCCCACCCTACCTCAAAATCCTTGTTGATCGAATGTAAAAAATGATCAGCCTCATTACGATGCATAGGACAAGGGAGTCCCGCCTGCTCAAACAACGACAGCGCTTGCTTTGCAGGTCCGAAATACACAAGCAAGCCTGCACTGAGCAAGCATAGCTGGTCAAACAGGTCATACACCTCGGAGGATGGCTGGTGAATGACCGCAACCACAGTACGACAACCTTTGTTTTTTTGTGAGGGGGAATAATGTGTGTGGGGGGGGGCTAATGTGTGGGTGTGGGTGTGTGGGTGTGGGTGTGTGATGATATCAGGCAAGCTCGTTTCCCCCATGTGTCCACATTATGCCCACACACTATTTTATACCTAATCCCAATAATTATGTACAAATTCACTTATACCTAACAACTCACACAAACACCCACCCACCTTCTGTGAGTCGCTTTACCACTTTCATGCAATGATAGGCTGCTGCGGCATCCAACCCACTGGTGGGCTCATCCAGGAATATAAGCGCAGGGGAGGTGACCAGTTCACACCCAATGGACACCCGGCGACGTTGCCCCCCTGACACACCACGGACGATGTAGTTGCCAACCAGTGTGTTGGCTGCTGCTGTGAGGCCGAGCTCCTGGATCAAATCATCCACAATTGCTTGCTTGGTTGCACGGGGTGTGGATAATGGCAAGCGCAGCATGGCACTGCTCATGAGTGTTTCCCGGACGGTGAGTGCACCGAGGAGGACGTCATCTTGGGTGACATAAGCTGCCTTGCCGTAGCTAATCTTGGTGATGTGGCCGTTGAGGCGCACGGTGCCTGCCAGTGCTGCAGATCGCGGCAGGCGCCCAGCAAGGGAGTCCAGCAACGTAGACTTGCCGCATCCGGACGCTCCCATGATTGCGAGCATCGTCCGGGGCTCTACATAACCGGCCACATTGTCCAGGATTCGCTTTGATTTGCGTTTGGCATCAGTCACCGTCACTGTCATTTCTTTCCATGACAGAGTGGCTGTTTTTGGCCGAATTTGTGGATCGTGGCATGGGGTGATGACTGCGTCCTTATGTGTTTGCTCAAGCTCTCCCATTTCGATGTCGGAAGATGTCATGTCGGTTGTTTATACACGAGAGTTTCGGAGGAGGAGGATGTTTATGATGATGACTTCTATGGTCTTTCTTTGATGACTATGATATGATGATTACTACGTATTATGACTGATGAAATTGTGTAGGATCTTGAAAATCAGGCGTGTCGCCCAGGCTGACTCATTCACCTTGCATGCATCTTTGGCAATGCCACGCATGCATGGTGTACAGTGTGGTGGTGTTGATGAAGCAATGAGACGCTGTTATGACAAGGGAATTGTGCACACCTCACTGTGCACATAATGGTGCCCTTGACCAGACAGGTACCTGTCTGTGGTCCCTTGCATCACGGAAACTTGCAGAAAGACAAGCATAACTTCCCGAACCTTGAATGCTGCACGTGTAAAAGAAGGGGTTGCTTGTTGAGGGGTGGGGAGCACCCGCTGGACTTGTGCGTGGCGTCCACATTTTGACCAGGGATCTGTTCTGTTGAGCATCACATCTGTTGCATGACATACATCTGTTGCATGACAGTACCGTTGCTCTTGTTGGTGGAGGCTTTTGTACCAAGACTTGTACTTGTATAAGTACCACTTGTTACCACTTTTGTAAATTCACTTGTTGTGATGATGTGTATGTAGACACAGCGAGTCACCAATCCCCAGCCATCCAGTGTTTCATCAACATAATTTACACCAACCCAAAGGCACTGCACACATCCTGCCTGATCACACAATCCAATGGGCTACAGCTCGTCGCCTGCTCTATTCCACCACCCCAACAGTAACGTACAAAAACCACCACGGAACAATACAAACAGCATCATGATGCAAGCTGTTGTGCAGTTTATACATTTAGGATTGGCTCCATTTACTTTCCTCCTCCTGCTCCCCTACCATATCACCTGTTTCTGGCTTGCCGTGCTCTGCAATACAAGTCTCAAGATCCTGGTTCGATTGGGCAAGCCGCCCAAGTGGTACATCTTGGCCATCCACTCTCGCGACTTGTTCTTCTCATTGGAAAACGTGCAACATCGAGAAGAAGAATCCCGCATACAGCTGGAGCAGCTCAAACAGGAGGTGGAACAGCACGACAAGGACCGGCGGGTGGCTGTACGGAAGGTGCGAGTGGTGCCACACTGTCACCCCCCACGCACTGTCACCCCCCACACACTGTTCCCACACACTCAGGTGAAAACGCTCATGGCAGAGGTGACCGAGTTGCAGTCACAGCTGGCAGAAACAACACCAAAACCCCGCACACCATCATCGCACGGCATGCTCCAGCATGATCACACCATGGCACCATCAGGCCCCAGGCCGCTGCTGCTGTTGATGGTGTCGTTGGGTGCATTGGGAGTTGCACTGTGGCAATTTTACAACAACGACCCATTGGGGGTGGTGAAAAAGGTATGTCTGTTGGTGGTGGGTGTGTTTTCTGGTGGGTGTGTTGCATTGATTGTGCTTTCCCAGCCACTTCTCAGCGATATGTGTCAACTGTTTTGCGTTGCGTTCCATCAGTGTGTTCACTGCTGTGTATACTAGTATGTACACCATGTGCATGCACTGCAATGTATAGTTCCCCAGTAAAGTGCATACACCACTATCATCCTACATTCACCACTTCCAAGCAGCATGCCCACCCCACCCACATCACCCCCCACCCAACATCACCCACCATCTCCCCAGGTCATCACAAGTTGCACATTCTTGACATTGTACAGTGGATACAGTGCACTGCAGGCTCGCACAGTGACCTCCACCGTTGTGTGGACATGCTGTTTGTGTTGGTTTGTGGTGGGGTTTGTGACGTGTCATCATCTGGTGGCAGGGAGCAGTGCATGAGGTGAGTGGTAACAAGAGGAGGCGAGTGGGGACAAGAGGAGGTGAGGAGGAGGAGGAAAAGGGGGAGGAGGAAGGAATAGGGGAGCAATGGATGATGAGGAGGAGGAACAGGGGACGAGTGCATGAGGAGGAGGAAAAGGAGGAGGGAGACGATGCATTTGTTGAAGGGGATGGTACATGGAAATAATGTGCTTTTCATGTTTTTGTAAAACACATGATGTGTGTTGTGCTGCTACCAAGCACTGATTGCTCATGTTGTACTGTTGTTGATTTACATGCTGTTGATGCACCTTGCATGTGTGTATATTGCCAACATGCATTGCCTTACAATATGCCAAATGATGTTTTTGTGTGAATCATGTTTTTGTGTGAATCATGTTTTTGTGTGCACACAGCCTATTGTAACTAACATGTTGTTATGTTTTTGTGTTGTGTCTTATGCAGCTGTGTCTTGTGTAGCTTTCCCCCCTCTTTCCTTTCCTTCCCCACATACACCTCACCTACAGCACCTCAGTAATCAAACAAACACCAACAAGAAGACGCCACAGCATGAGAAACACACCAAGTACTACATTGCAGCCATGTCGGTGTATTACTCATCGTCATTCTTGTTCATCAACAATCCACATACACAATTCATCTGGCTTGACTATCCACCCCTCAAAAAAAACACCCTTGTGTCTCAACAATTCCCACATGCGCACATACGCACCACCAACTCGTTGCTTCAAGGCTGCATACGATTTGGGCCCCTTCCCTACATAACCCTCTTCTGCCGACACAACCCCTGCTGCTGGCCCACCCTTGTTGAGGGACCCACCCTTTTTACCACACCATGCCCGCAGCAACGACAGCACACGCTGTGCATACACCCGTGCACTTGTATGAGGTGCCAATTTCACATTTTGCACCCCCACTGCTCGGCCCACCCCAATCCGGGTTCCTTTGCTTGGAACAAGGCATTCATGAAATACCGTGTCTGCTGGTACATGCACAGTGAGTGGTGGTGTGGGGTGCTGCTGGGTGTGTGCTGCTGGGTGCTGCTGTGTTTGTGGTACTGGGTGTTGCTGTGAGCAAGGTGGCACAGGGACACCACCACCACCTCCACTACCACCACGAGCTCGCAGCCGCCAGCGGTGGGAGGGCCCGGCATGCCATACAATACTGGCCCCTGCCGGACTGGGGGCCCCTGCGGGGCTGGGGCCCCCTGTGGGGCTCGTTACACGGGTTGCTGGGCCACACTGCAGCCTGGCAGCAACAGCAGCAGCAGCCCCATGTGTTGTGACGTATGTATGGGGTATGTGGAGGTGAAATGCGGAACCGTGGAGGTGGGGTGGTGTATTGTCTGCAGCTCGGCCTGTTGGTGTTTGCATGTGATCTGCTCTATATTGATTGTATTGTATTGCTACCATTGTATTGCTACCAAGCACAATGCACATGACACCCCACATCATGCATGGAACCCCTACCTGCGACAGCACGATGCAATGCACGTTGCAGTGCAGCAATGTGTGTAGGTTCCACCATGCTGCTACTGTTGTTGGTACCATCATCGTTGTTGGTACCATCATCATTGTTGACACATGCTCCTATGAGAGGCAATACTGTTACGGAATCGATATACAAGGGGGTCTGCAGGACTGCAGTCAACAGGGCACCCTGTGATAATTGTTATGTATGTTGTGTATGTTGTGTATGTCGTGTATGTTGTGTATGTTGGTTATGTTATTTGTCTATATCTATCATATGTATAGTTGTTGACCCATGACCCAATTTGAATGCGTACCCATGGCATCTGCATGGTTGCGTGTATATCTACCAAGTACCAAACACACACATCTGCATGGTTGTGTGTATATATACCAAGTACCACCAACCCAACCCCCCACACACATCCTATATATACAAACATACACACACACACATACATATCATAAACAACACACCTGCACCCCCATGATGTTCCACTTGCAGAGCTTATCACTGCAGCACATGGACAATGTTGGGTCCCCCTTGCCAGGCTTGCGACGGAGGGGGCCTGCACAGGGGCCCCCTTCCACATCCCCTGCAGCGGGTACCTGCCATATCCCATCCTGCCCCACTTTTACACGCTTCGCTCCAGTAGTTGTGATTATTTTCGAATACTCTGGTGGTTGCTGTGCTGAATAGTGTAGTGGTTGTTGTGAGCTCGCAGATGGCTGTGTGCTTGTTTCATGTCCCTGTATTGTACCACCTCCACTATCACCCTGTATTGTACCACCTCCACTATCACCCTGTATGCCACCTGTACCATCAGCCCCCCCACATGCATCCTCCACAATGCATGCATCTCCACATGGTGGCTGGGTGACACACATGTGCAAACCCACACCAGGGCATAGTTGTGCTTTTCCAGTGTGTGGGTTGACTTGCAACACATGCAGGCTTTGTTTTTGAGACACAGTGTGTGTGTGCATGGCTCCATGTTGATGTGGTTGCTGCTGCTGCTGCTGCTCTTGGTGTTTTCCTTGCCCCACAACCTGCTGTGTAACACCAACCTGTTTTTCTTCCTGCTGCCCCACATCCTGCTGTGTAACAAAAGCCTGTTTTTCGTGCTGCTGTGTCACATCAACCTGCTGTTTTCCCTGCTGCTCCACATAGTACAGCAACTCCTCCACCAGCCATAAACGAAGTGCCCTTCTAGCCAGCGCCTCAGCATGACAGTCATTGACCAGCAACCCTGTCTGACACCGAGCCTTTGCACCCAAACACTTTGTCCCAGTGGCCAGTGCAACCACCACAAGGTGGGGAGGGGGTGGTTGATTTGGGTTGGTGGTGGAGGGGGTGGAGGGCGTGGAGGGGGGGATGCTCAGCACAAAACCTGTAGGGATCGTGTGGCGATTGTGTGGTGATTGTGTGTGTGCAAGATGTGTACGTGGCGTGTGAAGACACACACACACATGCATGTCTGTGCACACATGCGACACAACAAAACAACGAGTGCAATGCACCACAGTGAAAGTATGAATAACAGTATATGACACCATACACTGCATACCAGCAAGGATGGTGGATTCGTGTGGTTGAGGTTTCCCCCGCTTGGGTAATGCATGATATTGTGACAGCAGTGCATCAACTATTGTTTCAGGTGATGGCTGTGCCTTGCTGGTACTTCTACTACTGCTACTGCTGGCTGTTTGAATTGAACCACCCCTGCTGTTGCTGCTTGTATGAATTGTAGTATGAGCACCACTGCAAGGGGGGGGGCTCGTGGGTGGGTTGTTTGCCTGCATTGTGTTGATGCTGCTGCTATGGACACACAGGCTGCTTTATGGACATGCACTGCTGTTTTTTGGTCTGCACTTGTCTGTTACGTCTGCACTTGTTTTTTTTACGTCTGCACTTTTTGTTTTTACGGTTGATTGAGTTAAGAAAATGCAGCAGCACACATCAACTGCTGCTGTTCCAGGTAATGTTCCCTGACAAAATCACGCAGCTATCATATGCTGTATCATACACAGCGTGTGATACAATACTGTGGGTGCACTACTCCATCATGGCGTCTATGGTCTCTGCAGCTTTTTTGGGCGGTGGTGCTGGGACATCATCCAGTACCATTTTGTTTACCTTGCGTGCCATCAGCCTGTCTTTCCTGGCGCGCTTGCCTGTGCGCGAGGGACCTGATACTGCCTTGACTGCTGCCTTGTGCTTCTGTGTTTGACGACAGGTGATGCTTGTTGTGTTGCTACACAGTTTTGCGTGATCGTGTCACGTAATACGCTGCGTGATGCGTTTCGTTGTGTTATGATTGAACGTATGCGTCGTAACAAGCGCGTGTGCGTGTGCAGGCAGCCGCAGTCAACGCATGCCAACCTTTGATGCTCCTGCACCTTTCTTTTTCTGCTTCCTCTTATTCTTGTTGATTTTCAAGCCGTTGGCATGCTTACGGTTGAATTTGTTCATGATTGTGCGGAAGGAGGTGTTAGTGGTTGGACAATTTATGGTTACAAAAAAACAAATATGTGCTGCGGGTAGTGTGTGCTGCGCGTAGTGAGAGCACTGCCCATCACTCCCGGCCACATGCCATTTGTCAAGGGTAGCAGTGGAACAGTGCAGGTGGACAGGTGGAACAGGTCTTCTGTGACTGGATGATGCAGACGACGGAGAGAGTGCAAAGGGTGGGGTTTGACTAGGACGATGATGAAGCTGGTTTACTGAACACCAACTACCATACTATTTTTTGTTGAATAATGTGGATTTTATTTGTGAAGTTAATCTTGCACCAAGCCAATACAAATTTAAGGGCCATCATTCTCTGTTGAGTTTGCCGTCTGCTGTGTCGTCACAATCACTGATCCGATGGCAACAACTTCAACAGCTTCTGCCGCACAGTGGTCACCACTGGTAGTTGTGCCAGCGAGTGAGGTGCATCGTGTATCACCACACGCCCCAGATGCACTCGTGAGTTATGGCACGTTTACACTGTACTCGGTGGTTCTCGGTGCTCGTGCCTCTGTGTGGGCAGCGGTATGTGGAACACACACCATGACACACCTCCCCTGCATGTTGTGTTTGCATGTATTTCCCTCCACCACAATTACCACCACCACCACCCAACACACCCAACACACAGTGTGGTCCACACCTGTTGTGGGAGCTTCACCCCGACACAGCCGTGTTGCGCACTGGTCATGTGACCTACATGATGAGTCTTCCTGATGGTGTCACGTTTTACCGGGTTATTCTCGGTGCAAGTATGTTTATTGGGTGGGTGGTGCAACTATGTGCAGGACGTGTGGGTGGGTGTTGGAAACATATGAGACACATGCACCATATCCATACACGTTGTACATCCATGTATACCTATTCGTATACCCCCCGTATACACAATCATCCATACACACCCACAGATACACAGCCAGAAGTGTTGGGTGCTCTGGAAGGTGTGTTGGAAGCTTCCACTGTGTATGCTGAGTCGGAAAGGTTGTTGACCAATGATAAAGTCAACCCTCATGAAGCTGCAGCAGCTGCCAAGGTGTGATAGTGGTGGTGGTGTGATGGTGGTGTTGTGTTGGTGTATGGTGTTGTGTTATTGTTGTGTCTGGGTGTGGTGGTGGTGGTGTGGTTGTGTGTTGTTGGTGTGTGGTTGTGTTGTTGGTGTGTCTGGATGTGGTGTTGGCATACTGCTGATGACTTTGTTGATATGGTTCTTGGTGGGATGTGATAGGAGTATGTTTGTTTGTTTTTTGTGACGCAACACATTCTCTCTCTTTCTCTCTCTCACACACACACACTCACACACACACCTCCACACACACAAAAACTCCGCGTAACACAGGTGGTTGAGCGTGTTGCAGCTGACAAACACAGTCAAGTAGCCAGTGCACCACAAGGCACCATGGTTCCCGGCAACCCCTTTGCCCCAGGCACACACACCCCAGGCATCCCCGAGGGGGCCCCTTCTTCGGCAGGGCCCCTGCGCGGCAACTCCTTTGCACCCACCACCGTGATAGACCAACAGGGATGTACTGCAGGAACAGCAGCAGGAGGAGGGGAAACAGCAACAACAGCATCACAGCCACTGCATGTGGAAGCGGAGATATGGCACCGCACACCACCCGGAGGAGGGCCCCCCTCCCCAGCCACCAGCAGCGCACCTGCTGCGAGCAACCACACAGCAACCACAGCAGCACCTTCCCCACCTGCGGGGGGTCGGCGCATGGGGGGGCCCCCTCCCTCTGTTGCGGCGGCCATGGGGGTCCCTTTTCACGCGCCAGAGGGGCCTGCGCAGGGGGTACCTGCAAACACGGGCCCTGTTGCTGGTGGGATGCCCAGTGCGGCGAGTGGTGGGGCCCCACAAGCAACAGGCCCCACAGGGGGGGGTGCACCAGGGCCCTTTACAAGCAAGGTGCGTTGCCAAGGGGCAAAGGGAAAGGGGTGCTACTGACTGGGGAAAGGGGTGTGGAGTTGCACACATTGTGCATTAGCCAGTAGTAGTTGCACTTATGTGAAAACCCTATGCTCAAACATTCTTGTTTCACCCCCACCCCACCCACACAACCTGTGTATATCACCCCTCTCCACCACACAACTTTTATATCACCCCTCTCCACTACACACATCACCCACAGAAGGCCAACAAGATCTACTCCCAAACAGAAAAGGCGGCCCAGGGTGTGCTTGTGCGTGCATCCTCATACCTCGCACGCAAAGCCTCGCAGGGCCCCCCTGCGCAGCAACAGGTCCCTCCTACTGCCCCGGGGGTGGCCCCTCCTAATGCACATGCATCGTCCATGCAGAATAGGTAAGCATGCTTGTGTATGTGTGTGTGTATGTGTGTGTGTATGTGTGTGTGTGTGGATGCATGCTTGTGTGGACATACATACATACATACACATGCAAATATACACCAACATACATACATGCATATGTGCACACTGACACATATATGCACACACAGATTTAATGCAACCAAGCAGCTTGGGTGGGCTACAGGCAAATTGTCATCAGCACTTGCAGCAGGCTCAAGGTGTGGTTGTGTGTGTGTTGATGTGTATTGGTGTGTGTTGGTGTAGTTGTTGCTGTACGTTGCTGTGGTTGTATTGTATTGTACACATGTTGGTATACATTCTACTTACATGCATCTATCCCCATCAACACATCACATACGCACACACATCACACACACACACACGAATACACACCAATACACACCAATACACACCAATACACACACACACACACACACATCAACACACACACATCAACACACACAACAACACACACAGTTGGCTAGGAGGCGCTGCAGCCAAGGCAGTGTCGAATGATCAAAAGCCCAAACGTGCTGAAATAGCTAAAGCAACAGGGGATGGTCTTGCAAACCTGTTTCGAGCCATGGAGGAGGTGTGGGTGGGTGGGTGGGTGTGTTCGAATGGGGATGTGTAAATGTGTGTATACAACACAGCAGTGAGTAGGCTGAGTGACACTCTTGTTGCGCTTTAGTACACAATCAGGCAAGTACACAATACCACCCAACAGGCAAGCGGGTATGTGGTGCGTGCAGAAGAACAGGCCGAAATACACACCAGCACCAGCACCACTGCAGCAGCAGCACGAGGTGGGGACGTACCACAGTCAAGCAGCAATGTTTTCCAGGGTCCCTCGGTGGTGATTGGTACACCATGCAACTTGGAGGAGAATGTAGCAGTTGGTGTGGAGAGACGTGCACAATCCCGCGCAAACATGAGGGAGTGTTTGGGTGTGTGAATAGTGTTTCGTGTTGGCGTGTTGACATGTATACATCAACTTTCTTATTTTCAACAATTTTCTGACACAAAGCTGTACCATTCTTTGCAAATCCCAAGCAGCACCAACAACAGGTGGATATCCCCACCACCACACAAAACACCACATTCACCATAAGCACCACAACACCATGGCCACTGCAGTGCTCCCCTCCGAGCCACCAATTCACGCTCCTGTCCTGCCGTCGCTCGACAGCTTTGACTGCCCGTACGTGTTGTTGTGCTCACCAACCCAGCAAAACAAGTGTCGAAGGTGCATCTCCATGCAAGTATTCTCCCTCTCACACGCAGAGTATGCCTTGATTTAATGGTCCAGCCAGTCTGCGCATCCTGTGGCCACGACTTTTGCAAGGTATTGTAGAAAACAAGCAGTACCATGCCCATGCTCATTGATATTCACATCCACACACCGCATCCAGTTTTGCTACGAGGCCTGGGTAGGGGAATCTGGTATGGAGCGCCCCGTGTGCCCCGTGTGTCGTCAGCACATCTCTTCAGATTGCCCCGGCGTGTGTCGGCGGATGGAGTCGACCATCAGCGTGCTTTTCCCACATGAGCTCAGTGCACGAACCGCCGAAGTGGAGCTCCACAAACGCCAGCGTGCAGAGCTGCAAGCCAACGAAGCTGCCAACCGCAGCGAGGCACGCCGCCGTCTGTACAGTCGCATCGTGAGCATCCTCGAGCGATTGCGAGGATCTGTCACGGATGAGCTCGAGCAGCAGCAGCGAGCAGGCGCAGAATCACCCATAGAAAACAACAACACATCCGCAAACACCACCACGCGTGTGGGTACTGCAACACAAGCACAACCCGAAGCAGCAAGCGCGGGCACCCAAACCGCAGGGCCCCTCGAAGAAGACCGGGGTGCAGCACCAGGGCCCCGCCTCGGTGGTCCCGGTGGTCCCCCTGAGGGGTTTGATGCCCCTGCAGCTGCACTTGCTCGCACCCTAGACAACTTTATGAGCTCTGCCATGTCGTCCAATGCATGGCAAGAGGGACCCCCTTTGCTGACACTGGTGGGTGAACACTTTTGTCAATTCTTGTGTTATGTGTGGGTGGTGGTGCTGGTCTTGGTGTTGGTGCATCAATCCCCCCATTGGTGTGGTCACCAGTGCTCCTCATGGTTGCATGGTCAACCCCCACATACGCACAACCCCCGCACACACACGCAGGTGTTTACCATTGGTCGTGATGGAGAGGATACCCCCAATGAAAGCCCCGCTGCCCCCCGCCGCATCCCCCCCCATATGCTTTCTTCATGGCGTTCAGCAATGGCTCAAAACAGGGCACGTAGGGGGGAGGCACAGGGGGCACAAAACCCTCCCAGGCGTTCTGCTCGGCTGCGAAACCGACGCCTGCCACCTGGTGTGCCACCTTTTGAGGAGGATGCTGGTGACGAGGGGGGGGAGCAATAGTAACAGGAGGGAACAAGAGTGAGAGATAGCAGGGACGAAGAAGAGTGATAGTCAGGAAAGAAAGGGGGAAAATGTGTTGACCAATATGGACAATAGTCAATGGTGGGCATGGACCCACTAGCAGGGGGCGCATACATTGATGATGTGAGATGAGAGAAACACAAGACATGCCATGATGATGATGGTGATGATGCTACATGTGTGCTAGGCAGGGATTTCAGTGGTGTACCATAGAGAGTGTTTACCCATAGTCAACCCCTCTCCTTTCACATCGTCGTTGTTTCGATGACATGGTTCCATGTGCATGTATACGCATGTGTGTGTTTCCATGCACGTGTATACGCATGTGTGTGTTTCCATGCACGTGTATACGCATGTGTGTGTTTCCATGCACGTGTATACGCATGTGTGTGTGTCTTTTTTGTTGTTTGCTTTTCTGCCTCAGGAACCTTCATTTCACCAGTCCCCCACCGGTCAAAACAACATTCAAAACCCATTTTGTGTTTTGCAACCTGTTTTCATTTCCTTTCGTGTGCGTGTGTTTGTACCAGTCTGTGTATTTGTGTGTGGATTTTTGGTTGTTGATGCTGTGCTCACACAATTCAAGTGCTGCGCTATGATGACCAGATTTGTGCACGTGTTTTGATTGCAACCCTCCATCAAGTGGCATGGAGGTTGTGCCACTGATATATCACATGGGGGAGGTAACATTGCTCATGATGACAATTTACACAACACCATGAATGGGGCACTGTGTATCGTGCATAGCACATGAAAGGGGACCACTGTGTGCCATGAGAACCACAGGAAAAGCACATGAAAAGGCACACGAAGAAAACGAAACACAGCGGGGAAGGCTGTTGCCCCCCCCCCCCCCGAGGTCGGGTGGTCTACTTGCTGCGGGTAAGCACCTTGTCCGTGACGTCTACCAACGCCCTGCGTGCTGCATGCACGTGTGGCATGTCGCTGGGTGGCAGCTGCTCCACCTGATGTGTGAGGGGTAATGAAGGGAAAGGTGAGGGGTTGGTTGGTGGTCCGGAAAGGAAAAGGGGAAAAGAAAAGGGAGGACAATGGGCCGAAACAAAACCAACTACAAACCAAACCACACATCAATACCGCCATATCATGCCACCAGTTCATGTTGCCCCACCATCAACCCCTCCCCCACGTTTATCATGTATATCATACATCACTTCTCAATCACGTGCATCATATATCATTTCTCATACCGCATGTGCTGCATTTCGTGCATGTTGCGCTGCCATCTCCTTTGCCCTTGCGATGCCACTGCTGCGAGACACTAGCTGCTGTGCCTCCTCCACGTCTCCTGCGTGTTTAAATTTCCTGTACATGATGGGTGTAGTGGATGATGGGTGTGTTGGTAGTGCACGTGTAGGTGATGTGTAGGTGATGTGTGGGCAATGTGTGGATTTTCATTGTGGATTTTCATGTGTGCTGTGAAGCTCTACTACTTACACATTGACACATACAAACACGCAATTCCATTCATACGCACACATGATCACATACACATACACACATACACACACACAATCACACACAATCACACACAATCACACAATCTCACAAACACCCACACACCGTTGTATCAATGGCACCAGTTGTGGGTACTCTTCCGCAGCAAGCAACACAGGTGCTGTGGCAATACCACTACGTAAATCATTCAGTGCTGGTTTACCCAACTGACTAGCAGACCCAGTGAAATCCAACACATCATCCACCAACTGTTGTCATTGTGGGGTGTGTATTTGTGTGTATTTGTGTGTGCGTGTGTGCGTATACGTATAAATGTGTGTGTGTGTATTTCCATATACGTGTACATGTACATCTATGTGCATAATGTCCACATCCCAATCACCACCAAACACCACCACATATCACCACCACCACCACCACCACCACACACGCACCTGAAACGCCAACCCCAACTCATTCCCATACACCCACGCAGCATGACTCACATCAGCTGGCTGCTGTGCCAGCACGGCAATTGCCTTGCAGCTGTTTGCCATGAGGCTAGCTGTCTTGAAGAATGTTTTTCTCAGGTAATGGTCCATGCTGGTGAGCTCTTGGGTGCAGGTGGTGAGCTGAAGGATTTCCCCTGGTGTGGGTGGTGTGGTGGGTGGTGTGGTGGGTGGTGTGGGTGGTGGGTGGGGTGGGTGGGGTGGGGTACAAGCTGAAACAAAACAAAACAACTGCTGCACTGCAACCAAAGCCACTGATAATGCAGTCAACACCATGATAGTCAACACCATGATAGTCAACACCATGATAGTCAACACCATGATAGTCAACACAATGATAGTCAACACAATGATAGTCAACACCATTCATCACCACCATCATCACCACCACCATCACCACCATCATCACCACCATCATCACCATCCTCCTCCTCCTCAGTATTATTATTATTATCGTACCTGCAACAAGGTGTTCCAGTACTTGTGACAGCAATTGTATGACCTCAGTATTACGTAATGATGCCAGTGTGACTGATGCACGGGCTAGCAGAAAATCACCTGCCAGTATTGCCACCTGTGATAGGTGATAGGTGATGTGTGTGTACACAGGGGGTGATGTGTGTACATGTGTGTAGGGAATTGATGTAATTTTTATATGGTACCTTCATGGTGATATTGTAATGGTTTGTACAGAGAGAACACATATATATAGAGAGTAATGCACAGAGAGAGCAAAATGTAGAGGGAGTACACATGCAGATTGAAATGGTGGAGAGAGAGTGAAGGAGAGAGAGAAAGAGAGAAGAGAGAAAGTGTCAACGTACGCATAGAGACACATGTGCATGTAAATAACCTGCCCCCAAAACACCACCCACCTTGTTGCCAAACACCGCATTCAACGCAGACACACCCCTCCTCGTGTCTGCGTCATCCAACACATCATCATGCAATAAACTAGCAACATGTATGAGTTCAGTTATTTCTGCAATACGCTGCAACTGTCTTCGGGTCTCACTCGGGTGCTCTGAGGGGGGGCGGAGGTCGATTTCGAGGTATTGAGAGGCTGTGGGTACCGGTGATAGTGCTGATGCCATGAGGAGGAGGATAGTGGGTCGCAATCGCTTGCCCTGAGGAGGGTGGGGAGTGTGGGGTGTGGGGAGTGTGGTGTGCGTGATGGTGTGCCAATCGTCATCAACCCGAGTGTGCAGGGACACACGTGTCATAAAGCATGTACACATTAATGTGCACATGCCTTATACCCTGTACACAATATACCCTGTACACAAAACACCCTGCAATTTACAACAGCATACCTGTGCCCCGACATCAAAAAAGTAGGCACCAGCACGTTCAAGCAGTGGAATATCTGACAAGATTGATCGCCGCAACCGCTCTGCCACGATTTTCAGTTCCTGCTTGACGAGAGAAAATGGGTCTACAGGGGGGTAACCAGATGGCTCATCCTGTGTGCACATTGTGGTTGGTTGGTGGTGTCCTCCCAGTGTGATGCATGTACCCATCACAATCGAAAGCGGGTGTTGACCATACCGGGTTGAGCAGGGCACCCATCCATGAGCCTCGTGCGTGCAGATGGTGTGTGCTGTGGGGATGTTGTGCTGCAAGGATGCCCTGTGCGTGTGGAGTGTACATGTCTTGTTGATGGCGCCCCACCACATCCACACCATGTGCGTACCTCGAACGCACCACAAGCTGTAGCGTGCGATTGCAGAGATGTGCATTCTGTTTGAGGTGTGTATTGCAACGTGTTACACCAGTTGCAGGCTGGCTGTTGTATTTCCGATGCAACCCACCCTGCCAGCGTACCTGCATGCGATGGTGCACTCAGGCTTTTGCATATGGCAGGCAGTAATCTATGTGACCTGCGCATCGTGATTTAACAAAGCAATCACAAGGGAATCGCCTCAACTTGTGGTTGGCATCTAATTCTGACACAAGTATCTGCTTGCCCTAAAGAGTGATGGTGTTGCTCTCCTGCTGCTCGCCTTACCATGAAAACACCTGCAATGAATCTCATACAAAGATGATCATAGTACAAAAAATCAACAAACTAGCTCAGCTCAAAGCCTGCACCCTCCTCGATGGCATATCGTAACTTTTCCCTAATCAGCGCTGCAGACGTGTAGGGTGGCAGCTTGAGCAAGTTCATACAGGTTGCAGCGGTGGGCAGCCGTGACACTGATGCAGCATCCAACACACTTCCCGCCATCTGCGTGGGTGGAATGACGTGTGGGTGGAATGACGTGGGTGGGCTAGCCTGTCCCAAAAAACACCATTACTACACACCACACACACCTGAATGCGCAGGTGGGGTTCCAGGTATCGAAACCCCAGCAATGGTGGTCGTGAACAGGACGTCACAAATCGTAAAAACCCTCGTTGTTCATCGGGGGACATTGATGCGAGGGCCCTCCAAAACTCGAGTATGACGGGGTGTTTTTCGTGATAGCCACCAACATACTCCACGTGCTGTTGGAGGTCTTCCAGATCAAGTGCGTCTGCCTGAGAGAGAAATGGTGGTGGGGTGGTGGGGTGGTAGGAGGAGGGGTGGTGGGGTACACACAACACTGGCAAGTACACAGCAGGAAAAAGGGTGTTTTGGGTGTGCAACAACGGGCACATGCTGTATATAATACACTACATGTACACCCACAACATGTACACCCACAACATGTACACCCACAACATGTACACCCACAACACAATAAAAAATACACCACAATAAAAAACACACCCACAGACACACCTTGGCCCCAGATATGAGCATCTGCAACTCCTCTTCATTAAACATCCGCAACCATGTGGGATCAACCAACACCTGCATGCCACGTAGAAACGCAGCAGTAGCAGCCCTACCCTGGTGGTTGAGTTTGTAATTAGCCAATCGGTGTATGTAGGCAATGGCATTGTCATTGGTGACTGGGATGTTTGCCCCTCCTGGAATGAGTTCCACCTGTGTGTGTGGGTGGGGTGGGGGGGTGGGTTGAGGGTACAGGGGAGAAAGGGTGGGTGGGTGGGTGGGTGTGGGTGTGAAGGTAGGGGGGAAAGGGGTGAGGTACGGTGAAAGGGGTGTTGTGAGGGTTGGTACTCATACACCTGGCCGTGCACAATGAGGCAGACAACTGTGGCAGACATGTGCTTCATCATGCTCCCAGCAACATTTGCTCTTATGTTACCAGCCCCATACGTTCCATGCATCCCCCTCACAACCCTCAGTTCATCCCCTCACAACCCCGCCTTTATAAAAACCAATAAACTCACGCCAACAACCATCCCCACACAGCCACCCACACAGCCACCCACCACCCACCCACACCTCACGAGCAACACCACTTGAATCATCCGTCACTGCGAAAAACATGCTCAGGTCTTCAACACACCCCTCATACTGACGCATGTATAATAGGGATTGGTACAGCTGAGGGTCAAGGGAGGGCAGGTCTTGCAGGCCACACAACCCACCACGTAATTTCTTGAGGAAAAAACTCTTAGGGGGTGTGGGAGGGTGTATGGTGTGAAGGTGGTGTGGGTGGTGTGAGGGTGATGCGAGAGTGGTGTGAGGGTGGATGGTGTGAAGGTGGGGTGGGTGGTGTGAGGGTGGTGTGAGGGTGGTGGGTTGCCTTCACCAACACAGTGCTTCACCTACACAGTGTGATTTCACTCCCCCAAGACATCGAGTCATACCGCAAGTGGCAGCTCAAGTAGTATCCCCTCATACAGCGCCTTGCCCAACATCATACCCAGGAATTCATACAGCTGTATTGCACTTGGCATGAGGGCAACTGCTGCTGGGTTGGGGTAGAGGCGCTGATCAGCTGCTGCCTGGGGGTGTTGTTTATATATTACTATTTTGTGTGTGTGTGTGTGAGAGAGAGAGAGAGAGAGAGAGAAAGAGAAAGAGATTGTGTGTGTGTGTGTGTGTGTGTGTGTGTGTGTGTGTGTGTGTGTGTGTGTGTGT
>VFQP010003005.1_pt1 | contig 17831 bp, 12 predicted proteins | sample 3512351 | NCBI WGS metagenome assembly VFQP01 (sample SAMN10412372, study PRJNA504923) | tailings metagenome | isolation source: Relicate 1 Philex TSF1 revegetated site | place: Philippines: Tuba, Benguet | collected 2017-08-29
TTCGAGCGGCACAACCACCAACTGGCGCGGCTGCATTCTGGAGCGCACGTCGCCCCTCGACGTCCGCGATGACGAAACGCCGAACTGGGGCATGTACCGCTATCCGCGTATTTGCAGCCAGTACTATAGCAACGGTTCCTGCCGGAGCTACAGTAACAACAACCCGAATAACGGCTGCACGGTCAGCCGTATTGTGCCGCTGACGAACAACCAGTCCACGCTGCAAAATGCGGTGAATGGCCTCTCGGCCAGTGGCAATACGTATATTAACGTGGGGCTGGTCTGGGGCTGGCGTTTGCTGTCGCCGACCTTACCGTTTGATCAGGCCGTCGAATACGACGATCCGGACTGGAGCAAGACGATCGTATTGATGACCGACGGTGACAACCAGCCGCTGAACACCTATTCGGCCTATGGCGCCAACCCCGGCCTGTCGGCATCGCAGCTGAACAGCAAAATGATGACGGTCTGCCAGAACGCCAAGGATGCGGGCATCAAGGTCTATACCATTACCTTCCAGTCCGGCATCAGCAATGCGACGCGCGAGTTGTTCCGCCAATGTGCGTCCGAACCGGCCTTCTATTTCAACGCGCCCAGCAACCAGGATCTGGTCAACGCGTTTGAAAGCATCGCAAACCAGCTGAGCCAGTTGCACATTGTGAAGTAAAAAAAGCGGCAAACCTAACGCTGAAAAGATATCCGCAAGAATTCGCGCATTTCTTTGGCGTTTGGAAAAATGGATTTACTTTTCAAACGCGCCTGTTTTACTTTGTTAGAAATTCTGTGCCGCCAAAAATCTTTTCAGCTTGGCGAAATTAACCAAATGAAGAGGCCGGATTTACCGAATCTTAAGGCATACGGGCATAGGATGGAATTATAGGGTTTGGGTTCACAACTTAAAAAACTTCCATGGAGGGAAATGCTATGTTGAAACTTTGGGCAATGAAAGAAGCTTTCGTACGTTCCGAAAAAGGCGCAACCGCAATTGAGTACGGCCTGATCGCCGCCGGTATTGCCGTTGCCATCGCCGCTGTCGTCTTCACGTTTGGTGAAGCCCTCCAGGCTATGTTCCAAGAAGCTGAAGATAAGATTGCTACTCGCGAGTCTATGGATTAATCCTGGATTTGCGACAAAGCTACAAGGAAGCCCGCCGCAATGGCGGGCTTCTTTTTAGAAAAGAGACGTCAGAGACGGGGAGCGATGTTTTGGGCTTGATGCGATTTATACGCGATGAACGCGGCGCCACCGCCATTGAATACGGCCTGATGGTGGCGGCTTTTGCGCTCGCCATCGTGCTTGTGGTCTTTACCATGGGCGACGAACTGGTCGCGATGACGGATGATATCCTCGTCTTCATTCAGGGCCGCGAGTCGATGTCTTGATGTATATCCTTCCTGATTTTTGCGCGCGCGTTTTGCGCCGCTTTCCTTGAAAAAGAAATTCATGATTGTCGCGCTGCTGACCTGTTTTGTTCTGGTGATCATGCTGATGAGCTGTATCAGCGATGTGCGGTATTTGCGTATTCCGAATAAATACGTGCTGTGCGTGATTGCCGCGTTCATTGCGGCCTTTGCCGTATCGCCGTCCTCGTTTGGCGTGTGGTGGCATCCGTTTGCGGCGGGCTTTGTATTTTTGGCGATCACCTATGTGATGTTCGCGCTGAACATGCTGGGCGCGGGCGATGCCAAGCTTGGCGCTGCGCTCGCGCTGTGGGTTGGTTTGCCGGGGCTGATGGCCTATGTGATGTATATGGCCATCATGGGCGGCGTGATCGGCGCGGTGTCGCTGGTCATTAAAAAGAAAAAGCCGTTTAAAAATCCGCGCGCGGGCGGCTGGATTGCGACCGTGCAGGGCGGCGAGAGTGCGGTGCCCTATGGTATTGCCATAAGTTTTGGCGCATGCGGTGCGATGTTACATAATGGATTTATTTCTCATCAAATAGATGAACTAATCAAAATAATCCATTAGAAAAAAACACTTTTTTCTGGACAGTTGATGGGGTTTCCGTGCAAGAATAGATACGGGGAATAAGAAACCGTGCGTTTCTGGGAGTTTTGACATGAATAAAAGCGTTTTAATGATCATGGGCGGCGCGCTGGTTGTCGCGATTACCGTCGCGCTTATCGTGCAGGCGAAGCTGTCGCCCAAATCGCGCGGCGGCGGCGATGCGCCCAATATGATCGAAATCCTTGTGGCCAATAAACAATTGCTGGTCGGCGATACGCTCAAGGAAACCGACGTGCGCTGGCAACAATGGCCTGAAAGCGGTGCGTACAAAGGCGTCATCCGCAAAACCGCCGACAAAAAACTCGAAGATCTGGATGTCTACCAAGCCCCGTTGCGCCGTGCGATTGAATCGGGCGAACCGATTACGCGTCAGGCCATGGTGCCGGATGTGAAGGGCGCAAACAATTTCCTTTCCGCCCGCATTTCGCCGGGCATGCGCGCGGTGGCGGTTGCGGTCAAGGCCAATACCATGGTTGGCGGTTTTATGGCGCCGGGCGACCATGTGGATGTCGTGCTGTCGTATACACCCAACCTGCCCGATGTGCCCGAAGAGGTATCCGATCAGGTCGTGCGCCGTTTTGCCAGCCAGACGGTGCTCAGCAACGTGCGCGTGCTGGCCGTTGACCAAAACGCGCAGGACGAAGACCGCCCCGCCAAGGTCGCCAAGACCGTGACGCTCGAAGTTACGCAGGAAGGCGCGCAGATCCTCGCGCTTGCCGACCGCATGGGTGACCTGACGCTGGCGCTGCGCCGCATCGGCGAAAAAGATGGCCCCAAGTCGGTGCCCGTCCCCCTGACGACCGATGCCACCACCAGCGCGGTCGTGCAGAAACTCAATGAACTGAACCGCAAGAGCCAGAATGCCGGCGGGACGATCCGCATGTACAGCGGCTCGCAGGTCGTGAACATGCCCGTGCGCGTCGCGCCGGAAAGTGCAGGAGAATAATCATGAAGATGTCTTTGCAAAGACTGCTTCTTATCCCCATGGCGCTGGTTTTGTGTCTGGGTCTCTCGACACTGGCGGAGGGGGCGAAGCTCACCCGTACCGTGACGCTGACCATGGGCAAGGCCGATACGGTGGATCTGGGGCAGGCGGTGGCCGATGTGCTGGTCGCGAACCCGACGGTGGCCGATGTGGGCACCTTGCGCTCCAGCCGGCTTTATATCGTGGGCAAGGAAATCGGCGATACCAATATTCTGGCCTTTGACAACGAAGGCAACCAGCTGGCCGATATTGCCGTGCGCGTGCGCGTCGATGAAAAAACGCTGCGCGACGCCGTGCGCGATTTCTTCCCCAAGGAAAGGGTAGAGGTGAGTACCATCCGTCAGGATATCGTGCTGCGCGGCACGGTATCGACGCCTGCCGTCGCCAATCAGGTACGTGATCTGGCGTCGCGCTTTGCCGCCACCGCCGACCGCCCCATCGTCGACCTGATGAAGGTCGAGGGCGAACAGCAGGTCATGTTGCGCGTGAAGGTGATGGAAGCCAAGCGCGCGGTTTTGCGTGAATACGGCATCGATACGGACATCGATATTGATAAAGGCGCCTTTAACGGCGGTATTCTGACGGCCGGCGCCGGTCTTGTCACCTCGCCTTTTGCAACGGGTTCGCTGGTTTTGAACCCCACGGGCGGCTTTGGCCCGTTTAGCTTTGACATCGCGGCGATGGAGCGTGACGGTCTGGTGAACACGCTGGCCGAGCCGAACCTGACCGCGATTTCGGGCGAAACGGCGGGCTTTCTGGCCGGTGGTGAATTCCCCGTGCCGGTTGGCCGCGACCAAGACGGCAACGTAACCCTTGAATTCAAACAATTCGGTGTGGCGCTGAATTTCACCCCGACCGTGATGTCGAGCGAGCGCATCGCGCTGCAACTGTCGACCGAAGTATCGGCGAAATCCGCTGAAGACGGCATTACGCTGGTGGGCATTACCGTGCCCGGCCTGACGGTGCGCCGCGCCGAAACAACGGTGCAAATGGGCAGCGGCGGCACGCTGATGATCGCCGGTTTGCTGAAATCCGACACGCTGGATTCCATCAGCGGCCTGCCGGGCGCGAAAAACGTGCCGGTCCTGGGCGAGCTGTTCAAATCCAAGTCTTTCGCGCGTAACGAAAGCGAGCTGGTCATCATGGTCACGCCCTATATCGTGAAGCCCTATGCGGAGCCGGAGGCCTTCATGGCGGCGCCGGCGCAGCGCGAAGCGTCCTATGGCGGCATCGCGCCGGCCAAGCCGGTCCACCCGCCCGTGACGCCCAAGCTGGATGGCGAAATGCGCACGACGCCGGTCTCGGCGCCCGCGCAGGCCGCCCGCCCGCAACCGGCGGTGGAGCGTGGATTGAATAAACGCTTCATAAACAACCTCAATACCGTCTATGGCAATAAAGTGCCCGCAAAAGTGGGCAACGGCGGCGGTTACGGCTATATTGTTGATTAAGGAGACTGCCATGCAAGTGCTGAGCTTTCGCGTGATCCGTACGCTGTCGGCGGCTGTTTTGATGATGGGCCTTGCGGCCTGTGACGTCACCATGCCGTCGCAGGTGGAAACCGGCCACCTGCGCCTGTCCGAAGAAACGCGCAGCGTCGCGCTGGATGCCGCCAAACCGGACGATGACACCGCCCGCCGCGTGGCGCGGGATTTCCGCCAGAACGGGCGCGGCGAACAGCGTCTGGTTGTGCCGTACAAAGGCGGCGATCCGCTGCAGGAAACGCAGGCGCGCCGTCAGGGCAAGGAATGGCAGGCCGCCCTGGCGCGCAACGGGATGCCCGGCGTCGAGGCGGAATATGTCGCGGTGAGCGATACAACGCTCCTCGGCCGTGCGGTTTTGAGCTATAATGTACTTGCCGCCCTGCCGCCCGAACCATGCGTGCAGCGCCTGACCGGATATCAGGGGGCCGATACGCTGGAAGACCTGCATAGCTACCGCATTGGATGCGAAACAAAAACGGCGCTCAGCAAAATGATCGTCAACCCCGAAGACCTGAAAGGCCGCGACGGCAGCGAGCCGGGCGATGGCCGCCGTCAGGGTACGGTTGTCGAGCGTTATATGGGCGGCGAGGGCATGGAGCCGCTGGATGGCCAGACGGCCAGCAACGTGAGCAACTAACAAGCCCGACACTGTCAGAGAGTGCCGGACACAGATAAAGAGCCGAGACTGCCGGAGAGTGATTTTAAATGAGTGAAGATATCACCGCTATTCTGCTGCCCGCCGCGCGCGTCGATGTGTTCGCGCTGGACGAGGGCACGGCAGCGACGGCGGCGAAAATAGCCGCCGACTGGCGTTTTGCCCGCGTCGGGCTGGACGTGGTGCGCGGCGGCATGGATGCCGCGATCGAGCGTTATGCACATGCGGCATCGCCTGAAATGATCATCATTGAAACCAACGACATCAGCGAAGCCTTCACGGCGCAGCTGGGCGCATTGGCCGAAGTTTGCGCCGAGGGCACCGACGCCGTCATCATCGGCCCCACCAACGACGTGCATCTGTACCGCAGTCTGGTGGGCATGGGCGTGCGCGATTATCTGGTGCGTCCTGTGGCCGAAAACTACATGGTGGGCGTTATCGCCCGTGCGCTGATCGAAAAGCGCGGTCTGGCAGGCAGCCGTCTGGTGGCGGTTGTGGGCGGCAAGGGCGGCGTGGGCACCACGGTCATGGCGCAATCGCTGGCGTGGAATATCGCCGAGGGCCTGAAACAAAAAACCATGCTGATCGACGTGGCCGGCAGCAGCGGTACGGCAGGCATTGCTTTTGGCGTTGAACCCGCGGCGACTTTCGCCGATGTGGTGCGCGTGGGCGTCAGCGGGTCTGACGACGATCTCAAACGCATTATTCAAAAAGCGACCGATAATCTGTCGCTGCTGGTATCGGGCGGTGACGCCATGCTGGCGGATAAACCCGATGCAGACAGCGTCGAGGCCATGATCGAGCGCATCATGAAAACCTATCCCGTGGTGGTGGCCGATATTTCAGGTGCGCCGCCAGCGGTGCAAAAACGCCTGATTACACGCGCCGCCCATGTGGCCGTGGTGACGACGCCGCATATCGCCGCGCTGCGCAATTGCCGCATGCTGATGATGGATATCAAGCATGCGCGCGGCGGTCTTGCGCAGGTGGACCTGATTTTGAACAACATCGGCCTGCCCGGCGCGGACGAAGTGCCCGCGAAAGACATTCAAAGCGTGATGGATCTGGAGCCTGCGGCAAAAATCACCTTCGCGCCCAAGATTTTCATGCATAGCGAGACGACCGGCAAGCCGGTCGGTGATAACCGCGCGGCGCAAGATATGCTGAAATCATTGATGCCGCTGGCCGCCCGTGCGTCGGGCGCGCAGGCCGCGCCGGAAGAAAACAAGCAGGGCGGATTTAACCTGCTGCGGTCGCTTGGCAAGAGCAAGAAGTAAAGAAAGGAGGCAGCGCGATGTTTGGTAAACGTACAGGCGACGCACCGCCACCGAAACCGCCGGCCGCTGCGCCCGCGCCCGCGACGGGAGCGCCGGCACCCGCGGCGGCACCGGCTGCCGCGCCCGCGCCCGCGCCGGCCGCCCCTGCGGCAGAGAAACCTGCCGAAGCGCCAAAGCCCGCCGTGCCGCCCGCTGCCAAAAAGCCGGATGCGACCAAAGCGGCCGCCGAAGCGTCATCTGCCGCGCCTGCGGCGCCCGCCAGCAACCCGCGCATGGAGCGCGCGCGCAAACGTATCTGGACCGACCTGCGCGATGGTATTGACCTCAAATCCCTTGCGCGCATGGATGCCGAGGCGGCGCGCGCCGAAATTCTGTCTGCCGTGCAGGAAATCGGCCAGTTCCGCGGTCTTGACGTCACGCCGGCCGAATTGGCGCAGATCGCCAAAGAAGCCGCCGACGATATGCTCGGCTTCGGCCCGCTCGAAGAACTGCTCGAGATGGACGGCATCGCCGATATCATGATCAACGGCCCCAAAACGATTTACATCGAGCTGAAGGGCAAGATCCAGCGCGCCAGCATCGAATTCCGCGACAACCAGCATTTGCTGACCATCTGCCAGCGTATTGTGGGCGTCATCGGCCGCCGCGTCGATGAATCGTCACCCATATGCGACGCGCGCTTGCCCGACGGTTCGCGCGTGAACGTGATTATCCCGCCGCTGGCGGTCGATGGTTGCACCATGACCATTCGTAAATTCGCCAAAGAAAAACTGACGCTGGACAAGCTGGTCGACTTCAAGGCGATGACGCCCAACTGCGCCGAGATGATCAAAATCGTCGGCAATTGCCGCGCAAACGTGCTGGTATCGGGCGGTACCGGTTCGGGCAAGACGACGATGCTGAACTGCCTGACGCGATATATCAACCAGGGCGAACGTATCATCACCTGCGAAGACGCCTGCGAACTACAGCTGCAGCAGCCCCACGTGGTGCGCCTTGAAACCCGCCCGCCGAACCTTGAAGGCGTGGGGGAAGTCACGATGCGTGATCTGGTCAAAAACTGCCTGCGTATGCGCCCCGACCGTATCATCGTGGGCGAGGTGCGCGGCCCCGAAGCCTTTGACCTTTTGCAGGCCATGAACACCGGCCACGACGGATCGATGGGCACCGTGCACGCCAACAACCCGCGCGAGGCGCTGTCGCGTATGGAGAACATGATCGCCATGGGCGGCCTGAACCTGCCCACACAGGCGGTGCGCGAGCAGATCGCATCGGCCGTGAACGTGATTATTCAGGTGCAGCGCCTGCGTGACGGTTCGCGTAAGGTCACGCACGTCACGGAAATCACGGGCATGGAAGGCGAAGTCGTCACCATGCAGGATCTTTTCCGTTTTGATTTCGAAGGCGAAGACGAATATGGCCGTATCATCGGCAAACAAAAATCCAGCGGCTTGCGCCCGATTTTGTTTGAACGCGCGCGCATGTTCGGGCTCGAGAATAAACTCCTCGATGTCATGTCGGAGGCCTATGCGTAAAATATGCTCGGCATTGCTGTATTTATCATCGTTCTGATCCTCATGGCCGCCATTGGCGCGTCGATCATGATCAGCGGCCAGCAGAAAAAACGCGACCGCTATATGTCTGTGATTGCGCGCGACGGCGGGCTGGGCGGCGGCGGCGATGACAAGGATAAACAGGCCCGCCAGCGCGCCGACAACATCGCCCGCAAGCTGAAAGCCGCCAGCGCCGAAGAGGCCGCCAAGAAAAAAAGCAAAAACAAGGACAAAACCAGCCTGCGCCAGATGATGCAGCAAGCGGGGTTCGAAGCGCCGCTGTCGCGGTACTGGATTTTCTCGACCGTTTTTGCGGTGATTGTTTTTGGCTTGCTCAAGCTCACCAGCTGGCCGTCGATTGCGGTGTTTTTCATTACCTTTACCGCCTTTGCGGGCATGCCGCGTTTTTTCCTGAAATGGAAAGCCGCGCGCCGCCAGAAAAAGTTTCTGGAAGGCTTCGCCGATGCGCTGGATGCATCGGTGCGTTTGCTGCAGGCCGGTATGCCGATTACCGAAGCCGTCGCAATGGTGGCGCGTGAATTTGAAGGTCCTTTGCGCGATGAAATGATGCGCGTCTACGAAAACCAGAAAGTCGGCGTGCCTTTGGGCGAGGCCGCGCTGCAAATGGCGCGCCGCGTGCCGCTGGCCGAAGTGCACATGTTCGCAACCGCCCTGCAAATCCAGAGCGAGACGGGCTCCTCCCTCAGCGAGGTTCTTTCAAACCTTGCCGCTGTCATCCGCGCGCGTTTCAGGCTGAAGCGCAAAGTAAAAGCGCTGTCGTCCGAGGCGAAAGCATCGGCGGCGATCATTGCCGCGCTGCCCGTGCTGGTTTGCTGCGGCCTTTATCTGGTGAACGAGCCATATATCAGCATTCTTTTCACGCTGCCGAAAGGCAAGATGCTGCTGGGCGGCGCCATTTTCTGGATGTCTTGCGGCATCCTGATCATGAAACAGATGATTAACTTCAAGGTGTAGCAGCTATGGAAGGCATCAGTTCAAATCTGGTCGTTGTGGTGCTGAGCGCGCTGGCTGCGGCTGTGTCTTTCGCCGCCTTTGCCCTGCCGCTGATCCGCCGGTCGGAAAAGAAAGAACGGTACAAGGAAGTCATCGAGAAAAAGCGCAAAGCGCTGTTTGAACAGGCGCGCGAGCAGGTCAATCAAAAAGGCAAACAGCAAAATCTTTCCCCGACCCAGTCGATGGCGCTTTTCTACCGCGTGCAGCGACTGGCGGGCAAGGCAAGCCTGTCTGCGCGGAACCTGCTTTTGCAGGCGGGCATGCGCCATCCTAATGGCCCCATCGTTTATCTGCTGCTGCGTATGATTTTGCCCATGGTTTTCATGGGGATTGGCATGATGTTCATTTCGATGTCCGACAAGGAATTGAAAAGCGGTCTGGTGCTGATGATCTTGATGTCGCTGGCGCTCTTCGGGTTTTTCCTGCCGCGCATTCTGGTCAAGAACACGGCGGACAAACGCCAGCAGGAAATCTCGCTCAGCTTTCCCGACGCGCTCGACATGATGCTGATCTGCGTACAGGGCGGTATCGGTATCGAGGCCGCGATCAACCGCATCGCCGATACGGTGTCCGAACACTCCGAAGCCTTGGCCGAAGAAATGGGTATCCTGAGCGCCGAGCTGGGCATGCTGAACGACCGCAAGGCGGCGTTTCAGGGTTTTGCGCTGCGTGTCGGATCGGGTGCGGCGCGGTCTTTTGCCACGGCCATGCTGCAGGCCGAACAATACGGTACGTCGGTATCCAAGGCCATTCGCGTCCTTGCCGATGAATCGCGCGAAATGCGCATGGCCGCAGCCGAACAGAAAGCGGCCGCATTGCCGCCCAAGCTGACCGTGCCGATGATTTTGTTTTTCCTGCCTGCGCTGTTCGTGGTTATTCTGGGGCCTGCGTTTCTGGGCGGGCCGCAAGGATAGGGTGCCGTTTTGAAGGCAAATAAAACGGCGCCTGTTTAAACCGGCGCCGTTTGTGTTTGAAGCTTGCGGATCTTACTGTTTCAGATTGACCGGCGCCTTAGGTACCACGGCGTCGCGCAGGTCGCTGACGATCTGGATGTTACGCGCGATTTCGGTTTTGGCAGGCGCCATGACCTGTGCCTTGCGCAGGGTGGTCAGCGCTTCGTCAAACTTGCCCTGGCTGGCCAGATTGAGCGCGAGGTTGTTCATGACCGACGTCGCATCACCGCGCCAGCCGTCGAGGGCTTGGCGGAAATGCTTTTCAGCTTCGGCATGCTTGCCCTGCGCATCGAGCGCCACACCCAGCAGGTGGCTGGCGTCGGGGTGGAATTCGGCATCGGCTTGGGCCGTCAGCACGCTTCGCAGCGTCTTTTCGGCCGCGTCGAATTTGCCGGTTTCAATCAAGGCGGCTGCGTATTCATTTTTCAGCATCGGCAGAGGCGTGCGGCTTGACGTCTTGCCCTTGCCTTCGGCGTAAGGGCCCAACACTTTCACGGCCTGATCCGCTTTGCCCGTGCGGCGCAGCAGCTGGGCGTAGTTTACGGCGACGTCGGGATTGCGGCTGTCGCGCTGGTACAGCTTTTCGTAGGATACGAACGCTTCGTTGGTTTTACCCTGCGCCATGGCATCGGCGGCCGCGGTGGCAAGGCGGCGTTCGGTCGCGGCGCGCTGACCTTGCAGGTCGTTGATCGGGTCGCCAACGTTCAGGTCGTTCTGCGCGGCACAGGCCGACAGCAGCAGTGCCGCCATGGACAGGGTCACAAAGCGGCCGGCAGGTTTCAGTTGACGTGTCATGCGGTTTTGCGCGGTCATGGCTGTTATTGTCCCTCCGGCACTTCGGTGTCGGTCGCGTCGTTATTGTCGGCGGGCTGTTCGGCCTCGTCATCGGCGGTATCGTCGACGATCATCGGGCCTTCGGCTTCTTCGACGATCATGTTATCGGGGGGGGCGGTTGCGGTACCGGCCACGGCGGGCGCGCCGCCCTGCACTTCGGGAATGTCCGCATTGCCTTCGTTCACCACCGGGGTGACTTCAAAACAGCCATCGGGGCAGTAGTAATAATTCGACGGGGCGCAGTCGCGGGCGTTGCCGCAAACGCGGCGCACGCGCACATATTGCGGCTGGGTGCCGGTGACGATGATGTTGCGCTCCAGCAATACTTTGCCTTCGGCGTTCATGACGGTAAAGGAGGTCGCGCCCGGCTCCCGCGGCATCAGGATCAGCAATTTAGGAGAGTCGAGGATAACAGAGGCGTGCGCCGGATTGGCGACCACCACGCTGGCGGCGTTTTCACGCAGGCGCAGCACCTTGGTGCGGTCGGGGCTCAGGCGGATGGCGCCGGTGTCGCCAAGAGCCGCACGATTGGTTGCCGTGCTGGCGGCGGCAGAATCGCCCCCCTTGAGCAGGCGGGTCATTTGTTCCATACCGTCGGCGCGGGCAGGCAGGGCCGCCGCCAAAAGCAGGACGCCAAGCCCGAAGGCCGTGATGTATTGTTTCATGCTGTTCAACCCCTTGAACCCTATTTCTATTCATATGATGCGCCGAAGCGACATTTAAGTAAAGAAATATGTCATTGGAATCTCTGGTTAATGTTTCCTTAAGGAAAATGCGCCGGACAGGCACGCAGGGGAGTGGATATTTCGGAATCTTCTGGCTTTTTTATGTCAGCTGATTTAGTAAGTGTTCGCCTCATTATATATAGGTCTTAACATTGACATAATAATTGACAGAATGCCGAAGCGAGAGTATAAAATTTAGACATAATTGTTAGTAATTTTCTTACTAATTTGGACTACCCTTATATGAAATCTCAAATAAGGATTCCTTCGCATCTGAACTGCAAGCCACAAGGGGAATAAAATGGCGAATAACACCACGGCGCAAACGACCAACGCACAGGTACTGTCTCTGGATTCCAACCAAACCCTCGAAATTACCGTCAGCGCGGGTCAAAATATCGCGCTCGCATCCGGTGATGCAACGGTACAGGGCATTACCATGACCACGAACGGCGGGATGAGCATTGCTCTTTCCAACGGCGCGACGCTGGTTATCAAGAATTTTTCGGAAATCGCCTCCATGTCTCCGGCACCGAAGCTGAGCCTGCCCAATGGCCAGCAGATGGATCTGGCAGAGCTGAAATCGATGGAATCCCCTGCCATCGAAAAAGCGGCTGCTGAATCCGAAGCGGACAAGAGCCTTGCTGATGCGAAAGATACCAAAACGATTGACGCGCCCAAACAAGGCGAAACGATCGTCGTGAAGCTGGAAGAGGGCGCCGAGTACCAGTTCGGCTTTGCCATGAACGACCCCAAAGCCGTGAAAGACAACGGCGGCCAGCTGGTCATCACGTTTGAAAACGGCGGCGAGATCGTCATCCCCAACTACGGCGCGATGAAGAACAGCGGCATGGAAATCACGCTGAAAGACGGCGCGGAGCTGCCCGTCAGCGAATTCAGCGACATCCTCGCTTCTGCTACTCAACTGAACAATATCGAAGCGGCCGCCGGTGAAGGCTCTTCGGGCGCTTCGCGCAATGGTTTCGGCTTCCAGTCGAACTTTGCCTACACCCCGTTCAACCCCCTCGACACGATCGGCGAAATTAACCCGACCGCGCTGCAATATCAGGCGCCCGATCGCCGCCCCGATCCCACGCTGGGGCCTGAAGTACGCCCCAACCTGGATGTCAACGATGCTTACGTGAAGGAAGACGCTGCAGGCGGCACGACGATCGTCGTGAAAGCAACGCCGAACAACGGTAATGAGCAAATCACAATCACTATTTCGGGCATCGACAAAAACTGGGGCGTAGACACGTCTACCTCTGGCGGTACCTATGACAGCAATACGGGTACGTGGACGATCACGCTGAAACCGGGCGAGAGCCTGACCAGCACGCCGACGTTCCACCCGCCGAAAGACAGCGATGAAGACCTGACTGGTCTGACTATCACGTCGACCGTGACCAACACGGTGACCGGCCAGACGGTAACGGTTTCCACTACCGCCAACATTTTCGTTGACGCCGTTGCTGATGCGCCCGCACTGAACGCAAATTCACCAGGCGGTGACGAAGATACAGCCATCCCGCTGAACATCACGACAAGTGTGACGGACACGGACGGTTCTGAAACCATTTCCTCGATCATCATTCAGGGCGTACCTGCTGACGCAACGCTTTCTGCGGGCACCAAGCTGCCGAATGGCGACTGGTCGCTTTCGACCACGGATTTGCCGGGCCTGACTATTACCCCCGGTCTGCACTTCTCCGGCCCGATCAGCCTGACCATCATCTCGACCTCGAAAGAGGGTGTGAGCCCCAGCGATCCGGGCAACAACGAGCAGCAGTTCAGCGATAACGAAGCCAGCACGACAACAACGGTCATCGTTAACGTGAAGCCAATCGCCGATGCGCCGGAGCTGACGGTTGAAGCGCTGTATCTGAAAGAAGATCAGAAATTTGACCCTGCAAATCCGGATAAAATGGTGCTGAAAGTCACCGCAAATCTGGTGGACGCCGATGGCTCTGAACAGCTGACCATCACCATCAAAGGCTTCCAGCCCGGTTGGGATGTGGATACCTCTGTTTCGGGCGGTACGTATGACAGCGCCACGGGTACGTGGACGCTGACGCTGCCGGCTGGTGTGACCAGCTTCTCCGGTGGTCCCATCGTCACCCCGCCTGCGGACAGCGACGTTGACCTGACGGGTCTGGTTGTGACCGCGACGGCATCCGAGGTTGTGGGCGGCGCTGTTGTTGACAGCGCGTCTACCGCGACGACCACCAATGTGTTTGTGGATGCAGTCATTGATACGCCGACGCTGACAGCAGAAGATGTGACCACGACTGAAGGTGGAAATGTTGTGGGCGGCGTTAACCAGATTGCGCTGGATATTAAAACCAATCCTGGCGACGCAGATGGCTCGGAGTCTATCACCAAAGTTGTGATCTCGGGTCTGCCCGCTGACCTGTCTTTGTCTGCCGGTGTCAAACAGGCCGATGGTTCGTGGTTGCTGACGCAGGGCGATCTGGCGACCTTGAAAGTGATTACGCCCGCAAACTGGAACGGCGATTTCATCCTGACGGTGTCTTCGACCGCAAAAGAGGGCGTACAGCCCGGCGACGGTAACGATGAACAGGATTTCAGCGACAACGAAAAAACGGTAACCGAAACGCTCAACATTTCCGTGATGCCGAAAGCTGACCTGCCCACGCTGAGTGTGGACGATGTCTGGACGAAGGAAGACAGCGCAGGCGTTCAACTGAAAATTGACGCCAAGCTGACTGACCCGACCGAAACGTTGACGGTGAAGATCGAAAACATCGATCCGACCTGGACGATCACCAACCTTGCGGGTGGTACCTATGATGCGGCGACCAAAACTTGGTCGATCACGCTGGCGCTCGGCCAGAACTTCCTGGGTGGCCCGACGTTCAAACCGCCGGCAGACAGCGATGCTGATCTGACGGGTCTGAAAGTCAGTGCGATTTCTACGAACGACAAAGGCCAGTCCGCAACCAATACGGACGATGCGAATATCTTCGTTGACGCAGTTGCCGACGCACCGACCCTGACGGCTAGCGCCGATGCGGGTAACGAAGGCGCGCAAATCGCCCTCAATATCACGACGGAAACGACGGATGCTGACAAATCCGAAACGATCGACAGCGTTGTCATCAAAGGTCTTCCTGCGGGCTATACCCTGTCCGCTGGCGCACCGCAGGCAAACGGTGATTGGGTGCTGAACACAAACCAGCTGTCTGGCCTGAAAATCAATACCGTTAAAGGTGGTAGCCTTGATTTCACGTTGACGGTTGTGTCGACGTCGAAAGAAAAAGTCACTGCGGGTGATGATGCGACGAACAAAGAGCAAGACTATACCGACAACACGGCGTCCACGACGCAGACGGTAAAAGTCACGCTGGATCCTCTCGCCAACGCGCCGTCGCTGAAAGTGACGGATGTCTGGACGAAAGAAGATTCTTCGGGCGTTGCGCTGAAAATCGAAACGGCACCGACCAGTGCGCAGGAAACGCTGAAAATCACCGTGACCGGTATCGACCCCAGCTGGACGATCACCAACCTCGCGGGTGGTACGTATGATGCGGCGACCAAAACCTGGTCGATCACGCTGGCGCCGGGTGCGTCCTTCAACGGTGGCCCGACCATTAAGCCGCCTGCGGATAGCGATGCTGACCTGAGAGGCCTGTCGGTGAAAGTCACCGCAACGCAAACCAACGGCACGACGGCTGACGCGACCGGCACCACGAACGTTTACGTGGATGCGGTTGCCGATGCGCCGACGCTGACGGTTTCCGATGCTTCGGGTAAAGAAGACACCTCGATTGCGCTGAAAATCGAAACCGAAACCACGGATAAAGATAAATCCGAAACGATTGATAGCGTTGTTATCAAAGGTCTGCCTGAGGGCTTCACGCTTTCTGCCGGTGCAAAACAGGCAGATGGCAGCTGGAAGTTGTCCGCAAACGACCTGACGGGTCTGAAGCTGAACCCGCCCGCGAACTGGTCGGGCACGGTTAACCTGCAAGTGATTTCGACCTCGAAAGAGAAAGTCACGGCAGGTGATGATGCAACGAATAAAGAGCAAGACTACACCGACAACACCGCGTCCACGACGGCAAACATCAAGGTGACCATCGATGGCGTGGCTGACAAGCCGACGTTGACGGTTGACGATGTCTGGACGAAGGAAGACAGCGCAGGCGTTCAACTGAAAATCGACGCCAAGCTGACCGACCCCAGCGAAACGCTGACGGTGAAGATCGAAAACATCGATCCGACCTGGACGATCACCAACCTGGCTGGCGGTACGTATGACGCGGCGACCAAGACCTGGTCGATCACGCTGGCGCCTGGCCAGAACTTCCTGGGTGGCCCGACGTTCAAACCGCCTGCGGATAGCGATCTGGATTTGACGGGTCTGAAAGTGACGGCAACGTCGACCGAAGGCAACGGAGATAGTGCATCACGTACCGAAGATGCGAACATCTTCGTCGATGCGGTTGCCGATGCACCGACGCTGACGGCGTCTGCATCGAGTGGTAACGAGGGCACGCAAATCGCCCTCAAGATCACGACGGCAACGACGGATGCTGACAAATCCGAAACCATCGATAGCGTTGTTATCAAAGGCGTTCCGGCAAACTACAGCCTGACGGCGGGCACGAAGCTGGCGAACGGTGATTGGCTGCTGAACGCAGATCAGCTGGATGGCCTGAAGATCAACACCGTCAAAGGCGGTAGCTTGAACTTCAACCTGACGGTTGTGTCGACGTCCAAAGAGCAAGTAACGCTGAACACCGCCGGTAACAACGAACAAACGCTGGCTGACAACACCGCGACCACGACGGTGACGGTGAAAGTGAAGCTGACGCCGGATGCTGTTCCCGTGATCGCAACGCCGGATACCAAGCAGGTTGATGAAACCGACCTGCCGACCGGCAACGTATCGACCAGCGGCAAAGTCAACGTCAACTTCTTCGACGATGCACCGGGTACGATCAAGCTGACGGGCGGTTTCACCGCAACCGGTTCGGTTGCCGGTACGAAGCTGACGTCGGAAGGTCACCCCGTGACGCTGACGCAAAGCGGCAACGTTGTGACCGGTATGGCGAACGGCAAGCCGGTATTCACCCTGACGCTGCTGAACGATGGTAACTACACGTTCAAGCTGATCGGCACGCTGGACCACAAAGACACCGCGAACCACAACGACGTGATCAACCTGAACTTCGGCGTGATTGCGACCGACAGCGACGGCGACACCGCGACGACGAACATCGTCATCAAGGTTCTCGACGACGGCCCGAAAGCGAACAACGACGTGAACGTCTATGATGTGACGTCGGGCGGCGCGAGCGGCAACGTCATCACTGGTGAAAACGGCGGCACGAACGCCGCAGACCAGCTGAGCCAGGACGATACCAATACCATCGTCAAGATCAGCTACGGCAACACCACCATTGACGTTCCCCCGGGCGGCTTCGCCGAGATCGAGGGTAACTACGGTACACTGAAAATCTACTCGAACGGCGAATACACCTACACGCTGAACCGTGAAACGGAAGGCGCGCAGGATGATTTCCGCTACACGCTGAAAGACGGTGACGGCGATACCAGCACGGCTCTGCTGCAGCTGAAAGGCTACGACCCTGTCCTGATCGTGGGTGAAAACACCGATGACAAAGGCACGTCCACCACCCCGTACGAAGTGGGTGACGGTTCGGGCGTGATCACCGGCGGCAAAGCGGGCGACATCCTGGTCGGCGACGTCGGCGGCGGCAAATCGACGCCGGTTGACAAGGACTACAACGTCGTCCTGATCCTCGACATCAGCGGTTCCATGGGCAGCCGTACCAATACCAGCAGCAAGTACTACAAGCTGATCAAAGCTGTCGAAAACCTGCTGGGCGACCTGCATGCGTACCAAGGCGGAGATGTTAAAGTCCACATCATTCCGTTTGAAAGCTACGCGCATCCCGGTGCGACCTTCGATGTGTCGACCCCTGCGGGCGTCAGCGCGGCGATTGCCTTCCTGTATGGCATGAGCAACGCGGGTGGCTACACCAACTACGAAGATCCGATGCAGGATGCGATTGCATGGCTGAACAGCTCGGCGCCCATCAAAGGTGCTGAAAGCTACACCTACTTCGTATCTGACGGCGAACCGAACCGCTATATGGACGGCAACGTTATCAAAACCGGTAGCGAAACCGAATCCATGAACCAGATCCGCGGCACGGACGGCACCAACGAAATCGCGACGCTGCAAAACCTCAGCACCGTGATCGGCGTTGGCATCGATATCGGCAACAAGATCGCCAACATTGATGAAATCGCCTCCAACGGCGACGCCATCAACGTACGCAATCCGGATGATCTGA
>VFQP010003006.1_pt1 | contig 17830 bp, 15 predicted proteins | sample 3512351 | NCBI WGS metagenome assembly VFQP01 (sample SAMN10412372, study PRJNA504923) | tailings metagenome | isolation source: Relicate 1 Philex TSF1 revegetated site | place: Philippines: Tuba, Benguet | collected 2017-08-29
GCTGGAATCAAAATCCAGTGCCTTTACCAACTTGGCGACTCCCCTACGCAGGTCGGTTGTTCAACATGAGCCGGACAACCAACCTAAAAACGTCGCAGGTTGCGCAACCACTGCCTGGGCTGTGCGCCGCCGATTCTAATCGGTGCACCAGTCGAGCAATGGATGTGCATCCATGTTGCTGCATTCCCGAACCGTCCAGTCGCCAGGGGCGTCCGCCAGGTTCGTTGCTTGCGGCAGTTGTGCAAACACCGCGGTTCCCGAGCCGGTCATTCGCCCTTGCAATCCATGGCTGTTGAGCCACTGAATGCAACGCCCCACATCGGGGCAAAGCGCCTGTGCCACGGGTTGAAGATCGTTGTGCCCGAACGCCAGTATTTTCTGGAGATCGATCACCGCACCGTCACGCGAGTCGTTTGCAGCAAAGCCTTGGATTGTAGCAGTTTTTGTGTCGCGCTTGAGCTCCGGCGAGGCAAAAATGCGTTGCGTGGAGGCGCCCGTGGGTGGTTTGACCACGACGAAGCGGGCACGGGGCACCGCCACCGGAACCAGCTGCTCGCCCACGCCCTCGACCCAGGCGTTGCGCCCGCCAATGAAAAAAGGCACGTCGGCACCCAGTTGCAGGCCGATGGCGGCCAGTTGCGGGCGGGTCAGACCGAGGCCCCAGAGGCGGTTGAGGGCGAGCAGGGTGGTGGCCGCGTCCGACGAGCCGCCACCCATGCCAGCCTCGGCGGGCAGACGTTTGTCCAGGCCGATGTGCACGCCCAGAGCGCACCCGGTCGCTTCCTTCAGCGCGCGCGCAGCCCGCACGGACAGGTCGTCGGCCGGCGGCCGGAACGGTGACAGGTCTTCCCGGCTGATGGCGCCATCGGGGCGCTGTTCGAAATGCAGGTGGTCGCACCAGTCGATTAGCATGAAGACCGACTGCAGCAGGTGGTAGCCGTCTGCGCGGCGGCCGTTGATGTGCAGGAAGAGGTTGAGCTTGGCGGGGGCCGGCACCTCCAGCAGGCGCTTCAGCGGGGCGGGACGGCTCATGGCTGGAAGATGACGCGCAGTTCGGCGGTGGGCAAAGGCGCAGAGCGGCGCGCCGTGACACGGCCTTCGGCCTGGCGGGACAGATCGGCTTGCCATCCGGGCACCTCGCCCTGCTCGCCACGCAGCCAGCCGAACAGGGCCGCGACCGGCACGGCGGCGCCGCTGAGTTCGGTGGTGAGCTCGTCCAGGTTGCCGCGGCGCGTCACCTGTCCGCCCTGGCGCAGCTCGGCGCTGCCCGGGGTCCAGGTCACCGTCGCCAGCGTGTTGCCCAGGGGCGAGGTGAACTGCAGCTCGCCAGCGGAAGGGGCGCCGCGCAGATCGAACGCGGCGGAGAAGGATTGCGGCGGCGTGCTGTCCACCTGCAGGGCGAGACGGCCACTCCAGGCGGCCTCGCCCTGTTGCACGGGCCGCACGGGGGTGGCACAGGCCGTGAGCAGCACGATGGACACGAGCGCGATGGCCTGGGCGCCCAGCCGGCGCCACGCCGCATGCGAATGTCTCTTCATGGCTGGACTTGCAGGCGTTTCAGGGTGCCTTGCAGCGTTTCGTTGTCGGCGGCCAGGAGCAGGCCCTCGCGCCAGATTTTCAGCGCCTGTTCGCGCTGGCCTTGCGCCCAGAGCACCTCGCCCAGGTGGGCTGCGATCTCGGGATCGGGCCGCTTGCGATAGGCCGCCTGCAGGATGGACAGCGCGCGCTCCGCGTTGCCCAGGCGGAACTCGACCCAGCCCAGGCTGTCCTGGATGTAGGCGTCGCCAGGCGCGAGGGCGACGGCCTTCTCGATCAGCTGCTTGGCCTCGGGCAGCCGCTGGTTGCGGTCGGCCAGCGAGTAGCCCAGTGCGTTGTAGGCGTGGTGGTAGTCGGGCTTGGCGGCGATCAGCTGGCGCAGCAGGCGCTCCATGTCAGCGGGTTTGCCGGCCTTGTCGGCCATCATGGCCTGGTCGTAGATCAGATCGGTGTCGTCCGGGAACCGGGCGGCGGCCTCGTTGTAGACGTCGTAGGCTTGCTGATAGGCCTTGAAGTCGCGCAGCAACTGGGCTTCTGCCACCAGTTTGAGGCGTGCGTCCTCGGGCCGGCGTTCGGGCTGGCCGCGCAGCAACGCACGGGCCTGGGGCATCTGCCCCTGGCGGGCGAGCAGCGAGGCGCGCCGCACCTGGGCGGCCATGATGTCGTCGGCGTTCTCGATGCGATCCAGCCAGGCATTGGCCGCCGGCAGATCGTTCTGCTTCTCCGCGATCTGTGCCATGAGCAGGTAAGCCTGTGTCAGGCCCCGGGCGATGCGTTCATCACTGGACTGGCGCGCCAGCGCCATGTACTTCTGCAGCGATGTGGTGGCCGCCGGCAGGGCGTTGTCCTGCGTCTGCAGGGAAGCCAGCAGCAGCCAGGGTTCTGCCTGATCCGGCTGGCGCGTGGTGAGCGCTTCCAGCTGGGCCCTGGCCTCGCTGTTGCGCTGGAGGTCGAGCAGGATGCGGGCATAGGCCAGCGCCACGGCGGTGTCGCCGGGCCCTTTGGCCGTGGTCGCCTGCAGTTGTTGCCGCACGAGCTGCTCGGCTTCGGTATCGCCGCGCTCCATCAGCTCGAGGGCGAGCAGGGCCGGGTAGGGTGACGCGGGGTCGATGGCATGTCCTTCGCGGGCCGCCGCGAAGGCCTGGGGCAACTGGTCCCGCGCCAGTTCCATGCGGCCCACCGTGGTCCAGGCCGCGGCCGCGTGGAACGGCTGCTTGAGCGAAGGGGCAAGGGCCTCGCGCACCACCGTCGCGGCCAGGGCCTTGTCGGCGATGCGGCCGTAGGTTTGCGGAATCGCGTTGATGGTGTCGTTCCGCTCGGTCACGGGGCTGGTCTGCAGGATGGCCTGCAACACGGGGCCGGTTTCGGCCACGCGGTTGAGCGCCAGCAGGATCTGCAGCACGAAGCGGTTGGCCTCGGCGCTGGCCGGGATTTCCTGGGCCCAGGCGCGTGCCGCGGTCAGTGCGGCTTCGCCCGAACGCGCCTGCAGCGCGACGTCGACCGCCCGGCGATACAGCTCCGGGTCGCGCTGCCGGCGCGCGGCGTCGAGGATGAGGGAGTACCCCGTGCCTGGTTCGCCCGCCTGCACATTGAGTTCGCCCAGCAGCAACTGGTAGAAGAGGGGCGCGTTCAGGGTGGAATTGGCCACCGCACCGGGAGGCTTTTCGGCCGCTGTGGCGGGCGCCGCTGGCGGGGCCGGCTGTGCGGCCGCGCCAAAGGCCAAGCCCAATAGAACCAGGGTCGCTGTGCGGTGCAAGGTATTCATCGGGTCATGATAATGGGAAGGGTCAGGGGGCACCGGGGTGTGATCCCAAGACCGCGCCGGCGTTCCGGTGCTCTGGAAGAAAACCGCTCGTTACATGCCCGAACTGCCCGAAGTCGAAGTCACGCGCCGCAGCTTTGCCGATCGCATCCAGGGCGCCGAGGTGCGGGCGCTGTCCATGGGCAAGCCGTTGCGCTGGCCCCTTGGCTGCGAGCCTGCCAGCCTGGCCGGCCGAAAGGTCTTTGCCGTGGCCCGGCGCGGCAAATACCTGCTGGTGCACCTCGACGAGGGTGTTCTGCTGCTGCACCTGGGCATGTCGGGCAGCCTGCAGTTTGCCCCCGTGCTGCCGCCGCGTGGGGTGCATGACCATTTCGAGCTGTCCACCAGCCACGGCGTGCTGCGCCTGCACGATCCCCGGCGGTTCGGCGCGGTGGTGTACGCCCCGTCCCTGGACGACGCGCGGGTGATCAAGCTGCTGGGAGGCCTCGGCGTCGAGCCACTGGAGGCGGGGTTCGACCCGCTCTCGTTCCACCGCGCCCTGAAGCTGCGGCGCTCGGCCATCAAGCAGGTGCTGCTGGCGGGCGACATCGTCGTGGGAGTGGGCAACATCTATGCGTCAGAGGCGCTGTTCATGTCCGGCATTCACCCGGTCTTGCGCGCCGATCGTTTGAGCAAGCCGCGGGCGCAGCGGCTGCATTCGGCCATCGTGTCGGTGCTGCAGCGGGCGGTGGCACTGGGCGGCAGCACCTTGCGCGACTTCAGCAGTGCGGAAGGGCAGAGCGGTTACTTCCAGCTCGATGCCATGGTTTATGGCCGGGAAGGGTTGCCCTGCCGGGTGTGCGGTACCCCGATCAAGGCCATCCGCCAGGGCCAGCGGTCCACGTTCTTCTGCCCGGCCTGCCAGAAAAAGTGAGGCGACGGAGGCCGGCTGATGCCCCTGGCCTGCCCGGCTGTCGGCCTCTCCGACCGGTCGGTTTTCTCCCGTGTGCCGATGCTATATTGGCCGATTGACAGAGACACAAGGCCCATGAGCTTCAACCAGGAATTCGATCAGCACGGTGTGTGGCGCAAGCAGTTTGCCTTGCGCCTGAAGCTTCTGTCTGAATGGTTGACGGACCACGATCTCATGGAGTCCGGGGTGCGCGAGCGCCTGGATCAGCTGCACGCGCAGGTCAAGAACGACAAGATCATGGTGGCCTTCGTGGCCGAGTTCTCGCGTGGCAAGTCCGAACTGATCAACGCCGTGTTCTTTGCCGGTTACGGCCGCCGCATCATGCCGGCCAGTGCGGGCCGCACGACCATGTGCCCGACCGAACTGGGCTACGACGCTGAAGTGCCGCCCTGCCTGCGGCTGCTCCCCATCGAGACGCGCCTGCAGCCGCAGTCGCTGCAGGACTGGCGCAGCGCGCTGGAGAAGTGGGAGCGCGTCGATCTGGACGTGAACGACCCCAAGCAGCTGGCGCGTGCCATCCAGAAGGTCGCCGAGGTGCGCCGTGTGACGCAGTCGGAAGCGGCAGCGCTCGGGTTCTGGCATGAAGAGGTGCCGGAAGACAACCCCTTGCCGGGCGCGGATGGCCTGATCGAGGTGCCGAAATGGCGGCATGCCCTGATCAACATGGCGCACCCGCTGCTCAAGCAGGGGCTGGTGATCCTGGACACCCCGGGCCTCAACGCCATTGGCGCCGAGCCCGAGCTGACCGTGAGCCTGCTGCCGCAGGCGCATGCCGTCGTGTTCATCCTGGCCGCCGACACCGGCGTGACCAAGTCCGACCTCACCATCTGGCGCCAGCACCTGGCGGTGCTGGGCGAAGGGCGAGAGTCGCGGCTGGTGGTGCTCAACAAGATCGACACCATGTGGGACGCGCTGAGCTCGCCCGAGCAGGTGCAGTTGCAGATTGCTTCGCAACGCACCGACTCCGCCGAAATTCTGGGCATGTCTCCGCGCCAGGTGCTGGCTGTGTCGGCCCAGAAGGGCCTGCTGGCCAAGGTGCACCGGGACAAGAAGCTGCTCGCGGCCAGCAACCTCATGGAACTGGAGACCGCGCTGGGTGTCGACCTGCTCGGCCAGCGCCGCAAGATCCTGGGTGCGGCCGTGGCCAAGGGCATTCAGGCGCTGCGCACCGAAACGGGCCGCATGGTGCACACGCGAGCACGCGATCTGGTGGAGCAGATCCAGGAGCTCGAAGGCCTGCGGGGCAAGAACACGGGCGTGATCAAGCAGATGCGTTTGCGCATCGAACAGGAGCAGGCCGATTTCGACGCCAGCGGCGCCAAGATCCAGGCGGTGCGCTCGGTGCACCTGAGGCTGCTCAAGGACCTCTTCGCCATGCTCAGTTCTTCCCACCTCAAGGCCGAGGTCGCCACACTGGGCAAGGCCTTGAAGCAGCCTGGCATCAAGCTCGGCGTGCGCCGCGCGTATGACCACACGTTTGATCGCCTGCGCGCCGACCTGGGCAAGGCCGATCGCATGGCAGGCGACATCCAGTCGATGCTGGAAGGCAGCTTCAAGAACCTCAACGCCGAATACGGCTTCTCCTTGCAGGCACCCAGCCCGCCGCGGCTGGCGCAGTACCTGAAAGATCTCGATCTCATCGAGAAAAGCCATCTTCAGTACCTCAGTCTGGGCAACGCATTGCGTCTGGCCCAGCCCGAGTTCGCCGAGCGGCTCGCGCGCGCGCTCATGAGCCGCCTGCGCGTGGTGTACGAAACGGCGGTCAATGAGGTGGAGCTCTGGAACAAGTCGGCTGCCGCTCAGCTGGATGCACAGCTGCGCGAGCGCCGCCGCAATTTCAGCCGCCGCATCGAAGCCGTCTCCCGCATCCAGCAGGCCGCTGGCGGCCTGGATGAACGCATCCGCGAGTTGCAGGCGCACCAGGCCGAGCTGAATCAGCTTGAGTCCAAGCTGGCCGAGCTGACCGACCACCTGCTGGCCGCTCCTGAAGAAGAGCCTTCCGACGAAGCCTTGGTGGCATGAGCCGGGAAGCCGGCTCGAAGGCGCCGACCAGGTCGGCGTTGCCCACCGCATTCGCCCCCTTGCTCATCGAATGGCAACGCCATTCGGGCCGCAGCGGTCTGCCCTGGCAGCACACGCGTGACCCATACCGCGTGTGGCTGTCCGAGGTCATGCTGCAGCAGACCCAGGTCAGCACCGTGCTGGCGTACTACCCGCGTTTCCTGGCGCGTTTCCCCGATGTGCGCGCGCTGGCCGAGGCCTCACCCGACGACGTGATGGCGCTGTGGAGCGGACTGGGTTACTACAGCCGCGCGCGCAACCTGCACCGCTGCGCGCAGGCGGTGGTGAGTGAACACAACGGCGTGTTTCCCGACACCGCAGCGCAACTGGAGACCCTGCCGGGCATTGGCGCTTCCACCGCCGCGGCGATAGCGGCTTTCTGCCATGGCGAGCGCATTTCCATACTGGATGGCAATGTGCGCCGGGTGTTGTCCCGGCTGCTGGCGTTCGAAGGCGATCTGGCGCAGGCCGGGCCGCAGCGCGAACTCTGGACGCTGGCGCAGGCCCTGTTGCCTGTGGCACCGGGGCGCGATGACATGACCGCCTACACGCAGGGACTGATGGACCTGGGTGCAACGGTGTGCGTGCGTTCCAAGCCTCTGTGCGGGCGCTGCCCCGTGCGGGGTGAGTGCAGGGCCCACGCCGCCGACGAGACGCATCGCTTTCCCGTCAAGACCCGCCGTCTGCAGCGCCGTTTCGAAAACTGGTGGTTGCTGGTGGTGCGCCACATCGGTGTGGATGGGCATGCCCGTTTCTGGCTGGCGCGCCGGCCTGACAGCGGAATCTGGGCGGGCCTGTATTGCCCGCCTGTGTTCGCGGACGATGAGGCGTTGCAGGCAGCGGTGCCAGCTTCGCTCAACAGTGCGTTGCGCGCTCTGGAAGCGGTTGCTCACAGCCTCACGCATCGCGAGTTGCGCTTGCACCCCTTGTTGCTCGACCTGTCTTTGGAATCAGACGTGGCTGGCCTGCCGCCTGGCCAGTGGGTTTCTGCAGTCGCGCTGGCCGACTTCGGCCTTCCTGCGCCGGTCCGCCAGTTGCTGGCGGGCCTGGTTCAGCCCGGTTCGCCTGCCGTCTGACCGGCTGGCCGGGGCCAGTTGTCGTCCTCGCGGTGCCGTGCGCGCGTGAACCAGTCAGGCGCGAAGCTCCTGGCCAGCTGCTCCACCAGATAGACCGAACGGTGCTGGCCGCCGGTGCACCCGATCGCCACCGTGACGTAGCTGCGGTGGTCACGCAGCATCTGTGGCAGCCAGTGGCGCAGGAATGCGGTGATCTGTTCCTCCATCTGCACCACCTCGGGCTGTGCGGCGAGGTAGGTGGCCACGGGTGCATCCAGCCCGCTCAACGGCTTGAGTTCGGGTTCGTAGTGCGGGTTGGGCAGCATGCGCACGTCGAACACGAAATCGGCGTCCATGGGGATGCCGCGCTTGAAGGCAAAAGATTCGAAAACCAGGGTCAGCGGAGCCTGCGTGGCGCCCAGCAGGTCCTTGATCTGGCTGCGCAGGCGGGTGGGCCGGGTGAGGCTGGTGTCGAACACGAGTGCCTGCTCGCGCAATTCGCCCAGCAATTCGCGCTCGTGCTCGATGGCGTCGGTCAGTGCGCGGTGCTGGTCGTGGGCCTGCTTGAGCGAGAGGGGGTGCAGGCGCCGTGTTTCCGAGAAACGGCGCACCAGGGTTTCGGTGGTGGCGTCCAGGAACACGGTGGTGAGCTGCACCGGGCGGTCGGGGCGTTGTTGCAGCTGCGCCAGGCGTTTTGGCAGGCCCGGCAGCGAAGCGGCGCTGCGCACGTCCATGGCGATCGCCACGCGGGCCGCCTGGTTGCTCTGTTCCAGTTCAATGAAGGATTCGAGCAGCTCGGGCGGCAGGTTGTCCACGCAATAGAAACCCACGTCTTCCAGAGCGGTGAGCGCCACCGACTTGCCCGAGCCGGACATGCCGGTGATCAGGACCAGGTGGATGGAGGGGGCTTCCGGGACGGTCATCTTCGGTGCGGCACGTCAGGCCGCCAGCATTTCGCGGGCGTGCGCCAGCGAGATTTCGGATTGTTCACCACCGCCCAGCATGCGGGCCAGTTCGCGCACGCGCGCGTCGGTGACGATGGGCTGTACGGTGCTCTGGGTCTGGCGGCCTACCGCCTGTTTGCTCACGAGCAGATGGTGGTCGGCACACGCGGCCACCTGCGGCAGGTGGGTCACGGCCAGCACCTGGCGGTCTTTGCCGAGCTGGCGCAGCAGCTGGCCCACGGTGTGCGCCACCGCCCCGCCGATGCCGGAGTCCACCTCGTCGAAGATGAGCGTGGGGGCCTGGCCGAGGCGGCTGGTGACCACCGAAATGGCCAGCGCGATGCGCGAAAGTTCGCCGCCCGACGCGACTTTGCCCACGGGCTTGGGCGCAGCGCCCGCATGCCCGGCCACCCGGAACTCGACCTGCTCCGCGCCGTGCGCCTGGGGTTCGTCCAGCGGCAGCAGCGCCGCTTCGAACACGCCGCCCTGCATGCCCAGCGTCTGCATGCTGGCGGTCACGGCCTTGGACAATCGCGGCGCCGCTTTCTGCCGCTCCTTGGTGATGCCTTGCAACGCGGTGGTGAACGTCTTCCATGCGGCGCGCTCGGCCCGCTGCAAGGCATCCAGATCCAGTGCCTGATCGACCCGGGCCAGTTCGGCTTTCCACTGTGCGTGCACATCGGCCAGTTCTTCGGGCGGGCGGCGGTAGCGCCGTGCCAGTGAGACCCAGAGCGACAGACGCTGGTCCAGCGCTTCGAGGCTGGCAGGGTCCTGTTCCGTGTGGCGGCTGTACTGGTGGAGGCCGTGCACCGTGTCCTGCACTTGCGCAAGTGCGGCCTCGAGCGCTTCGATGGCACTGGCGAACTGCGGTTCGATGTGTGCCTGGGCCTGCAGGGCCGTCAACGCGCGGTGGAGCAGGGAGGCGGCATTCGACTCGTCGTCGTCCAGCGCGTTGACCGCGACTTGCGCCGCGTCGAGCAGGCCCTGGGCGTTGGCCAGCCGGCTGTGCTGCGTGTTGAGCTCCTCCCATTCGCCGGCTTGCGGCGCGAGCTTGTCGAGCTCGGCGATCTGCCAGGACAGGCGCTCGCTCTCCTGTTGCAACGTGTTCTGCTTTTCAGTGGCGGCGTCCAGCGCCTTGCGCTGCTGCCGCCACGAGGCCCACGCACGGGTGGCCGGGCCGGTGTCGATGCCTGCGTAGGCGTCGAGCAGATCGCGCACCGCGTCGGCCCGCGTCAGGCTTTGCCAGGCATGCTGACCATGGATGTCCACCAGGCCATCGGCCAGTGTCTTCAACTGGGTCACCGTGGCCGCGCTGCCGTTGATCCAGGCGCGGCTGCGGCCCTCGGTGTCCACGGTCCGGCGCAGCAGCAGCCCTTCTTCCACCGGAAACCCCTGTTCTTCGAGCCATGGGCCGAGGGAAGCGGGCGCATCGAATTCGGCCGCGATGTCGCAGCGCGCAGCGCCTTCGCGCACCACACCGCTGTCTGCCCGCGCGCCCAGCGCAAGTTGCAGCGCATCGATCAGGATGGATTTGCCAGCGCCGGTTTCCCCGGTGAGCACACTGAAACCAGAGCCCAGCTCCAGTTCCAGGGACTGCACGATGACGAAGTCGCGCAAAACGATGCGTCTGAGGCTCATGGATGTGCGGGGCGCGGCGTTGAAGGGACGGTGGGCAGGCCGCTATTTTGACCCGGCTTTCAGCTTCCTTCGTTCCAGTGCAGTTTTTTGCGCAGGGTGTCGAAGTAAGTCCATCCCACGGGGTGGAGCAGGCGCAGGGCATGCTCCGAGCGGCGCACCACGATGCGGTCGCCATGCAACAGGCTGGTGAGGGACTGCATGTCGAAGTTGGCACTGGCCTCGCGGCCGGAAACGATCTCCACCGCGATTTCGCTGTGCGAGGGAATGACCACGGGCCGGTTGGACAGCGTGTGTGGCGCAATGGGCACCATCACCCAGCCGCCAATGCCGGGGTGCAGCAGGGGGCCGCCCGCGGAAAGCGCATACGCCGTGGAGCCGGTGGGCGAGGCGATGATGAGACCGTCGGCGCGCTGGTTGGCCACGAAATGGCCGTCCACCTCCACCCGCAACTCGATCATGCTGGCCGCCCCGCCGCGGTTGACCACCACGTCGTTGAGCGCCGTGGCCTCGAACACGCAGCGGCCATCGCGCCATACCGTGGCCGCCATCAGGGCGCGGGCGTCTTCCTCGAACTCGCCCCTGAGAATGGGGCCCAGCTTGTCCTGGTAGCCATCGAAGGGAATGTCGGTGATGAAACCCAGGCGCCCCTGGTTGATGCCCACCAGCGGCACGCCGTAGCGGGCCAGCTGGCGCCCGATGCCCAGCATCGTGCCGTCTCCGCCCACCACCAGGGCCAGGTCGCAAGCCTCACCCATTGCAGGCACATCCAGCGCCGGGTACTGCAGCAGGCCGGTGTTGGCGGCGGTGTCCTTGTCCAGCGAGACGTCGCAACCCTCGCCGTGCAGGAAGTGTGCAATCTCGTCCACCGCGTGTCGGGCGCCGGGTGCGTGGTACTTGCCCACGATGACGACATGCGCGAAACGCAGGGGTCGGTTCCTGCGGGCGGTCCTGGACCGGGTGTCGGTTGGCATGGTCATCCGGAAATTACAACACAGCTCAACTGTGCCGGAATGGCATGAAACCCTGTGTGCCAGCGGTACTGCCGAGGGCATCCGTACTTAGAATGGCGCCATGTTGGATGACCGCGCCAAGTTGCTGCTGAAGGCCCTCGTCGAGCGATACATCGCCGACGGCCAGCCCGTGGGCTCGCGCACGCTGGCCAGGGCCGCCGGCATGGAGCTGTCGCCGGCCACCATCCGCAACGTGATGAGTGACCTGGAAGAACTCGGGCTCATCGCCAGCCCGCACGCCTCCGCCGGCCGCATTCCCACCGCGCGCGGCTACCGGTTGTTCGTCGACACCATGCTCACCGTGCGCCGCGAAAACCTGTCGGCGGTGAACGACATTACCGCGCCGGGCATCGAGGCGGGGCAACCGCACCGCGTCATCAGCAATGCCGCGCAGATGCTGTCCAACCTTTCGCAGTTCGTCGGCGTGGTCGTGGCACCCCGGCGGGCCTCGGTGTTCCGCCACATCGAATTCCTCAGCCTGTCCGAGCGCCGTGTGCTGGTGATCATCGTCTCGCCCGAAGGCGATGTGCAGAACCGCATCATCCACACGCAGGTGAGCTTCACCCAGTCCCAACTGCTGGAAGCCGCCAACTTCCTCAATGCCCATTACGCAGGGCTCACCATGGAGGCGGTGCGCGAAAGGCTCAAGACCGAGGTCGAGGCCTTGCGTGGGGAGATCGCTGATCTCATGAAAGCTGCGGTGGAGATCGGCGCCGATGCCAACCAGGCGCAGGACGAGGTCGTGGTGTCGGGCGAACGCAACCTGCTGTCGGTCAGCGAGTTTTCCAGCGACATGGGGAACCTGCGGCGCATGTTCGACCTGTTCGAGCAGAAGACCCAGCTCATCCGCCTGCTCGACGTATCGGCCCAGGCCGACGGCGTGCGCATCTACATCGGCGGCGAAAGCCAGGTCGTTCCCTACGAAGACCTGTCCGTGGTCACCGCTCCGTATGAAGTGGATGGTCAGGTCGTGGGCACGCTGGGCGTCATCGGGCCCCAGCGGATGTCGTACGAGCGCATGATCCAGATTGTTGATGTCACCGCCAAGCTGGTTGGTAACGCCCTCAGCCACCACAAGTAGGCCCCTCTACAATCGCGTGCTTTCGGGCCGTTAGCTCAGTTGGTTAGAGCAGAGGACTCATAATCCTTTGGTCGTTGGTTCAAGTCCAACACGGCCTACCAAAAAAGCCTGCTATACTGCGAGGCTTCGCGGCTGTAGCTCAGTTGGATAGAGTACTTGGCTACGAACCAAGGGGTCGTGGGTTCGAATCCTGCCAGCCGCACCATATGAAAGCCCGCAGCCACAAGCTGCGGGCTTTTTCATTTTTGCGCGAGGATGTCGCCACCATGAGCAAAGCCTTCACCCGCGAAACGGATTCTGACGAAGAAGACGATCTGCCTTCGGCCACACCACCCGCGCCGGGCGGCAAGAACTACATCACCCGCGCAGGCTACGACCGTCTGCGCGTCGAGCTGTTCACGCTGATGGATGACGAGCGCCCCCGGATCGTCGAGATCGTGCACTGGGCGGCCAGCAACGGCGACCGCTCGGAGAACGGCGACTACCTCTATGGCAAGAAGCGCCTGCGCGAGATCGACCGCCGCATCCGTTTTCTCACACGGCGGCTCGAGATTGCGGAGGTGGTGGATCCCTCACTGCACTTTGGTGGCGATCAGGTGTTCTTTGGCGCCACAGTGAGCTACGCGGACGAGGCCGGGCGGGAAACCTCCGTGACCATTCGCGGTGTGGACGAAGCGGACAGCGCCCAGGGGCAGATCAGCTGGATATCGCCGGTGGCACGCGCGCTGCTCAAGGCGCGCGTTGGCGACGTGGTGCGGCTGGTTGTGCCGGGCGGCGTCCAGGAGCTGGAGGTACTGGAAGTGCAGTACCCGCCACCTGGCTCACAAGACTGAATCAGGGCTTGTAGCGTTGCGCCTTGAGGACCGACGTGGTCCGCTTGAGGCTGCGCAGCACATCGGCTAGATGCTGGCGGTCGCGCACCGCGACGGAGAAGCGGATGTCCGTGGCGGTCTGCGCCGGTTCGTCGCCCATGTCCACATGGGTGATGTCTGCTTCGGCCGCAGCGATGCTCGACGCCACGCGCGCGAGTACGCCCTTGCCGTTGGTGACGGTGACGATCACGGTGGTATCGAACGAACGCACCGGCTCATCGGCCCATTCGACTTCCAGGAACCGTTCGCCATCGCGCAAGCGCAGGCGCTTGCCGGTGGGGCAATCCTCCGCGTGCACAACCAGTCCTTCTCCGCGGCCCAGATAGCCGACGATGCGGTCGCCCGGGATGGGCCTGCAGCAGGGGGCGTATTGCACCGAGACGCCCTCGCTGCCATCGAGCGTGACGACGCCCTGGGATACCGACTCGTCCTCGCCACTGGCGTAGCGCTCCGTGCTGATCAGCAGGGCGTCTGGCTTCAGGCCGGTCTCGGCCAGCAGCACGGCCAGCTTCTTGCCCACCATGTTGGCGATGCGCTTGCCCATGCCGATGTCGGACAGCAGTTCGGCGCGCGACTTGTTGCCGGTGAAGCGCAGCAACTTTTCCCAGGTCGCGTGGTAAGGCCCTTCGTCGGACGGCAGGGCTGCAATGCCTTCGGAGCGCAAGGCCTGACCCAGCATGCGTTCGCCCAGGTCATGCGATTTTTCCTGAGCCACGGTCTTGAGGTGGTGGCGGATTTTTGAGCGTGCGCGGCCCGTCTTGACGAAAGACAGCCAGGCCGGGTTGGGTTCGGCCTTGTCTGCCGTGACGATCTCAACCACATCGCCGTTCGTGAGCTCCGTGCGCAGGGGACGCTGCTCGCCGTTGATGCGCGCGGATACCGTGTGGTTGCCCACGTCGCTGTGGATGGCATAGGCGAAATCCATCACCGTGGCGCCGCGCGGCAGCGCCATGATCTTGCTCTTGGGCGTGAACACATAGACCGCGTCGGGGAAGAGGTCGATCTTGATGTGGTCCCAGAACTCGGCCGCGTCGCGCGTTTCCTGCTGGATGTCCAGCAGGGACTGCAGCCATTGCGTGCCCAGCCGCTGCGAGGTGTCGCTGTTGGGTTCGCTGGCTTTGTACAGCCAGTGGGCTGCCACGCCCGATTCGGCCACCACATCCATGGCGTGGGTGCGCAGCTGGAATTCGATGTTGGTGCCGAACGGCCCGATCAGCGTCGTGTGCAGCGACTGATAGCCGTTGACCTTGGGGATGGCCACGTAATCGCGGAACTTGCCCGGCAGCGGCTTGTAGAGCTGATGCAGCACGCCCAGCCCGGTGTAGCAATCGGTCAGCTCGGGCACGATGATGCGAAAGCCGTAGATGTCCGTGACCTGCGAGAACGACAGGTGCTTGCTGTCCATCTTGCGGTAGACCGAGTACAGCGTTTTCTCCCGGCCCATGATGCGCACGCTCATGCCGTGCCGCACGAAGTCGGCTTCCACTTCGCGCTGCACCCGCGTGATCAGGTCACGGCGCCGGTTGCGCGATTTGTTCAGGGCTTTGGCCAGCACCTCGTAGCGCCAGGGGTGCAGGAACCGGAACGCCAGGTCCTGCAGTTCGCGATAGGTGAAGTTCAGACCCAGCCGGTGAGCGATGGGGGCGTAGATCTCCAGGGTCTCGCTGCTGATGCGCTGCCACTTCGAGCGCGGCATGTCGCCCATGGTGCGCATGTTGTGGGTGCGGTCGGCGAGCTTGATCAGGATGACCCGCACGTCCTTCGCCATGGCGAGCAGCATTTTGCGGAATGACTCGGCCTGGTTCTGTTCCCGCGTGTCGAATTCCAGCTTCTCCAGCTTGGTGAGGCCATCGACCAGCTCGGCCACCGGGGCGCCGAAGCGCTCCACGAGATCCTCTTTCGTGACGCCGCAGTCCTCGATGGCATCGTGCATCAACGCGGCCATCAAGGCCTGGGCGTCGAGCTTCCATTCGGCGCATTGCGCGGCCACCGCGATAGGGTGCGTGATGTACGGGTCGCCATTCTTGCGCAACTGCCCCAGGTGGGCCTCGTCCGCGAATCGGTAGGCCTGCCGGATGCTCTCAATGTCCGCCGGTCCGAGATAGTCCAGCTTGCCCAGCAGCGCGGCAAAGCTGGCCGCAGCGGCGCTGGCGGCCGGGTGCGCCTGCTCGGCAGAAGGCTGAAGGATGCCGTTGTCGGCCTCGGTGATCATCCGCATACTTTAGCGCGAGACGATGGACCCCGCTGAATCCATGCACAGAGACTGTGCACGCGGCATTGAATACCCAGAAAACAGGGACGAAAAAAAACACCGCGTTGCGGTGTTTTTCTGGTGCTGCGGAAAAAAGCCTCAGAGAGGCACTTTCTTGAGCATTTCAAGGCCGACCTTGCCGTCAGCGATTTCGCGCAGGGCGGTCACACCGGGCTTGTTCTTGCTCTCGATCTTGGGCGCATGGCCCTGGCTCAGCATGCGGGCACGGTACGTGGCGGCCAGCACGAGCTGAAAGCGGTTGGGAATCTTTTCCAGACAGTCTTCGACGGTGATGCGTGCCATGGGCGGGCTCCGGGGGAAATGGGCGGTGAATCAGAGGATGTTGAGCGCTCGGAAGGTATCGCTGCGGGCGATGCGCTGAGCGGAAAACTTGAGCCGCTGGGCATGGACGATGGCCTTGAGATCAAACAGGGCCCGCTCGAACAACTCGTTGATTATAACGAAGTCGAATTCCTTGGCGTGCGCCATCTCGGTGGCGGCATTCTGCAGGCGCAACTCGATCACCTCGGCGGTGTCTTCCGCCCGGCGTTCCAGCCGGGACCGCAATTCCTCCCAGCTGGGCGGCAGGATGAAGATCAGCACGGCGTTGGGAAAGATGCGCTTGACCTGGATGGCGCCCTGGAAATCGATCTCCAGCACCACGTCTGCGCCCTGGTTGATGCGCTGCTCGATGGCCATCTTGGACGTGCCATAGCGGTTGCCGTGCACCATCGCCCACTCCAGAAATGCCCCCTGGATCACCATCTGGTCGAAGGTTTCCTTGCTGACAAAGTAGTACTCCCGGCCATGCAGTTCCTGCCCCCGGGGCGGGCGCGTGGTGTGGGACACCGAGGGCACGACGCGGGAGTCGAGCTCCATCAAGGCCTTGACCAGGCTGGATTTGCCGGCTCCGCTGGGAGCCGCAACGACAAAAAGATTTCCGGGATATTCCATGTCTATTCGATGTTCTGGACCTGTTCGCGCATCTGCTCGATGAGCACTTTCATGTCCACCGAAATGCGGGTGAGTTCGAGGTTGGACGACTTCGAGCCCAGGGTGTTGGCCTCACGGTGCAGTTCCTGGATGAGGAAATCCAGCCGTTTGCCGACCTCCGCTCCCTTTTTCAGCAGCCGCTCGATCTCGGTGAGGTGGGAGTCGAGACGGGTGATTTCTTCGGCCACGTCGATGCGAATGGCAAATGCCGTGGCCTCGGTGAGTGCCCTGTCCTGAGCCATGTCCGACGTGACGGCGCCACCCTGGGCCGACGCGGTGGCACCCAGGGCTTCGTTCCAGCGGTCAAGGAAGCGCTGGCGCTGTTGCTCGACCAACTGGGGAATCAGGGGTTGGGCGTCCTTGGCGAGTTGGCGCAGCTGGCCCAGCCGGTCAAGCAGCATGGCGGCCAGACGCTTGCCCTCGCGTTCCCGTGCGCTGGTGAGCGCGTCAATGGCGGTCTGGGCCAGCGACATCAGGGCATCGTTGAGCTCGCCCGGGTTGCCCTGCTGTCGCGAGGTGAGTTGCAGCACCTCGGCCACGGACAGCGGCGGGGCCGTGGGCAACCAGGCCCTCACGTTGTCCTGAAGCCCCATGAGCTTCTGCAGGTCGAGCGGGCTGGGTGTGCGGGGAACCGTGTCGGTCCGGCCTTCTATCCATGCGCGCACTTCCACCTTGCCGCGCTTGAGGCGGGCACCCAGCAGCTCGCGCAGGGCCGGTTCGGTGGCCCGAAGGTCGTCCGGGAGTTTGAAGGCGAGGTCGAGAAACCGGCTGTTGACCGAGCGGATTTCGAGGCCCACGCCAGCCTGCGTTTCGCGGCTGGAATCGGCGCTGGCCGGGGCCGCCGGCCCGCTGGAGTGGGCCGAGGCGTAGCCGGTCATGCTGTAAACTGGCATTGAACTTTGCCCATCAGGGTGATTGGTCCAAAACGAGGCGTTCCGGAAACCATCCGTAATTATGTCAAAGGTCAAACCTGCACCGCTGCCCCCGGACACCGTGATCGGCGGTTACCGCATCGTCCGCAAGCTGGCGGCCGGCGGTTTTGGCGTGGTGTACTTGGCGGTGGACACGGAAGGCCAGCAGGTTGCCGTCAAGGAATACCTGCCTTCCTCGCTGGCCTCGCGGGGGCCGGGTGAGCTGCTGCCACAGGTGCAGCCTGAAAAGCTCTCGTTGTACCGCCTGGGCCTCAAGAGTTTCTTCGAAGAAGGCCGCGCGCTGGCCCAGATTTCCCACCAGTCGGTGGTGAGCGTGCTCAACTTCTTCCGCGAGAACGAGACCGTCTACATGGTCATGAACTTCCTGGAGGGCGCGTCCCTGCAGGAATTCATCATCACGGCGCGCGAACTCAAGAAGCAGAAGGTGTTCCGCGAGTCGACCATCCGCTCGCTGTACGACGAGGTGCTGCGCGGCCTTCGCATCGTGCACCAGCACAAGATGCTGCACCTGGACATCAAGCCGGCCAACATTTTCGTGACCGACGACAACCGTTCGGTGCTGATCGACTTCGGTGCCGCCCGCGAGGTGCTGAGCAAGGAAGGCAATTTCATCCGCCCGATGTACACCCCCGGCTTTGCGGCGCCGGAAATGTACCGGCGCGACTCGTCCATGGGCCCCTGGACCGATATCTACGCCATCGGCGCCTGTATCTACGCCAGCATGCAGGGCTATCCGCCCAACG
>VFQP010003007.1_pt1 | contig 17822 bp, 13 predicted proteins | sample 3512351 | NCBI WGS metagenome assembly VFQP01 (sample SAMN10412372, study PRJNA504923) | tailings metagenome | isolation source: Relicate 1 Philex TSF1 revegetated site | place: Philippines: Tuba, Benguet | collected 2017-08-29
GCGTGCTTGTTTTGGCATATCAAATAGTCAGTGTAAATATCAAGCATATCCATGCATTGCTCCCCCATAAAAGCGGGAGCAGAATTTTAATTAATTTCAGTTATGAAACAAGGGGTGTGCGTAAGGTGAGTTAATTCTTAGATTTTGACTTAGAAGATATTTCTATTTTTGAGAAATATTTCATAGCGACAGATATTAACTAAATCGCTATAATTTATGTTTCATCAGCACCAAGTAAGGACACACATGGATGTTAAAGCCGCGGTAGCTTTTGCTGCTGGTCAGCCGCTGAGTATTGAAACCGTGACATTAGATGGCCCACGGGAAGGTGAGGTTCTGGTAGAAATAAAGGCAACTGGGGTGTGCCATACTGATGCTTATACCCTGTCTGGTCAAGATCCAGAGGGGCTTTTTCCTGCTATATTGGGGCATGAAGGGGCGGGGGTAGTGGTGGCTGTTGGAAAAGGGGTGCGTGAGGTGTGTGTTGGCGATCACGTGATTCCTTTATATACCCCTGAATGTCGTCAATGCGAATATTGTTTGTCGCGAAAAACAAATCTCTGTCAGGCCATTCGAGCGACGCAAGGTAAAGGGATGATGCCAGATGGCACTTCCCGTTTTCACCTCAACGGCCAACCGATTCATCATTACATGGGTACGTCGACGTTTGCTCAGTATACGGTTTTGCCGGAAATTGCTGTGGCCAAAATACGCCGCGATGCGCCTTTCGATAAAGTCTGTTACATTGGATGCGGTGTGACCACAGGGCTTGGAGCGGTGTTATTTACCGCTAAAGTTGAAGCTGGTAGCCGTGTGATTGTATTTGGGTTAGGCGGCATCGGGTTAAATGTGATTCAAGGCGCGCGTATGGTTGGTGCCAGACAAATTGTTGGTGTTGATGTCAATCCAAAACGCCAAGCTTTGGCTGCAAAGATGGGGATGACAAATTTTGTCAATCCCAATGAAATTGAGGGAGATTTGGTCGCTCACCTGGTTGAGTTAACCCATGGTGGGGGTGATTATACGTTTGAATGCGTTGGTAATGTTCAAGTCATGCGCCAAGCTTTGGAGGCGTGTCATAAAGGTTGGGGTGTTTCAACCATTGTTGGTGTCGCACCAGCAGGACATGAAATAGCGACGCGTCCCTTTCAGTTGGTCACAGGACGTGTTTGGCAAGGATCTGCTTTTGGTGGCGCGCGCGGGCGTAGTGATGTACCTAAAATTGTAGATTGGTATATGGAAAATAGGATATGCATCGATGATTTGATCACGCATGTGATGCCTTTGGAGCGTATTAATGAAGCTTTCGAACTCATGCATCGTGGTGAATCGATTCGGACGGTGTTGACATTTTAGCATTAGGATTCATGCATGGTATTGAAACTTTTAGAATCACATCGGTGTTTTGGTGGATATCAGCAGGTATATTCTCATTGGTCGCAATCAAATCAATGTGAAATGAAATTTGCTATTTACTTGCCGCCCGGTGCTGACAACGCTTTAGTGCCTGCTTTGTATTGGTTATCTGGCTTGACTTGCTCAGAGCAAAATTTTATCACCAAAGCCGGCGCACAACGAGTCGCCTCCGAGCTTGGTTTGGCCATCATTGTTTCAGATACCAGCCCAAGAGGCGTACATTTGCCACTATCTTCTGAATCTAAGCAAGAGGGGGTGGGGGAAGGTGCAAGCTTTTACATTGATGCAACCGAAAAGCCATGGTCTGATCATTATCAAATGTATCGTTACGTTAGTCATGAATTACCAGAATTCGTCGCTAAGCACTTTCCCATTGATACCTCGCGTGTCGGCATTTTTGGCCATTCAATGGGTGGGCATGGGGCGTTAACCATCGGACTGCGGAATCCAGAGCGATATCGCAGTTTATCGGCTTTTGCGCCAATTTGTTCTCTGATAAATGCAACATGGGGTAAGCAAGTACTGCGCGCTTATCTAGGGGAAGATCAGTCTTGTTGGCAGCTTTATGATGCTTGTTATTTGATAGAAACCAGAGGCTGGCCGCATGGTCCTATTTTGGTTGATCAAGGCACAGCAGATTCTTTTTTAGAACAACAATTGAAGCCTGAATTATTGGTTGAGGCTTGTGCCAATAGCCCTGTTTCACTTCAATTAAGAACTCGCGAGCAATATGACCATGGTTATTATTTCATCGCAAGTTTTATAGAGGAGCATTTACGGTTTCACGCGGCGTGTTTAAAATAAGGAGATAAATCATGCGATTATCAAAAAAATTTGGCTTAGGGTTTCTTATATGTGGTTTGGCAACCTGTGTTTTTGCCGATGATGATACGACCAAGCAGTTAAAGGATTTGAATCAACATGTTCAATCACAATTAGAGCGGTTACAATCTGATCAGCAACAACAAATTCATGCTCTCAATCAACAGTTACAAGATCAAATCAAACAAGCTCAGTCCCAATTAGAAACTCAAATTCAAACGCTGAATACGGAAATGAAGAAAATACAAGACGATTTGCAGCAACAAATTCATGCATTGCAACCGAAGACACAACCATAGTCGTTAAACCATCAAACGCTCTATATGGGATAGATTTTTGTCAGATACAGCGCACGAATCATCTCAGTGAGACGATTCGTGCGGTTGCACAATCCTTTTTTTTGGGGGGGGGGGGGGACATTAGAGCTCTTGCATAACCTGTAGATTAAGGCACGTAGGCTCTACGAGCGGCGTTTACATTGAGTCAATGAGCACCGGAGGAACACTTTTTTTACTTCAGCGACGTTGTCAAGTCTCTAGAAAGTTTAAGCTACACTAAGAATAACAGGCAGATACACCCTGATGTTCACATGACCATTCGTAGTTACTGTCATTATCAATACATTTATTTCCAGAACAACAAACCGAAGTAGCCGAACCGGTCGTGTTTATTTAAAATTAAACAAGATTAAATCTTATAAACTAAAAAATGTTTCTCCTACACATCATGTAAGGCTGAATGAGCTTGATTTTGAGAAATATTGGATCATGATCAAATACTTGGAATAAAGTTTACAAACAAAACATATCAAGGCCTTTCGCTAAAATCGCTGAATTAGACTTGCTCGTCAAACAGCAAGTATCATGTCGTTTGATCAGAAGTAAGTCATTTTCACTGTGGCATGGTTCGTTGGTTGACCAGCATCTTCAGCAGATGTTCGTATTTCAATCGCTAGAATTAAGTGAAGTATGTTAAGGTCAAAAATACAGAATTGATGTATATGTTATTGACCGTTAACCCTTGGCCTATGGTTTGACCATTTGCAGCTGCTAATTCGCTGCTTCCCCAATTGGCAAATTCATAACTGATGGCAGCGTGCCAATGATCGTTGAGTGCTTCCTCTAAGCCTGCGCCCAGTGTGTATGCAAACGTTGTTGTGAGTTTAGAGTTAAATGAGGGAGCGGGTACCTCTTCAGGAATAGTTGCTTGAGTATTAAAATGATATGCATGGTTAAACCCGATACCAAGCCCAACACTACCAAAAGGTCTTGTGTCGTAAAAATGAATATCTGCTAGTAATTTCATTTTTGCCAGGATGCGTCCTTCGTTGACATTGTAACTATAGGTGTAGTTGATAAAATTCGGATCAGCATCTTCCCAAATATCTCCGCGAAATCGGGCTGAACCACCAGCACCTCCTTCTATGCCTAATTGGATAAAAAGCTCTTTAGTCATTTGTTTTTGCAGGCCTAAAAATATCTCACCATAGGGGAAAACGTTACTTCTATAGCTGGCAACGTATTTTTTTTGAATATCTGGCTGCAAAGTTAACGTTTGTGTTTGACCATTATTACTCCATGCTGGCGCAATACTGAAAGAAACAAAGCGATGTGTTGTATAGCCTACAGCGCGCGGCGCAGCATTTGAACAAGCTTCTGTTGGTCCCCAACAGGGTTCTGTATCATCTTCAGAACTCATGGTGCCAGCAAAAAGAGGAGATGAGAGTAAACCGATAGCAACAGAGAAAAAAACGAAACGCTTCACGCACAATCCTTGTATGTTATTTTTAGTCAATAAGTTTCTCAGATTCGCAATGGAAGTACAATATTACTTTTTGCATAAAAATTTTTTCTCGATCTTATTCGAAAGCCAACTTTAAAACGGTTGTGTGATTGCGAGCGAATTGAATCCATTGATCCATAACTATTTTTAATTAAACCACTGCTCTGATTTGCGAACGTTCTTCATGATGAAATTTAGTTATTTTTTAATAATTGTTACATGAGGGTCAAAGTAAATTGCGGCTCAGACAAATCAGTAATATAATATAAGTACATTTTGCTGATTTTGGTGTCATATGGTGCGTCGTAGGGTAACAGAGTATATGGTTGGTGAAGCAACCATTAAAGTGCGCGAGAGTATCAATGGCGCCTTTCATGAAGACGGAGATATTTGCTTTAATGCATTAAAAACTTTAAAAACTCTAAAATCGGGAACAAAATCCTTTCTTCAGCACTTCATCGACTTAAACTTAATTACAAAAAATCAAGTGAATCAATATCTCAAACCGAGCCAGCCTCTCAATTCCTTCTCTTCCCCTCTCGATCGGTTTTCACCACAGTGGTACCAGCACTATGATTTGGTAGAAAAACCCTTGATTACCTATGAACTTAAATTGATTGATAGTGACGAATACGAGCAAATAAAAGTAAATCCCGGTGATTTTGATGGAACTCTATACTGTAAAATAGGCTCATCCGCGGGTGAGGATGGTTTATTTTTTTACGCATCCAACGGGTCAAAGGGAGATGATAACAAGCTTATCTATCAAGAATTTTTTTTAAAAAAAACTGATTTTAATTTGATGACAAGCCTCGCTCCATCTAATGCAAATATTACCCAAGACCAACTAACACAAGCGTTACCTCAAATCTTAGAAAAAACATCTGCCCATGGTTTTACACGTGCATACGATGAAACAAGTCATGCATACCTAAGTATCAAGATGGGAGAGGACGAGCAAAGTCTTAATTATTCGATAAGAAAGTCTAATGGTGTGATTGTTGAAAAGACACTACCAGTTGGAAACTGTTTGTTGGTAAAATGGGATGAAACGCCGTTAACGCCGGTTGCTGTAAAGAAGAAAATCTCAGACTGCCCACCTCATCAAGTTCTCATAAAGCGCCAAGATAGTCTTTATTGGTTTCATGAAGATAAAATCAAACAGATTACACCAAGTGCGCAAACGCAAACACAGTACCTAGAATTGTGTCGCAAGTTCGATGAATATAAAGATAATACAATTTATATTGCTGAAAAAGCGCCTCGTGAGCGCATCAGCGCTATTCTTTCTTCATCATCTGGAGACCCAGTCACGTTTGAAGTTGATCAAGTATTAACTGGATTAGAACAAAGTAAATTGGGTCAATATGATGGGTGTTTGGATCATACCATTGTACGTATTCAACGAGATGCTGAGTCCGATATGACGCCCTTTGACCTGAATCAACTTGAATTGGAGTCGCGTGGTGCAGAATTTTTGCAGTTACTCAGGGGTGAAATTGGCCAGGAAGCGCTTTCTCAATTATATGGGTATGAGTTATTCCGATACTACATGGCATACGTTAATCTCTCTGCTCAGAAAAATACGGTAACACAGAAGTTAAAGACGGCTTTTTCCCATGAAGCAAAACAAAAAATTCTCAAAGACACGATCGATGATTTAAATCTGATTTTAAAGAAACAACCTCCAATTTATCCCAAAGAAACCATTGATTTAGCTTATATCATGATGGATAAAATTCGTTTGCAAGCGGATAAAAAGAATCAAATCGCTGATTTAAGACGATTACGTGAATTACTCAGAACCTCATGGGCAATGGGTACAGCTTTGACGCAAGATGTAGACTCAGAACCCCTTGATGCCAAAGCGCAAACCATAGCGCCCTATGTCCAGCGAAAGGTTAGTATACGCCAACCACTGGCCTTTGATGAAAACATGCCAAATTACAGCCCGTTTCGAGATTTGCTTGAGCGTTTTAAGGTGGAAGTTAGACAATACAATATAAAAGCAGACGAAGTACGGGCGCGTGCCGCACTTAAAACCAAGTTTTTTGTGCCTAAAGACGATGCTTCTTGGGATCGTTGCAAACGCTCTCAACGTAATTGTTTTATTTTATATGAAGGTAAACTGTATCACATCAATACCGATAAAACGCTAAGTGTGATCATGCCATTTGACATACAACAATTAATTTGGAAAAAGACTGTACATCAAGATCAAACAGCTTTACATCGCCATATGATTGTCAAAGACGTACCACCTTCTAAAGCGGAGAGAGAAGCATTAGATGATGATAAAATGTTTTTAATCCATGATCATCGCACGAACTCATACACCATCGGTTATAAGCAAAACAATCAATACACTCAAAAACCCTTGAATGCTCTTTTGGGTAAAGACGTGCCTTTTGATCCGAGTTTGATGTCTGCTAGAGAAGCATTGGAAAAAGCGGTTCACGCACAAGGTGTTTCAAAGTTCGTTCGCTCTACTTTGGCCCAACTGCCTAAATCTGGGCAATATTTTTCATTAGTTCATCAAGGCAAACTAAACTTTCATAGGGGGTATCAATGTAAGATTGTAGACCCAAATCGCGATGTGCAATTAGAAGAGGGAGTGATATATCTCTCTAAATCTGACACTGGCCAATGGGAATATTCTATCATAACGCCTCTTCGTGAAATAGTTCGAAACAGAATACTGACGGCAACAAAGCTTCCTGAGAAAGGTGTGGTTAGGCAGTTAGAGCTTGACAACACTTTGAGGCAATCGATTATCAAGGAAATTGCCGAGAATGGGCATGCATACAAAAATACAGGTGTTGCCTATGATCCACATACGATGGCTCACAAACTAAGAACAGATGTAGGCTATCAAGATTCTATGCAACGATACCGAATAAACCGAGAAAAGCAACGCTCAGCGTACCGTGAAATGCGAGAAAACATGCAAGGCGGTTGGAGCGAGGAACGTCGTGAGGGGATGTTGCTTGCAACGCGAATGGCAAGAGGTGAATTAAGTCAAAATCATCGTCTGAGGAAAAGAGTGTGTGGTATGGCACTATATCAAACGCTAACAAATACTGATTTATCTAAAGATGAAGAATTTTTACAAAGAATACAGGCTAAAGACCAAGATATGTATTACCTACAGATGAAACCTGATGGTGCTGATTTAAAGCCGGTTGCCTTGTATTTTGTTGATTGTTCTGGTGTCAAGCCTATTGTCACCAAAGTAGAAGCTAAAGAGACCAAGTTCAGCAAAGCGGCTGAGGCGAGTCAAGGTGGCAGCACAAAAACTCTCAACGAACGTCTTGAGGATATGCTTAGTTTATCGGCGCTATCTGATATGATCACAGCAGCAAAGCCTAAAGAAGATCAAACGGGATTTTATCAAAATATATATAACATGTTTAAAGCAGCTGAAGCACCAGAAACGCAACATCAGGATTCAGATGACCCGTGGATAAAAATCGGCTTAAATCACGCAGGGCGTGACAGCGTGATTTATTATTTTAAAGCAGATCAGGAGGAGTTGCTCAAAAAAGAAGAAGAAATCGTTCGCGATAGAGTTATCTCTCATGGACAAGTTTTATTTATGAAATTTCCGACTAAAACCCGGCTTTATTATCAAGATAAGGACAAAAATCTCAAGTTTAGCACCTTAGATGCGGAAAACAAGGAACACCAACAACTGATCAACGCCAGTCAATCTGGATTTTTGCTACCGGATATTGATCGATTGAATGATTTCTTAGAGGCCAATGATAGCCCAACAAGAATCCCGCCTAAAATATTAGAGATTAAAGTTATTTCAACCGAGCTAGAAGAGGCCATCAATGCTGAAACCAAAGAGGTGTATTCAAAAGCCCAATCCTATGATGACCAGTTGCAACAGTATGCTCAGGATGAAGTATCAAATCAATTGAGTTATGTGATAGCGCAGCGGACTGAATTAAGAGAAAGGTATCAAAGGGCGCAAGCCGAATGTTATCAAAGATTTTTACTCAGCCAAGGTTATACTGTTTTACCTAATCCAACCGAACCAATGCCTAGTGATTTTAAGTCTGAGGAGCAAAAAGCCTATTTTGATTCGCAAAAAAATATATTTATAGTATACAAAATAGCAGAAAATGCTTCTATTGCCAAAGAAGAGAAGACAGCTCAGGATTTAGGCATCACTCCTGAAGATGAACCAAAAATTGACGTTCTACACCAAGCACTTCTGGCTGAACAATATCAAGTTCGGCGTTTAGATGTATATGAGCATGAAAAGCTCATTGCGTGGATGGCGTCACCACATGGTGAACCTCCGTTTGAATTGGAAAAAGGTATTTTGTATTTGACGACTCCGTATAGAGAAGGTGAGTTGTTAGATTGCTTTGGTATCGATCCTGCTGGAAAATTGCAAAAAAAGAGTATGAAATCAACTACCATAAAAATTGATAAAGACGATACAGATGCAGCGATATTAAAAAAACTATTGCCACACACTGAGGAAGCCGGTATCACCCTTTCTGCTCAATTAGTAGACCCTGGCTTTCTTGCCCGATGCGGAGAAACCCAACGTTTTTTAGATAAGATCAGTCGTGGCGGCTGGTTTTCTATAGAGAGTGTTTTACCTCAAGAAAAACGCGAAAAATTGCTGCGTATGATGACAGCAATCGCTATCAATCCTGATTCTTCTGATGCAAAGCATTATTTACGAAATTATCATAATATGTATATCACATCAGGACGTCCGCAAAAGCATCAGGACGATAACGATCCGACTAGTTTTTATTTAGATATCAAAGATTCTAAACATCCAGTGCTGTATCGCTTTTTAGGGAATCAATCGACGCCGGTGGAAGTTAAACTAGAAAACTATTACAGCACAACACCTGCGAAAGAGCTCTATAAAATTGCAAAAGCCCAGCTTAAAACAACAGATTTGGAGGGCAAGGTGGTAAAACTTTCGACTCGCGATGTTTATTATCATATCACCTGTCAATCCAAACAGGCGCTGAAAATGGATACAGCTGCGGAAATGATAGAAGAAATTTATCAGAGAGAATTTGGTGTAGCTAAAGTTTTAGAAAACGCGGTTTTCGCTGTTCTAGCTGCTGGCATGGGACTCAGTAGTTTATTTATGGGTAATTTTGCTGGCGCTGTTGCAGGTGTTTGGGCAGTTATTGGATCATTTGTAACGATGATGAGTATGAGTGTTGCGCTCCTGGCTTCGTTGGTATGTGCTCGTGCTGCAGTGGTTAACAATGGGTGGTTTGGTCGTGGTTTACCAGAATTAGCAGAACAAATTTCTAAATTAGAAAGTCTAGATGTGGGATCATTGCACGAATCAAAAGAGGAAATAGGGTTGAAAGCAACCGTTATTTCATCAACAAACAGCGATTCGTCATTATTAGGAAGATAAGCTCAGTTCAAGACAATGAGATATCACTCCATAACAAAAAAGCCCATGAATCAATATGATCATGGGCTTTTTTAAGTCAAAGGGTATAATGTTATTATACAACTTCCACTTCTTCTGCCTGAGGACCTTTTTGGCCTTGACCAGGCTTAAACATAACAGCCGCACCTTCTGACAATGTTTTGAACCCAGAGCCTACGATTGCGCTGAAATGTACAAAATAATCTTTGCCATTGCTTTCGATGAAACCAAAGCCTTTGCTTTCGTTAAACCACTTTACTGTACCACGAACTTTTTCTGACATTTTTTCTTATCCTAATGAACTGGAAACGCATTGTAACATTGATAATTCAACATTGCCAAGCCTTTTCGCATATATTTTTCGTACGTAAGAAGGATTTATTTGCTTAAACCTTGGCATGCTATTATACTCTGAAATAGCGCGACGAGACGCTTTTGTCAATTCCTGATACTTAAGGCTACCTCATGAATCGAATGACTTATCGAAATCTTCAACATGCGATGCTTTTTTTCACAATATTCGTTTTGGTTTATGCATTTTATTCAGAATATGCGCAAAAACTAGAGCCTTGCCCTTTGTGCGTTATGCAACGGTTTTGCGCCTTTGTCTTTGGTTTTTTATGTTTGGTTGGCTTGGCTTTAAGGACATTGCGTCGTGCGAGATTGCTTGCATTGCTGCAAATTGGTGTAGCTTGCGCAGGTGTCTATTTTGCTTCTCGCCAATTGTGGCTTCAATCCTTACCTGTTAACGAAGCACAAATGTGCATGCCAGGTTTAAATGCCCTGGTGAGTTACTTTTCGATTGATACCATACTCAAAGCCTTTTTCTGGGGCTCGCACGAATGTTCGGAAGTGACCGCTCGTTGGTTTGGTCTTTCCATTGCTGGTTGGTCTGCGATCTATTTTGTATTGATGTTGTTGGTCAATGCTGTCTTGGCTGTTGTGTTGAGTTTGACTATCAATCACAACTTAACACCTCCTACTGAATAATGGTTTGATGTTGAATAATTCATTTTCTTCCACTTTAATCTGTAAGCATTCTGATACACAAGCTCGGATCATGCGTGTTGAAACACCTCATGGTGCATTTTTAACCCCTACATTTATGCCTGTTGGCACCAGAGCGGGTGTGAACAACATGACACCTCTGGAACTTCGAGATGCTGGTAGCCAGATCATTTTGGGTGGTAACACATACCACATGTTGTGTGCTCCTGGCATGGATGTTATTGAACGTGCTGGTGGGATGCATCCTTTTATGGGTTGGCATGGACCTATGCTCACAGACAGTGGCGGTTTTCAGGTATTTAGCTTGTCAAAACATCAACAGTTGTGTCGTGTCGATGAAGATGGGGTTCAATTTCAGTTACCGAACTCCGAGCGATTGATTCGCATGACACCAACTTTATCGTTAGAAACGCAAAAAATTATTGGTGCAGACATTATCATGGCGTTTGATCAGTGTACGCCCAATGATTCTTCTCATGATGAGGCGGCTCGTATTATGGCTAGGACGCATCGGTGGCTAAAAGAATCGGTTCAGTTTCAGCAGGATAATCCCACCTCTCGTTATGGTTTAACTCAAGCACTGTTTGGAATTGTGCAGGGCGGTATTTATCCTGATTTACGCCGAGAAAGTGCAGACTTTGTATCCTCTTTGCAGACGGATGGTTTAGCCATTGGTGGCGAAACCGTCGGGTTTGATATGCCAGCTACAGTCGAAGTTGTGCGCTGGGTTCGTTCTTTTTTGCCAGAACAAAAACCTCGCTACACCATGGGCGTTGGTATGTCTCCACAAGATTTGCTTGATGTGGTTGCCGAAGGTGTCGACATGTTTGACTGTGTTGCACCGACACGCAATGCCAGACATGGCGCTTTGTATTGCGGCCAAGTGGTTCCTCATGGTTCTTGGTTACGTTTTGATAGTCAGTATGAAAATGGTCGTTTACAGATTAAAAAATCTTGTTTTGCAAAGGATGAGTTACCGATTATGCCTGGGTGTGATTGTTACACGTGCCGGCATGTTTCGCGTGCCTATCTACACCAACTTTTTAAAGAAAAAGCAAATTTGTTTACTGCACTGGCAAGCATTCACAATATCCACGTGTTGCACCGGGTCTGTGATAACATGCGCGAATTGATTCAAAAGCCTGTAAAAAATTAAATTTAGGAGTTAACATGATCACAATTAAAACATCGATGGGCGAAATCAAGCTCAAACTAGACACCGAGAATACACCAAAAACCGTAGAAAATTTCTTGAATTATGTGCGTAGTGGTTTTTACACAGACACACTTTTTCATCGAGTGATTGATGGTTTTATGATCCAAGGTGGTGGTTTGACATCTGATATGAAACAAAAATCAACACAAGCGTCGGTAAAAAACGAGGCGAAGACAGCCAAACCCAATAAACGTGGTACTATCGCTATGGCAAGAACCATGGAGCCTCATTCTGCAACAGCACAATTTTTTATTAATGTAGCGGACAATACTTTTTTAAATCATACCAGCGAACAACCTCAGGGTTATGGATATTGTGTGTTTGGTGAAGTGGTGGATGGCATGAATGTGGTCGATACGATTGCTAAAGTTAAAACAGGTAATCGTCAAGGCCATGGGGATGTGCCGGTTGATGATGTGGTTATTTTAAGTATTCATGAAGATGAACCAGCAGTTTAAACTGCATATCAATCAAGCATGCTCAGTCATTTTGCGAAGATAAGCGTTAACATACCCTACTGAGGCCTGATATGGTTCTGCGGTGAGAACCCTTTCACGCTTTGTCAGCTCAGTGTTGTAGTTAGCGCCTAAATCAAAGCAAGCCCGGGTCAATTTTGAGATGTTTTTTAGGGCAATCTTGCCGTTGTCTAAATAACATGTATGTCGGTAGTAGAGTACCATAAACCGGGCTATACCTAGTTACTTGGATGTAGCTAATAAGTCCCTCCTAGGCGCATGCGATGATGTCACGTGGGTCTCTTCTGGTTCTTGATTCTGAGAATGTTCGAAAAAAGAAATTTTTTGCAAATGAGGGTAGGCTATCTTGTCGATCAAAGTTGTAGATTGTCCATTTTCTCTCCAAGTAATATAGAGTGTCATCAGCACCACAGGTAGAGCCGCTAGAAATGCTAGAGCATAAGATCCTGAGAGAATTGGTGTAAAAATACCTGTAAAGATCAGTGGTATTGCAATTGCCATTCCAACCACTCCCCATTTAAAAGTAATTGGATGATAGAAAGAAAATTGTCTTACAGCATCTAGAAAAGTATATCGCTTTTCTATCGTGACCAGCACATCCTTATTCCCTTTTTTCGGTGAATTTTGGGTAATGGCTTTTACTAGCTCTTTGTGCTCGGGGTTAAAAAATTTACAAGCTTTATGCTTATCATGTTTGGTTTGGATACATTGCCCCTCATAAGAATGGGCTTGCCGAATGCCTGTATAACGAGCCGGATCAAGACTATGACTAGATAAAGCTTCCTCATAAGCCTTTAGAAGATGTTCTTTCGGTATATCTTTAAGATTGAATGTACCTAACTTATGGACTATATTTCCAACTATTTTTATGTGTTCTATCTGAAAAACTTCAGATTTAAATTGAGTTCCATGTGTATTTAAAAATTGATAAGAATAGTACAAGGAAATCAGTACGTTATGATCCACACTGCACAAAAATTCATTTAGTGAACCAAAGTCTATATAAGAATGCGGGTAAGGGTCATCATTATATAGCTTATATTGCTTTTTTAAAAAACTAACTTTGTCTACAAAAATAGATTGTGCACCACTATGACAGCCGGGTGTAGCAATTTCTTGAACCTTTGCGCTACTTGGATACAAACAAAATTGAGGCGCATGACATATAATTGATGGAAGTGCTTTGTGCGGGTATAGAACGAACACGTTTTTTAAAGGTAAGCAATCGCGCAAATCCATTGTTTTATTTGGTAAATAAATTCCCACTAAATCAAAAATCGCAGTTGATAGTAAACTACCAGGCACAGGATCCAGCATCAGTAAATTAATACTCAAACGATTGGGAGGGATGGATTTTAATTGTTTAATTAGAAGTAATGCGGCTAAAGCACCTCGGCTGTGGCCGTATAGATTTAGGGTTACATTTTTCCCCTTATCCAACTTTTCTAAAACCTCAATTGAGACTTCATTTGCTTGTTCATCTAAGCCTGTACCAAATAGTGTACCGATTAATTTTTGAGTGATTCCACATCCAGAAAACTGCATTTTCATTTGATTTTGCTCTTGTTTATCATGAGCGAAACAAAGATAATTTGCTAGCGTTATTGCTTTATGTTGAGTCTTGGCTGGATCGTCTTTGGCTTCATGGGAAGTACCATTGAAATAAACGGTTATGGTAAATGTATCTGTTTTGTTTTGCATAAAAAAAATGTATTTTGTTTTTTAGACGATCTCCATGATGCTTGTTTTTTCTTTATGTGTCAAGCAGAAATTGGGTACACATGTTGTGTTTTTTGATCTATCTGGCTTTTTTATAAATATGTGCTTGGTACTGACGCACCGCATCAAGCAAGTTAAACAGAGATATAATAAAAGCGTATCACATTTTCATTTTTTGTTATGGTTTAACCGCGAGTGGTTACTCAAATAGTTCATTAGATTTGCATCATCTTCGGCATCAAAGCATAGACCTAATTTTGTTCGTCGCCACAATATGTCTTCCAGACAAGTTGACCATTCATGTTGAATCAAATAATCGACTTCTCTTTGGTACAAAATAGACGTAAACTTTAGACCTAGGTCATCCATCGCATGGCAATTCTGTAAAATTTTATTGGTGAGGGTTCCGTATGTGCGTAGATAATGGGTGAGAATATCTTCTTCCAACCAATGGTAACGTTCACGAATATCTCGCTGATAGGCTAAAAATGTTTTTTGAACAAAATCTGACCCAGGCAGTCGGGTATATTGGGTTTTTGAGGACGATAAATTTGGAAAAATTATCTGTAAGGTGTCAATCGCTTGTTGCGCCAGCTGACGATAAGTGGTTATTTTCCCTCCATAAATGGTCACAGCAGGTGCTGGATCGTGGCTGAAATGAATTTCATAATCTCGACTTAAAGTGGATGCTTGTGCTTGAGAGGATGGATTTTTAGGTGATATCAACGTTCTCACACCACTCCAACTGGTGATGACATCTGCTGGGTTGAGAGGTTTTTTGAAGGCATGTTGTAGAATGCTCGATAAATAAGTGATCTCTTCTGGTTCTATTGATACATCTTTTAAATCTTTATCGTAAGGTACATCAGTGGTGCCTACTAGGGAATAACCATAATAGGGTATGACAAAAATGATGCGTTGATCAGGCGATTGTAACAAATAAGCATGATCGCCTTCATAAAGTTTATGCACGACCAGATGGCTTCCCTTGACTAAACTCACGTGATGCTCTAAGGGTATTTGTAAAAGAGCGCCGACAGGTTGAATCCAAGGTCCAGCTGCATTAATTACCGCTTTTGCTTGAATGGTATATGTCCCTTTAAAAGCAGATTCTAGCAATAGCTCCCAACAGTTGTTTTTGATTTTAGCATCGATAAGTGTCGTATGTGTCTCAATGTGCGCTTGATGTTGCTGTGCTTGTAGTGCATTGACTAGAGTTAATCTTGCGTCATTGGTTATGCAATCATAAAATAAAAAACTTTCTTTAATGCTGTGATTAAGCGGCTCAAAATATGTTTCATGTTCTTGACGATACAAGTGCTTGCGGTGTGGTAATTCATTCGTATGACTCAAATGATCATATAAAAACAGACCAGCTTGGAGTAACCACTGTGGGCGCCCATTAGGATCGCATGGTAAAACAAACGGTAAAGGATGAACCAAATGAGGCGCAACATTCATTAAAATTTGTTGCTCGTCCAAAGCTTTTTTGACCAGTGTTAAATCATAATGTTCTAGATAACGAAGGCCGCCGTGAATAAATTGGCTGCTACGAGATGAGGTTTGTGAGGCAATGTCACCTTGCTCACATAAAAATACCGATAAGCCTCTAAGCGATGCATCGGCGGCACAACCACAACCATTAATACCGCCGCCGATAATCGCAACATCATACATGGGGAATGGCTCCATGTGGTGTCATGTGTTATGGTACGTCGCGTTGAACCGGGCCAGTATAGTATTGGCGTGGGCGACCAATTTTTGCAGCACCAGCAGTCATTTCCATCCAATGAGACATCCAGCCGACTGTCCGAGCTAGCGCAAAAATAACAGTAAACATATTGGTTGGAATACCAATTGCGCTTAAAGTGATGCCCGAATAAAAATCCACATTTGGATAAAGTTTTTTCTCGACAAAGTAGCTGTCTTCAAGGGCGATGCGTTCTAGCTCCATCGCTAGTTTAAAGAGAGGTGCGTCTTTTGCACCGACAGCATTTAATACATCGTGGCATGTTTTTCGCATCACTTTTGCACGCGGGTCGTAACTTTTGTAGACCCGATGACCAAAGCCCATCAAACGGAATGGATCGTTTTTGTCTTTTGCGCGTTTGATGTATTCATTGATTCGACTGACATCGCCAATCTCTTTTAGCATGTTTAAACATGCTTCGTTTGCACCACCATGCGCAGGACCCCACAGTGCACTGATACCTGCTGAAATGCACGCAAATGGGTTAGCACCGGTTGAGCCCGCAAGTCTGACCGTGGAGGTAGATGCGTTTTGTTCGTGATCCGCATGCAAGGTAAAAATTGTATCCATGGCTTTGACCAGAATAGGGTCTGGTGTGCTCGATTCTGATGGTACGCCAAACATCATGTGTAAAAAATTTTCTGCGTAAGACATGCGGTTTTGTGGGTACATGTAAGGCATGCCGATTGAATATTTATAGCTCATGGCCGCTAGGGTTGGAATTTTTGCGATCAGACGAATGGCTGATGTATAACGATCTTGTTGATTAGTCAGGTCCATGGAGTCGTGATAAAAGGCAGAAAGAGCCCCCACAATACCCACCATAATAGCCATGGGGTGCGCATCTCGGCGAAAACCATTTAAGAATTGGTACATTTGCTGATGTACCATAGTGTGGTTATTGATCAAATTACGGAAGTGATGCTGCTCATCAGCAGTGGGTAATTCGCCGTTCATTAAGAGATAGCAAACATCCAAATAGCTCTTTTTTTCCGCTAGCTGCTCAATCGGGTAACCGCGATACAAAAGAATACCATTGTCACCATCAATGTAAGTAATTTTTGATTCACACGCCGCAGTCGACATAAATCCTGGATCAAATGTAAAGTACTCATGTGCGCCTAGCTGACCAATGTCTATAACATCAGAACCTAACGTAGGCTGATGAATAGGTAAGGAAATTGGATCAAGCCCAGGAAGCGTCAGTTGTGCGTTTTTGTCAGTCATATCGATCAGTCCAGGTTCTTATTGTTAGGGATTTCTCGCCAGGGCGAGAACGTCTGGGTATAACAGAGAACTATATAAAAATGGTTACGAACAGTCAATGAACATGCTATCCTAAGATACCTAAAAATTTGCTGTCAAAGGATATTTTTACCATGGCGTATTCAGCGAAAGAAGTTATTCCAATCAATATCGAAGATGAATTGAAACAGTCTTATCTCGATTATGCAATGAGTGTGATTGTTGGGCGAGCTTTACCCGATGTGCGTGATGGGTTAAAACCGGTTCATCGCCGTGTTTTATTTGCTATGAGTGAATTAGGGAATGAATGGAACAAACCCTATAAAAAATCTGCGCGTGTCGTGGGGGATGTCATCGGTAAATACCACCCACATGGCGATACAGCTGTGTATGATACGATCGTTAGATTAGCTCAAGATTTTTCCATGCGATATACCTTGGTTGACGGTCAAGGTAACTTTGGCTCGATTGATGGTGATTCGCCTGCGGCGATGCGTTATACCGAAATTCGCATGGCAAAGTTGGCACATGCCTTACTTGCGGATTTGGAAAAAGAAACGGTTGATTTCGCACCGAATTATGATGGCACAGAGCATGCGCCAGTTGTTTTACCAGCAAAATTTCCAAACCTTTTGGTAAATGGTTCATCAGGTATTGCGGTTGGTATGGCAACGAATATTCCACCGCATAATCTGTCAGAGATTCTCAATGCCTGTTTGGCCTTAATTGATAATCCAGAAACCACCATTGATGACTTAATGACCATCGTTCCTGGCCCTGATTTTCCCACAGCAGGTATTATTAATGGTCGAGCAGGTATTATAGAAGCATATCGTACGGGTCGAGGCCGGATTTTAATTCGTGCTAAAACCGATGTTGAAACAGATAAACACTCGGGCCGACAATCGATTATCATTCATGAGCTTCCTTATCAAGTCAACAAAGCGCGTTTAGTTGAAC
>VFQP010003009.1_pt1 | contig 17813 bp, 29 predicted proteins | sample 3512351 | NCBI WGS metagenome assembly VFQP01 (sample SAMN10412372, study PRJNA504923) | tailings metagenome | isolation source: Relicate 1 Philex TSF1 revegetated site | place: Philippines: Tuba, Benguet | collected 2017-08-29
GTGTGTGTGTGTGTGTGTGTGTGTGTGTGTGTGTGTGTGTGTGTGTGTGAGAGAGAGAGAGAGAGAGAGAGAGAGAGAGAGAGAGAGAGAGAGAGAGAGAGAGACAGAGAGAGTTTGTGTGAGTGTGTATGTGAGTGTGTTTGAACACCCCCTTGTATACATACGTCATCACACACACAAACATCCTCACACCACAGGCACAGCACAGCGCAGAGGTGCACAGTGCTTTTCAGTGGGATTGTGCACGCATGAGACTCACGACAGCAAGGGCGTATAGCAACTTGCTTGTGGATGGCAAGGTATGTAGAATGGGCATGTATACCCATGCATACATGTGCCTACACACGCACACATCACAAATGCAACATATGCACCACCCCCTACACGCACTCCACCACCCCACACGCACTCACCCCTCCCCAGGCAAGTGTGTCGCATGGCCAAGGTGGGACCCTCTCCCTCCTCACCACCCTCGCAGGACTGGGCCCCCTCTTCTCCCTGCGCGTCACCCTCCAAAACAAAGGCAGGGCCCCTGTACACGACCTCACCATCCTCACAATGGCCCCAGGGGACATCTACCAGCTCCCACAGGGCCCCCTGCGCATGGTGCCCCTGCTGCTGCCCCTCGGCAGCACCACCGTGGAGGTGCCGCTGGTGTTTTTGGCGTCAGAACCGTGTAGTGCGGATGTGTGTGTGTATGTTTTTGGGGAGGGGAAGGGGGCCCCGATGTTGTCGGCACATGCATTTGTGCCCGTGCCACTCATGGTGGACGTGTGATGGTGTGGAGGGTGGGCTAGGGGATGGGGGTGTTTTATGGGAGGGTGCATGTGTTTATGGGAGGGTGATTTGTACATTGTTTTCTTGGCATACAGTTGTTACACACCGTGAAAATGAAAAACCACGCATACATCTTGCAGCTTGCGTCAGCAAGCATCATGGAAAATGAAAATAAAGAAAAGAAAAAGAAACATATGATACAGCAAGCTTGAAACCAACCCTTGTCATGTGTACATATGATATGGCATACAGATACATGTGCAATGGACAGATACATGTGCAATGAAAGTACACCTACAACAGAGGAAGAACAGCGACAGGAGGACAACAGCAACGTACACAGCACCTCTTCACCAACACCCCATAATCACATGGGGGGTCAACACACAAAAAAGACAGATGATGCTCTTTTACACACCACATATACAAATCATGTACACACACCGCATACAACACAGCAACACTGGGCACATGTACCTCACATCATGACTGCTGTACCTCACATCATGACTGCTGTACCTCACACATCATGACTGCAGAGAAATTGCTCTGCACTTGCCTCACATCATAACTGCAGAGAAATTGCTCTGCACTTGTTTTAACACTGCCATGGTTTGCCAGCAGGCAGGTGGTGTGTGTTTTGGGTGGCTGGCAACATCATGCAGGGCTGCTGTCTCAAGTGCCATGCGTGCTGTACGTTCCACCTGTGAGAGAGTGGGTTGGTGTGAGTGAGTGTGAGTGAGTGTGAGTGAGTGTGAGTGAGTGTGAGTGAGTGTGAGTGAGTGGGTTGGTGTGTACAGTACACAAACGCCCCCCCCACCCATACACACCATGAGTTGATGGGTGAGTGCTGCATGATATCGACTGCCCACCCCAGCCATGCCACAATCACGTGCATGTGTCTGTGCATGCACTGCTGCAAGCATGGTAAGCAACTTGTCACTGTGCTCCTTGGTGGACACGAGCTCATGCTGTGCATGGCGTGCACGAGCATCTGCACGAGCAACAGCCCGTTGCAGTGTGTGGATGCGGGAGTGTGCGTGCTGCAACTGTGTCAGCAGTGCTGCTTTTGCAGTGAGTTCCTGGGGGTGTGTGGTGCCATGACAGTCACAGTATTGTGGTTGGGTCAACGGTGCACCCACATAATCATTATCCCCGCACCTGTTGGAGCATGGCATGCAAGTGATCAAGTTCTGTTGTCGCAAGGGGATCAGGAGGGAATGCATGATGCTCTGGAGCAAGGAGTGGGAGTGCAGCAATGAGCAGTATGGTGATAGCACAGCAGGCGATGAGGCCAATGCTGTGGACGGTGCAGGCAAGCTGGTAGGGAGAATGCGATGCAGTGGCCATTTGTTCAATGCATGCGCGAAGACGTGCTGCATTGTACTCTGGGACTGGGGGTGTAGTGGCTGATGATTGATGGTCCTCCACGGGCCCTGTACATGTGTGTGTGTGTGTTGGCATCTCTCATACAAAAACCTTGTCGCATGTCGCAGTCTCAATTGCTACTCAGCGTACCTGCGACACCACTGTCATCACTTTCAGCTTGCTTTGGGACGTCCTGAATGTCCTGCGCAACGAGCATGGTCCAATCGTGGAATTGCTGGTCCATCTTGCTGTGTTCCCCTGCCTTTGTTCCGTCGTACTGCCTTGCGCTTCTTCTGTGGTTTCGTTGGCAAACAACTGGGTCGAACAAGTGTTTTTGGTATTTACAAAAAACATTTGGCTCACCACAACATGCCCAAAGTCTGGCATATGTTCACCCCGAGCCGAGTAGATCCCTGCAGCATGGTGCCCGCAACATGATGCTAACCATATTACTAGTTATGTTGCCATAAAATTCGTACATTATCTTGACCACCATCATCAACAACCATCATCATGGTCCTTGCTACTGTTGCATTGTGGGCATTGCTTGCTTCTTTGCTCGTTGGATGTGCATCATTTACATTGTTAGCGCTCGTCCCCTTACTGAGCAACTTGGGGGGAACAAAGCACCAGTCAACTCGTCTCCCACCGTGGCTAACGGTAGCACTCACCAGCATTGCCGTGGGCGCGATGCTGGGTGATGTACTGCTACACCAGCTCCCCCATGTCCTGGACACATCCCATCATCATCATGATCACCATCACGCACACGACTTGGATGTGCATGTGCATGACCATGGCACCCAATCCCAATCCCTTGCATGGGGCACCTTTGCCTCCATGCTGCTCTTCCTGGTGGTGGAACACGTATGCCATGGATTTGGTGGCACACACAGCCATCAGGACACACACATCCATGCATATGAAACACGCTCGCGCACCGCCAACAAGCGTCATTCCCACACCACGCCACTCCTGGGTCGCGATGTGGGGTGGCTCAACCTGGTGGCGGATGGTGTCCACAACTTTACAGATGGTCTTGCTATTGGCACGGGTTTTGCACAGGGTGGAATGGGGCTGGGCATGGCACGCACATGGGCTATACTTTTACATGAACTGCCACAGGTACGCAGGATATGTGTACACATTCACACACATGTGAACACGCTCCACTATTTACCAACACTCTTTCTACTAGGAATTTGGTGATTTCACTATTCTACTGTCAGCTGGTTTTTCTGTGAGAGAAGCATTGACCTGGAACTTTGTATCAGCATTGACATCAGTGTTGGGGACCATGGTTGCACTGCTTGCAAGTGGGAGTGCCTATCAACACCCTGCATTGAGCAGCACTGTGGCGGGGGTGACTGTTGGGGGTTTTTTGTACTTGTCCATTACGATATTGAACGAGTTGGCGCGGAGCAGCAATACCAAACATTTGGGGATTGTGTTGGGCTGCTGTTGTGCTGGGTTTGCGTTGATTGCAACGGTGCATGTGCCACACTGATGGTAATCTGGCTGGGTGGGCGTCTCGGAGTTACAGGGTATTTTCATACATGGTTTTATGACAAAACAAGTACGTTCAATAGCATCAATATAACAGATTACATAGCATCAATATATTTGCAGCATATACAAACAGCCAACAAACAGCTACCAACGACAAGAGATTACTATACATCAGGATGGGTGGCCAAACGAGCAAGCTTGCGACGTTGGAACTCACAGAAAATGGTGGATTCACCCATGAGCAACTGAAACGAACACAGCGCAGGTGTGCAAGCAGACCCAGAGAGTAGTTGGTTGTACACGCAGTAACGACAACCACACCCCCCAAACAGGTTTCATCGCTTGGGGAATGGCCGTGTTGCCTATAGCACCATTGCCAATACAGCAGGCATTCATCTCAACCCACTCGTCACAAGCTTGTTTGACACATATTCCGGTATGAAGGGCAGTGACACACTCTCCTACCCAGAACTGTTGGTGTTGCTCACCGACCTGTCCAAGCTGGCCACATCCCCTGAGGCATGCACACAAGGTACCATTGTTGGGGGGGGATGTCTATATGTGGTGAAGATGACAGAGCACCATTCAGACATCCGTATGTATATTCATATTGTATATCACCAACCATATGTACAATCCACATATACAAACTTACACAATCAGTGCTGTTTAGAGCGTTTGACGTCAATGGGGATGGATACGTGTGTGCAAGTGACCTCGTGACTGCGCTGGGTCACGTGGCGGGCACCGGCATGCACAGCACCCACTTGACACATGTGGCTGCGTCCACAGTGGCCATGTTTGACTGTGACAACGACGATCGGCTGGATCAGCACGAGTTTGGGCAAATGCTGCAGGGTGGGGAAGGGGTGGTGGGGTGATGGTGCGTTTGACTGTAGATCTGATGAGGTTGTTGTAGCTGATAAGGTCATTGTAGCTTATCAGGTCGCTCTAGCTGATTAGGTTTTCATCTAGGCTGGATACAATGGCCATGCATATAATGGCTGTACAAAGTGAAATAATGATGTTGTTGTTCCATGATCAAAACAACCACTACGAGGAAACATGTGAACCAAGTCAATAGTAGTAAATGATCCCCTCAAGAAACAAGAAACACACACTCGGACAATTTGCAGTGCACAATCTTACACAGCAGAAAGACAAGCGTGCCACACTGCAATGAAACACACACAGAAACGTTTTCACACTGCAGTGGAACATGTATGTTGCAATACACACATACATCGCAATCATGCAGGCACTCGTCACACAACACCTCGAGACGATGTATGACGCGTTCCATGACACAAATCTCTTGTGAGCACACATAATTGCAGCCTGACAATGGTCATACATACACATAAAAAGCACATAAAAAGCCTCATGTGAGGACGGAACCCCAGTCAAAATTGACGCGCCCCAAGTAAACGCACACTGTATGACATCAACCTATCTATATAAAAACCACAAACACTGTTTTATGCCTCAGCGTCCTTGGCTTGTATGCACAGCAAAATACGCTGCTTCTGCTCAGGCGTCAAGCGCACCGAGCGAGGGATGAGCCCAGGGGTGCTCACCGCCTTGACCAAGTTTCGCCACTTGTCCTTGAGGTCAACAGTGGTACGCCGCTGCCCAAACAACGACGCGCATGCATCGTGTACTTTTTGCCAGTTTCCCACGCCATACATCTCCACCCCGGCCAAAAACGCTTCTGTTTCTTCAAAAGTCCAGCGTTTGCCTGTCTCTGTACGCTTGCTGCGGTGCTGCTGGATCCCCGACATGTGGGATGCAACACGACGTGGGCGCTTGACAGGTGGTCCCTCTTGACTGCCCCCCTCCTGCCTGGGCCCCTCCTGCCTGGGCCCCTCCTGGCGAGCCCCTTCCTGGCGAGCCCCTTCCTGGCGAGTTAATGGTGAAGGGGAGGCCGATGCCCGTGCATGGTGGTCATCGTCATGGCTGTAAATGGCCCCCGATGGACCGGACGGATGGGGTGGGGAGGACGTGTACGGGCTGCTCGGAACATCAGGATGTGGCTCCACAACGTCGACCAAGTGATCTATGCTCAACATGCGTTTTATAGCGCGACGTGGCGCTCGTGGGCCCTTGCTACCTGGTGGTTGGACATCATCATCATCATGGACATCGTCAGTCATGGTGTCTGCAAGGGTTGCAAGTAATTGTGCACACTCAAGCGTGCTGTCCTCCTCGTTGAGCACGTCTTGATCTGAGGCGGCACTGCTGGGCGCCTTGCATGGCGAGGTCGTTTCGGGGGGGGGGAAGCTTGTTGGGCCCCCTGCAACCAACAGGCGATGCTGCAGGAGCATGGGTAGAGCACCAGGCAGTGTTGCACTGGTTGATAGGAGCGCTTGCAGTTGGTGGAGTGTGGTGAGCTCTAGGCCTTGCAGAGGGAGCGTGGTGTCTGTGGGGACACATGCGAGCAGGGTTGGCGACAACGGCGCACGCAGGTCTTGGTCTGCCACAGGAATCTGTTGTGGGTGAGAGGGTGTTGTGTAATCTGTAAGGGTACCCAACCACCATCATCATCATCCACCATACCCCAGTTTTCTGCTGCAGCTCGACCTTGACCTCCAAGACCGTGGTTGTGGTAGACATGACCAGGACAACGGGCACACATGCTGGCCCTACCCTCGCATAGACCTCTAGTATGACGGATTGTGACGGATTGCTAGTGGAATCGTGGGCGGCTGTAGAGAGGCAGGGGGTATAAAGTGCAAGTACCTTTCTACATGCCACACCAATGTACATGTATATCACAAGCGTCTGGCTGAACGTACCTGACACCATGGAGCATGCGAGTGCATCGCTGATCGTATATCGTGGCTGATCGCGGATTGCTGGGGCGGGCAAAACACCTGTACGAGGGAACAGCGATGCCCCGCCTGTTGCAAGTCGTTCGAGACACGTCAAGCCAACTGAAACCCTAATCATACCATGCGGTGCTTGTGTATATGTACACGCCTTTACCATAGGTTCTTGTTCAAGATGCCACCTGTTGGTTAGTTGATATGTGCGCATGGAGTATATTGGCTCTCGCGTAAAGTGCCTATTGCATGCCTATTGCAACATTGACCATATTACAAGCACAGCAAGTCATACCTGGCTGCTCGGATTGAAGACAAAAGGTGTCTGAGGGTTTACGCACGGCGCACGATGTCTGGAAAGTGAACACGCAGATAGCCAAGTGTAGATTGATTGGTGCAGATTGATTGGTATAGGTTGGTTGGTGTAGGTTGACGAGTGTGTGGGCGTTGGGGGGCGTTGTGACAGGTGGGTTTGTTGCTCTACAACGCGATGACGATGGTCGAGGTTTTAGTGGTTGTTATCAAGAAGGGATGATCTAGCCTCATCTAACCTCGAGACGTCTGTGGGAATGTGCGTGGGAGAGGGGAATGATTTTTGGGGCAGTCGGCGGAAAGCATCTTTTTTCGTGGACTTTCACGTGCGCAGAAGGGGCGATGATCTTGGGACCACAACGCAAAGTGCTCTGTTCCACACGTAGCATCACACAGCTGCGTTGCTCTGTCCCCCCCTCCCCCCCCCCACCCACCCACACGCACACACACGCACACACACACTGTGTTGCGTACCCCGAGAGCGTCTGTCAGGAGGTGGAGAGGTGTCGAGAGCGCTCCACGCTGTTCTGCACAAAAAAACTAAAAAGCAAACAACATTATTCCTCACACCTGGTGGTCACAGCCACCACTGTCACACACACCATATCACCACCAGCCCCACCCAGCCCTCATACACACATGCAATCCCCATCCACATGAGCGACCAATCACCTCAGCCGTGTGATTACGAATACAATAGTGATGCAAGCTTGCGTTGGCTACCGTTGGTATGGCGCCGAGATGGCATACGAGACGACGAACAAGATCTCCACACAATCCACACAACAACAAGATGCACCCACCACAGCCCCCCACCTCATCCTCCCGCACCACCTCATCATCACTGTTGTGCATCAGTGCCACACGTATTCGTGATGTGCTGCCTGATATGCCACTGGTTGCCACGGGTGGGTTTTCCAGTGTCTTTGCCTGCTTTTTTGTGGGGCAGCGTGCCGTGGTCAAGGTGCTCAACGATGGCACTGACTGGAGCGAAGCCTACCCCATCAATCCAGCGCAACACATTGTGGTGCGTGACAGCGTCGACTGGATCAACCACTGCAACTGCATCTACGACCTGCGTGCATTTGGCCGTGCCCACAACCGCTGGAGCGCAGGTGGCACCACGATGCCGTCGCTCGTGTGGGCCATGCGTCACGAAGCACACATGGCTGCTGCCATACAAGCCGCCAATGTGGCATGTGTACAGCCTGTTGGGTAGGTGGTGGTTGGTGGGCAGTGTGGGGGCATGTGTAGCATCACGACGCGCCCCACACACCAGGTATGGATGGACGCGTGTGGGGCAGACATATTTTGTGTTTCTGGTGTACCCATACGCCTCGCAAGGGTCTCTGGATGTGCAACGCAAACGTGTCCTTGATGCACAGTATGTTTGTTGTTGTGGGGGGAGTGAGATTATGGGTTTTCCATCACCCACACATGTCCCACAGACATGCCAAGCAAGGCATGAGCCCCGCCGATGTGCAGTGTTGGGACCACACAACAGCCTACCCTCAATTCCTCTGCAATTTGATGGACATTTGCATCACCCTGCACAACAAAGGGCTTGTACATCGGTATGGATGGTCGTGTATGGGTGGTTGCTTCCGTAGACAGTCTTCATAGACACAAACACTATGCAGGGACATCAAGCCTGCCAACCTGGTGGTGGGTACTGACGGCAAGTCCATCACGTTGCTGGATGCTGGGCTCACATGCACACACCAAGACATGCGCATGGGTGGTTCCACCTACATGTATGGATGGTGGCGTATGTGTCAACATGCATAATCAAACATGGACGACCACCTCACCTACCCACACACAGCAAGCCATGTGCTGGTACCAAGTCAATGATGTCTGAAGCATGCCGCACTCTGCCATGGTCTGTTGCTATGGAGGAACACATGTACCGTGATGTGTTTGCCATGCATGTGCTCATATTGCATGATGTACTACGACAGCTGCAGCGGCCCCTGCGTGTATGTGTGGTGTGTCAGGATGTGCAATGGGGCGACATGAACCAATGGCAGTTGCACACTATTGTATCGAAAAATACAGGTGGTGGAAGACACTTGGGAACACCAACACCCAGCAGTGATGCGTGTGACAGGCACACGAGAGCTCTCCCTGCTGCTTTTTGCAGCTGACAGCAGCACCACCAGTCGGGCCTTTGCCGACATGGGCATGGGGGCACTGCATAACACGGTATTGTGTTATGTGTTGTGTACTGTTTGTTGAACACCCAGCATATCACTGCCACACACCATACTCATGCATTGCACCCACACCTCCATTGCAAATCCACAACACAACAGTGTGGCATGATGCTGTGGGTGATGGGCTGTATAGGCACCATGGAAAGCACACCACATGCACTGCCCACGATGGACAACGCACGACGCATGCTGCAGCTGTATGCCACCTTTGCCAACACCCACCAGGCATGGGTGCTTGTGTGTACACTTGTAGTACACGCACACACCTCCCCTCACACACACCTCCCCTCATCTCCAGGCTGCACGATATGGGCAAGGCAGTGCAGTCAATACACTTCATTCATGGTACAAGCTTGCACTGACACACGTGACGGTACGTTGTGCCATCCACACCATCAAGCGTCACACCCCCTAATCACAACCATGCACGTCAATCCCAGGCAATGAATGATGCTGCAAGTGATCCAACACAGTTTGATGTCGCTTTGTGGGATGCCCTGTGCCTCTTTGAGCAGCTACCCGACCCACTGGTGCAACAGGTAGTAATTGTGGTGAGTGCATGAACATGACCGTTTTCATAGTGGTACCACTGTTGCTTTCACCAACCTTGTGAAGCCCACACCACAAAAATCCCCAACACACCACAAAAATCCCCAACACACCACAAAAATCCCCAACATACAGGTGATGCAGCAGTGTGGTGCACATGGCCGCCTCAGTGCACACCAACCCAACGGCAACCCTGAACTCCAACGAAGCAGTCCACCCCGCAGCGACCAACCTGCTGCACAGCACACAGAGAGCAACAGTGCCACACCATACTATAGCAGCGTCGAGGTGCAGCAGGCAATAAACAGCACTGCAGATGTACCAACCCGCACAGTGCCCCGCCTCGCACCAACACCCCTGTGGCAGCCCCGACCCCCATTGGTCACCGTGCAGCGGCGGCTGGTTTTTGATGACATGGTGTGCAAGGAGCGCAATGATGACGCGCAGAGAAAGGAGGGCGCGGTCAATGGTGACAACGCCAAGACAAAAGCGTACCAAGACATGCAGCGCTACGTTGGCGCTGCTACGACAACCCAAAACCAGCCCCATGGGGCAACACCACGTCTGCCTGCAAGCAAAAAGCAGCGCATTAAAGCCACCAAACCACCCCGACAGCCATTGGGACCTGTGGACATCAATGCGGGTGCACTTGTGCTGCCATACAGACTGCGTGCACGTCGCCGCAATGGCCACTTTGCCAATGTGTAGAGCAAGCGACGTGATGCATGTAAGAAGCACAATCTGTAATTACCATATGCCATGAAAACAACAAAATAAACACATCAAAACACATGATCTCCAACACATTAAAACAGCGCACACGCCCCTCCCAGCATCCCTCGCAGCACATCCGAACGTGTCAAAAGCCCAATGACCTTGTTGTCAGAATCCACAACCGGCAGGCGGTTGACTTTCTTGGTCAACATCAAATCAGCAGCAGTGGGCAACACCGCATCCTCGGTGATGGTGACCAACGTCGTGCTCATTGCTTCCCCTACACGTTGCGCAAGGAACTTTTGCATCTCCTGTTGCAGGTTTTTTTCATCTCGTACATAGATAAAGGTGTCCAGCAGGCCGAGGTAGACGGGAGGGACCAGGAAATGATCATGGGGGCCGCCTGCTTCCTTCCACAACAAGTCTGACTCGGACAATACGCCCACCAGCACATTGTTGCTGTCTACCACTGGAGCACCTGAGATGCGCTGCTCCACGAAAAGCTTGACTGCCTCACGGATGGGCGTGTCTGGGGACACCGTAAACACCTCCCGCGACATCACCTGGGGTGTGTGTTGATCATATGCCATGCACAGTGTGGTACTTAAAAGGCCCCGTTATACCTCTCCGACAGTGGGGTCGCAGCTACTGACTTCATCCATGACAGCACAGGTACGAAGCAAGGGACGAGTGCTTACTGCATGCATCGTAACCCATTGGTTCAATCCTGCAGCCCTCAACGAGCTCCGTAAACCACTCCGAAACCCACAGTCGGTACGAACTGCATGGTACCGTGCGTGGTGCTGGGAGGCTTGGGGGTGCTCGCGCCAAAAGGTGGGATGTACTTTTGTTGCAGCACACAACAACATCATGGTGTTACAGGCTTATGATATGGGATGATATGGGTAATTTGAAAGACTTTGTTTTGTTTGTGATTTTTGTTGATTTTTTTCGTTTCAGAAAAGGCGCCCTTACACAAGGCGCCCTCAATGCGGCGGCACCCAAGCAGCAAAGGGACCAACCCCGGAGGGAGGAGGAGGAACAGAAGCCATGCTTGCTTCCATTTGCTGTCGCCCCAACTCCTGCAGCTGCTGCATATCCGCTGGCGAGAGCTTGGTGGTTGTGTGTCGCATCTGCATGTGATGCACAGCCTGCTCCAATGACATGTTTCGGTGAGACATCAAATAAGCAATGACGACGCTTGGTGCCCTGTGTGTTGTGTGGGTGTTGAGTGATCATGCCCTATTGTGTACACAATAGAAACATGCAATACACAGGAGGATACACAAACAGCGAGCCACAGTCGGATCAACACAGAAAACGTACCTGGATTGCCCAGACATGCAATGCACCAACACTTTGCCTCCCCTGCTTTTCACTTTTTCTGTAGGTGCATCAGGTCAAGGGTTGCTGAGACATGCCCATCCTACAATCCCCATACAGCGCACACACTACAACACTGACACGTACCAATAAACTCAAAGCACTCTTGAAGAGGTGGTGGTGTGGCTGAGACTGTGTGATACTCGAATGAATTCTTGAAGAGAACTTGACATGATGGCACGCACTGATGGGAGAGAGGATCGTGATGTGTTGGGGGATGTGTTGGGGATGTGTTGGGGGATGTGATGAGCTGTGTGAGACATGTGATGACAACAAACCATGATGATGATGATGATGATGATGATGATCGACACCATACAACCAGCATCGTTGCATCCCCATCCATGGTCGCATGCTCGCAACATACGTTGAGAATGTGCGTGATGCCCACCATCTGCATAATCTGATCCCGTGAGGCATTGTCATAGCTTCCCACATAGAGAAACCCCTCCACAATTGGCGTGGGGAGGGCAGACATGACCGGTAGGTTGTCAGTCGGGAGGGGTGCCCGATGCCCACAAACGCTACACACCTCCCCATTTGCCACCTGCGTGAAGGAGCAGGTGTGGTAGGTGTGATAATGTATGGAGGTGTCAGAGTCAGAGTGTGTGGGGATTGTGAGGAGCACACGTACGTCGTGGTAGTGGTTACAGGTAGGACATGGCTCTTCCCGCTCCCGCTTTTGTTTCATGATTGTTGTTACAACGCAAATCAATAGCTGTGTGGGTAGGGTAGCATATCCATGACACCCAGGCTCAACAAGGTCACGCACAAGGAAGAACACGAGACATCATCATACGTGAGGGTGCTCTACACACGACACACGACAATCCCCAGCTAGCTGCTTATGCTTGCTGCGTATACACGCCTGATACACAAGATGGTGCGTCAAACAAGCTGGTTGTTTCTGATATAGTTACTCCCCAAAAAATTTTCACACAAGAAATCACCTAGATGTTGTGCACACAACGTGCATTTCACACCACCTCACGCATAGGCGTTCATCATTGGCAATTCATCATGCAAACAAGACGCAAGAAACGCACCATCGCAGCATCAGACCTCAATCCACCAAACCTAAATCCACCCCCAGCAAAGAAGCCTAAGAAGAAGACAATCAAACCACTGAAAACCCCATCCCCACTCACAAACCACCCTGATGTCAGGACACGTGCAACACGGATTGGCGACCATCTTGATAGGTTGTATCCCGAGCCCGCCATCCCCCTCAACCACGCCTCCCCATTTCAACTCCTCGTCAGCGTGATGCTCTCAGCACAGACAACAGACGTCAAGGTCAATCAAATAACACCCGTGCTTTTTGCACACGCCCCTGATGCCGCACGCATGGCCGCAGCAGATGTCAAGCATATAGAGCAGATTATTAAGGAGATTGGTCTAGCACGTACGTGTGTGTGGTGTCTGTGTGTGGAGAATCCCCCCCCACAATAAAACATCATCCACCTTGCTCAGCAACCAAGTCAAAGAATCTCTGCGCCATGTCCGCGATGATTATGGAAGAGCATGGTGGGATGGTGCCAGAGGACATTAACGCATTAGAACTGTTGCCGGGGGTAGGGCACAAGACTGCGTCCGTGGTTGTTGCCCAAGCATTCGGGTCTGTGTGGATGTTGGTGTGGATGTTGGTGGGAAATATGATTCTTCACCAGGTGTTATTCATTCCACCATACACGTACCTACACACACACAACATGTCCACATCTGCACACCTCTCACAGTAAACCAGCCTTTCCAGTAGATACCCACATACACCGCCTTGCACAACGTTGGGGCTTGACTCCCATTGGTCAGTCTGTGGAGCAAACAGAAGCAGACCTCAAAGCGCTGTTTGATGAGACAACATGGATCCGACGACACTTGCAAATCATCTACTTTGGGAGGGAACACTGTCCGGCACAAAAGCATGACCCGCAGGTGTGTCCCATATGTAGCTATGCAGCAGTCAAGCCGTTTGATAGGGTAGGGAGCTCACCACCAAGGGCAGGGAAAAGGGCTTGATAGCGGGGGGGAGTGTATTTGTGGTGTATGTGGGAATGTTTTTTAGCAGGGCACCGTGTATTCTTGGCACACTGTACAATAGATCATTGGTAATATTCCTTTCAACGTGCGTGCATGTGTGTGTATGGGTGTAATATACCTACGGTATTCACCAATCCTTGCGTCACATACGTGATGCTCGCGCAACAAACCCACACTCAACTCCCAATGATCCATTGCAATACCTGCAATTTATAGTCTCTCATAATGGCACATCACGCAGACGGCACGACAGCTTCATGGCCACCAGGCAGGGGCACTTGCTTGTTGACGGTCCATGTTGCCATGCCAGTGGACGCCTTGTTTTCCATGCTGTGGTCTACCAACTCTGCATTTGTGGTGCGTAGTGGATGCACCAGGAGGAGGTGGTGGACAGGTTTACAAAGTGAGATCACAGACAACATACCATCTTCCTTGGACATGCCAACCGCATGCGTCCAGGAACATGCACACACTCCACCATTGCACAGGTGGAAGCCAACAAAGTACGCAGCTACAAGCTATACAGCGAAACAGCATGGCATGACAGTCCCATGCACCTACGTGATGTCAGCTTGCCAACACATGCGGTCGGGGAGGGTGGTGGGGGATCCCCCAAGTTGTACCACAATCGTGCACGACGTGTGCAGTTTGATGCTGTGACCATGGGCATGAAGGTAGGTGTGGGTACAGATCATGTGTCCTTATCTGTGGGAAGAACATGGTGAGACACCATCCAAAAGTGCTCATCTTGGTTTTAATCGCCAACACATCCCTGCACACACACACACACATCCCCGCACACACACACATCCCCGCACACACAAACAAACAAACAGTTTACAACGGATGAGGTGCAGCATTGTGTGGAAGCAGTGGAGGGGCACAGGTATACAGTAGAGTGTATAGTGTCCACCACAGCCAAGTATGGAGACAAGTTCAAGACACTTGTGCGATACTGGTAGGTTGTGGTTGTGTGTGATTTGTTGTTGTGTGTGTTGTGTGTGTTGTGTTGGGGTTGTTGTTGGTGTGTGTGTTGTGTTGGGATATGTGGTGTATCTAAACACTCTCTCCCTGCACCATCACTGAGGTGTACCAACCACCCACACCACCCTCAACACCCCCACAACCACCAACACAGGTTTACAGCACAAGGCACACACGCATGTCAATTGGAAGTGGCATACTCCGTGGTGTTTCTCCACCCCATACCAAAACTTGTACAGCCCATGATCCTCAAGGGGGCCGACTCTGGGTTGAGGAAAAACTTTGCACTGGTGATTGACCTCCTAAAAACACACTGTACAGTACACCATGTAGAGCGTACACAACCAGGTGGTGCTCGGAACACAACACCTCAGCAGCCCGGGGTGGGTGGTGTGCCAGCAGAAAACCAAGGTGGGATGGTCAACGGTGGTCAACGGTCAACGGTGTCGCCGCATGGCTGGGTGTTGACCGAGGATGTGGTGGAGGGGGCGAGGGCATGGGCGCGGGTGCTGTGTAGGAGGGTGCCTGGGGTGAGGGAGTGGGTGGGGGAGGGTGTGTTGGCGCAGGGTATGGCAGCGGTGGTGTTGTGGATGACTGTGGCGGTGGTGGTTGCGTGTGCGGGGTGGTTGGTGCACATGGTTGCCCGCTGTGGTGGTATGTGTATTTGGTGGGTGGGTGTGAGTATGGGTGTGAGTATGGCTGTCATTGTTGTACTGGTTGGCTGTGTGTTTTTGCCCCATTGCTTATGTCTCTCCCTTGTTTTCACACACTTTTGTTTCGCTGTTGTGTTCCCACTCTCTCTCTCTCTCTCACACACACACACTCAAACACACTCAAACACACAAACACAAACACACACAGGATGGCTTCCCTCACTATGTCACTACATACTCTCCCCACTCCACGTCCCCCCCAATCCCTGGGCAGTGTTGACCAGCGCAGCATTGTTGACCATAGCACAGCATGCATGTGTATTTCTCATTCATGTGGTCAACGCAATAGCAGGGGTGGATGAGGGGGGGGGTGCTGCACAAGAGGTAGGAGAAATAAACAACTGTACATATGAATATAAACAACAGTACTTGTGGGTGGACGAAAACACCACCCATGATTCCCTGCACACCCACTCCCACCACCCACTCCCACCACCAATGCTTACACCCTACACAGGCACCCCCATCTACCCTCGATACCACCACCACCAGCAGCACCACCACCAGCACACCTAGTGCTACACAGAGGACTGCAGCACAAAGGACGTCTTCTGATGCAGAGTATGCTAGGGGTGTACGATATGAAGGATTTGATGCAGCAGTTGCACGCATTGATGGTGCTGGTGGTGCTGGTGGTGGTGCTGGTGTTGGAGAGGGTGTTGTGGAGGAGGGGGGGAGTAGTTCTGCTGTGAACAAGATGAAGAGTGGCATCAAGGTGTGTGTGTGTCATGTCCAGTGCACAAGTTGGATACATACCAACACCAGTAGCCAATACCAATAGCCAATACCAACACCACATTATGCAGTTGATGAAAAACATAATGACGCACGTACAACCATACCACAACACACACGCAGGGGTTGAGCAGGTGGATGCAGGATACACTATCACCAACCAACAGCCTTGGACCTGGTGCTTCAAGTGGTGGTGGTGGGGTGCATGCATCCCCATCTGCACCAGCGTTACATCATGATACTATTGATGGTGGGTGTGGGTGTGGGTGGGTGGGTGAGTGTGTATGGGTGTGTATGGGTGTGTGTAAATGCATGTGTGTGGGTGTGCATGTGTGTGATTGTTGACATTGCACATACTTGTATGCACGCAATAACGTACCCACTCATACAACACACACACATGCTTCCCACACCTACACAAATACGTCCCACACATACACAAATACGTCCCACACATACACAAATACGTCCCACACATACACAAATACACAAATGCGTCCATACACAAATGCGTCCCACACATACATGATCACACCCCCACCATTGCACACAGGTATTCTCACTGACATCACAGCAACACCGGCACCCTATGACACCACCACCCCTGAACCTGAGTTGGCTACCAGCCCCCCACCACGTCCCTTTAGCCCAGAGGCATTGTTCAGGCGACTGAGGTCACCCACACGCAGCCGCGACTGGTATGGTGTGGGTGGTGGGTGTGGGTGTTGGGTGTTGGGTGGGGTGAAGGTGTAGGGGAACACATGAGAATCGCATGGCTGTGTTGAATGATATGAGCATATAGATGCACAATACCACCAACATGTACATCCACACAACCCCATCCACATCCACAACACCCACATTCACAATACCCACATCCACACCACAACATCCACAATACCCACATCCACACCCCTTCAATCCACACCACCCACATCCACACCACCCAGGTCTGACATCAACCCTGACCACCCCCCACCCTCCCTCTCATCCCATCCCACCGCCCCCTCACACCCATCCCGAGAGGGCCCCTCGTCTCCCCCCCCCACCACCTCCCCTCCCCCCACCACGTCCCCCCTGGTACACCATCAGAGCGACAATTTATCAAGCCTGCTCAAGGCATCATGGAGTTCTCTTGTAAATGCAGACAACGGACGTGGGGGGGATGCAAGCACACGAAGTGGTGAGGGGCATCCTGGACGTGCCATGACACATGCAGGTGATGGTGGTGTATACACAAGCGCTACCACAAGTAGTAGTGGGGATGGTGGTGGTAGAAATGGTACACGCGGTGGTGGTGAGAATGGTGCAATGGGTGGTGGGAGTGGTGGGCAGCAGGGAGGTACAGGGGGACCCCAAACAGGGGGCCCCCAAGGGACCCCTGCCCAGCATGTACGCAGTGAGAGTAGCACCTATGATGGTTTGATGGCGAGTGAGTTGTATACACTGTATGGTGTTGGTGGTGGTGATTCAGACAAGATCATGGAGTTTATATATGAGAATGAACGTATACAGGTAGGGTGGTGGGGAGGAGGGTGTGGTGCTGGGTGTTGTGGTGGGTAGTGATGATGATGGGAGTGTTGTGTTGGGTGATGATGAGAGTGTTTATTGATATCACAAATGTACCCCCCTCTCCTTTCACAAATGTACCCCCCTCTCTTCTTTCACAAATGTACCCCCCTCTCCTTTCA
>VFQP010003010.1_pt1 | contig 17812 bp, 13 predicted proteins | sample 3512351 | NCBI WGS metagenome assembly VFQP01 (sample SAMN10412372, study PRJNA504923) | tailings metagenome | isolation source: Relicate 1 Philex TSF1 revegetated site | place: Philippines: Tuba, Benguet | collected 2017-08-29
GGCCTGAAACTGGTGGCCGCGCACCTGCGCGACCGCCTGAGCCACCCGCGCGGCACCCGGCTGGTGATGGGCAACGCGCTGGTGGCGCGGCTGCTGCACGGCCTGTTGCAGCAGCCGCGCGTCACGCTGCTGCTGAACACCGAGCTGGAGTCGCTGGCAAACGATGCCTGCGTGCTGCGCCAGGGCGGTGTGCGCCGCACCGTGCAGGTGGGCGGCGGCGTGGTGCTGGCCAGTGGCGGTTTCAACCGCCACCCGGCGCTGCGGGCCCGGCTGCTGCCGGGCGCCGATCCGGCCTGGTGCCCCGGGGCCCCAGGGCACACCGGGCAGGCGCTGTCGTTGGCCCTGGAGCGGGGTGCCCAGCTCGGAGTGGCCGGTCCGTCGCACGCCTACTGGGCGCCGGTTTCCCTGCGCCAGCGGGCCGACGGCTCCACCGCCGTGTTCCCGCATTTCGTGATGGATCGCGCCAAGCCCGGCTTCATCACCGTCAACCAGGCGGGGCGCCGCTTCGTCAACGAGTCCACCTCCTACCACCGGTTCGGGCTGGCCATGCGCGCTGCCGAGCCGCCCGCCGTGCCGGCCTACCTGGTGTGCGATGCGCGCGCGCTGCGCACCTACGGCATGGGCATGGTCCGCCCCGGCGGGCGCGGGTGGGCCGCTTTCCTGGCCGATGGCTACCTGACCGAAGGCTCCACGCTGCACGAACTGGCGCAGCGCCTGGGCGTGGACCCGGCGGGCCTGGCCGACAGCGTGGCGCGCAACAACCGCCATGCCCAGACCGGCGTGGACCCGGATTTCCAGCGCGGCACCACCGCCTACCAGCAGAACCTGGGCGACGCCGGTGCCGGCACCGCCAACCCCAACCTCGGCCCGATCGGCGAGGCGCCGTTCTACGCGGTGCGGCTTTATCCGGGTGATATTGGCGCAGCCACCGGCCTGACCACCGACGCACAGGCACGGGTGCTGGATGCCGAGGGTGAACCCATTGGCGGGCTGTACGCGGTGGGCAACGACATGCGCTCGCTCATGGGCGGGGTTTACACGGCGCCCGGCATCACCCTGGGGCCGGCACTGGTGTTCGCCGCGCTGGCCGCCACCGACGCTGCCCGCCGGGCGCGCCAGACATCCGAATAAACCCTTGAATGGAGGATTCATCGCGCATTCATGAGCGATCATCGATCGTTTTTCGGCAGACTTGACGGTTCGTCATGGTCCGGCCTGCTTACATTCCCACCCGGTATGGCGCTGCCCGCCAGCCGCGCAGTTTTTCCACCCCCGCCGAGTCGGCTTGCGTCGACCGGCCCACAACCTGAGGAGACCTCGATGCACAAGCGCAATACCCTGAAAGCCCTGGCTCTGGCCGTGGCGGCCCTCTCCGCCGCCCCGGTCATGGCCCAGCAGACCATCAAGATCGCCAACATCGTCGAGCTCTCGGGCGCCGGCGCAACGGCTGGCACCAACTTCAAGAACGGCGTCGAACTGGCCGTCAAGGAAATCAACGCCGCCGGCGGCATCCTGGGCCGCAAGATCCAGACCATCACCAGCGACACCCAGAGCAACCCCGGCGTGGCCAAAGGCCTGACGCAAAAGGCGGTGGACGACGGCGTGTTCGCCATCTTCGGCCCCGTGTTCTCGGGCTCCATCATGGTCAGCATGGCCGAAAGCCGCCGTGCCGAAGTGCCCAACTGGACCGGTGGCGAGGCCGCTGCCATCACCGAGCAGGGCAACCCCTACGTGTTCCGCACCAGCTTCACGCAGGCCAGCGCCATGCCCAAGGTGGCCAAGTACATCACCACCAAGTCCAAGGACCTGGCGATCATCTACGTGAACAACGACTTCGGCAAAGGCGGCCTGGACATGGTCAAGAAGGCCCTGGCCGGCACCGCCACCAAGGTCGTGGCCGAGATCTCCACCGACTCGGGCCAGGTCGATTTCTCCGCCGCCGTGCTCAAGGCCAAGCAGAGCAACGCCGACGCGGTGTTCGTCTACACCAACGAAGAGGAATCCGCCCGTGCACTGCGTGAACTGCGCAAGCAGGGCTGGAACAAGCCCGTCATCGGCGAGACCACGCTCACCGGTCAGAAAGTGATCGAGCTGGCCGGCGAGGCCGCCAACGGTGCCGTGGCGCACGTGGGCCTGACCGTTGACGCCCCCATTCCCGCGATGCTCAAGTTCAAGGCCAACTTCTACCAGGACTACAAGTACATCTCCGACCACAACGGCGTCAAGGGCTACACCGGCGTGTACGTGATGAAGGCCGCCATCGAGAAAGTGGGCAAGCTGGACCGCGTGGCCGTGGCCAAGGTCATGAAAGGCCTGAACGTCAGCGCCAAGCAGTACCCGGGCGTGATCATGGACGTCAGCTTCGACGACAAGGGCGACCTGGACCGCGAGAGCTTCATGGTCGAGGTGAAGGGCGGCAAGCAGGAAGTGGTGGCCACGCTGCCGCCGCTGGGCAAGAAGTGAACCTGATGGGCCTCTGGAAATGACCGACTTTCTCCAGCTCCTGTTCAGTGGCATGTCCACAGGCGCGATCTACGCGCTGGCAGCCCTGGGCTTCACGCTGCTGTGGCAGGCGAGCGGCACCATCAACTTCGCGCAAGGCGAGTTCGTGATGCTGCCGGCCTTTGGCATGCTGGCGTTCCTGTCCGTGGGGCTGCCGCTGTGGCTGTCCTTCATTGCCACGTGCGTGCTGGCCACGGTGGTGCTGGGCTGGGTGTTCAAGCGCGGCATCGTTGATCCGCTGTTCAAGTACGGCATGATGCCCATCGTGGTGGCGACCATCGGTCTGGCCATCGCGATGCGCAACGGCATGCGAGCCGGCTACAGCGCAGAGGCCCATCCTTTCCCCAGCCTGTTCCCCGACACCCTGTTCCAGGTGGCCGGCGTCACGCTCTCGGCCTCCGACGTGGGCACCTTCGTGGTGGCGCTGGGGCTGGTGCTCATGACGCAGGCCTTCCTGGGCCAGACGGTGACCGGGCGGGCCATGCAGGCGGTGGCGCAGAACACCGAGAGCGCCAGCGTGCTGGGCATCAACGTGCCGCGCATGATCTTCTACACCTTCGCGGTGAACGCGGTGCTGGCGGCGGCGGCGGCCCTGCTGGTCACGCCCACGTATCTGGCCAAGTTCGACATGGGCGAGAGCCTGGGCACCAAGGCCTTCTTCGCCGCCATCATTGGCGGCTTCAACAACAGCCGGGGCGCGCTGCTGGGCGGCCTCATCGTGGGCGTGTGCGAGAACCTCGCGGCGGCCTACATCTCGCCCGCGTACAAGGACGCCGTGGCGCTGGTGATATTCATGATCGTGATCCTGTTCAAGCCGCAAGGCCTGCTGGGCAAAAAAGTGGAGCGCAAGGTATGAAAAAGCTCTCACTGCTCGTGGGCGTGCTGGCCCTGGCGGCGCTGCTGGTGGCGCCCCACCTCCTCAAGAACTACGGCGTGTACCTGCTGACCTACTGGCTGGTGTTCATCATCGCCACCATGGGGCTGAACCTCACCGTGGGCTACGCGGGCCAGAAGTCGCTGGGCCACGCCGCCTTCTTCGGCATCGGCGCCTACACGGTGGCCATCCTCATGAAGGCCGGCATCAGCTTCTGGGTCGGCCTGCCCGCGGCCATGCTGATCTGCTTTGCGGTGGGGCTGATCCTGGGCTTTCCGGCGCTGCGGGTGCAGACCATCTACCTGGCGTTCGCCACCCTGGGCTTCAACACCGCCGTGTGGCTGGTGATGCGCAACGAGGAGTGGCTGACCGGCGGCACCTTCGGCATCAACAACATCGCCCGGCCGTCGCTGTTCGGCTACAGCCTGGAGGGCAACCTGGCCTACTACCACTTCGTGCTGGTCATGACCATCGTGCTGGCCGTGCTGCTGTGGGGCTTGCTGCGCTCGCCCTGGGGCAAGGCCTTCACCGCGCTGCGCGACAACCCCATCCGGGCCGAGAGCCTGGGTGTGGACACCCGCACCTACACGCTGCTGTCGTTCGCCATCGGCGCGGCCTATGCCGGCATCGCCGGTGCCCTGTTCGCCAGCCTGGTGCAGTTCATCGAGCCGGCACCGTTCACCGTGGGTGCGTCCATCATGATGTACCTGATGGTGGTGGTGGGTGGCCCGGGCTACTTCCTGGGGCCGGTGCTGGGTGCGGCGGTGGGCGTGATCCTGCCCGAGTGGCTGCGCTTCGCGCAGGCCTGGTACCTGTTCGTGTTCGGCGCCGCCGTGGTGCTGCTGATGATCTGGCTGCCCGACGGGCTGCTGTCCATCCCCGAGCGGCTGCGCCAGCGCCGGCTGGCGCGTGAGGCCTCGGCTGCGCGGCAGGCGGCAGCCCAGGCCGCTGCGGCCAATGCGGCCAATGCCGGTCAGGGAGGTCGGGCATGAGTGCTTTGCTCAAAGTGACCGGGCTCAAGAAAGCCTACGGCGCCATCCAGGCGGTGGGCGGGGTGAGCTTCGAGGTGCAGCCGGGTGAGATCTTCGGCGTCATCGGGCCCAACGGCTCGGGCAAGACCACGCTGTTCAACAGCATGCTGGGCCAGATCACGCCCGACGCCGGGCAGATCGAGCTCAACGGCGAGGACGTGACCCGCCTGGGGCCGCTGGCGCTCAACCGCAAGGGTGTGGGCCGCACCTTCCAGACGCTGCAGGTGTTTGGCAAGATGAGCGTGCGCGACAACCTGATCGTGGCCGCGCAGGAGCACAAGGGCAGCATGTTCAGCCGCCTGTTCGCGCCGGGCGACTCGGGGCTGGGCGAGAAGGCCGACGCCCTGATCGACCAGTTCCGCATCCGCCACGTGGCCGACAAGAAGGCCGGCGAGCTGTCCTACGGCCAGCAGAAGCTGGTGGACATCGCCATGGCCTTCATGAGCGAGCCCGACCTGGTGCTGCTCGACGAGCCCTGCGCGGGTGTGAACCCCTCGCTGGTGGGGGGCATCAGCACGCTGCTCAAGGACCTCAACCGCAACCCGCAGGGCACCAAGCGCAGCAGCTTCGTGGTGATCGAGCACAACATGGACTTCGTGATGGACCTGTGCCACCGCATCATGGTGATGGTGGAAGGGCAGGTGCTGGCCATCGGCACGCCCGACGAGATCCGCGCCAACAAGCAGGTGCTGGACGCCTACCTGGGGAATTGACATGACACAGGACACCTGCATCGAGTTCGACGACGTGGTCGCGGGCTACAAGGACTTCATGATCCTGAACAACCTGAGCTTCAAGGCCCGCCGGGGCAGCATCACGCTGCTGCTGGGGCCCAACGGCGCGGGCAAGTCCACCGCGCTCAAGACGCTGTTCGGGCTGCTCAAGCCGCGCCAGGGGCGCATCCTGATGGACGGGGTAAACATCGCCGGCGCCACGCAGAAGCAGCTGCTGGCGCAGGGCGTGGCCTTCGTGCCGCAGGGACGCAACCTGTTCGGCCAGCTCACCGTGTGGCAGAACCTGGAGCTGGGCGGCATCACGCTGGGCACCAAGACCACGCACGAGCGCATCCCCGAGGTGCTGGAGTTCTTCCCGCGCGTCAAGGAGCGGCTGCACAGCATGGCCTCCAGCCTGTCGGGCGGCGAGCAGAAACAGCTGGAGGTGGGCCGCGCGCTGCTGCTGCGCCCCAAGGTGCTGCTGATCGACGAGCCCAGCATCGGGCTGTCGCCGCTGGTGGTGCAGGACGTGTTCAAGCTGCTGCGCCGCCTAGCCGACCAGGGCACCACCATCCTGATGGTGGAGCAGAACGTCAAGAGCGCGCTCAAGATCTCCGACGAGGCCATCGCCCTGGAGTCCGGCCGCCTGGTGCTGCAGAAACCCGCTGCCGAGCTCCTCGCCGATCCCCATATCGAGCGGCTGTTCCTGGGGGGGGCGGTGCCTGCGCCAGCCACGGTCTGACTACTTCCTGACCCGCCGGGCTTGACGCCGGGCGGGCTGGCATGAGATAAATTTTTACATTTATCGCATTGTCACGAAGGAGTGGGTCATGCTGGGTCACCCGAAAAGGGCTGCTGGTTGGGCATTGGTGTGCTGGGGGCTGGTGCAGGGCGGTGCCCATGCCATGGAGCGGGTGATGCCCGATGACGCCATGCGCGACTGTGCGGGCATACAGGCCGAAATGGGCGAGATGGACAAACTCATCCAGGCCGGCAGCACCGAACGCACCCTGGGCACGGCGGCAGCCGGTGCCGCCACCAACGTCGGCACCCAGGTGGTTACCTCGCAGGTGGCGAGCGGCCTGTTCGGCTCGCTGGGCGGGCTGGCCGCCAGGCTGGCCGGGGCCACGGCTCAGGCCACCGTGGAGAGCAAGATGACCGCCACGCCCGAAGCCCAGGTGGCTGCGGCCCAGGCCAAACAGCGCCATGCCTTTCTCTCCCAGTTGCAAAAGGCCAAGGCCTGCGAGGCCGGAGGCTCCGGGCGTGCACTGTCGCCCGAGGAGTTCCAGAAGGTGGCCGCCGCCGGGGCGCCGCTGCAGGTCACGGCGCTGTCCCGCGAATCGGTGGGCAACGCGCTGGGCACCCCCATCGAGACCCTGCCCACCCAGGGCGTGGTCAACGGCAAGGTGGACTTCCGCGGCAAGACGGTGCACCTGACCGAGTTCCGCGTGCTCTTTGAAGTGGCTGGCGAGGTGACTGCCAGCACCCGCGGTGGCTATCTGCTGGGCACCGACTACGGCTCCACCCGCGCCACCGTGATCTACAAGGTCCCGCAGGTGGACATCGCGGCCTTCCAGGCCATCACCGACCGGGCCTTCGAGGATTTCAAGGCCCGCGCCTCGGCCGCTGGCGTGCAACTGGTCTACAGCGTGCCCGAAGGTGGTGGTGTCTACGTGGCCAGCGAGCCGGCGAGCACACCGGCGCAGCCGGTGTTCCTCGACAAGAGCCTGGGCTATTCCAAACGCAAGTTCCTCGTCATGGCGCCCACGGGCATGATGCTGGTGCCGCGCGGCTTTGCCGGCATCGGCGCAGGCAACATCTCGCGCCGCATCGAGTGGGGCGGCAGCAACCGCGAAGGCATCTCCATCACGCAGACGGTGAGCATTGCCGAGCTGGAAAGCTCGGGCGGTGGCTCCACCATCTTCAAGCGCACCTCGTCGGCCGAGGCCTCGTCGCAACTGACCGTGGGCAACTCGCCCGAGGATTTCCTGGTGCAGTCGCACGTGTCAGGCGGGCTGTTGCGCATCGGCGAGTCGGTGCGGGTGCCCGGCAATTTCGCCAACTTCCGCACCGTCAGCACCTTTGACAGCAACACCGACGCCACCAGCCGCGCCATCGGCACCTTGCAGAACCTGATGGGGCAGGGCGCCAACATGACCAAGAAAGTGGAGAAGGCCGTGGAGCTGGACGGCCCCGCGACGGCCCGGCTGTCGCTGCAGGGCCTGGCCACCGTCAACCAGGCGGTGGTGGAGGCCTTGCGCGCGGGGCTGTGATCTGCTGCGCCGCACAAGGGTAAACCCACGGACCACCCCGGGTTTACCTTTTTAGAATGTCCACATAGCAAGTCGGCCCGACGGGGGCCGGCGCCTCCCCCATCAGGAGCCGATCTCGTGCAAAAGAACCGGGCCGACGCGAAGGCCAACCGGACGCCCGGCGTCCGCGTGATCAAGAAATACCCCAACCGCCGGCTGTACGACACCGACACCTCTTCCTACATCACCCTGGCCGAAGTCAAGCAGCTGGTGATGGACAACGAAAACTTCGTGGTCCGCGACGCCAAGAGCAACGACGACCTGACGCGCTCCATCCTGCTGCAGATCATCCTCGAGGAGGAAACCGCAGGGGCCCCCATCTTCACCGAGCAGGTGCTGGGCAACATCATCCGGTTCTATGGCCATGCCATGCAGGGCTTCATGGGGGCCTACCTCGAGAAGAACGTGCAGATGTTCATGGACCTGCAGACCCGCATGGCCGAACAGCCCGGCGGCAACCTCACGCCCGAGATGTGGCAGCAGTTCCTCAACATGCAGTCCCCGCTCATGCAGGGCATGATGGGCAGCTACATGGAGCAGTCGAAAACCGCCTTCGTGCAGATGCAGGAGCAGATGCAGCGCAACAGCGAGCAGATGCTGGCCGCACTGGGGCTCAAGCGCTGACGCCTGGGCGGCCGACCTGAGACAATACGGGGGTTATGAACGCCCCCACACCCACCGCCGTACCCAAGGTCGGCTTCGTTTCCCTGGGCTGCCCCAAGGCACTCACGGACTCCGAACTCATACTCACCCAGCTCAGCGCCGAGGGTTACCAGACCAGCAAGACCTTTGACGGCGCTGATCTGGTCATCGTCAACACCTGCGGCTTCATCGACGATGCCGTCAAGGAAAGCCTGGACACCATTGGCGAGGCCCTGGCCGAGAACGGCAAGGTCATCGTGACCGGCTGTCTGGGCGCGCGCCAGGCCGACGATGGCGGCAACCTGGTGACGACCATCCACCCGTCGGTGCTGGCCGTGACCGGTCCACACGCCACCCACGAGGTGATGGAGGCGGTGCACAAGCACCTGCCCAAGCCACACGATCCGTTCGTGGATCTGGTGCCGCCGCAGGGTATCAAGCTCACGCCGCGCCACTACGCCTACCTCAAGATCAGCGAGGGCTGCAACCACCGCTGCACCTTCTGCATCATCCCGTCCATGCGCGGCGACCTGGTGAGCCGGCCTGTGGGTGACGTGCTGACCGAAGCGCGCAAGCTGTTCGAGGGCGGCGTGAAGGAACTGCTGGTGGTGAGCCAGGACACCTCGGCCTACGGCGTGGACGTGAAGTACCGCACCGGGTTCTGGGACGGCAGACCGGTCAAGACCCGCATGCTGGATCTGGTGCGCGAACTGGGCGAGCTGGCCAAGGGCTTTGGCGCCTGGGTGCGGTTGCACTATGTGTACCCCTACCCGCACGTGGACGAGGTGCTGCCGCTGATGGCCGAAGGCCTGGTGCTGCCTTACCTGGACGTGCCGTTCCAGCACAGCCACCCCGACGTCCTGCGGCGCATGAAGCGCCCCGCCAGCGGCGAGAAGAACATCGAGCGCCTGCAGCGCTGGCGCGAGATCTGCCCCGAGCTGGTGGTGCGCAGCACCTTCATCGCCGGATTCCCGGGCGAGACCGAGGCCGAATTCCAGCACCTGCTCGACTTCGTGCAAGAGGCACAGATCGACCGTGCGGGCTGTTTTGCCTATTCTCCCGTGGACGGTGCGGCGGCCAACGAGATCGACAACCCGGTGCCCGATGTGCTGCGCGAGGAGCGCCGCGCACGTTTCATGGCGGTGGCCGAGCAGGTGTCGGCCCAGCGCCTGCAGCGCTACGTGGGTGCCACCATGCAGGTGCTGGTGGATGCAGCGCCGGGCCTGGGCAAGAAGGGCGGTGTGGGGCGCTCGTATGCGGACGCGCCCGAGATCGACGGCGTGGTGCGCCTGCTGCCGCCCGAGAAGATCAGCAAGCAGCTCAAGGTGGGTGAGTTCACCAAGGCGCGCATCGTTGCGACAGAAGGGCACGACCTGATCGCCTTGCCCGTCTGACGGCACTGCGCCGGGGTTACAGCGCCGGGGCGTCCAGGTAGCCCGGGGCGTTGTACCGCAGCTGGTTGAAATGCCGGTGGACGGCTTGCAGCAACGGCGCGTCCGTCACCCGGTCCAGCCCTGCAAAGGGTTGGCCGTGGTAATCCCCTGACCAGCACAGCACGTCATCGAGCTGCTGGCGTTCGCCAAAAACCGACCGTATGGTGCCGCATTCGGTGTCGTCGGCAGCGCCAGGGTGGTGCAGTGCGTACCAGACGGCCAGGGCGGCCCCGAAAGCCAGTGCCGGCGCCTCGACGCGCTGTGCCTGCGCCAGTGCCAGGCTGCCCAGCACCCGTTCATCGCGCTGCAACTTGCGCAGGGGATCGCGGCCGACGCGCTCGCACGGGTCCTTGAAGGCGAGGGCGCAGCGTTGGCGGAAGGTCGTCACGAAGTCCGGCAGGTGGCTGCGCAACGCCGGATGGGCCCGCTCCAGCGTGGGCTGCAATTCGCCTTCGAGCAGCCTGTCGCTCAGCGCCTGGACCCGCGCGTCGCCCATGGCGTGACCGATGGTGGCGTGCCCGAGCAGCGCGCCATACCAGGCCAGTATGGCGTGCGTGCCGTTCCACAGGCGGTTCTTCAGGGTCTGGACTTCGGCGATGTCGGCCACGGTTTCCACCTGCCGCAGGTGCTCCAGCAGGTCGCTGCCCTGCTGGGCGTAGAGCGCCATGTCGGTTTCGCTGTTGAACAGGATCAGGTGCAGGGGCGCCAGCGCACTGGCCGGTTCGCCCGCATCGCGCAGCGTGCTCACGATCGGCGGCAATGTGTCGGCGTGCTCGACGCTGACCGCTGCGGCCAGCGCCTGTGTGTCGACCGTACCCTGGCGGGCCTGGGCCACGTTCTGTTCATACAGGTCGTGCTTGATGCGCAGCTGGCGTGTCAGGGCCTCGTCGGTGAGTTTGCTGACGATGCGCGTGACCACGGTTTCGGAGAATTCGGTGCGCTCCATGATCCGTTGGCACGCCCGTGCCGACACCGTTTCCAGCAGGGCCTGCTGCACATGCTCCCTGACGAACTGCGCGCCGCCCACCTTGTTGAGCACCACCAGGATGGTCAGGCTGTGGCCGTGGGTCTCGAAACGGGCTTTCAGGCCCTCGGCGATGACGACGGCCTGGGCCGAAATGGCCTGTTCGGGCAGACACAGGGCAACGATCTCGCAGTCGCGGTACATGCCTGAGACGGCGGCGGTGTCACTGGCGTCGATCATGTGCATGCGCTCTATGGTCTGGTCGAACGCCAGGCTGCCATAACGCACGCTGTATTTGCCGAAGGCATTGACCGCCTCCCGCAGCAAGGCGTTGCCGGTGGAGGCGATGATCTGGTCTGGCCTCGTGTACCCGTCCCAGTGGGAGAACACCTGCGCCAGATAGCCGCCACCCATGGCGCCAAAGCCGTGTATGCCTGCCTTGAGCAGGTTCACGCCTTGTGGGAACGGCTCGGTAAGCGTCGGCATGGGCAGCTTTGGGGTGTACTCGGCCAGTTCCTTGAGGAAGGCCCGCAGGCTGGCGTAGCGCGCAAAGGCGCGCCGGGCCACTTCGGGCTGTGGGGGTTTGATGTCTTCCACCAGCACCGCCACGCCGCCCGCATCGGTGGCGGAGCGCAGCCCGTTTTCCGAGTCTTCGAACATCAGGCAGCGCGCAGGTTCACTGTTGAGGGCTGCAGCGGCCTTCAGGAAAATTTCGGGTTCGGGTTTGCCGCGCGTGACTTCGTCACCGCAGACCAGCAGGTCGAAGTACTTGTAGACGTTGGCATTGATCAGGTACTCCTCGGCAATGGCGCGTCGGCTGGAGGTGGCCACCGCCATTTTCAGCCCCGATTTGCGCAGTCGCTCCAGCACCGGCAGCAGCCCTGGCTTGATGGGCACGCCATGGGTGCGTACGTGCAGCAGCTCCAGCTCGTCGGCTCGCTCGCGGATGGCCTTGTAGGGGAAGTCTGGGCCGTAGTGCTGCAGGGCGAGCGCTTCGGCCCGGGTGGCGCTGAGGCCGAGGGAGCCGATCAGCACCTCTTCGGTGAACGGCTGGCCGAAGAGCGCCTCGGCCGCTTGGGAGAGGGTCTGGAACCGCAGGCGTTCGGTGTCGAACATGGTTCCATCCATGTCAAAAATGGCGCTTTCTATGTCTTGGCTCTTGAACCTGAGCATCCCGGTGGGGTCCTTTCACTGAGTGGAACAACGACAGGCCAGCGCAGGGGCCGGCGGCGATGAGGTGGTCCGCGGTGGTGCCGTTTCAGGTCGCGGGTGTGAGGACCTGCAAGAGACGTACCAAACGGCCAGGCGCGCCGCGGAGGGTTCGGTGATGGAGAAGGCGCGGGCGGAACGGTGGACGTTCGTGGAGCCGCGTGCGAGTGCCGTGCGTGAGAACAGCGGCGATGAAAACGCCGACAGGTGTGTCTGCCGGGTCGGGGTGATTTTAACGGCCTGGGTGCCCGTGGGCGTCGGTGTGTTCCCGGTGCCTCGACGGCCTGTTGAGCATGATGCCCGAAGCCGGAAAAGAAAAAGGCTTGCCGCTTATTTGCTGGCAAGCCTTTTCATGGCTTTATGATGGTGCCCAAGAGAGGACTCGAACCTCCACGCCTCTCGGCGCTAGTACCTGAAACTAGTGCGTCTACCAATTCCGCCACCTGGGCATCTCAGGAAACCGCTAGTATAGCAGTAAAAAAACGAGCCCGTAAATTAGTGAACGAAAAAAATCACCTGCTCGCCGAAATTGAAGGCACCGTCTCCGGCCACCGCGATGGCCACGGCTTTGTGATCCGCGATGACGGACAAGCCGACATCTACCTCCCCTCCAACGAAATGCGCGCGGTCCTGCACAAGGACCGCGTCAAGGTGCGCATCGTGCGCCACGACCGCAAGGGCCGTCCCGAAGGGCGCGTCACCGAAATCGTCGAACGCTCGGCCTCGCCGCTGATCGGCCGCCTGCTGCAGGAAAGCGGTGTGTGGCTGGTGGCGCCCGAAGACAAGCGCTACGGCCAGGACGTGCTGATTCCCAAAGGCGCCACCGGTTCGGCCAAGCCGGGCCAGGTGGTTGTGGTCGAACTGACCGAACCACCCGCGCTCTACGGCCAGCCCGTGGGCCGCGTGAAAGAAGTGCTGGGCGAGATCGACGACCCCGGCATGGAGATCGAGATCGCGGTGCGCAAGTACGGCGTGCCACACCAGTTCTCCGATGCCGCCATGGCACAGGCCCGCGCGCTGCCCGACAAGGTGCGTGCCACCGACCGCCGCAACCGCGTGGACCTGCGCGACGTACCGCTGGTCACCATAGACGGCGAGGACGCGCGCGACTTCGACGACGCCGTGTACTGCGAGCCCGCCAAGGTGGGCCGCGCCAAGGGCTGGCGTCTGCTGGTGGCGATTGCCGACGTGAGCCACTACGTGGAAACCGGTTCGGCCATCGACGTCGATGCCTACGACCGCGCCACCTCGGTCTATTTCCCGCGCCGCGTGATTCCCATGCTGCCCGAGAAGCTGTCCAACGGCCTGTGTTCGCTCAACCCCGACGTGGACCGGCTCTGCATGGTCTGCGACATGCTGATCAACGCCAAGGGGGAGATCCACGCCTACCAGTTCTACCCGGCGGTGATGCACAGCCACGCGCGCTTCACCTACACCGAGGTGGCGGCCATCCTGCAGAACACGCGCGGGCCCGAAGCGCAGCAGCGCAAACCGCTGGTGCCGTACCTGCTCAACCTGCACGACGTCTACCGCGCGCTGCTGGCAGCGCGCAACGTGCGTGGTGCGGTGGATTTCGAGACCACCGAAACCCAGATCGTCTGCGACGAATCGGGCCGCATCGAGAAGATCGTGCCGCGTACCCGCAACGATGCACACAAGCTGATCGAGGAGGCCATGCTGGCCGCCAACGTGTGCAGCGCCGAGTTCATCGAGCAGGGCAAGCAGCCCGGCCTGTTCCGCGTGCACGAAGGCCCCACGCCCGAGAAGCTGGAGACGCTGCGCAACTACCTCAAGGCCATGGGCGTTGCGCAGTCCATCAGCGACCACCCGCACCCGTCGGAGTTCCAGCAGGTGGCCAAGGCCACGCAGGAGCGGCCCGAGGCCCAGCAGATACACACCATGCTGCTGCGCTCCATGCAGCAGGCCATCTACACGCCCGTCAACAACGGCCACTTCGGCCTGGCGTTCGGGGCCTACACCCACTTCACCAGCCCCATACGCCGCTACCCAGACCTGCTGGTGCACCGGGTGATCAAGGCCATACTGACCGGCAAGCGCTACCAACTGCCGGCCCTGCCCACGCCGGGCGAGGCGCACGCCAAACTCAGCAAACGCCTGGCCGCACGCGCCGCACCGCCCACGCTCAAACCGCAGAAAAAGCCCAGCGCCGACACGCTCGCCTGGCAGGCCGCCGGCCTGCACTGCAGCGCCAACGAGCGCCGCGCCGACGAGGCCAGCCGCGACGTGGAGGCCTGGCTCAAGTGCAAGTACATGCGCGAGCACCTGGGCGAGGAGTTCAGCGGCGTGGTCAGCGCGGTCACCGGCTTCGGCCTGTTCGTCACGCTGGACGCCATGTACGTCGAAGGTCTGGTGCACATCACCGAACTGGGCGGCGAGTACTTCCGTTTCGACGAAGCGCGCCAGGAACTGCGTGGCGAGCGAACCGGCATCCGCTACCACCTGGGCTCGCGGGTGCAGGTCCAGGTCAGCCGTGTTGACCTGGATGGCCGGCGCATCGATTTCCGGCTGGTGAACGCGGCCGACGACCTGCTGGTGCGCGCGTTGCGTGACAAGTCCGGTGGCGAAACCGCCGAGGCCTCGTCCGACGGCGGCCGTCGGGGGGGTAAGGCCCGCAAGACCGGCCACGCCGCGCAGCGCCCCGAGGCACCGGCCAGCCGGGGTGGTGCCAAGGTGTCGGGCAAGAAAGGGGCCCGCGCGACCGGCCGGCAGCCCGACACCAAGTCGCGCAAGCGGGGGCGCTGAAAGGGTTCCCAGGGGCTGACGGGGAGGCCGGGCGCCGTATCATGCGCCCATGCAGATTCTCCAGTTCCTGATCGACACGCTGTTCTTCTTCCTGATCGGTGCGTGCCTGCTGCGCGCCTGGATGAACACGCAGCGCATCCGCATGGCCCAGCAGCCGGGCCCGTTCGTCATGGCCTTGACCGACTGGCTGGTGGCGCCGCTGCGCCGCGTGTTGCCGCGCGCGGTGGCACAGAGCAACCTGGACGGCGGCAGCCTGCTCGCCGCGCTGCTGCTGTCGCTGGCTTATGGCGTGGTGGTGTGGCTGGTCTGGGCCGGTGGCGATGCGGCGTTCGCGTTGCCCACGGTACTGTCCATGGGGCTGCGCATCCTGGTGCGCAGTGCGCTGCAGCTGGTCATGCTGCTGGCCTTTGCCTACGCCATCCTGTCGTGGGTGCAGCCGCGTTCGCCGGTCATGTACGTGCTGAGCCACATCGTCGAGCCGCTGGTGCGGCCGCTGCGCCGCTTTGTGCCCACCATCGGTGGTGTGGACCTGTCGGTGCTGGTGCTGGTCATGCTGGCCCAGGTCGGGCTGATGCTGGTGGGCTGAGCCGGCGGGCCAGGGCGGCTGCGGTCAGCGTGCCCTTGGCCGCGGGCCAGGTGTCGGCCTGGTGGCCGTGCTGGTGCACGGCGGCGCAGCAGGCCGGCCACACATCCACGCCAGGGGCCGCCAGGGCCGCGCCCAGCAGGCCGGCGAGCACGTCGCCGGTGCCGGCCGTGGCCAGCCGGGCATTGCCGGTGGGGTTGACGACCAGCGGGCGATCGGGCGCCGCCATCACCGTGCCCGACCCCTTGAGCACCACCACACACTGGAAGCGCGCGGCGAGTTCGCGGGCCGCGTGCAGCCGGTTGGCCTGCACCTGGGCGCTGGTGGTGCCGAGCAGGCGGCCGGCCTCCAGCGGGTGGGGGGTGAGTACGGTGACCTGCTCGCGCGCAGCCCTTGTGCGCAGCGCGGCCTGCAGGTCGGCGTCTGTTGCCAGGTGGTTGAGCGCGTCGGCATCCAGCACCAGCCGGGCCGCCTGATCCAGCACGTGGGGCAGCACCTCGCGCACGGCCTCGCCACCGCCACAGCCACACACCACGCTGGCATGGACCAGGGTGTTGTCCTGCCACAGCCGCTCGGGGGTGCGCAGCATCAGTTCCGGCGTGGCCGGATCCCAGGGCAGCGTGGCCGGGTGGTGGCCCAGCAGGGCCACGAACACGCGGCCTGCACCGGCGTGCAGGGCGGCCTGACCGGCCAGCAGGGCTGCACCCGCCATGCCGGCGCCACCGGTCTGCAGGCCTTGCCCGCCGATGACGACCACATCGCCCCGGCTGCCCTTGTGGCTGGCGTGTGCGCCGGGTGTGGTGTCGGTGGCGGGCCAGCCGTTGAGCCAGGCGTCGGGGGTAAGGCTGTCGGATGCCACACCCAGGTCGTCCCACCAGAGGTCGCCGCAGGCGTCTCGCCCGCGCGCGGTGAGCAGGCCGGGCTTGAGCGACAGCAGCGACAGCGTGTGGCGTGGGCCGGCTGGCAGCGGGCCGTTCCAGGTGCCGGTGTCGGCGTCCAGGCCGCTGGGCAGGTCCACACACAACACCGGCACTGGGGTGTGGTGCAGCCAGCGCTGCCACTGGCCCAGGCGCGAGCCGTCCTGCGTGTCGACCGGGCGGGCGCCCAGGCCCAGCAGGGCGTCGATGGCGAGGTCGGTGTCGGCCGCGGGGCCGTCGGTGAAGGTCACGCCGGCTGTGCGGGCCTGAGCCAGGGCCCAGGCGGCATCGGCGGGCAGCCGGGTTTCGTCGCCACACCAGCTCACGCTCAGCTGTGCGCCGCTGGCGCGGGCCCAAGGCAACAGCGCAGCGGCGGCCACCAGGCCGTCGCCACCGTTGTTGCCAGGGCCGCAGGCGATCCAGAGGTGGCGTGTGTGGGGGTACAGCGCCCGCGCCCAGCGGGCCACGGCGTCGCCGGCCCGGGCCATCAGCGCGTGGGGCGGCAGGCCGTGCGCGGCGTTTTGCTCCAGCGCACGGGTCGCGGCCACGCCCAGCAGCGGCAGCGGTGTGGTGGTGTTCAGGCGTTGCATGGCGGCAGCGGTGTCAGGCGGGGGCGGTGGCCGGGGTGGGCAGGGCGGTGAGGGCTCCGGTCTCGATGGGGGCCGCGCGGCCTGCCACCGCATCGGCCAGCACGCGGGCGCTGCCGCAGCTCAGGGCCCAGCCGCTGGAGCCGTGCCCCAGGTTGAGCCACAGGCCGGGCACGCCACTGGCGCCCACCAGGGGCGGGCGGTCCGGCAGCATGGGGCGGGCACCTTTCCAGGTCTGTATCTGGCCGCCCATGCGCCCGTGCCGCGCCGCGCCCGGGTACCAGTCGCTCAGCACCTGGTGCAGGGTCTGCAGGGCGCGCTCGTTGTGCTGCGCCAGCCGGCCGCCGATTTCGGCACCACCGGCCACGCGCACCCGCTGGCCCATGCGCGAGATGGCCACCTTGAAGCGTTCGTCCATCACACCCGAGACCGGCGCATCCATGGCCTCGCGCAGCGACAGGCTGATGGAGTGGCCGTACACGGCCACCAGCGGTATCTGCAGGCCCAGCGGCTGCGCGAGCGCGGCGCTGGAGACGCCGGCGCACAGCACCACGGCATCAAAACGCGCCTGTTGCGGGGCGTCGTTGCCGGTCTGCAGCGTCAGCTCCATCGGGTCGGGGCGGACCTGCTGGACCTGCGTGCCGAACTCGAAGCGGGCGCCCAGCCGCTGGGCCTCGTTCTTCAGCAGCAGGGCGAACTGGCGGCAGTTACCGACCTCATCACCCGGCACATGGATGGCGCCGTACAGTGGCGTTTCGGGGTTGAGCGCGGGTTCGACGCCACGCGCCGCCTGGGCCGAAATTTCCTGGAAGCCGACGCCGAGTTCGCGCAGCACCTGCAGGCCGGGTTGTACCAGGGCCTGTTCCTGCGCGCCGCGCAGCAACACCAGGAAACCGTCGCTGCGGTCGTACTGCAGCTGCAGGCTGTGGGTCAGCTGGTGCAACCGGTCGCGGCTGAACAGCGCCAGCTGCTGCAACTGGCGGCGGTGGGCCATGTAGGTGTCGGGGCGGCAGGCGCGCCACCAGCGCCACATCCAGCGCAGTTCGTGCAGGCCCAGTGGCCAGGCCAGCTTGACGGCGCCATGGCGGCTGAACAGTTGAGCCAGTACCTTGCCCGGCATGCCGGGTGCGGCCCAGGGGGTGACATAGCCGGGCGCGACGATGCCGGCGTTGGCGAAGCTGGTTTCCTCGGCCACGGCGGAGCGGCGTTCGAAGACGGTGACCTCGTGCCCGTCGGCACAGAGTTCATAAGCGGTGGTGACGCCGACAATGCCGGCGCCGAT
>VFQP010003011.1_pt1 | contig 17790 bp, 15 predicted proteins | sample 3512351 | NCBI WGS metagenome assembly VFQP01 (sample SAMN10412372, study PRJNA504923) | tailings metagenome | isolation source: Relicate 1 Philex TSF1 revegetated site | place: Philippines: Tuba, Benguet | collected 2017-08-29
ACGTGGAAATCCCCGTACCACTTGTTCAGCTTCGAGAGCTTGATGATCGGCTGGCCCGACGGGCCTGCGTTTGGCGATACAGATTCCATGTCACCCTATCGATATGAGTTCAAAGATCCAGGACTAGCGTCGACGATACGGCGCGCGAGCAGCAAGGCGTAATCAATCCACCGGCTCGACGATCTTCCGGCGAAAGACAGGAGTCTCGATGATCCACGATACCGTCGAGAACCCGCGTCGCGCAGGTCCCGCATAATCCCTGGCCGCAGGAAACCGGAATAAAAATCCCTTCCCCGCGCAACACATCAATGATCGTGGCGTCCGCCGCCACGCGGAAACGCATTCCGGCGCGGGCAAGAACGACGTCGAAGGGCGCATTCGCCGATCGATCCATACTCGCCGCCGCCTGAAACCGCTCGTAGCGAATCCGATCGTCGTGCCAACCCAATGTCCGTGCCGTGGCGATCACGTCGTCGATCAACCGCGCCGGGCCACATACGAAGATCGGGCGTGTGCGCGCATAAGCGTGCAGATCGCGGCGCGCTTCAAATCGATCGGTCGACGCGGATCCCGCGAAATGGAAGCGGAGGCGAGAGGCGAAACTTGATTCCGCCATCTCCCGCGCGAAAGCGGCATGGGCGCGAGACCTCGCGCAATAGTGCAGATCGAATTGCCGCCCCGCAGCCGAAAGCGCGTGGGCCATCGACAGGATTGGCGTAATGCCGATCCCGCCGGCGATCAAGATCGGCGGTTCCGCATCGACTTCCAGCGCGAAGTGGTTCCGAGGTTCGCTCAGCAATACCCTATCGCCCGGCTTCCAAGCATGCACGGCACGCGAAACGCCATCGGGCCGCGAGGTAAGTTGAACGGCGAGCCGCAACCGCGCGCCCTCCGCCGGCCCGCCACACAGCGAAAACGACGCTGTTCGGCCCGCGGCATGCACATCGATATGCGATCCCGGCGCGCACGCCGCGACATCGGGACGATCGGGCGCGTCGAGCAGAACCGATACGATATCGATCGCCTCGCGCCGGACATCGATCACGACGGCGGTAAAAGTCTCGTCTTGCATGCGGCAAGTAGACAAGCCCTGATCCAGCAGGTAAATTGAATTATCATTGATGATTAAGAAATATCTTAAATGAATGTATCGCTTCGGCAATTGATCGGGTTCCTGACGGTCGCGAAGACGGGCAGCTTCACCCGCTCCGCCGAAACGCTGCTGATCACGCAATCCGGCCTCAGCGCCATGATGCGCGAACTGGAATCGCAACTCGACTGCCGTTTATTCGACCGCACCACGCGCTCGCTCGAGCTGACCCGCGAAGGACAGCATTTTCTGCCTTATGCCGAAGACGTCGTCGCCAGACTCGAGGAAGCGCGCGCGGCGTTGCGCGGATCGACGCGCGCGGCACGCCGCGTCTTGACGATAGCCGTATCGCCGATCTTCGCGGCATTGGTGGCACCCGAAGTTTGCCGAATATTTCGCACCCAACATCCGCATATCGACGTCCGCATTCTCGACGTGCCGCGCCAGGAACTGCAGGCGACCGTCGAGAGGCGCGAGGCGGATATCGGCTTCGGCATATTCGAAAAGCAAGCCTCGAGCATCCAGCTAACGCCCTTGCTGCAATACCGCCTCGTCTATATCGCGTCGGCCGGCACGATCCGACGCACGAAGCAGGCCGCGCCGCCGCCCGCGCTCGCCTGGAATCGCCTGCCCGATCTGCCGTTGATTACGCTGACGCCCGATTTGCAGATTCAGTCGCGGATCGACGAGATATTCGCATCGCGCGCGATCGCGCCCCGCCGCACGCAAACCTGCAACAACATGCAGACCGCGATATCGCTCGTCGCGCAAGGATTCGGGGCCACGATTTTGCCGTCCCTGGTTTTGCCCGCCTGCCCGCGCGAGCGCTTCGATGTCGCACGTTTGGTCGACCCCGAGATCGATGTGACGCTCTACCAGATCACGAAAAAGGGACGCGCACCCAATCCCGCGGCAATGCCTTTTACAAAAACCATGATCGAGGTCGCGCGCCGCCTGTCGACGAACCAGCCTTAGGCGCGCGCCGCATCGAAATCGAGCGGCACGTTTTCGGGCTCGTAGTTGAACAGCCACTCGTAGCGCGCCCGGACTTTCGGTTCCGCCCATTCGCGTTCGACGTAGCGCGCCGCACCTTCCGCATCCGCCAACTCGGTACTATGGAAGCGCTTCGTGTTTTCGCTCGAACCGCGCACGATCCGGGTCGTCCGTTCGAGGCGTGCATTCTGATAGGCTCGCAACGCTGTGGGGATGTCGTCCGCACCGAGCGCAATCGCGCGCGCCACAACGCAGCCATCTTCGATCGCCATGGCGGCCCCTTGCGCGAGGAAGGGCAGCGTCGGATGCGCCGCATCGCCCAAGAGCGTCACCCGCCCAGCACTCCAGTTGTCCAGCGGGGCTCGCGTCATCATCGCCCAGCGCAACGGCCGTTCGAGCAGGCGCACGAAAGCGTGGATGTCGGAATGCCAATTGGCGAAATCCGCGAGACATTCGTCGACGGAACCGCTTTCCGTCCATGATTCCTTGAACCAGCCGGATTTCTCGACGATCCCCGTAAAGCTGACAAGTTCACCGGCATGGACCGGATAATGCACGACATGCGCGCGCGGCCCCACCCAGTTGACGCCCTTCGCGCTCTGCATGCTAGCCGGCAGTTTTCGGAGCGGAATCACGCCACGCCAAGCAATACAGCCCGAAAATTCCGGCTTATCGACGGCGATCAATCGTTCGCGCACGACGGAATGCACGCCATCGGCGCCGATCAGCGCATCGCCGACGATGACCTCCCCATTCGCCAGCGTCACGCGCACATTTCGATCGTCCTGCGACACCTCCGCGACTTTGGACGCCAGATGCAGCGCGCCGGGACGGCGTTCTTCGAGCGCTCTCGCCAACACCGAATGGAGATCGGGGCGATAAAGCATCATGTAGGGGTATCCATAGACACGTTGCGATTCGGCGCCCAGATCGAACAGCGTCCATTCCTGCCCCGTGCTCCACAACCGAACGACCTTGCCGCCCGGCCGGATCGTCACCCGCTCCAGATCCGGGCCGAGGCCGAGTTGATAGAGGACCCGTGTCGCATTCGCACTCAGTTGGATACCCGCGCCCACAGGCCCCAACTGCGACGCTTGTTCGAGGACGACAACATCGATGCCGCGTTGAATCAGGCTCAACGCTGCCGTCAATCCGCCGATCCCGGCGCCAGCGACAATGATCTTCATGGGAGCATTTCCTTAGAGGTAGAAGAAATCGAGTTGCGAATCGATTCGATCGTTGATCAACAGCACCTTCTTGCGCGCGATCACGACGGCGCCGTTTTCGGCGCGAAGATCATGCTCATATCGCCCGGCATAGGTGATGAGCCGCGCGTCTTTATGCATGTAGACGTGACATGAAAACGGCGTGGATACGCGCAGTCGATCCGCATGACCGGGATCGGTATCGACGACAGATTGCCCCAGAACATGGGAGGTGCGCGGCAGCGGGGTCGACGCGATCGAGCGCCCCGATCGCAAGCGATGCACGCGTTCGGCGAGCATCGGTTCGCCGCGCAGGGAAAGGATGGATATTTCCGAACCGTCGTCGGCGACGGGACTATCCTCGTCGCGCCACGCCGGCACCCAGATTCTCGCGTCCGCCGCGTAGAGCGCCAGCCACGCGTCCCAGTCGCGACCATCGAGAAGAACCGCTTCGCGCGCGACGGTGTCCCGCGCCCGGAACGTCATATCGTCCATCGTAAGGGCGCTCATTGCCGAGCCTCCGGCGCAGCGCCCAAACCTTTGCGGATCAGCGCCAGCCAATGTCGATAGGTCGATCGCATGGCCGTTTCGTCGCCGAGCTGAAATGGCCCAACGACGGTCGCGGCCGGCGACACTCCCAGTTCAGCAAGGCAGGGATGGTCGTTGCTCTGACCTGCCACCGCCTCCCCGCGGGCGGTTCCCTGCAGCCACGCGACCAGATTGCTTCGATGGCCCCGCTGACAATCCTCGTAGTTCGCGATGTCGTCCGGGGTCGCGAGGCCCGCCGGATTGAAAAATTCCTCGTACTGACGCACGCGTCTGGCACGCCGATCCGGCGTCTCGCCGATCGGCGCCAGGCAGAACGTCTTCATTTCGGTCAGGTCGGGCGCTAGCGGTCGCCAAATGCGGACCTGCATCGCCGCGTTATCGGCGAGTTGGGCGTTTGGAAACAGTGTCGCATTGCGCACATAGGACATCCATTTCGCGATCACCGGCCCGACGCGCGCCGTGAGTTCCGCCCGCAACGCCGCCGTCTCCGGCGCGACGCTTGCGGGCGATGGACCCCACATGGCGTTATGCCCCTGGGGAAAGGCGAACGTGCCCCGCTCCAACGCCCCCGCATCGAACCGCGAATAGACGGAACCGCCGGCGCCGCGACGTTGCAACGCCTCGATATAGGACATATGCGTCGTCGTGAAATGATAGGGATCGACGCCGTTCTCGAGCTGTAGCTTCCAGTTTCCGCGATAGGTGAAGGTCACCGTCCCCGGCACGCATTCGATACCCGACTCGCCCTGGTCGACGAGCAGATCGATCATTCTGCGCATGTCGCCAAGATGGACCTCCAGCGGCGGAACGTCGGGATTGAGCGATGCGAAGATGAAGCCGCGATACGCCTCCACTCGCGGCACCGGTGCGAGGTCGTGCGATTGCGAATCGAACGATTCGCCATAGGCGCCCTGCGCCTTATCCTTGATCGCCACGCATTTGCCGGCCGAATCGTAGCACCAGCCATGATACTGACAGACGAACGCGCGTGCCGATCCGCTCTCGCGATGGCACACCAGCGCGCCTTTATGCCGGCAGCTATTGAGGAAGCACTTGATCCGTCCGTCGGCGCCGCGCGAAACGATGACTGGCGTGCGGCCGATGGTCGTCGTTATGAAATCGAATGCTGCGGGAATCTGCGATTCGAAACCGAGGAGGTTCCAAGTCCCCTCGAAGATATGCCGCATCTCCCATTCATAAATGTCGGGATCCCGATAGATGTCGCGATCGACGAGAAACTCGCCGGGGCGATCCACGAAAAGCGCTTCGATGTTCTTCATATATCGCTCGCGGTTTGGATTGCCGCGACGCTAGCCATATGGCGGATGCCGATACATCGCTAATTTCTGCCGCGTTCAGAGAATTTTTTGCTAAATCGCGAGGTGCCGACCGCGAACTGCTATCATCGCGGTTCCTATCTTCCACCGATTCACGAGACCGTTATGTTCGATTCGGCTTCTGCTGTTGAGCGTTTGCGCCTCCGCTTCGCCGCGCACGGGATTTCCCCGTCTGGGAACGAGGCGGATCTCCTGCGCGCAATCAACGCACTGATGCCGACCGGCCCGATGCGCGTGGCGCTCAACATGATCAATCCGTTGCTCGTGCGGCGCGATGCGGCTGGTGCGGTGACGGGCATCGTCCCCGAGATCGCAAATGCGATCGACGGTCTGCTGGGATGCGACATTGCTTTCGTCCCGCTTCCTACGCCCGCCGCCGTCATGGAGACGATGGGAAACTGGGATGTTGCGTTCATGGCGATGGATCGCGAACGCGCCGCCGCCCTGACGTTCAGCGAACCCTATCTGCGGCTGGGCGCGACATTTCTCAGCCGATCCGATGACGGGATCGACACGCCCCGCGATCTCGATCGGCCGGGGTATCGCATCGCTTGCCCTAAAGGGGCTGCCTTCGCCGAGTGGGTGCGCGACAACATGAGCCACGCCACGATCCTGTGGGATTTCAAAGGCGATATCGGCAGCGCTATCGATCGCGGCGAAATTTCCGCTGCCGCGGGCTTGCGGGCATCCCTACACGCGCGCGCGACCGGATCGACATTGCGTCTGCTCGATTCCGATTTCACCGCCGTGGAACAGGCGATAGCGGTGCCAAAAAACAACGAAGCTGGGATACCGCTCGTCGATTTTTGCCTCCGTCATCTGCGGGACCGCGGCGACATGCGGCGAATCGTCGACCGCTTCGCGGCACCCGGAATTTCTTGCGTCTAACGCTGGCGCGCGCCGCCGGATTTCGGGGCGGTCGGCAATTGGGATCCGAGCGCCGCGCCAACTTCGAGGCAAATCGTGCGCAAACGCCGGGAAAGCTTGCCGTTCAGCGATCGATCGACGCGTGAACGAAGCCCTAGAACGGTGATGACTGCGGCCACGAAGCCGGCATGATTGAAGATCGGCGCCGCGACCGCGGCGAAGCCGTCGAAAACGGCGCTATCGGAAGCGGTCACGCCGTACTTTTCTATGTCCGCACGCGCCGATCGAAGTTCGCGCATGGCGGCCGCACGCGACAAACCCTGCCGCTCGAGCATCGTCGATGCCTCCGCGCCGGGCATTGCGCCCAGGAAGGCGCGGCCGGTGGCGGATCGCGGCAGCGGAATCACGCTCCCAAGCTGGATCGCCAATGGCACCTCGAGGCCGCCATCGATCTTCGAAACGATCGCCGGTCCTCGATTTCCCCAGACGCTGGCATAGGTCGATAGCCCAAACTCGTCGTGCAGGCGGCTCATCGGCTCTCGCACCAGATCGATGATATTGACCTGGCGCAACGCCGCGAGACCGAGTTGGACGGCATAAGAGCCAAGTCCGTAGCGCGCGGTTTGCGGATCGCGCGCGACCAAGCCGACGCGCAGGAAGCTCGCGAGATAGAGATGGGCCTTGCTCGCGGCCATCTCCGCGCGTTCGGCGATCGCCTTCAACGTCAACGGTTCTCCCGCATTTTCCAAAACCGAAACGACACGAAATCCGACATCAATCGACTGTATGTGTCGCTGCGCTTTTTCGCGCTTGTCTGTCACCACGTTGGATCCTCTTCAACCCGGGAAGTCGCACAATGACTTTAGTTTCTAGGTCTTTCAATTATTCTACATAATATAATCAGATTTGACATTGTTGTACTTGGTTCTATTCTGCCGCGCATTCCAATCACGATCCAATTCGGAGACGAGACGTGAAACAAACGGGTGGACTTGCCCTCGCGCGCCAACTTCATCGGGAAGGCGTTACCGACATCTTCTCGATCCCGGGCCTTCAGCTTGATTGGGCCTATGACGGGCTTCGTCAGCATCGCAACGACATTCGACTTTTCGTGCCGCGCCACGAGCAAACGACGTCCTATATGGCCGACGGGTATGCGCGCAGCACAGGTCGCGTGGGAACCTGCATGATTGTTCCCGGCCCCGGCGTCCTCAACGCGATGGCGGGTCTATCGACCGCCTACGCATGCAACTCGCGGGTCCTTTGCATCGCGGGCGATATCCATTCGTCCGCTCTTGGCAAAGGCCTGGGTCTTCTCCATGAGGTTAAGGACCAAACGGAGATCCTCGCGAAAGTGACGAAATGGCAGCGTCACGCTCAAGGGCCGGCGGATATCCCCGCCGTGGTTCGGGACGCGTTTCATCAACTCGGAATGGGAAAGCCGGCACCCGTCTCGATCGAGATTTGCCACGATCATCTGAGCACGGAAGCGGAGATCGCTCTCGTCGATTCGACTCCGGCGTCTCTTCCGCCGGCACCATCGGCGGCGGCGATCGAGCAGGCCGCAGCGATGCTGCAATCGGCCGCGTTTCCGCTAATCTTCGTTGGCGGCGGCGCGTTGGCGGCGAATGCCGGCAAAGCGATCACGGAACTCGCGGAGAAGCTCGACTGCCCCGTCGTACTTGGTGAGAACGGGCGCGGCGCGGTATCCGATCGGCATCCCTTGTCGTTGAATACGCTCGGCGCGCGGGCCGTCTTCCCGCATGCCGATGTCGTGCTTGTGATCGGCAGCCGCTTCGTCGAAACGGTGTTCGGAAAACCCACTTGGCCGACCGACAAGGCGAAATACATCTATCTCAACATCGATCCGGAAGCATCGCTGTTGCCGCGCCGTGCCGACTTAACATTGCAAGGCGACGCGCGGCTCGGTGCGGAGGCGCTGATCGGTGCCGTCAAACGCAATCACGTGAACATGGCCGATCGACTGAAGCGCGTGCGCGAATGGACCGAGAAGCAGATCGCGCTGGTGGAGCCGCAGGCGTCCTATGTGCGCGCATTGCGCGCCGCCATTCCCGACGACGGGTTCCTGGTCAACGAACTGACCCAGGTCGGCTACATGAGTCGCTTTATGTATCCGGTCTATGAGCCGAACACATTCCTCTCGGCGGGTTATCAGGGGACGCTGGGCTACGGCTTTCCGACCGCCCTCGGCGTCGCGGCGGGAAATCCCGGTAAAGTCGTCGTCAGCATGACCGGCGATGGCGGTTTCGGTTGGAGCCTTCAGGAACTCGCAACGGCGCGCCGCTACAATCTCGATGTCATCGTGGTCGTGTTCGCGGACGGATATTTCGGCAATGTTCGGACGTTGCAGAAGGATCAATTCGGCGAAGAGTACGAAAGCCGCCTCTGCAATCCGGATTTCGGCCTTCTCGCCAAATCCTTCGGCGTCGCGTTCGAACGCGCCGAATCGCCCGCGGCATTGGAAAAGAGCATCAAAGCCGCCGCCGCCGCCCGCGGGCCGCATCTCATCGAAGTCCCGCTCGGCGAAATGCCCAGCCCCTGGCATTTGGTGCGCGTTCAGAAACTGCCGTTCGCCAAGGAGCCGCAGCCGGCACCGCCCAATCCGCTGGGCGAGCCGGCCTGAGGGAAACGCGAAACATGGACTTCTTCGAAAAGAACTTCATCGGCGGAAACTGGCTGGCATCGATCGGCGATTCACATATTCGAATCGTCGATCCCTGCACCGAGCTGGAGAACACCCAGATCACGGCGGCGAGCGACGCCGAAATTGATCTGGCGGTCCGATCGGCATCGGAGGCGCTCGCCGACTGGTCGCGCAGCAGCATCGCGCAACGCCATGACGTGCTTGTCGCCATCGCCAAGCGGCTGGAATCCCGCACGGATGACGTTGCCGCGGCGCTCGCCCTCGATATTGGGTGTCCGCTGTGGTTCACGAAGGAGGTCCAGGTTCCGCTGCCCGTGCGCAATCTTCTGGCAATGGCGGAAGGATTGAACCGGATCTCGTTCGAGGAGCAAATCGGGCATTCGAAGATCGTCCGCGATCCCATCGGGGTCGTGGCCGCGATTACACCTTGGAATGCACCGATCCATCAGATGGTCGCCAAGATCGGCGCCGCGATCGCGGCGGGCTGCACGATCGTCGTCAAGCCGAGCGAGAACGCCTCGCGCGCCGCCGTTTTGCTCATGCAGATCATCGACCAGTGCGGCGTGCCGCCGGGGGTCGTGAACATGGTGTTCGGCGGTGCCGCAACGGCCAAGCGGCTCGTCGAGCATCCGCGTATCGACATGGTGAGCTTCACCGGTTCGACCGAAGTCGGCCGTTCCGTCGCCGCCAATGCGGGCGCGGCGATCAAGAAGGTCGCCCTGGAGCTCGGCGGTAAATCCGCCGCGATCGTGTTGCCGGGCGCCTCGATCGAGGATGCGGTTGCGAACGCGGCGAAGCTCACCTTCGGCAATAGCGGACAGATTTGCGTCGCCCAAAGCCGCCTGCTCGTCCATCGCTCCAACAAGAAAGCGGCCGAGGAAATCTGCCGTGCGGAAGCCGCGCGCTGGACGATCGGTCTGCCGACCGATCCGGATACGAAGATGGGCCCCCTCGCGACGGCGCGCGGGCGCGCGCGGATGATTGAGATCGTTGGGACCGCCCGCGCGGCGGGCGCCCGTATCGTCGCCGGCGCGGCGCCGAACTCCCATTCGTCGACCCCCGGATATTTCGTCCAGGCGACCGTTCTGTCGGATGCCACGGAAGCGAATGTCGCGATTCAGGAGGAGATTTTCGGTCCCGTTCTGACAATTCAGAGCTACGAAACGGAAGATGAAGCCGTCCACCTCGCCAACGCCACGCCCTACGGGCTGTCGGGTGCGATCTGGGCGCCGGCGGCGGCCGAGGGCGAACGCGTGGCGCGTCGCCTGCGGACCGGCCAGGTAAGCATAAACGGCGCGCGCTCGAACATGGCCGCGCCGTTTGGTGGATTCGGCATGTCGGGCATCGGGCGCGAAAACGGGCGCTTCGGCATCGAAGAGATGCTTCAGTACAAAACGCTGAATGGGGTCTAGTCGACCGGTGTTGGCTATCGTGCCGTCGACTTTGCGGCGGCCTTCTTGGCGCGTGCCGGGCGCTGCCGTGCCGGCGTTTCGCGCGGCACGTCTTCCAACTCCCGGCTGCGCGCGAGAACGCGATCGACATATTCCAGAAGCGCCATTCGCTCGCGATCATTCAACACATCGAGCAATTGGCGCTCATACTCGACGCCAGCCTCCATGATCGCGCGACTGACGGACCAACCGCGATCGGTCAGCGTCAGAATGACCCGACGGCGGTCGCGTGCGTCGTCACGGCGATCGACGAGCCCCTGTTTCACCAGGAGATTCGTCGCACGCGTGATCTTGTCGGCCTCCAGACTCGTGAAGTTGCCGATGTCGCTGGCGCTAATCGGCGCGTTGCGCGCGATATTGGACATGACGCGCCACGCGTTGATGTTGAGCTTGTAGACCTCCAGACAGATCGGCTGGATGTGGCGCAGATAGCGCGCAGACATCGTGCCGAACTTCGAGCACAGCCGCTCGCTGAGCGTTTCGCGGTCGATCTCCGCCCGTTTCTTCACGTGACGCCCTTCCTATGTTCCCGTTGCCTTAGCCGCGCCACGATCAAACGCGCGGCCCGATGGCTTCGAGCAATCTCGCGTTCTCCGACGGCGTACCGACGGAAATCCGGACCCATTCGTTAAGGCCGTAATTGTCGAGCGTGCGGACGATCACGCCTTCCTTCAGCAAGCGTTCGTTTGCCGCCTGCCCATTCGCGACGTCTACCATTATGAAATTTCCATAACTTGGCAAATAGCGATAACCCAGCTTATTCAACCCTGCGGTCAATTGCAGCATGCCCAACCGATTATTCTCGATCGTCGCGGCAAGATGTTCTGTATCGCGAAAAGCGGCGGCGGCGGCGGCGATAGCGACCGCATTGACGCTATAGATACTGCGGATACGGGCAAAGACATCCGCCACCGATTCCTGGCATATGCCGAACCCGACACGCAGTCCCGCCAATCCATACGCCTTCGAGAAGGTGCGCAGCACGACCAGATTCGGGAAACGTCGCACAAGCGCCATGCTGTCGTATTGCCGCTCTTGCGGAACGAACTGGATATAAGCCTCGTCCAAAACCACGATCACGCGCTGCGGTACAATTTCGAGAAAGCGCTCGAGTGCGCCGCCATCGATAAGCGTGCCGGTCGGATTGTTGGGATTCGTGACGAAAACGACGCTGACATCGTCGCCGATCGCCGCCGCCATGCGCGGCAGATCATGCCCGTATTCCAGTGCAGGCACCGAGATCGGACGGCCGCCGCTCGCTTTCACGCTGGATTTATACGCGGAGAACGAATAGTCGGACATCACGGCCGCGCGGCCGGGCCCGACGAAAGCGCGGGCGGACCAATCGACGAACTCGGCCGAGCCTGCGCTCAGCACGACCCATTCGAACGGAACGCCGAACCCCTCGGCAAGAACCCGGCGCAGCGCGTCGCCGTCCGGATCCGGATAACGGCTGGCGCCGGCAGCCACGTCGAAGATCGCGGCCTTGGCGGCCGGGCTGATGCCGAGCGGATTCTCGTTGGAACCCAACTTCACGATCGGCTTGTCTTTCAGCCCGTATTTTTCACGGACGGCGGCCAGATTGCGCCCCAGAATCTTTTCCTTCTTCGCGGCGAATGGCGGCAGGACCGGCGGTTCGTAACCCATTAGCTTCTCCCAACTGTATCTAAAGTCCGTCTTCAACCGCGCGCGTTGAGCTTTCGCTCCAACCGCCGGCCGTAGCGCGAGATCGAAAAGCACGCCGTCGCGAAAATCGCGCCGATGAAGAGGTAGATTTCGACGAAGTAAGGTTCCATCGCCGGATCCGCCAACACCGTCTTGCCGTTCAAAGTCAGATCGAACAATCCGATGATCGCAACGAGCGACGTGCTCTTGAACAATCCGATCGTTACGTTCACCAACCCCGGCAACGCCAAACGCAGCGCCTGCGGCAAGATCACCAAGCCGACACGTTGAACCGTTCCCAGACTCAAGGCGCGGGCGGCTTCGTTCTGCCCCGCCGGCACGCCGATCAGGCCTCCGCGGACGACTTCGCAAACTTGTGCTGCGGTAAAAAGACCGACCGCGAGTTGCGCGCGCAGCAGCTTGGATATCTGCATCGTGTCGGGGAGAAAGAGCGGAACGAGAATGCTGGAGATGAACAGAACCGTAACCAGCGGAACGCCCCGGAAAATCTCCACATACATCGTCGCGAAGGAGCGCATCGCGACGGCCGACGGCGAGTTCTTCGCGAGCGCCAACAAGGTTCCAAGCGGCATCGCAAGGAGCCACCCGAATATGAAAAGTATAAAGACGAGCGGAAGTCCGCCCCACTGCTCGGACGTGACTTGGCGCAACGCGCCGATGCCGCCCGCCATCAGGATGTAAGCGATTGCGAGCGCCCCACCCCACGCCACGATCAATGCCCGGCGCCAAAACATCCGATTCGCGGAAATGGCCAGCATTCCAACGACGATCAGCACCGCCAAAGCGGGCCGCCATTGCTCCGCAAAGGGATAGTAGCCGAAGAGCAAGAAGCGATGACGCTCTATCACCGCCGCCCAGCACGCACCCCGCGCCTGATCCGCGCATCGTGCGACCGAACCGGACCAAGTTGCGTCGATCACCGCCCAATGGGCGAACATCCAGAGCAACACGCCCAAACACATAACGGTCGCGACCGATATTATGCTCGTACCGCGATCATGGGTGAGCACGCGTCGCAACCGGGCGCCGATCCGACTATGCACAAGGGTCGTGTCGCGGGCGCCGCCGATCATCGTCCGCCTCCGACGCTCAGCCCCTTGTGATAGCGCGACATCGTCAGACTGATCGTCCAGCTGCCGACGAAGTAGAATCCGGCCAGCAACACCATCGGCTCGATGGCTTGTCCCGTATTATTCGTGATGGCGGCGGCGACCGCCGTGAAGTCCTGATATCCGATGACGATCGACAGCGAGGTCGTCTTGAAGATGCTGATGTATTCGCTTGTGACCGGCGGGATGATCATGCGCAGCGCCTGAGGGAAAATGACGAATCGCGTCGCCTGATGCGGACGCAGCCCGAGCGAACGCGCCGCCTCGCGTTGCCCATCAGGCACGCCCTTGAAGCCGCCGCGGACGATTTCGCCGATATACGATCCATAGTAAATCGACAAAGCGATTGCGATGGCCGCGAATTCAATCGGCAGATTGAGTCCGCCGCGGAAGCTCAGCCCCTGCCTCTGCGGCAGATCGAGCGTGACCTGAACTTGCCCCAGAGCGACGGCAAAAAGCAGTCCGGCGAAAAGCGACAGAGTCGCATGCAGGACGAACCGGCCGGACGGCTTTCCATGCTTGCGACGACGGATTGCGCGCAACAACGCGAAAGCGATCAGGGCCGCCCCGCCGATCCACCAAACGGCGTCCGCACCGCCATCGGCGTGGAGAGCGGGTATGCGCAATCCTCGATTCGAGAGAATCACGTCCGGCATCGGATAGATCGCGCTGCGCGGCGGCGGCAGCGTCCGCAGAATCGCGTACCAAAACAATACGTGCATCAGCGCCGGCACGTTGCGCGTTAGCTCGACGTAAACCTCCATGCTGCGCGCGAGTATCCGAGATTCGGAGAGCTGCATGAGGCCGACGAATCCGCCGATGAGCGTCGCGCAGCCGATGATGATGACGGTCAGCAACGCCGTATTGAGCGCGCCGACCGCAAAGGAATGGAAGTTGCTGGCGCCCGAGACGAAGCCAGTGACCGGCGAATCGGAAATCGATAATTGGGATTGATGGCCGAGAAACTCAAATCCGGTCGTGATCCCGCGGCGCTCGAGATTTTGACCGAGCTCCCATGCGGCCAACGCGATCACGCATGCGACGATGGCGCAGAATGCGATCTGAAAGGCGACCTGCCCGGTCAGCAATCGCCGAAAGTTACCCTTTGAGATCACCGGTAATATCCCGTCCGGAGGTGGATGGACGATCTTCGCGAGCCGCCGATCGACATATAGGATTATTATTTGTATTTTACAAGTGTTGTCTTTTGCAGTTATTATCCGCGCATACCCAAAAAACGGAACAGGAGGTCGATATGCCCACACGCTCCCGCACCCCTCGCACGATGCGCGCCTTCAGATACGCCGTCGCGGCGATCACGATGTTCCTCTCTTCAAGCATCGCGATCGCGCAAACACCCGATACGCTCGCCGCGGTGAAAGCGCGCGGCTCTCTCTCCTGCGGCGTTTCCGGACGATCGGTGGGCTTCAGCCTGCCGGATGCGCAAGGCGTGATGCGCGGAATCGACGCCGACTATTGCCGCGTCGTCGCGGCCGCCGTGTTCGGCAGCGCGGATAAAGTGCGCTACGTGCCGCTAACGGCGGCAACGCGCTTCACGGCGGTGCAGACGGGCGAGGTTGATCTTCTGCAGCAATCGGCGACCTGGACCGCCGCACGCGAAGGCGCGCTGGGAATCACATTCGCGAATATTTACTTCTACGACGGCGGTGGCTTCCTCGTCCGTAAAGAAACCGGCATCAAGGATCGCAAGCAGCTCGATGGCGGGTCCTTCTGCATCAATCCCGGCTCCTCGGCGGAGGCCTATCTGCTGGTTTTCGCCAAGGCCAACAATTTCAAAGTTTCGCCCGTCACGATCGACGATACGGACCAACTTCGTGCCGCATTCATCAGCGGCCGTTGCGACGTCCTGATGACGGATATCTCCAATCTCGCCGCCTTCCGCGCGAGCCAGGGGAGCAACAAAGACAAGTACGAACTTCTTCCCGGCGATCCCGTTTACAAGAGCCCGCTCGCTTCGGTCGTCCGCGCCAATGATTCGCGGTGGCTCAACGTCGTGCGCTGGGCTCATTTCGCGCTCGTGACCGCCGAAGAGATGGGCATCACGAGTGAGAATGTCGATGAGATGCTCAAATCGACGGATCCCGATATTCGGCGCCTTCTTGGCGTCGAAGGGGAAGTCGCAAAGACGCTCGGCCTCGAACCGAACTGGGTCCGGAACGTCATCAAACATGTCGGCAATTACGGCGAAATCTGGAAGCGGAATCTCACGCCGCTCGATATCCCCCGCGGGATCAACGAACTGCAAAGCAAAGGCGGGCTTCTCTACGCACCGCCCTATCGCTGACCGCGCATCTCGACGGTCGATCGCCGAAGCCCGCCCCTGATCTTCAGGGCGGGCTTCTTTTCTTGGCGGTCGAAATGGCGGAGATCAAATTTCCACATATCGATGCGCTTCGTAAATTCAAAGGCCGTCAAAGCCTGATACGCGCGTTTTCTGAAATTTCCGGCGGAGACCGCCGTTGCTCGAATTCGCCCAACGAAAAAGGCCCCGGTCGGAAACCGGGGCCTTTTGTTCGTCGGGGCCGATGGTGGGCGATGTAGGGCTCGAACCTACGACCCGCTGATTAAGAGTCAGCTGCTCTACCAACTGAGCTAATCGCCCTCTCGGCATCGAGAGGCGCGCTGTGTAGCAAGCCCCCCGGGCTTTGTCGAGCCCCGTTTGCATAGGGGCAAGTGCCTGTGGATAAACGCTTTTAGGGGCTTACGTGTCGCCCCGACGAGGCACCGCGACGTCGCGATGCACATAGACGCCGATCAGGATTCCGAATCCGAACAGCAAGGTCAGCATCGACGTGCCGCCATAGGAGACGAGCGGCAGCGGCTCGCCCACCACGGGCACCAACCCCATCACCATCGCCATGTTGATCAGCGCGTTGAGATAGATCCCCGACAGCAGCCCCACCGCCACCAAGCGGCCGAACTGGCTGCGCGCGCGCAAGGCGATCGCCAGGCCGTAGAGCACGATGATGGTGTAGAGCCCGATCAGCACCAGCCCGCCGACGAAACCGAATTCCTCCGACAGCATGGTGAAGATGAAGTCGGTCTGCTTCTCGGGCAGGAATTGCAGATGGCTTTGCGTGCCCCCGCCCAGCCCCTTGCCCCAAATCCCGCCCGAGCCCAGCGCGATCTTCGATTGGATGATGTGATACCCCGCCCCCAGCGGATCGCTTTCGGGGTTGAGGAAGGTCAACACGCGCTGGCGCTGATAATCGCGCAGCAGGCTCCAGGCGATCGGCACGGCCCCCGCCGCCGCCGACGCGACCAGGATGAATTTCCACATCCTGACGCCGGCCATGAAAAAGACGATCGCCGTCGTCGTCAGCACGACCAGCGTGGTGCCGAGCTTGGGCTGTTTGAAGATCAGAAACGCCGGCACGAGTGTGAGCAGGATCGGCCAGACGAGATAGAGCGGATTGCCGATCTGCTCGTGATTGATGCCGTGGAAATAGCGCGCGATGACCAGCACGATCGAGATCTTGGCGAGTTCGGCCGGCTGGATCTGGACGAAACCCAGATCGAGCCAGCGCTGCGCGCCCATGCCGACCTCGCCCATCAGATCGACCGCGACCAGCAGCACGACCGACAGCGCGTAGAACGGATACGCCGCCTTCATCCAAAACCGGATATCGACGGTCGCGACCGCGATCATGATCGCGAAACCCATCGCGAAGCGCGAAATTTGGCGCGACGCCCACGGATCCCAATCGCCCCCGGCCGCCGAATAAAGCATCACGAAGCCGATGCTCGACACGGCCAGAATCGTCAGCGCCAAGCCCCAGGTGATCTGGCGTAGCTTCTCGCCGAGGCTCAAACGCTTATTCGATTGGCCGAGGGCGGAATGGACGGGCATCAGCCGCTCCGTTCCGCGACGCGCGCCGGGCTTTGCGGGCGCGTGCGCTCGCGCTCGCGTTCCAGGCGCATCGCTTCACTCAAAACTTCCTTCGCGATCGGGGCCGCGACTGCCGAGCCGCCGCCGCCATGCTCGACGATCACCGATACCGCATAGCGCGGCGATTCGAGCGGCGCATAGCCGACGAACAGCGCGTGGTCGCGTTCGCGCCACGGCACTTGGTCGGGCTTGCGCAAGCCCACGCGGCGCTCTTCCTCGGTGATGCGGCGCACCTGCGACGTGCCGGTCTTGCCGCCGAAGGTCCAATTCTGATCGACGATGCGCTGGCGGAAAGCGGTGCCCCGCGGATCGTTGATGACGGCGCGCATGCCGCGCAGCATGACCGCGAGATTGGCTTGCGGCACGCCGATCGACGGGAAATTGCCTTGCGGGCGTTCGACCAATCGCCGCTCCTGCACGATATCGCGCGTCAAATGCGGACTGACCGCGAAGCCGCCATTCACCAGCCGCGCCGTCATCGTGGCGAGCTGCAACGGCGTGGTCAGCACATAGCCTTGGCCGATCGATGCGACGAGCGATTCGCCGGTCGCCCAGCCCTTGCCCGTGCGCGCCTGCTTCCACACGCGCGTCGGAATGATGCCCGCGCGTTCGCCCGGCAAATCGATCGACAGCGTCGCGCCCAAGCCGAAGCGGCGCGCCATGTCGGCCATGCGTTCGGGCCCCAAGCGGCGGCCCATCTCGTAGAAATAGACGTCGCAGGATTGCGACAGCGCTTCGATCATATCGAGCGGTCCGTGGCCGCCGCGCTTCCAGCAATGGAACTTGTTGTCACCCAGCTCCATATGTCCCGGGCAATTGACGCGGAAATCCGGCGAGACGCCCGATTCCATCGCCGCCAGCGCCACCATCATTTTATAGGTGGAGCCCGGCGCGTATTGGCCGGAGATCGCCTTGTTGGTGAGCGGCG
>VFQP010003013.1_pt1 | contig 17775 bp, 16 predicted proteins | sample 3512351 | NCBI WGS metagenome assembly VFQP01 (sample SAMN10412372, study PRJNA504923) | tailings metagenome | isolation source: Relicate 1 Philex TSF1 revegetated site | place: Philippines: Tuba, Benguet | collected 2017-08-29
GAAAGCGGCGAAAGCTTTTACAACTATATTACCGCACAGCTGAGCGGAAATATCATCATGCTGGCACGTTTCCAAACGCCGCAAGTGCTGCGCGAATACACCCAGTACCTGCAGAAAAAAACAATCGACAGCTTTAATCTGACCTATCCCAAAGAAGGGCCGATTGAAAATCAAAAAACGTTTACGCTGATGGATTCCGTCAAGCTCGCCATCCCCGAGTCATGGGAAATCGTGGCGCCTAATTTTAAGGACATGAACCGCCTGAGCGTGCAGTTCCACAACAAATCCGCCACGGGCAGCATTGACGGCTTTATCATGATGCATGCCATTCGTCGCCACCGTGCGACGACCTTGATGAAAGAAATTGACGAGCTGAAAAAATACTTCGACACCGCCCTGGATGTGGACATCACGCATCTGGTCAGCAGCACAACGCCGAACGCTAACGACCGCTTCTTGTTCAAACGCTACGAAGTTTATAACATCGTCAGCCGCCGCAAAAGCCAGAGCAAGCAAGACGTGCATCTGGCCATTCTGGGCGATCAGGAATGGTATGTCATTATGTTCCTGGTTACCATGCGCGAGGAAGAACGACTCTACCCCTGGGCGCGGAATGTGCAGTCTTTCCAGGAAATCATCAAAACGATCAAGTAAAAAACCCGGCCAATTGCAATGGGTTAAACGGCGCCACCCGGCGCCGTTTGCTTTTTGGCGGATTTAGGGTGATAATCAAGCTCCCGTTAACAACACCTAAGGTCCTTATGTCAGACAACAAAAACCTATCCGGTATGGAACAGATGATGCTGCGTGATCTTGAACGTATTATCCCGTCAAACGACGCCATCATCAAAAGCTGTGATCTTCTGAGACGCGATCTCGCCAAGATGGCAGCAAAGCCGGAAGGAAAGCGCAAGCCGCAAGTGTCCTGATCAGACCCGGTAAGCTTCCAGTAAAAAAAAGCCCCCGCACAAAACGGGGGCTTTTTTATGGGCCGCTTCGCCCGCCCTTTTGTGCCCTATCTCTCCCTGAACAAAAAACCCCCGCCTTGCGGCAGGGGTTTTTGCGTATCGAATAAATCCGCGATTAGACCGAGTAGTACATCGCGAATTCGATCGGGTGCGGCATGGTTTCGAAGGCCTTCACTTCCGCGTAGCGCAGTTCGAGATAGCTCTCGATGAAGTCTTTGGTGAACACGCCGCCTTTCAGCAGGAAGTCATGGTCGTCACGCAGGGCGTCCAGGGCTTCGCGCAGGCTGCCGCAAACGGTCGGGATTTCCGACAGTTCTTCCGGCGGCAGGTCGTAGAGGTTCTTGTCCATCGCTTCGCCCGGATGGATTTTCTTCTGAATACCGTCCAGACCTGCCATCAGCATCGCTGCGAAAGCAAGATAGGCGTTGGCCGCCGGATCGGGGAAGCGCACCTCAACGCGTTTCGCCTTCGGGCCCGTCGCAAAAGGAATGCGGCAGGACGCGGAGCGGTTACGGGCGGAGTATGCCAGCAGAACCGGCGCCTCGTAGCCGGGCACCAGACGCTTGTAGCTGTTGGTGGTGGGGTTGGTGATGGCGTTCAGCGCCTTGGCGTGACGGATGATACCGCCGATGTAATACAGGCAGGTTTCAGACAGATCCGCATAACCCGATCCCGCGAACAGCGGCTTGCCCGACTTCCAGATCGACTGGTGCACGTGCATGCCCGAACCGTTGTCGCCGAAAACCGGCTTCGGCAGGAAGGTCGCGCTCTTGCCATAGGCATGCGCAACGTTATGCACGACGTATTTGTAAAGCTGCATGTTATCCGCGCTGTTGACCAGCGTGGAGAACTTGAGCCCCAGTTCAACCTGCGACGGCGCCACTTCGTGGTGGTGCTTTTCCATGGGCACGCCCATGCGCGCCAGAACGGACGTCATTTCGCCGCGGATGTCATTAGAGCTGTCAATCGGCTGCACGGGGAAGTAGCCGCCCTTGATGCCCGGACGGTGCCCCATGTTGCCATGTTCGTATTCCGTGCCGGAGTTATAGGGACCTTCCATGCTGTCGATTTCGTACGACACTTTGTTCATCTGAACGCTGATGCGCACGTCATCGAAAATAAAGAATTCGGCTTCGGGACCGAAAAAGGCGGTATCGCCAATGCCGGTCGTTTGCAGATACTGCTCTGCCGCGCGCGCGATGGAACGCGGATCGCGCGAATACGGCTGGCCGGTCGACGGTTCATATACGTCGCAGAAAACATCCAGCGTCGGCTGCGCGCTGAACGGGTCAAGCACAGCGGTCGATACGTCGGGCATCAGGATCATGTCGGATTCGTTGATCGCCTTCCAGCCCGCAAGCGAAGAACCGTCGAACATGATGCCATCCGTCAGCAATTCTTCGTCAACGGTCGAGATATGCTGCGCCGTGTGCTGCAGCTTGCCGCGGATGTCGGTGAAGCGGAAAGATACGTATTCAATACCGTGATCTTTCACAAGCTTGAAGAAAGGTGCAAGGCTCGCTTTTCCTTTCGCGGGTTTCGCTGGCGCCTTTGCCACTTTCAGTTTTGCAGTCGATTTTGCCATGTGTGTTTTCTCCTCTGGCCGTTCAGTTTGTTATGTGTGTGTGTGTTGTCAGTCCGTATCCGTCAATCAGCAAGCCTGGTTTGCGTCAGATCGCTTCCTTGCCCCGCTCGCCCGTGCGCACGCGGATCACGTTTTCGACCGGCAGCACGAAAATCTTGCCGTCGCCGATGCGTCCCGTTTGCGCCGCCTTCTCGATCGCCTCGATAACATCGTCGACCTGGCCGTTTTCGACCACGACTTCGATTTTCACCTTGGGCAGGAAATCGACCACATATTCGGCGCCCCGATAGAGTTCGGTATGGCCTTTCTTGCGGCCAAATCCACGCACCTCGGTCACGGTCATGCCCTGCACGCCGACGTCATGAAGCGCCTCTTTCACTTCATCCAGCTTGAAGGGTTTGATAATGGCCTCGATTTTTTTCATCGCTGCGGTTTCTCCGGTATGTGTCAAAAAACGGGCACAGTGGTTTGCAGAAACCGTGCCAAGTGTTTTTTGAAGCTAATATATTGATTTTAATATATATTTTTGGCTGCCCAAGATCGTCAGATGCCTAAAAAATACTCATTTGCACAAAAAATGGGCAATTTACTGGCCAAGCGGGCCGCACATCATATACACTGTCACTATGTAATGACCTTGACCCCGACAACGGGTTTCTGATAAAACCGCGCGGTGCTGAACAATCGGACCCGGCTATATCAGGGTTCTGGCAATTGCAGGCATAATGTGGCGGTCGTAGCTCAGCGGTAGAGCGCTTGGTTGTGGTCCAAGATGTCGCGGGTTCAAACCCCGTCGATCGCCCCACTTTCCCCCTCTGTTCATCCGATCATCTTTCCCTGTCCCGCAGAACCTGCGATAATTACGCATGTTTGAAATTCTGTCTGCCGCAGAAATGAAAAAAGCCGATCTGGCCGCCGTTGCATCCGGCACGCCGGCGCATGTGCTGATTTCATCGGCCGCCGCCGGACTGGCCGCGGCGATTGAAAAGAACATGCCGCCTTGCCGCGTGTTGTTTCTATGCGGCGCGGGCAATAACGGCGCCGATGGTTTTGTCGCGGCCAGCATGCTGGCGCAGCGCCCCGGCTGGCAGATACGCGTCGCCTGCACCGTCAAAAAAAACGCACTGAAAGGCGACGCCGCCGAAGCTGCAGAGGCATGGGCGGGCACGACAGAGAACCTTAATTCTAACCTGCCCGTGCATCAGACCGATTTGATTGTCGATGCCGTATTCGGCACAGGCTTTCACGGCGTGCTGCCGCCCGAGCTGATTATCCTGTTCGATAAAATCCGCGCAAAGAATATCCCCGTGATTGCGGTTGATATCCCGTCGGGCATTGACGCCACCACGGGCACGATTGCCGAAGGCACGTTGCAAGCGGGTTTAAGCGTTGTGTTCTGCCGCAAGAAAATCGCACATGTGCTGGCCACGACGCGCGAATATATCGGCAGGCTGCATGTGGTCGCGTTGCCGATTGATGACGCGCAAATTGCCGCGCTGAATTCAACGGTGTTTGAAAATCATCCCGCGCTGTGGCTGCGCGATTACCCGTTCCCGTCCATCCATGCGCATAAATACACCCGCGGCCATGCGGTGGTTTATGGCGGCAGCACGCGCACGGGCGCGGCCTGCCTTGCCGCACATGCGGCGCAAGTGGCGGGCGCAGGCGCCGTCAGCATTGCCTGCGCGCCCGACGCCAACGTCCGCACCATATACAGCCTTTATCGCGCCAGCCTGATGGTGGATACATGGCAAAGCGAAGACGCGTTTAAAACCCTGCTGCGCGATGAACGCACCAAGGCCGCCGTGATCGGCCCCGGCGCCGGTCATGCAGGCGCGGAAGGCGATCGCTTGCGCATGGCCACCCGCGCTGCCCTGTCGATGCCCAATAAAACGGTGGTGCTGGATGGCGATGTTTTCACGGCGTTCAAGAATGATCCGGATACCCTCTTCGCGCAGCTGTCGCCCAGACATATATTAACCCCGCATGAGGGCGAGTTTACCCGCCTGTTCGGCGAGATCGAGGGCAGCAAGCTGAGCCGTGCCCGCGCCGCTGCAAAAAAATGCGGGGCAATTATCATATTAAAGGGCTTCGATACGGTTATTGCCGCCCCCGATGGCACAGCCGTTATCAACACCAACGGCACCCCGATTCTGGCCACCGCCGGATCGGGCGACGTGCTGGCCGGACTAGTGGCAGGATTCGCCGCGCAGGGCATGCCAAGCTTCATGGCGGCGCTAGCTGGCGTCTGGCTGCATGCGGATGCCGCTCGCCAACATGGCCCGTGTTTGACCGCAGAAGATATTATTATCAATATAAATCAATCAATTAGCAACCTAATCCGTCAGGCGGGCGAAAATACCTAAAATTTTAAATAATTCCCAAATTAATTTTGGCTATGCTATAATTTAAGGATCAGAATGGGCTGAGGGTTTTTCATGCAGTGTATGCGTTTTTGGAGGGAGAATCAGTCTCCCGTTCAGGAATCAACGGGTCTCGCAACGCGTTTCCTGAAGTGTCTTATGGCCATTGCCGTCATGGGGTTCCTTTTGGTTCCCAAAGATGCGCATGCGCAGTTCAGTTCTAGCCTTGAAACGCTACGCGATGCCCTGAACGGCAACGCCGCCGCGCAAACGCTCCTGCAATCGGAGCTGGGCGGATCGATGGACGTTTCGACGTTCCTTTATACTGTCAGCGCGTCCCTGGGCGGCACCGCTTCGGCGACCAACACCATCAACCAGGCGCTGGCCGGCAACGCACTTTCGCTCTCTTCGCTGCAAAACGCCCTTGGCGGCAACAGCATGCAATACGACGACGGGTGGGGCTGGTGGATTCCCATCCCGCAGGCAAACGACCTGATCAACTCCATCGTGGCCGGTCAGGGAACTGTCGGCCTTCAAACCATGCAACAGCTGCTGCAGGGCAACGCGGGCGCAACGCAGGTCTTCAACATCCTGCTGGACGGTAACGCCAACATCCTGCGCGACACGCTGATTAGCGTCATGGGTAACGGGAACCTTGCTAACGCCATCACGCAGCTGGGCAACGCCATGGCGGGCGATCCGGCCGCTTTGGACATCCTGAACCTGATGGTATCGAGCGCGAACGACATCTGGCCGTCGCTGGGTATCGACAACCTCGGCCTCGACTTCCTGAACCTGTCGTCGCCGCTGGTCACGCCCGCACCGCCGACAGTACCGCCCGCACCGCCGCCGGCGCCCCCTGCGCCGCCCGCACCGCCGCCGGCCCCTCCTGCGCCGCCGCCGGCAGCCCCCGCGCCTTTCACGGGTGATGACCCGCCGCCGGGCCCCGAAGAAAACTGCGATACGTCAGATGCACCGCTGACCGGTAGCTTCGCCGTCGATCCTTGCACCTGGGCGCGCGACAGCTCCTTCCTCGGTACATGGGGCCAGACGTATTACGAAGACGATCTGACCAACCACCAGGCCGGTTGGCAGGTGGTAGAATACGTCCGCAACTGGTGGAACGACCAATTCCGCCCTGCCCTGCAAAACATGACCGCACAATGGCATGCCAGCACCATCGACCAGAGCCGCCAGCTGGGCTCCATGATGGACTCGCACAGCATGACCCGCGCGGCGCGTAATCTGCAGACTGCAGAAGTAGAAGCCCACAACCGCGTGATGCCCAACGAGAAAACCTGCTCGGCCGGCCAGGCGCCTGCCGCGCTGACGGGTGGCGTATCTGTTGCGAACGCGCTGGCTTCGGCGCTGACGAACGAGATTACGCGTTCGGTGAACTCCAGCACGGCTTCGATGGCGGCTTCGCCGTCTCCGTCTCCGTCGCCCTCTCCGTCACCTTCGCCTTCGCCGTCGCCTTCTCCGTCCCCCTCGCCATCGCCGTCTCCGTCGCCGACGGGTGCTGCGCCTGCGGAAACCAAAGGTGCGGATCTGGCCAAGCGCTTTGAGACCTTCTGCCAGTACTTCCTGAACCCGCAGATGAACGATGGCGAAAACCCCTGCCCGAACCCGACGACTGCGGGCGAGATCGTAGATGGTGACATCGATATCGAAAACTTCCTGTTCAAGGACACCATCGACTTCGCGGAAGAACCCCAGCGTGTCGCAGCGACCAGCCTGCTGCGCAACCTGATCCAGCCCTATGTCGTGCCGCAAATTCAGGAAGACCTGATCGATGCGCCACCGGTGCAGGAATGGATTTTGAAACAGGAACACCTGAAATCCATCCGTACGGTCGCGACCGACATTGTGGCGTCCATCCTGTCCCGCCGCATGGCCTTGCCTGAAACGGGCGAGACCAATGCCGTCACAGGCGCCCCTGCGGCCACCATGCCGCCGGAGCCGACGTCTCCCCCCGCTGGCAGCACGCCGGGTGGCGGCAGCTTCGACGATTTCCTTGCCCGTCTGGGTAAAATGGAAGGTTCGGGCAACTGTGCGATCCGCGGTGGTGCAAGTAACGGTTATCTGGGTCTCTACCAGATGGGTCACATGGCCATGCAGGAAGCGGGTTGCATCACTAGCCCTGCACAGTTCACGCCCGAACGCTGGAACTGGACCGGTCTTTGCGGTAACTCGATCCAGCAATACCTGGGTAACTGTGCTGTCCAGCGCGCTGCGGTCGAGCGTTACCATGGCAGACAATGGACCTACCTCGGCGCTTGCGCGAAAGGCAAGATCGGCACGACTGCTGCCGACGGTACGCTGATTACGCCGTCAGGTCTGCTGGGTGCAGCGCACCTGGTGGGGCCGGGTGGTGCGCGATGCATGGTCGGTTGCGGCAGCTGCTCTTGCTGCACGCTGAACGCGCAGGGTATTCCAATCGACGCGAACAGAACGCCCGCAACCAAATACCTGCGTAACCTGTCTGGCTACGAGATTCCGTGGGATTCGACTTCCGGCTCTTATCCGGGTTCGACCATGGGTCCCAGCTATTCGTCTCCGCCGCCGGATCCGCGCCCGATCAACGAGATCATTCAGGAAATCCGCCGCAAGGCTGGCGTTCCCGACGATCAGATCGCGGAATTTCCGAGCTATAACGAAATCATGCAGGCGTTGACGCAGGAACGTTACTTCGACCCCGATTACTACATCCGTATGGCCAACAACGTGGGCGCACTGGTGCAGGAACAATCCGTGGTCAATGCCTACATCACGCTACAGCTGCAGGACATCTATAAACTGCAAGAGCAGATCAACTCCCTGCTTGCCGCACGTGCCGCCCTGCAGATCAACGCCGAACCACCTGTCGACGTCAGCAGACAGGTGCCGAACCGCCGATAATTCTGGATGCTTTACGGGCAAGGGAACCAACCTTGCCCGTAAACATTTGAATTTAAAGGTTATATCTCCACGTATTGCCGTAATCCAACAAGAGTGTTATAGTAATGTATCTTGATATTTCAGGGATGATCATGTTTCAAAAGCATCTTCGCAAAGAATTCTCGCGCGCGCTGTCCAAGGCAACGCTGGTCGTGATGTTGCCGTTGACGCTGGCCGCCTTGCCCGCCGCCGCGCAGGAAACAACCCCCGCCGCCCCCGCCGCTGCGACGGAACAGGTTCAAACGCCTGCCGCCGCGCCTGCCGCAGATACCACCGTCGCGCCCGAAGCCGCCAGCCCCGACGATATCACCATCAAGGAAGGCGATACCATCGTCGTTCTGCCCCAGCGCGAAACCGACATAGACACCCTTGAAAAACGCTATCCCTTCCTCCGGGAAGTACTGGCCGATGTGCGCCTGTATAACGAAGAATTCAAAGACAGCCCGACCAGGGTGATGACCAGCACCGTGCGCGACACTGCACAGAACGTGGAGCTGGTTTTCGTCTCGGTGCAAGGCCCGATGACTTGCGGCGCCAACCAGTGCCAGATGAATATTTTCATCAATGCGGGTGACGGTTATAAACAGGCCACCGCCGGCCCCGCGCCGTTGCCTGTGCATGTGCTTAAAGATAAAGGCGAAGTATCGCTGTATTTCTGCTCGGTCGAAAATGGCCGCGCGCAATGGGTATTGAAAAACGGCACACTGGATTTTGTCGGCAACGTCACGGCACCGCAAAGCGGACCTGCCTGCCCCGCCCCGACACCGGCCGCGACCGGCCCGCAGCAATAAGCAGCGGAATACCGAAACACAAAAAAGCCGCAGTACCCGCTGCGGCTTTTTTGTTGCCTGAATTCTAGCTGAGGTATTTCGACGGGTTCAGGCTTTCGATGCCTTTGCGCACTTCGAAATGAAGCTGCGGGTTGGCGACCGTGCCGGTCGACCCCACCGTGCCAATCGCCTGCCCGCGCCTGACCACATCGCCGCGCGTCACGTGTACGCGGTCCAGATGCGCATAGGCAGTCACCAGACCATTGCTGTGACGGATGAGCACAAGATTGCCGTAGCTGGCCAGGCTGTCGCCGACATAGGTGACCGTGCCATCGGCCGCAGCCGCCACTGCCGCCCCGCGCGGCGCGGCGATATTGATGCCGTCGTTATGCAGGTGCCCCGGCTTGGGCCCATAGCTTGAAATCACCTTGCCGCGGATCGGCCAGACAAAGCCCTGCGCGCTGGGCGCGCCTGTCGAAACCATGCTAGCCGGCGCGCTGGATGCAGATACCGCGCGCACAGGCGGCGTGCCGGTGATCGCGGCCGCTTTTTGCGCGGCGGGCGATGATGGCGGCGGATATACTTTTGTACTTTCCGGCGGCACAGGCTGGGGCGGCGCCGATGTCACCGCCACCGTGATCGGTGCGGCAGACGTCGCCACATGCGTATTCACCTGCGCGGGCGCCGTGGCGGTGGCAGGCTGACGGACGGCAATTTGCGTGCGGGCCGGACGCATAGCAGCCGGTATGCGCAGCACCTGCCCCTGCTTCAGCTCATACGGCGCGGCCAGTTTATTGGCGCTGACCAATTGCGACGCGGGCACGCCGTACATGCGCGCAATGCCGGTCACGGTGTCGCCGCTGGCCACCTTGTATTCCTGCGGCGGCGGCAATTGCAAACGCTGCCCCGCGCTGAGATGATAAGGCGCACGCAGGCCATTGATGTCGATGATGCCGCGCAGCGGCAAACGGTAGCGTTCGGATATGCGCCAGACGGTGTCGCCTTCGCGTACCATCACGGCGCCGGTGGTGCCTGCGCTATCCAGATGCGTGCCGAAATGATGCACCGGCGCGGCCTGATGCGCCTCGCACCCCGCCAGCGTCAGAAGCGCGATACCCGCGCCCAGAAAAAAATGAATATGTGATCTTGCGCGCATCACTGCGGCGTCAGACCGGTTGAAGCGCGAAGCCGCCCATGAAGCCTGCGGCGTCATCATCCACGACCGGATCAGGCTCGTCCCGCGCCACGTTGGGCAGCAGCGGCACGAAACGCACCGGCATCAGCTTTTCGGTTTCGTAATTTTCTTCGGACGTGCGCGTGATGCGGTAGATAAACTGGCTCGCCTTGTCGCGCCCCATCGGGATCACCATGATGCCGCCCACAGACATTTGCGCCAGCAGCGCCGTCGGTGGCTCGTCCCCCGCCGCGGCGGTGACGATGATGCGGTCGAACGGCGCCTGTTCGGTCCAGCCCTTCATGCCGTCGGCGGCCTTGCAGGTGATATTGCGGATGCGCAGTTCGTTGATACGCTGTTCGGCCGTGGCCAGCAGCGGGCGATGTCGCTCGATGCTATACACGCGGCGGCACAGCTTGGCCAGAATGGCGGCCTGATAGCCCGACCCCGTGCCGATTTCCAGCACTTTGTGGCGGTCGTTGAGCTTCAGTTCCTGCGTCATGCTGGCCACCACCAGCGGCTGGCTGATGGTCTGGCCACGTCCGATGGGCAGCGCGGTGTCTTCGTACGCCTGATCGTGGAACTGGGTCGGAATAAAAATCTCGCGCGGGACGCGTTCGATCGCCGCCAGCACGTTGGTGTCGGTGATGCCGCATTTGCGCAGCTTCATGATCAAGCGGATTTTACGTGCGATAACGGTCACGTGAACATCCCCTGCAAACTCTCGAGCGCGTCGCGGTGCGTCAGGTTCAGCGACAGCGGCGTGATGGTAACATGGCCGGCCTTCAATGCGCCAATATCGTTGGCTTCGTCGGCATCGTCGCGCGGCGGCGGCGGGCCGATCCAGAAATACGGGCGGCCGCGCGGGTCGGTCAAGCGGTCCATCTCCTGCTTCTCCATGCTGTAATGCCCTTGGCGGACGGCACGAATTTGCGGAATGACGCCCTGAATTTTACGCGGGAAATTGACGCTCATCAGGCTATAGGGGTCTATCGACTTGCCCGCGAAAGCTTCGAGGATGCGCGGCAGATATTCGCGCGCGATCGACCAGTCCGGCTTGCCGCCGTGTTCGTCGTAATCCTGGCTGCAGGCGATGGCGGGAATGTGCATCAGCGTGGCTTCGATCGCCGCCGCAATCGTGCCCGAATAGGTCACGTCATCGGCCGTGTTCTGGCCATGGTTAATACCCGTCAGCACCAGATGCGGACGGAAGTCCTTCATCACCTGCTGCACGCCCAGCAACACGGAATCTGTCGGCGTGCCGGAGACGGAATAATGACGCTTATCATATTCTTTGAGGCGCAGCGGCATATGAATGGTGAGCGAGTGCCCCGCCGCCGACATTTGCGTTTCCGGCGCCACCACCCACACGTTGGGGGTGATCGAGCTGACGATTTCTTCCATCACCTTGATGCCGTCGGCATGGATACTGTCGTCGTTCGAAATCAGGATACGCGCATCGGACAGTTTTTCGGGGAAGGTCAACATATCGATCAAGCTACCTTTCCGGATTTAAGCGCGGCGGCGGGCTCCAGCTTCTTGATGCCGCCCATATACGGCAACAGCACATCCGGGATCACTACGCTGCCGTCGGTCTGCTGGTAATTTTCCAGCACGGCGATGAGGCAGCGGCCGACGGCCAGACCCGAACCGTTCAGCGTATGCACATAGCGCGTTTGCTTGTCGCCTTCGGCCTTGTAACGCGCCATCATGCGGCGCGCCTGGAAATCGCCGCAGTTGGAGCAGCTGGAGATTTCACGGTAGGTATTCTGGCCGGGCAGCCAAACTTCGATATCAAATGTCTTCTTGGCCGAAAAGCCCATATCACCCGTGCAGAGCGCCATGGTGCGGTACGCAAGGCCGAGTTTTTTGAGGATGTTTTCCGCGCAGCCCGTCATGCGTTCCAGCTCGTCCATCGATTTGTCTTCGGACGTGATGCTGACCATTTCGACTTTGTAGAACTGGTGCTGGCGGATCATGCCGCGCGTATCGCGCCCCGCCGCCCCCGCTTCGGATCGGAAGCACGGGGTCAGCGACGTCAGGCGCAGCGGCAGATCGGCCGCGTCCATGATGGTGTCAAGAACCGTGTTGGTCAGCGACACTTCCGACGTCGGGATCAGCCAATGGCCGGTATTGGTGCGGAAAAGGTCTTCGGAGAATTTGGGCAACTGGCCGGTGCCGTAGAGCGCCTCGTCGCGCACCAGCAGCGGCACCGAAAGCTCGGTATAGCCATGTTCCTGCGTGTGGGTGTCGAGCATGAACTGCGCCAGCGCACGCTCCAGCTTCGCCACGCCGTTTTTCAGAAGAACAAACCGCGCGCCGGACATTTTGGCGGCAGCTTCAAAATCCATCCCGCCCAAACCTTCGCCAATGTCGGTATGGTCGCGGGCACTGTTGATGCGCGGCGGCTCGCCGTGGCGGCGCACTTCGGCATTGTCTTTTTCATCCTTGCCGTCGGGCACGGTGCTATCGGGAATATTCGGCAGGACGGCCAGGAACGCTTGCAGCTCTTCCGCCGTTTTCTTTTCGTCTTCCTCAAGGCGCGCGATGCGCTCTTTCATCTCGGCGACCTTGGCCATGATCTCGCTGGCGTCGCCACCCTTGGATTTAATGGCGCCGATGTCTTTGGACAGCGCATTGCGGCTCGCCTGCAGGTCCTGCATTTCGGTTTGCAGGGCGCGGCGTTTTTCGTCCCATTCGATAATTTGGGGTGTCTGCGCGGCCAGACCGCGACGTTTCCAGCCGGAATCATAAAACTCGGGCGTCTCCCGAATGTGCTTAAGGTCGAACATGTTTTTTCTCTGTGATGAAGGGCGCAGCGCCCTGAAACCCAATAGCTTTATATTATTCGGTTTTTGATGCGCGGTCTATATTTGATTGGGCATCGGGCGCCTCTGCGGCCTGCGCACGGCGGGCTTCCGCGCGGCGCACAAGAAAAATCGAAATTTCATACAATCCCATCAAGGGGACTGCGAGCATAAACTGACTTAATACATCAGGCGGCGTCGCCACAGCCGCGACACTGAAAATACCGACAATCGCATAGCGGCGTTTTTCGGCCAGCGCATCGGCCGACACAAAACCCGCATAACCGACAAGCGTCAATAAAACAGGCAGTTGAAAGCAAATGCCAAACGCAAGGATGAGCCCCATGACGAAATCCAGATACTCGCTCACGCGTGCTTCCAGCTGAATAGGCAGCCCGCCCGGCGCGGGTGTCAGGTTTTCAAACCCCGCAAAAAACCGCCACGCGGCAGGCATCACCAGATAATAAACAAAGGCCGCCCCCGCCACGAACAGCACCGGCGTTGCGATCAGGAACGGTAAAAACACCTGACGTTCATTCTTGTACAGTCCGGGCGCGACAAACTTCCAGATTTGCGTGGCAAGGTACGGAAACGCAATAAATCCACCGGCAAAGCAGGCGATCTTCATGTAAGCGATGAATGCCTCCCCCATGCCGGTATAGATCAAGCGGCGGTTTTCCCCCTCCAGCACTGCGGCCAGCGGGCGGACAAGGAAGGCGTAAATGTCTTCGGCAATGAAAAAGCAAACGCAGCTGAGCAGCACGAAAACGATGAGTGCGCGGATTAGCCGCTGGCGCAGCTCCGTCAGGTGCGCGACCAGCGGCATGGTTTTTTGATCTTCGTTATCAGCCGGATGCATCGTTTTCCTCCGGCTTTTTCTCAGGCTTTTTGGGTGCCGCATTTTCATCCGGCGAGAAGGTTTTAGGGGCAGATGGCGTCAGATCGGGGCCCTCCGCCTGGGCACCGGTTTTACGCGCCTGTTCGATCTGGAATTGGCGGTCGATTTCAAATTGCAGGTTGTCGCCGCCCGGACGATTGGCGTCACGGATGATATCGTTCAGCTCTTCCTCGCGCATGATGTCATCAATCGATTTCTGAATATCGCCCGTGAAGCGCCTGACATTGCGCAAAACTTTGCCCGCGCCATATAGGACGCGCGGCAGATCCTTGGGGCCGATCAGCACCAATGCCGCAGCCAGAATGACCAGCATTTCTGCCCAGGCAATGCCGAACAACGCACTTACTCTGCTTTGTTATCGGGGGGCGGCAGATCTTTTTTATCGTCTTTGCCGTCGGCACCGCTGATGCCGTCTTTGAAACTGCGCAAGCCCTTGCCCAGGTCGCCCATGATTTGCGGGATTTTACCGCGGCCGAACAATACCAGAACCAGTATGGCCACGACCAGAATGTGCCAAATGCTAAGACCCATTAACGGCGCTCCTCATCATCATCTTCGTCATCTTCATCGTCGAAATCTTCGTCGTCGTCGTCTTCATCTTCGTCATCGAAGTCGCCGTCATCGCCTTCGTCGCCTTCGTCTTCATCATCGTCATCGCTGTCATAATCATCATCAGCGTCGTCGTCGTCAGATTCCTCGTCCTCGGAATCTTCGTCATCCGACTCTTCGTCGTCAAAATCGTCGTCGCCTTCGTCTTCATCATCGAAATCGTCGTCCTCGTCCGCGCCGCCTTCGTCGCTATCTTCGGTGGCGTCCATGACGGTTTCGTTTTCCGTATCGTCAAACGCTTCCCCGGTTTCCGGCAGGACTTCGTCGTTGGCATCCGGCTTGCCCAGCAGGTCTTCGTCAGTGACCTCGTTGGGGTCGATGTCCGGTTTGTTGACGTCTTCGTCGAACAGGTCGGCCGTCGGCATCGCTTCGATCGCGGGGCGTTTGTCGAGCAGACCGGCAGCCTTCAGCTCTTCCATACCCGGCAGGTCTTCCAGTTTTTCAAGGCCGAAGTGGTCAAGGAACGCCTGCGTGGTCAGCCATGTGACAGGGCGCCCCGGCACTTCGCGGCGCTTGCCCGGCTTGATCCAGCCCGCTTCCATCAGTGCGTCGAGCGCGCCGGGGCTGGTTGCCACGCCGCGAATGTTTTCGATTTCCGCGCGCGTCACCGGCTGGTGATAGGCGATGATGGCCATGGTTTCCATGGCGGCGCGGGTGAATTTCTTGGGCTGTTCTTTTTCAAGGCGCAGGTGATGGCCAAGATCGGTCGCCGTGCGCAGCGCCCAGCGTTTTTCACGCTGCACAAGCGTAACGCCGCGCGCGGCATAATGCTCTTTCAGCATTTCCAGCACATCGGGGATCAGCATCGCGCGGTCTTCGGGGAAGCGCTCGGCGATTTGCGACACGGTCAGGGCAGACGGTGCGGCGAACAAAATCGCCTCGACAAGACGCAGGTCGTCCTGCGTGATGGCGGGTATTTCGCGTTCGCCCTCTTCTTCGGCGCCCTCGGCTTCTTCGGATTCTTCGCCTTCTTCGGCGGCGTCCGCGTCGAAACCGTCTTCAGACATGTCCGCTTCGGCGGTTTCTTCCGTCATTTCTTCTGCGGTATTTTCCACCGCTTCATCTTCAGATATGACCGCATCCTCCGCGTCCATTTCTTCACGGTTGATCTCTTCGGCCAGCGCGTTCAGGGTTTCCTGTACGTCTTGTTCGTTTTTGTGTTTTGCTTTGGCCATATCTGTCATGCCTCTTGGTTGTCGGTATCTTGGTTATTTTGCGCGGCTTCCTGCGCCTTGCGCTTGGCTTCTTCGGCGGCGGCTTCTTCGGCCAGCAGGGCTTCCCACTCCTCTTCCTCGGTCAGATAGACTTGGGCGGCGGGGGCGGTTTCAGCTTCGGCGGGCGCAACCTCGGCAGTTTCTGCGCCCATAGCCGCTTGAGCGGCGGGCTCTTCTTCTTCCGTTTGCAGCACAGCCAACCCTTCGGCCTGGGCCGCTTCGGACGAAGCTTCTTCAACTTGCGCAGGCACAGCTTCTTCGATCACAGGCTGTTCAGCCGTCTCGCCTTCCGTCGTCAGCGCGGCGAAATCATCCTCCTGGTTATCATCGTCTTCGGACGATGCGGGCACATAGCGCGCGGGCTTGGCCTGCGCGGCAGCCAGCGCCTCTTCGGCGGCCAGACGTTCGGCTTCCTTCGCCTCTTCTTCGGCGGCCTGTTCGGCAAGGTCTTTTTCGGCGAAGGCGATGTCTTCGGCGCTGATGCCGCTTTCTTCTTCGGGCGCAGCCGGCGGCGGCACGCTGTCTTCTTTATCACCCGGACGGCGGATGAAGATAGGCCCGTAGTTTTTTTCCTGATGGATCTTGAGCAAGCCGCGTTTCGCCATTTCAAGCGCGCCGCCAAAGGTGGAGGCCACGGCCGAACGCTTCACGATTTTTTCTTTCACGCCCGCAGGCAGGAACATGAACAGCGATACCCAATCCTGCGGGATTTTGCCAAGCATGCTTTCCATGCGCTCGATCGCTTCTTCGAGCGAGAAGAGTTTTACCGGATTAAGTTTATAAACCGCATTCTGCTGGCGTTGTTTGATATCGCCGTAGGCTTTCAGCAGGTCATAGAACGTCATTTCATAGCGCGGGACGTAGTCGGTCTTGAGGCCTTCCGGCTCCCCGCGCGCAAAAACGTTGTAGCCAAGGCGCGGCAGGTGGAACAAGTCGTTCGATACTTTGCGCATGGCTTCGAGGCGGCGCAGCTGGAACTGCAGCGCATCGGCCAGATCCTGCGCGGTCGGCTCGGCCTGTTTCTTTTCTTCCTGCGGGATCAGCATCCGCGATTTCAGATACGCCAGCCATGCTGCCATCACCAGATAATCGGCGGCCAGTTCAAGGCGCAGTTCGCGCGCCTTTTCGATGAATTCGATATACTGGTTGGCCAGCGCCAGAATGGAAATTCTGGCCAGATCGACTTTCTGGTCGCGCGCCAGCGACAAAAGCATGTCGATCGGCCCGTCGAAATCGCCGAGATAGAGCATCAGCTGCTCGCTCTCGCTGCGTTCCTTCAACAGGTCGTCTTCAAACTTTTGTGTTTCCGCTTCGCTCATATCCGTTTAGCCGGTCTTTCGTTGTTGCAGCAGTGCCGCCAGTTTTTCGTGCAGCGCTTCGCGGGCGCCGTTGTCATTCCCCAGGGGGAATTTGGTGCGCTGCTCTTCTGCCTTTGCCAGACGTGCCGCAGCCGCCGCCGATACCTTCGGTGTTGCGGCCAGTGCCTGCACGCGATCCTCGAACGATGCGTTGCAGATCATGGTCAAATCCATGCCCGCCCCCATCGTGCGCGTCACGCGGTCTTCGATAGTGCCGCCGAGCGCCTTCATAGAGATATCATCGGCGATCAGCACCCCGTCGAAACCGATATCTCCGCGGATCACGTCACGGGTGACGCGCGCGGAAACAGTGGCGGCAGAATCAGAATCTAGCTGGGAGTATACAACATGCGCCGCCATCGCCCAAAGCGCCGTTTTCATATTGGTTTGAGATAGATATTTGAAGGGCTTGAAGTCAGTTGTTGACAGAACTTCGGCCGAAACATCCACCACCGGCAGGCCGAAATGGCTATCCACGCGGGCGCGGCCATGGCCGGGAATATGCTTGATGACGGGGGTTACCTGCCCTGCCAGCAGGCCGCGGCAGACCGCTTCGCCCAGCTGGCCGACCATATCGGGGCTGTCACTATATGTACGGCTGCCCGACAGGAATTCGTGGCAATCCGGCGCGGGCACGTCGACGACGGGCGCGCAATTCACGGTGATGCCCATATCGGCCAGATCAAGCGCCATCAGATACGCGCTCATGCGCGTGGCTTCCATCCCCTGCTCTGCCGCTTGCGCGGCAATCTCGCCAAAGATTTTGGCGGCAGGGTATTCACGGAATTCAGGCGCGCGCAGACGGGCGACGGTGCCGCCTTCCTGATCGATCAGCACGGGCAGGTCGGCACGGCCGACCGCTTCGCGCACCGACGCCACCAGATCGCTGACCTGTTTGTGCGATACGCAGTTGCGCTTGAACAAAATGAAGCCGGCCGGTTTTTCGGCGGCGAACAAATCACGCTCCTCTGCCGTCAGCTCCGTCCCTGTTGCATCAACCACAATCGCTTTCAGGTTTGTCCATTCGGTCATGGGGTTATCTCACCACAATGCAGTTGCCCGCATCGGCCTTCAGCGCATCGCAAATTTCTT
>VFQP010003015.1_pt1 | contig 17761 bp, 20 predicted proteins | sample 3512351 | NCBI WGS metagenome assembly VFQP01 (sample SAMN10412372, study PRJNA504923) | tailings metagenome | isolation source: Relicate 1 Philex TSF1 revegetated site | place: Philippines: Tuba, Benguet | collected 2017-08-29
TTGAAGCCATTGATTGTTGACCAGCTCGTTGTTGACGGGGAGCATTGTTTCGTCATTGAACGAAGCGGAGGCCGAATTCCATTTCAGTATTCCTTCTGCAAAACTGCGCGTTTGATTTTCGCCGGATTTTTCCATGGAACGGAAACTAAGTTGTTGTATCTCAACCGGATTTTTGGTGGTCTTCAGCCATTTGTAAACAAGACTTTTGTCTTCCGACTGAATATCCGTTCGTTTGATCTCGATCATGATTTGAAACTCGCTTTCAAAGCAAAAAAGTACGTTGAATGGAAATGAATTTGTGAGCATGTGGCAAAGGTAAGAATGAGCATCATTTTCCGGCTTAAATAAACACCAAAATTTGTTCCAGGGTTTATAACCCTGGAAGGGTGTAGTCAAAAAAAATGACGATATTATTGTGTGCGCGCCCGCGAAACCAAATCCTTCCAACTCTTCAAATCAACACCTCTTCTCACAAATTTTAACCGGATGAAATATTTTATTTTCAACTTCCGTCAATCGCCTGAAAAATCCGTAATTTTGTTTGACTTTTTAAGCATTTAAAAACAAACGAAATGAATCTATTTAAAGGAGCCGGAGTGGCATTGGTTACTCCGTTTAATGCAGATATGTCGGTCGACTTTCCTGCATTGCGCAGATTGGTACGCGAACAAATCTCGGGAGGTACAAATTATTTGGTGGTTCAGGGAACTACCGGTGAATCTCCGACTTTAAATAGTGCAGAAAAGCAGCAGGTTCTGGAAACCGTTCAGGAAGAAAACAACGGAGCACTTCCGATTGTTTATGGTGTTGGAGGAAACAATACGATGGCTGTTGCGGAAGCATTTAAGAATATGCCGAAAGGAGTTGACGGGATTCTTTCAGTTGCTCCTTATTACAACAAACCGACACAAGCCGGATACATTGCTCATTACAAGATGTTAGCTGATAATACAGATCTTCCGATTATTTTGTATAATGTTCCGGGAAGAACGGGGTCGAATGTATTGGCTGAAACGACATTGGAATTAGCTGAAATAAAGAATATCGTTGCAGTAAAAGAAGCTTCCGGAAACATGGAGCAGATTATGGAGATCATTCGCTGTAAGCCGGAAGGATTCTTGGTTCTTTCAGGAGATGATGCCATTGCAATGCCTTTGATTGCAGCTGGAGCAGACGGAGTTATTTCCGTTGTTGCGAATTCATTCCCGGCTCATTTCAGTAAAATGGTTTCAGGTGCTTTGAACGGAGATTTGGAAACGGCAAGAAAATACCATTACGACTTGCTTCCGGTAACGAAATTGTTCTTTGCAGAAGGAAATCCGGGTGGAGTGAAAATCGCATTGGAAGAGTTGGGATGGATGAAATCGCATATGCGCCTTCCGTTAGTTCCCGTTTCGGACGCTTTGAAAGCAAAAATCATTGCTGAAACAAAGAAATTGGTCGGATAAGAAGATAGAGAGATTCGATACAATAACTATTTAGAAGGCTATTTCATTGAGATAGCCTTTTTTAGTTTCAAAAGAGACAAGATAGACCAACCTTCGGAAAGAAAAGCACGTTTGTTTTTGGGACAGAACTCCATTAAATAAAACCAGTAACATGCATCAATTCCTTTTCTCCATCCTATGTTTTTTTTGTGTGATCAGCTCCCGTGCTCAGCAAAATCTTGTTCCCAACGGCAGTTTTGAAGAGTACTACAATTGTCCGAGCTGGACAGACGGTTATTTTCTTTATACCGCTTGCAAATATTGGACTACACCCACAGAAGCAAGTCCCGACTATTGTAATGCCTGCAGTACGGATTACGATCCATTTATGCAACGATTGAGATATAGTGTGCCGGAGAATTTTTTCGGTTATCAACCGGCACATTCCGGCGATGCTTATTCAGCCATCGCATGCCAGCAAAACTCGGACGGAACGCAGCAGTATATCGAATATATCCAGGTCGAATTGACTGAACAGCTACAGGAAGGAAAACTATATGAAGTCAGTTTTTTTGTGCACAACCCGAAATATAAATTTTGTTTCAATTCAGTCGGCGCGCTGTTCACTTCTTCGGAGTTGAACTTGAATACAACTGAACTGATCCAGATGTCGCCGCAGGTTACCAGCAATCCTGACGTGTTTTTCCGGGATACAACTGCCTGGTATGAAGTAAAGGAATATATTCGCGCTACGGGCGACGAAAAATTCCTGACAATCGGGTTGTTCAAGAAATTTCCCGAACTGAAAGTCATTCATGTCGAAGGTTGGGTTCCCGTGTTCACCACGATGTGGGGCTTCTTATACATCGATGATGTTTCAGTGAAAGAAAAAGCCCCGGAATTGGCGAATATCTTTACTCCCAATGGAGACGGACTGAATGATCTATATAAGGTGGATCTGAAACTGATCGGAGCTTCAAAAGCCGTGATTTTAAACCGTTGGGGAAATATAATTGTTGAAACCGATTCGTTGTTAAATTGGGATGGAACTTTTGAAGGGAAAAATTGCCCTGACGGAGTCTATTTTATCAAGCTTGAATTCGGGAATAAATCAGTAAATCAGCCCATTCAGCTAATTCGTTAAAGAATATTGATCTACCTGTTTTTGACCGTAAATAGCTTACGTTGCTGAATGCGATCTTTGTATCACCATTCACAACAACGTAAGCCTTTTCGTTATCAACCACCAAATTATTCATTAGTTAAAGCAATTGTTTTTTTCAACGGGGAGTTTTCACCATGTGTGGGAACTCCATTGCTTTACCAGGATGATCTTAACTTGTTTTTTTTACTTGATATATCATTCAATTTATTAACGATGAGCAAAAAAAATACACAAACCAATTTCTTATTGATTGAAAATTAATAGATTCGCACCTAAATACTCAATGATGAAAAACAAACTAATCTTAGTTAGCGCCTTGTTGATGTTTGCTTATGGATGTGGTTCCGGAGAGGAAAAACAGGAAATTGCAACGATAGAAGAACAGGAAACCGTTGATGCTGCTAATGTAAACTACAATATTCCATCGCCTTCGGAGCAGTTTGCTCTGATTTCTAAGATGGATGCAGTGAAAAACACGAAGATTTTACACGATCCTGCTTTGGCTGACAGTTATTCCAACTCATCCCAAAAAGCACTGAATTTCGGAGTTTATACGGCAGATGTTGCCTATCTGACTTCCTTCAACGAAACCAACAAATACCTGAGTTATTTCGGTAAACTGGAAAAATTGGGCTCCGATATCGGTGTGGCACAGGTTTTCGGAACGGAGTTGGGTGAACTTGCTAAGAAATGGGACGGAAATGCAGATTCATTGTTTAAATTGAGCGACGATATTTATAACCGCACATTCCAGCGTTTGATTGAAATCGATAAAGGAGATGAGCTTTCCCTGATGCTCGTTGGCGGGTGGATCGAGTCAATGCACCTGATGCTCGGAAGTTCCAAAGGATTCGGGAAATCACCGAAACTGGATCAGGCTTTGGCAGATCAGAAACTGGTAGCTGAGAATTTGCTGGAGTTTTTGGTGAGTTACCAGGACAATGAAGCTGTGAAAGAATATTCGACTGCTATTGAAGAGGTTTTGAAAGTGTTTGAGCAAATGGATTGCAGTTCGGGAGAAACAAAAGTTCAGAATTCGAATGGAAAACTGACTTTTTCGGGCGGAGATAACTGTAAAATGACACAGAAGTGCTTCGACGCATTGGCTAAAAAAATCACTGAAATACGCACAAAAATGATAACCGCTTAATTTTTTAGATATGAAATTTATTGCAACAATCACCCTGTTATTCGGATTTGTTTTTGCCCCGATAGCTATCGGGATTTCCCAATGTCCGCCGGTAGAAACATTTCAGAAAAAGAAAAAGAATAAAGATGAATACAATTTAAGCTCTCAGTCCCGCTCCGGAGCTATTGCAGCAGATGAATCTTATGAAATGTCATTCATTGCTCATGCAGGATTGGATTATCGATTAACAACTGTCCTGGGTGAAGGCAGTGTTGGAACATTGAACTACGAAATCTATGAATTGGTAGTAGAGAAGAAAATGGAGGGTGATAAGGAAGTATTCAAGAAAGTGAAAAAAGTGTTGGCTTCTTCAGGTTCCGAACCACTTGAATTTATTTCGGATAAATCCCGTAAAATATTCATCAATGTTTCCATTACAGGCGGAGATAAGAAAAAACACGCTTGTGTCGGAGTGATTATTGAAACAAAACGTTCTGTAAAAACAGGATTTTAACCGTTCTTTTGAACTTTATTCCAAAAGCCTCGTAAATTTGCGGGGCTTTTCTTATTTAAAAGAAGAAAAGTTCAAAAGTGGAAAAAGTTCAAGGTGTTTCACAGAAAGTAAATTGAACTCTTTGTGCCCTTTTAACATTTAAACTTTAAAATGAATCCATCACACGAAATACTGAAGCTTGTTGAACAGGCTCAATCCATTGTCATTACATCTCATAAATCTCCCGACGGAGATTCGATCGGAAGTTCATTAGCCTTATTTCATCTTTTCAAAAAGTGGAACAAACAGGTTCGGGTGGTTCACCCTGATCCGGCTCCGGCTTTTTTACATTGGATTGAAGGACAAGAAGAAATCATCGATTTTGAACGCAATGCTGAAAAGGCAAAACAAGCACTTGCCGAAGCGGAATTGATCTTTTGCCTGGATTACAATGAACCTTCACGTGTCGGAGATATCATGCAGCCTTTTTTGGTTGAAGCAAACGCTCAAAAAGTGATGATCGACCATCATTTGCATCCGGCGGATTTTTGCCAGCAGGTAATTTCCGATACTTCTGCTTCTTCTACCTGCGAATTAGTTTATAAGTGGATCAAAGAGATCGGCCACCTGGATGATCTGAACGAAGTTTCAGGCGCAGCAATTTACCTCGGAATTATGACCGATACGGGATCTTTCCGCTTTCCTTCTGTGAGTTCATTTACGCATGAAGCAATCGGAGATCTGATTCGGAGAGGAGTGAAGCATTTCCTGATTCACGAAGCAGTTTACGATACGAATACTGTTGACCGGATCAAACTCAGGGGCTTTGCTTTATCTGAAAAACTGGTTTGTATGAATGACATTCACGTAGCTTATGCATCTCTTTCCGATGCGGAACTGAATCGTTTCCATTATCAGAAGGGAGATACGGAAGGCTTGGTAAACCAAATTCTTGGAATCCAGGGAATCAAAATGGCTGTTTTGTTTGTCGAGAAAGAAGGAAAAGTCAAAATTTCTTTCCGTTCCAAAGGAGATTACTATGTCAATGAATTGGCAAAAACACACTTTGATGGAGGCGGACACGCTTATGCTTCCGGTGGAATTTCATCCGAAACACTGGAAAAAACAGTCGAAAAATTTGTAACATTTGTAAAAGATTTCATTCCTAAAGCATGATAAAAAAAGAATTCGTTTTTTGCCTGTTACTGGTTTATTCCTGTGCGGAAGAGGAAAAACCGCCCAAGCCGGTCAATTGGAATATTGAGAAATCTACCGAAATGAACAAGGAACTGGCTATTGAACAGGATTTGGATATCGACTTGTATTTTGCCCAGCATGAAAATTGGGAAGTCAAACAAACCGGGACGGGTTTGCGCTACGTGATTTTCAAAAAGACTGACGGAGTGATGCCGAAACCCGGAATGGAAGCAAGAACGCAATACAAAATCAGTTTACTGGACGGAACGGAAGTGTATCAGACGGCCTCAGATGAAGTGGATATTTTTGAAATTGACAAAAGTGATATGGAATCGGGAATCCACGAAGGAATCAAACTGATGCATGTCGGGGAAAAAGCAAAACTGGTTTTCCCGAGCCACCTGGCTCATGGTTTGGTCGGAGATTTTAAGAAAATCCCCCCGCTTTCACCTTTGGTAGTAGATATTGAATTAATTGGAATAGAATGAAACTGGCTAAAAGCTTAATAAGCGTTTTGGTTTTATCGGCAGCTTGTACTTCCGGAGTAGATACAGCAGATAATACAACAAAAACACCAACCACACGTGAATCCGGAAGCGACCTTTCCGATGCGGAAAAATTGATCGAACCGAAAAATACGATTGAAGACAAGAAGACCTTTCCGAATGGAATCCGCATTCAATGGTTTGAAAAAACAGATGGCCCTTTGGTTCAGGAAGGTGCTGTTTACGAAATCAATTTCAAAACCAAGTTGGAGAATGGTCAGGTGATTGACGGAAACTACAAACTGCACAGAGACATGCTTCCTTTTTTGGTCGGATACGGAATGCAGACTCCGGGATTTGATCTCGCGATGAAAGAATTGAGAGTGGGTGACTTCGTGGAAATTTACATTCCCGGGAAACTTGCCCGCGGAAAAAAGGGAATTCCGGGAGTGGTTCCACCGAATGCGCCGAATATTGTGATGCTGCGCGTTGGGAAGGAAATCAAGCCGCTTAAAACCGTTGACGGTGTCAAAGTGTGGCGTTTGGAGGAAAATCCGGAGATGACGGATGCAAAGGTGGGTGAAAGTTCCAATGTGGCGATTCATTATTTCGTAGGAACGAAGTCGAATCCGCGTTATGATAATTCCTACCAGCGAAACACTCCGTTTGGTTTCGGCATGAAAGACGTTTCCCTGATTCCCGGTTTGAAAAAAGGACTTCTGAATACCAAAATGTATGATAAACTGTATGTTGTGGTTCCTGCAAAAGAAGCTTACGGTTCAAGAGGTTATGTGGATTTGGTGAAGCCGAATGAAGATTTGTTCTACGATATCATCATTATGGATGTAGACGGAAAATCGGTACAAAAAAGCGAAAATTGAAAAAGCAAAATTGAAAAGGATTTAGCAGTTCAGAATTTTTCAATTCCCTGTTTTCAATGATCATTTTGGGGTTATGAACTTGTAAATGTTCGAATTAACGTTTTTTTGCAAGTGAAAATTGTCTTTTTTTTGTTAGTTTTGCGACACCCAGAACATACCAAGATAAAAATCATGAACAAATTTCTTTATTTCTTCCTTCTGCTCGTTTCGTTTTCCGGATTTGCCCAAACTCCGATTGATACTGTAAATACGGACAGGGGAAAAATGGTAATTTTCTCGAACAGAACCTGGAAATTCCTGATGGATGAAGAGTTTGACGGAATCATGAATGAAGCACTTTTTAACCGTATCCAGGCAGATACAAACCTGAACCTGGTTCAGACCTGGGATAATGATATTTGCTTCACTTCAGAAAGAACCAATGATTTATCACGCATGAATGATACGCTTTGGTTGTGTTTGGTAGATGATTTACACAAAGAATTTGTTTCACCGGTTCCTGGAATTGTGACTTCGCGTTACGGTTACAGAAAAGGAAGATACCACAACGGAATTGATTTGAATCTGCGTACGGGAGATACCGTGAAAGCTGCGTTTTCAGGTCGTGTTCGCTATGCGAAATGGAATGACGGAGGTTTCGGAAACCTGGTAATTATTCGTCATTACAACGGTTTGGAAACATTTTATGCTCACCTTTCGAAACACCTGGTAGCTCCGGATCAGGAAGTAAAAGCAGGTGAACCGATCGGATTGGGAGGAAATACAGGGCGTTCGTTCGGAGCACATTTGCATTTTGAAGTACGTTTCTACGATGCGCCGATGAACCCGGAAGAAGTTATCGATTTTGGTAAAAAAGAATTGAAAGACGAGAATCTCATGGTTCATAAACGCTTATTCAGGCCTGGCGCAAAACCAAGCGACGAAGAAATTTCAGGAGAGTCGATTGCAGCTGTACAGGCAAGAACTGAAGCTGCCGCAACACGGAAATATTATAAGATCAGATCAGGAGATACACTTTCCCAGATTGCTGCCAAAAGCAATACTACGGTATCCCGATTATGTAAGCTCAACGGAATTCGTCCGACAACACTGTTGCAGGTTGGAAGACAGGTTCGGGTGAGATAAAAACCTGCTTTTAAATTGATTTATCAATAGAAGTTTCATTGGATTAACTTTCTGATAATCAATGTGTTTAGATCTTGTTTTGGCGATTGCTAAAACTTGTTGTTTCAACTAAATAATTCGTCTAATTTTCATTTAAGACTGTTAAAAATTTGGTTTGTACTGGCGATTTGTCTAAATTGCTTTTATGTCGTGCAATTATAGAATCGTTTTAGTAACAGATGGAGGATCTGATGCCTTGCTGGTTCCGATCGTCGGGCTGAGTGCCTTGTCGCGCCGGATTCACGCCGTTGATATCGACCGTTCACTCTATAATTGGATTGATTTATTGGTTGCTTCCGGCGACAGCGTTTTACTCGCAAGTTTATTAGCTAAACACCAGATTTCCCTGATCGAAGAATTGGGAGCGCTGGAAAAGCTGTTGAAGTACCAGAACAATGGCTACAGTAAAGAAATGGTTTCCCGTTTGTTTGATGAAGAAGATACTTTGTACTCGCTTCGGAAGCATTTTCTCTTTATGACTTATGATGTCGATTCGGATGAATTGTTCCAGTTTTCGGATAGCAGACCAACACAACAATCGATTAAAATTGATTCCGTTCTGAAAGCATGTATGGGAAATCCGAACGAGCAGCAATTCATCAAACTCGGTTACCGGCGCTTAATGAATGCAAGCCAGTTTACGCCCAACCCGATTTTGCAGGCGATGCATTACGCAGATTGCCTGTACCAGGATGATTCGGTGGTAATTGTCAGTATTGGTTCGGGGAAACACAAGGATGCAGATTTGGAACAGCAATTTTCAGAACAGGCTCAGGCTGAATTTGAAAAAGAAGTCCGACAGCACAAAAAATGGCATTATTTCCGTTTTAACCCGGAGTTTGAGCGGGATGATTCCATGGAAACCAAGATTGAAAAGACGCGTGCTTATTTTGAACACGAAGCGCCGAGCATGGATCGTTTGTTGCACTTGATGGAGATAAAGTCCGGGAAATTGGTGTAGATAGTTTAATGATCAAAAGAATTTACTTTATAGCTTTTCTCCCGATAGCTATCGGGATCAATAGTTCAATTTTGAATTGAAACACTTTGAACCTTTTTAACTCTTGAACTTGTTTTCACTTTTCAATTCTCCCTTTTCAATTCATTTTGTTAAGATTTCTCAAAACAATATTTCCCATAAGCTTGCCGTTATGCTATTTCTCCTATTTTTGTCGTCATGAAATGGATGTTCTTAATTCTCACATTACTATCACTTGCGGGTTGTAGTTCGTATAACCGGATTTTAAAGTCGGATGATTACGAAGCTAAATTTAATGAAGCAAACCGCCTTTACGATAGTGAAAAGTACGAGAGATGTGTTGCTCTTTACGAACAGGTTTACCAGAGAAGCCCAAGGACTCCACAGGGAGAAGTTGCTTTTTACCGTTTGGGGAAAGCGTGTTTTGAGGTAGAAGACTGGTATTTGGCGAGTTATTACCTGAGTGCTTTTCCGTCTAAATTTCCATATTCTCCGAAAGTAGAAGAAACAACTTTCCTTGCAGCTCTGTGTGCTGTTCAAAACAGTCCGGAAGCTTCATTGGATCAGCATGAAACAGAAGTTGCCTTAAATGAATTGCAGAACTTTGTTTCCCGTTTTCCGAATTCTGAAATGCTGGACACTTGTAATGCAATTATGGATAAATTGCGGTATAAGCTCGAAACGAAAGAAATGATGAATGTGCGTTTATATTCCAAAACGGAAAATTACCGCGCTGCTGTTGTAAGTTCGGAAGCTTTCCTGGATAATTACCCGCGATCAAAATACCGGGAAGAGGCCTGGGCCATTTTGATGCGGAATTCGTATCATTTGGCATTGAATAGTGTTGATTCTAAAATAGAAGACCGAATTGCGAAAACAAATGAACGATTTGGTATTTTTCTTGTAGAATTCCCAAATTCAGACTATCTTCGCGAATTCGAAGGGTATGTTGAGAAATTGAAAAAAATCAATATTCCCGCAACTAACAAGTAAAATAAATAGAAGAAATGAGCTTCAAAAACAACAATGCTGAGCGTTCAACTGTGACGCGTGATACAATTGATTTGGAACAAGGTACAGGTAATATCTATGAATCAATTGTAGTATTGTCTAAAAGAGCAAATCAAATCAGCTCTTCAATGAAAGAAGAGTTGACTGCAAAATTGCAGGAGTTTGCTTCATCAACAGATAATTTGGAAGAAATCTTCGAAAACCGTGAGCAAATTGAAATCTCCCGTTTTTATGAGAAACTTCCGAAGCCGGTTGCAGTTGCAATTGAAGAGTTGAAAGAAGGACAAATCTATACTAGAAAAAACCAAGAGTAAATAAACTCCTATGTCTTTGGAAGGAAAAAAAATTCTGGTTGGTGTTACCGGCGGAATTGCAGCGTATAAAATTGCTTCCTTCGTAAGATTGTTAAAGAAACAAGGGGCAGAAGTCAGATGTATGATGACTCCTGCCTCTTCTGATTTTATTACGCCGCTCACACTATCCACCTTATCGGAATCTCCTGTCGGAATTGAATTTTATGATTCTAAAACAGGAGAATGGACCAATCATGTTGAATGGGCTCTTTGGGCCGACGTGATGATCTTTGCCCCGGTTACGGCAAACTCTCTTGCTAAAATGGCTCATGGCTTTTCGGATAATTTCCTGATGGCGACTTACCTGAGTGCAAAATGCCCTGTTTTTATTGCTCCGGCAATGGATCTCGATATGTATCAGCATCCGACAACGAAGCAAAACCTGGAACGTTTGGAATCATTCGGTTATACGATTATTCCTGCTGAAAGTGGTTTTTTGGCAAGCGGTTTGGAAGGGCAGGGACGAATGGCGGAACCTGAAACATTATTGCAGCATTTACAGGATCATTTTCACCAAGACGATCGCTTCGCAGGGAAAAAAGTGTTGATTACTGCCGGCCCGACTTACGAAGCAATTGATCCGGTGAGATTTATCGGGAATCATTCTTCCGGGAAAATGGGCTTCTCGTTAGCTGAAGCTGTTGCTTCGAAAGGCGGAGAAGTAATCCTGATCAGCGGACCCAGCAGTTTGAAAGCGATTCACAAAAATATTGAGCTTATCCGTGTAACATCTGCACTCGAAATGCTGGATGCTGTTCAGAAGAACTGGAACCGGGCAGATTGGGGAATTTTTGCTTCAGCTGTTGCAGACTACCGCCCGAGTATCACCGCGGATCAGAAAATCAAGAAAACAGCAGAGAATTTGTACATCGAACTGGAGAAAAACCCGGATATTCTTTCCTGGGCATCTGCAAACAAGCAATCGCAAAAAGTGGTTGGCTTTGCTTTGGAAACCCAAAACGGACTGGAATATGCTCAGAACAAACTGGAGAAAAAACAACTCGATGCAATTGTACTGAATGAAATGGGAGAACCGGGCGTTGGTTTCGGAACTGACACGAATTCAGTTAAATTAATTTTTAAAAGCAATAAAATACTTAGCTTTGAGTTACAATCAAAACAGGAATTGGCTTTCTCGTTATTGAATGAATTGATGAATAATTTTGTATGAATAAACTTCTAACCCTTGTCTTTTTGACCCTTTTAACGAAGGGTTATTCCCAGGAATTGAATTGCCAGGTGTCGATTGTTACGAACGTTAAAACGGAGGTGACATCGGCTGAGAAAGAATTGTTTGATCAGATCAAGCAGGTTGTAACCGACCTGATGAATAATACGAAATGGACGGATGAGAAATTCAAGGTAGAAGAGCGTATCAACTGCCAGCTGCAATTGCAGATCAATACGATCAACAACGGTAATTTTACCGGTTCAATCCAGGTTCAGTCGAGCCGCCCGGTTTACAACGGTTCATACAACACGACCCTGTTCAATTTCCAGGACGATAATTTAGAGTTCAGCTATACGCGAAACAGTGTTTTGTTGTACGCAGAGAATCAATACCGCGATAATTTGTCGTCGATTTTAGCATTTTATGCATACTACATCATTGCATTGGATTTCGACTCTTTCTCTTTGCAAGGCGGGACTAAATATTTCCAGGAAGCACAGCAGATCGTAACGAATGCACAAGCTTCTACGAGTAAAGGTTGGAAATCCAACGAACAAGGGAAGAAAAACAGGTATTGGTTGACAGAAAATGCGCTTCAGCAGTTGTTTGAACCTTTGAGAGAATGTTTTTATGAATACCACCGACTGGGGATGGATCATTTATATGACAAGCCGGACGATGCGAAAAAAGCGATTTATACTGCATTGGATAAATTATCTAAGATCGCATCTGCAAGACCGAATTCAATTAACATCATTAACTTTGCGTATTGTAAAATGAATGAGTTGAAAAACCTGTATTCGCTGGCTAAACCGGAAGAAAAAACACAAATAGTTACAGTTCTGAAAAAAATAGATCCTGCGAATTCAACTAAATACGAGGAAATTCTGAACTAATGCTAAAATCCCTTTCTGTTCAAAACTTTGCGTTGATTGAACATGTTTCTCTTGGTTTTCACAAGGGATTGCATGTCATTACGGGAGAAACCGGTTCCGGGAAGTCGATTTTACTTGGAGCTTTGAATCTCATTCTTGGAGAACGCTCCGATTTTTCCGTTATCCGTAACGCGGAAAAAAAAACGGTTGTAGAAGCGGTTTTTGAATTAAACCCGGATTTCAAAGAATGGTTTGTTCGCGAAGACATTGATTGGGATTCTGAAACCGTTATCCGGAGAGAAATTACCAGCCAAGGGAAATCCCGCTCTTTCATAAATGATACACCGGTTCAGTTGAGCCAGCTGAAAGAATTGACCGAACAATTGGTTTATATTCACTCGCAGCACGAAACACTGGAAATCAAGAAGACCCGGTTCCAGTTTGATTTGCTGGATTCTTATGGAGATTCATTGGAACTTGCGAACCAGGTTTCAGGACTTTACCACCAGATTCAGCGTCTGCGCTCTACAAGAGATCAATTGGAGCAGGCAAAATCAAGTCATTTGCAGGAATTAGATTATGTGAAGTTCCAGTTGAATGAACTGGAGCAATTGGACCTTGATAAGATCAATTATGAGGCTTTGGAACACGATTTTTCGAAACTCTCCAAAATTGATGATCTGAAAGAAGCCTATGCTTCCATTATGGCGGCAATTGACCAGGAAAACGGTGCAACGGACTTGCTGAGAAGACTCAAATCTCACATCGACAAGTGGAAAGATGCGGATTCAGAATTAGGAATCCTTTCCAATCGTTTGAATGAAGTAATTGTGGAATTGGGAGATATTTCCCGTGATTCTGACAGACAGTTGAATCAACTGGAAGGAGACCCGGAAGCGCTTTTCCGCTTAACAGAATCCCTGGATGAATACAACAAAATCCTGAGAAAACACCATTTGTCGACACAGGAAGAATTGATGGAATACCGCGATTCTTTAAGTGAAAAAGTAAGCGATTTTACGTTTTCGGATGAGCGGATTGCAGAACTGACGTTAGAGATTGATTCGAAGGAAAAGGAATTGACTCAGCTTTCGACGGTTTTGTTTGAAAAACGTTCAAATGTAATTCCCAAACTGGAAGTTTATTTGCTCGATTTGCTGAGTGAAATGAAAATGGAGCATTCCAGGTTCCGGATTGTTTTGAATAAGTTGGATAAATTGGATGCGAATGGTGGAATGACGATTCAGATCCTGTTTTCGGCAAATAAAGGTTTGGAATTGAAACCGATTGAACGTGCAGCGAGCGGGGGAGAATTATCCCGTGTAATGCTGGCAATCCAATTGGTGATGAGTGAAAAGAAAGCACTTCCGACCTTGATCCTGGATGAAATTGATACCGGAGTTTCCGGAGAAGTAGCACTGAGAATGGGGAAATTGCTGAAAGAAATGGGCAAACACCTGCAGGTATTTGCAATTACGCATTTGCCACAGGTTGCGGCGAAAGGAGATTTCCATTTTGAAGTTTCGAAATCGCATGAAAACAGTCAGACTATTTCCCGCATCGAACAGTTAAACGATGCCCAGCGTATTGAAGCACTGGCAAAATTGATTTCGGGAGAACAAGTCACGGATTTGGCGCGGTCTTCAGCCATTGAGTTGATGAACTAGATTAATTACGAATTACGAATTACGAATTACGAATTACGAATTACGAATTACGAATTACGAATGTTTGATTTAAAGACAGGAATTGTTTTTACATTTTGACTTTTCAATTTTGAATTCGAAAGAATAGTTAATTCTCTAACAAATAAACAACCCTCAGGGTTTCTTTCCGTATCTTTACTAAATAAATTGAGTGGGTATGTTCAAGATGGTGTGTTTGGCAATTTCATTAACTGCTTCGAACTTCGGAGGAGCAACGCTTCTTCCTGTAGCGCAAAAGATGATCACAAGATCGGACGAGACAATTAAAATGCGTGTGGGAAGCCAGCTTGTTAATTGTTCCGGAAATGCGAATGATACTAAAAAGTGTTATTCCGTGCAAAAAGGAGCTACGATTGGGATGGACAGCTGGGAAGTATTACCGCAAACAATCGAAGGATTTAATTTTGAGGCGGGATACACGTACGATCTGATCGTGAAGATTGATTTGGTTGAAGGTAAAACCGGCCCGGAACGATTCAAGTACACCCTGGTTCAAATTATTTCTAAAATCAAGGAGTAATACAGACTTTTCTTCTATCTTTAAATTATGGAGAGGAAATGGGTTATTACCGGATTAATACTGATCATTATTGCGATTATATTCGGGGCATTTGGTGCTCACGGGTTGAAATCACTTACCAAAGATGAAACAATCCTGCAGTCTTTTGATACTGCAACAAAATATCAATTCTTCCAGGGATTAGGATTCCTGGTGATTCCTTTCATCAATGTCCGCTTCCAGGTTCAAAGCAAAACTATTTTTTTATTGATGCTTTTGGGAACGATCTTCTTCTCAGGAAGTATTTATGGACTTACGGCAGCTAAACTCAATGGAATGGAGTCTTTGAAAAAGGCATTTGGTCCGGTGACCCCGATTGGAGGTTTGTTGATGATCTTAGCCTGGTTTTTATTGTTGATCCGTGTAATCAGGCATCCTCAATCATGAATTTTTCTGTTACTGTTTTGGGTTCCGGGACATCTCAGGGAGTTCCTGTGATTGCTTGCAACTGTCATGTATGCACTTCTCCGAAAAAAGAAGATAACCGCTTGCGGTGTTCTGTTCTGTTGGAAATCGAAGGAAGAAATTTTGTGATTGACGCCGGACCGGATTTCAGGCAGCAGATGCTGAAATTCAAGGTGAAAAGCCTGGAGGCTGTTTTGTTTACACACGAACATAAAGATCACATGGCCGGATTGGATGACGTGCGAGCATTCAATTTCATTGAGAAAAGAGACATGGATATTTATTGTTCCAAAGCTGTTGAAACGGCTCTGAGAAGGGAATATCATTATGCTTTTTCAGATGATAAATACCCCGGAATTCCACAATTGAATATCATCAACATTGAAAACAAACCCTTTCAAATTTCAGGTGAGATTCCGGTTGTTCCTGTTGAAGTGATGCATTATTTCATGCCGGTATTCGGTTTCAGGATCGGCGACTTTGCCTACATCACGGATGCTAAAACAGTGGAGCCGGAAGAAATAAAGAAATTGAAAGGGGTAAAAGTGTTGATTGTGAATGCTTTGAGAAGAGAACCGCACATTTCCCATTTTAACCTGGAAGAAGCTTTGGCTTTCATCAACGAGGTGAAACCTGAAAAGGCTTATCTGACGCATATTTCGCACATGTTCGGAACTCACGAAGAGATTGAAAAAGAACTGCCCGAAAATGTTTTTGCCGCTTACGACGGACTAAAATTGGTGTTTCAGGATTAAACCTGTTTAAAAGGAAAGGTTTAATCTTTTAGAATTCAATGTAATTCAGTGGAGCACCGGAAATATTCCTTGGAAGCTTGAAATTAAATTCTAAATTTGTTCTCAAATCAAATGATTATGTCAAAATTATTGGAAGGAAAACGTGGGATTATTACCGGAGCGTTGGATCAAAATTCAATTGCTTGGAAAGTTGCTGAAAAAGCACATGAACACGGTGCTACTTTTGTTTTAACAAATGCTCCTATCGCAATGCGAATGGGGGAAATAAATGAATTGGCAGAAAAGACAAATTCAAAAATTATTCCTGCAGATGCAACAAATGTCGACGACCTGAAGAAGCTCTTTACGGAGGCGCAGGAAATTTTAGGCGGTAAAATTGATTTTGTACTGCATTCAATCGGAATGAGTGTTAACATTCGCAAGAATATCCCATATCAAGATCTGAACTATGATTTCTTCCAGAAGGGAATCGATGTTTCTGCACTTTCATTACATAAAATGCTTTCTGTGGCTAAAAATATGGATGCAATCAATGAGTGGGGAAGTGTTGTTGCATTGACATATGCTGCAGCTCAGAGAACATATCCTTTTTACACGGATATGGCGGATATCAAAGCAATGTTGGAATCTATTGCAAGAAGTTTCGGATACCACTATGGTTTGGAGAAAAAAGTACGCATCAACACGGTTTCTCAATCTCCGACAAAAACAACTGCAGGTTCCGGGATCAAAGGATTCGGTGATTTCTACGATTATGCAGATGCAATTGCACCGTTGGGAAATGCAAGTGCTGAAGATTGTGCAAACTACTGTATTTCATTGTTCTCTGATTTGACAAGAATGGTCACAATGCAGAACCTATTCCACGACGGAGGTTATTCAACTACCGGAGTGAGTGATTTGGTAATGGAAAAATTGGGAATCTAAATTTCCTGAAGAAATAAAAATTAGAAACAGAGGGGGACGTGATACATCACGTCCCCCTCTTGATTTTGTTCTCATACTAATTACTACTTTTACAACGTTACTACTAAAAACGAACCTATGAAAAAGCACTGTCTGATATTGTTCGTCCTTCTGTCGTGTTCCGTATCTACCCAGAAACTGACTATCAAAGAAGGAAGAGGAGGTTTACTTTCTTTCGGTCAGCGGACAACCTTAAGCACTTTTAACGGAGATCATGAGCGGGCGGCAGTAGGTCTGGGCGGACAATTCCGGCTTCAATTATCGGACAGGGTGAATACCGAATGGTTTATGGATTATTTGCCGGTTACCAATCAATTTACACGAAGAAATGATTTGCACATTGGCTGGAGCGTGATGTTTTATCTCCTAAGTAATCCGACGCCGAAAGTGCAACCCTATGTTCTTGCAGGACATTGTTTCGACAGAACGTTGCAAACGGAACTGGCAAACCGCAGTAATAAAATTGACCGTTGGAGCAGTGCCATTCAAGGTGGTTTGGGAGTTCATTTTAACCTGACTCCTCGGTTTGATATATTACTTTCGAGCCAGTATATGATCCATTTGGGAACGGATATCCATTCGCATGTCGAAGAGGATGGAAGTGTACATTTTGAAAAACATAAAGGTGGTTCGCTGGAAGGACATTTGCTGACTTCACTTACGTTAAACTATAAAATTGCAGATTTATGGAAATCAAAAAGAAAATAAGTTTGCTGTTTTTGGTTTTCGCAACCACTGCAACTTACTCAACGGCGCAGATTATTGCCGACGGAGAACGTGCGGGATTATTGCAGGCTACGGCAAGTATCTACCCTTCACAGCAATTGAATACCAAAGGACTGAATTTGTATGTCGGTGGGTATATGAATTATCATTTCGACGATAAATACAGTTTCCGTGGCGATATTTATCAATTTATCGGTGCGCAGTCTAAGCCGGGATATGTCAATGATCATTTACAGGTTCAGGCCGGATTTATGCGTTATTTCCCGGTGAAAAGGCTGGATCCTTTTGTAGGACTTCAGGTTGGATTTTCAGCC
>VFQP010003016.1_pt1 | contig 17758 bp, 17 predicted proteins | sample 3512351 | NCBI WGS metagenome assembly VFQP01 (sample SAMN10412372, study PRJNA504923) | tailings metagenome | isolation source: Relicate 1 Philex TSF1 revegetated site | place: Philippines: Tuba, Benguet | collected 2017-08-29
AGGCTGAGGCCGCGTGCGGCGTCATCCCGTCGGGTGTGCTGTCGCACGCACCAATCACCTCAGGGCCCTGTGCAGCGGCTGCTGGACGCCCATTCCCGCAGGGACCTTGCCCAGCCAGCGCACTCGGCCGCCACACAGCGCACGGCATGCGATGCCGCGTCCTCAAGGCTGCATCCTCCTGTGCGATCAGCCACGACAGCAGCATCGCCGTTCAAGTCAGCACACGCTCAGGAGGCCTCGTCCTCCTGCACTGAAGACGCATTGCCGCCGTGCCGCACGTGCATGCACCTCGTGCTCACAGTGCTCAAGCACGCTGCTGCTCCTGCTGCCGCGTTGCTGGCCCGGATCCTCGAGCTGGGCGTGCGCCAGCGCAGGTCGGCCCATGCCGTCGAGGGGGCTTTGGGAAGTCCGCGAGCGTTGCGAGCGCTTCGTGAGAGCGCAGGAGAATGGAGCGCGGCGAGGCGGAGGGCGCAATTATGCGCCTGGTCCCGGAGGACCAGGCCCCAGACGAGCAGCAGAAGGACCCCGCAGAAGTGCTCGGGCCGCATGACGTGCTGGCAGCGCTTGACAGGCTTCCCTCAGGCGCCCCCTTCCCCGACGTGCAAGTCGCCATCACCACCGCGGTGTGGTTGGAGAACGACGAGAGCTGCAGACATGAGCTGGAAACGGTGACGTCGCAGGGGCGCTGGCGGCGGCACGCTGCCCACGCTGTGAGCCCCAAGGGCAGAGGGGGCCTGGGGCCTGAGGCGTTTCAGGGCCGCCGGGCGGCGCGTCGGGCGGCGGGCGCGGCGGCCCCGTCGTCTCGCGCGGCCACGCATCACGGCGTCCCCGGCGGCACGGTGTACCAGTACCACTTCTTCTCCACCAGAGGCTTTCGTTGCTGCGCGGCTTTCGTTGTTTTGCGCTTGGTGTTGGTCTGCGCGGGGTGTGCGCGGGCTGTGCGCTCACGTTCCTCTTGGCAGGCTGTGCAGAGCAAGCTGTGTCTGGCAAAATGACGGTGTTGTGGTGATAAAGCTGTGCGCCAGAGCCGCGCCGTTGCCGCGAGCGCTCGGCCCTCCTCCAGCACCCGCACCTCCGCCGCAGCTCCCGCGCCTGCTCGACGCCAGCGAACGGCGAAGGTTGCAGCGCTCGACGAGCCGCACGAGCAGCGGCGCCTACGTCCTGCTCGCCGAGCTTGCCGAGCTCTTCTTTCCGGCGGACTGCTCCCTCGCCGGCTCCCTCACACGAGCTCGGTGTTGCTGCGCTCCGGCAGCTCATCCTGGTGCGCCAAGAGTTCCTCGGGGCGCATTTTGCAGTTTTAGGCTCAGGGAGGCAAGCCCAGGTTCACCATGATGACCCCTCGCCGCCCTCGCTGGGCCGGCGTGCCACGCCTGGATCAGCGGCCCCCACCTGGGCGGCGCCGCCACGCAGCGCCTGCTCTGCACCTGCACGCTGCTGCGCGACCTGGTGCTCCAGACGCGCCGCGCCGTCGTCACCTTCACCCTCCCGCTCCCCCTGGACGAGGGCGACGAGGGCGAAGCCAACCAAGAGTTGCGAGAGGCGCAGGCGCTGCTGCTGACGGCGGCGCGGCTGTGCCGGCGTCTGCGGCTGCGGTTCCTGGCGGCGCACCACGCCGAGGACGACGCAGACGACCTACTGGGGCCCAGCGGGGTCGACCACCACGACGACGAGGGGCGGGCGCCGCAGATCGAGCACAGCGCCCGGCGGCTGCTGGGCGGCGCGGTGCGGGCGCGCGGCGGCGCGGCGTTGAACCACGTGGAGGAGGTCTCGCTCGAGGTGCGCAGTCCGGCAGCACTGGTTGCCTGGAACTTCCTGAAAGGGGCGGCCGTGGAAAGCGGGGTCCGCTCCTCCTTCGTGGTCGTTGCGCAGGCGCTGCAGCTGACGGCAATGGTGCGGCGCTGGCTGGCCGGCGCCTGCCCCAACGTGACGCACCTCACGGCGCACAACTGCGTCATTGCCAGGTTCCAGTGGGCGCCCGAGGAGCCGCCGCCGGCGCCGCCACCGCAGCCGCACGGCGCGGCGGGGACAGCGGGCCTGCTGCCGCCTGCCTCGCTGCAGCCCCCACTTGATGACGCGGCGGCCGCCGCGCTGCAGGCGCTGAGCCTCTCTGACGGCGCGCTCGCCGCCGCAGCGGCACCTGGCCAGTTGCCCACAGCGGGACATGTCTCCGCCGCGGGAATGCTGGAACACACACCGGGCGACGGCGCGGGCAGCGGCGTCGCGGAGGAGGAAGTGATGCGGCGCCTGCGCGTGCTGAACTGGCTGCACGCCGAGTGGCCGATTGCGTCGCCGCCGCCGGCCGAGCACGTGCGGCGCGCGCTGCGCGCGCTGCCGGCGCTGCGCGCGCTGCGTGTGTCCGAGTGGGACTGCGTGGAGCCGCTGGTGCACGGCGCCGGCGTCACGCGCCTCACGGTGGACGACGCGGCGGACCCCGACTCGCTCTCCGCGCTGCCCGCGCAGGTGCGGGAGAGATCCTCGTCGGGCGGGAAGGCTTGAGGAAAGCAGCGTTGCACGCTGGCTGTGACGAGGGAAGAGGCGTTTTCTCTTCTGACAGCGGGGAAGTGAGCGGTACCCAGTGCATGCTACGGTGGCCGCAGTTCCCCGTGCTGAGCGCGCTGAGCATGCCGTGGGCGGTGCTGGGCGACCGGGACCTGGAGGTGCTGCTGCAGGGCTTGCGGCTCACGAGCCTCGAGGTGCGGCCCCGCCCTCCTCTTTCCTGTGCTGTCCTCGGGCCTCCCTCCTCTGCCCCAGAACCATCCTTGGCGCGCTGACGGTCACAAGCCGTGCCCTTTGTTGTCGCTCGCTGTGCTCAGGTGCTGGACTTCACGCTCACGCGCAGCCACCAGGACCTGCCCTGCCAGCTGCAAGAGCTGGTGGTGGGCCGCCTGTCGGTCGACTCCTTTGCTCGGCTGCCGCTCGAGGGCGTGCGCGCCTGCAGGTGAGTCAGCCGCCGCACGGCTGCACGGCCCCCTTCTCCCAACACACCAAGCTGGCGGCGTCCCACAGCGCACAGCGCCCTGGCCGCCAAGCGCAAACTTGCTCCTGTCGTGTGTGAACGGCCGTTTGCAGGCCTTCGTCGGACCGGGGCGGGGACCTGGTGCTGCGCACCAGCGCCGACGCCGATGCCGTCGCCCGCGTGTGCGCCGCCGTCAGGAGGTGGGGCGGCGCGCTGCGGGCCGAGCACCTCAGCGTGAGCCCTCCTGCTTCAGGCCCGACGTCGGCCGCCGCCGGGGGGGCCGCTGCCGCGGCGGGCGGCGGGTGGGCGCGGCCGCAGGCGGGCGGGCGGTCCGAGGGCGGCGGGGCGGCGGCGGCGGCGTGGGCCGGCGCGGCGCTGCGGGCGTCGCTGCCGCTGCTGGCGCTGATGCCGGCGGTGGGCACGCTGGCGGTGGTGGGCGCGGCCTTGGACGGCGCGATGGTGTGGGAGCTGGGGAGGAGCCTCCCTGGTGCCACGGATGCGGCGAAAGGTGGCGGTGGCGACTCGGAGGATCGGCAGGAGCTGGACGGTGGCCAAGATGCAAGTGCGCTCGTCGCGCAGGGATCTACTAGGGGTGCGGCGCCGCCGGCGCTGAGGCAGCTGACGCTGCAGGCGTGCGAGCTTGCTGAGGAGGCGTTTGGGGTGCTGCTGCCTGCCTTGGCGACGCACGTGCCGCACATGCACCTGCGGCGGTGCGTGCCGTCGCCGTCGGAGCGGCAGGTGCGGGGCATGTGCGCAGCGGCCGTGGAGGGCGGCGGGGGCGCGGTGGTGCGGGTGCGGGTGCGGGTGACGGGGCCTCTGGGCGCGGTGCTGGCGACTGATGGTGGGCCGCAGGAGGTGGAGGCGGACGGGGAGGAGGCGGCGATGCAGGCGATGCAGCGCCTGGTCACGTTTGGGAGGAGCGTGGGCGTGGGGCTCGAGTTCAGCGGGTTCCAGTAGCTTGCGCGTGCGTCCCCCGCACCTCCAACATGCAACGGTGGTGCAACGAGCAACTCGACGTCCTCTCTTGTCACTTTGCTCCAGTGCTCATCCACCAAGTGCAGCAGTGCAGCAGAGCGTGCACGCAGTCCTCACGAGCCGCCACAGGTGCCGCCCAGGTGCCGCCCAGGACTGCCCAGCGTCAAGGGAGCCCACAGCTGCTCTTCTTTTCTGCGCCTCATCATGCACAGCTGCTGCTGCCGCTCCCTTCCTGCAGGAGCTCCTGAGACACCGCGCCACCTCACCTCGCGCACGTCGAGATGGGGAGTGCGCAATCGTCAGCGTCAGTCGGCGCTCCATCAGCAGCAGCGGCGGCGGCGTGCCCCGCAGCGTCGGAGGCTCCCGCGCAGTCGGCGTGCCCCGTCGTGGGCGGCGCGCAGGACGCGAAGCCCATCTTCGACGTGTATGGCCGCCGCATCAACGACCCCAACGCGCCACGGCAGGAGGATCCGCTCGCGGCGATACGCGGCTCGGACCTGCTGGACCCACGCAACAACATGCCGCTGCAAGCCAACCAGGCGCCCTGCCCGGGGCAGCGCAAGCCGCTGAGCACCGAGCGCGTGGCCTCCAACATCCCAAAGGGCGGCACGGCGAGCACCTGGCTCTTCCCCAGCCCGCAGATGGTCTTCAACGGTGAGCAGCGCGCAGCGCTGGATGCAAGGCATGGCCATGGGGATGGTCGGCGGGCAGCGCTCGGCATACTGGCCCACGCATGGTCCGCGAGGACTGCGGTGCACGCAGCGCTCAAGCGCAAGGGCAAGGGCGACGACGTGACAGAGGACGACATGGACGGGTTCGTCGCCGCGCACAACGGTGAGCGGCCGGCGGCGGCGGGGCACGGCCCCCACCTTGCGGCACGCGAGCAATAAATGCGCGCTCGTCGCAGCCTGTTTGGTGCCTGCTGCTGACGCGGCGCGTGCGTGCTTGCCCGTGCGGCGGTGGTGCGCAGCGATGAACGAGGCGACGTGGCAGCAGGTGGCGCTGTGGGAGAAGCTGCACGCCAAGGAGTGCGACTGCCCCACGCTGCTAAAGTTCCAGGGCAAGCCGCACGACCTCAGGTGACTTTTGGTGCCCCTCTCTCGCTACCCACAGCACACACGCACAGCACACGGCGCGTTCCATCCTCCCTCGCAATGCCTTTGGCCCCTCGCGGCACGGCTGCGGCGGAGGGTGCAGGACGCCGCGCTGGTGGTTGACAGACAGTTGTTGCTGAGTCTCCCCAGAGGTCTGTGGCTTGGCTGTTGTGCATGGCCGACCCCTGGTTGCCCCTAATTGCCTGCCGGCCGCAGTCCCTTGGCGTGGCTGCGCCAGGCGCTGGGCGGGCCGGCGCCGTTCGACCGGCACGACTGGGTGGTGGACCGGTGTGGCAGGGAGGTCCGGTATGTCATTGACTTTTACTTCTACGACGACAAGGCCGGCACGCCAGAGGTGCGTGCGTCGCTCATGCGCTGCGGAGCAGGGCGGGTCGTGCCACGGGGCGGTTCTGCCTGGGCCCTTTACAGCCGTCAAACGCGCGAGGCGGGCTGATGAGAGGGCTCTGGATGTCGGCGCTATCTTCGGCGTGCTGCACTGGGCGCGGCGTTGCGCAGGCGTTCGAGATTGTGACGCGGCCGGCGCTGGACAGCGCAGAGGCGGCGCTGGACCGCGTCAAGATGAGCATCTACCTGCGGTTCGCGCAGTGGGGGCTGCCGTGCCCCATCACTGGGCAGACGGGCACGGTCGGCGCGGCGGCGGCGCAGGCGGCGGGCGCGCCGAGCGCGCAGACGCAGTAGCAGGCAGCAACGCACGACGCCACGCATGACCGCTCTGCCATGCTTCTTTCACGTTTCAACTGCTCGCATCGCTTTGCTCGCTTCCCTCGCGCCGCAACACCGCGCTCGGCCACCTTCGAGAGACTTGCTGGTGGACGCCGCAGCACCGCGCGTCATAGCCGCAGTGCACATTCGTCCTTTGCAGCGCGATGAGGTCGTTCTCAAGCTCAGTGGCCCACCGTGGCGCAGCAGCTTCGCCTGCGCTGCTCCATCGCCCTGCTCCCGCTCGGCTCAGGCTGCCAGCGGCGCGTGCAGAGGCCCCAGCAGCCAGCACCAGCAGCACCAGCTTCAAGGATGCGCCGCTGCAGCCGGTCCTGCAGAAGGGGGAGCTGACCCAGTTCGCCTCTTCGCCGGGCGTGTACGCCGTGTTTGACGCACAGCCAGCTCTCCAGTACATCGGGCTCTCACGAAAGGTGAGCATGCGCACGTGATCGCCTTTGACATCCCCAGGGAGGCAAGCGGAGCTGCGGGTGGGGCTGCAGGACACCTCGCCAGTTGCCGGCGCCGACGGCAAGCATGCGTGAGTGCCCACATGTGCACATGTGTGCCTGCTCTGCTGTCAGCCAGATTGACGTGAGCATCAGCAACCACCTGAGCGAGCCGGGCACGGCGGACCTCACGCACGCCGTCAAGACGCTGGTCGTGTCGCATGCCACTCGCGAGAGCCTCACCGCGGCGTGGAAGCAGTGGGTCGAGGAGGCAGGTGCGCACCTGGGCGGCAGTTCCTGGGCCGGCAGATGCTGCTGCGAGCAGTGCGAGGCCAATGAGGCTGCAGGTGCGCTGGGGGCGCGTGCACACGTGGCCTCCCGTGGCGTGGCTGTCATCTGCCGCAGTGGCCGAGTTCGGCACCATCCCGCCCGGCAACGCGCCCGGCGAGACGAGGTGGCAGTCGCGCACGGCCAAGCCGCCGCGGCCCGAGATCCGCCTGACGGCGGGCAAGGGCGTCACGGGCGTCACAGTTGAGCAGCTGGTCGACCAGGTGGTCAAGGACGTCAAGGTGAGGAAAGGGCAGGCGTGCGGCACAGTGGTGCTTTGGTGCAATGATGCCAGCCCGCCATGCCGTGGATGCTGCCTGTCCGACACGGGGATTCACCGCTCAGCGCAGGCAGCCGGAGAGAGACGAAGGGCGCATGGACTTGGGCCGTCGGGAGCTCAGTCAGAGCTGCCCTGTTGGACAAGCTGGGCTAATGATCTGTGTTCCCCCCGCTTGCAGGTGGTTGCGTTCATCAAGGGCACGCGCACACAGCCGCAGTGCGGCTTCTCGCACAAGATGCTCACCCTCCTCAACACGCTAAAGGCCGAGTACGAGGTGGTCAACGTGCTCGACGAGGTGCGGCGCCTGCAGGGACGCGTTGATTTGTTGGATCAGACAAGGAGAGATAGGGATGACAGCAGGCGCGCGTGGTTGTGAGAGACTAGGGCATCACATTGCTCGACGAGGTGCGGCACCAGGGACGCTGCTCCTGCTGCTGCCATGCGTCGAGCACACGTGCGGCACAGTCCACCTCTGTTTCGCCGGCAGACGTTGGCCACGAGTCGCATTCACACGCCAGCGGCAGGGACGCTGCTGCCGCCGCCGCCGCCGCTGCTATGCGCGCTCTGCGCTGTGCTTGTGGGCGGCAGCTGCGTGCGTGGCCAGCAGCGGTTTGGTTGTGTGCGGCCGAGCGCGGCCGCCGTGATCCGGATACAGGTGCTCAGGGGAGTGAGCAACAGCGCCTCACGTTGCTGCGCAGGTGTACAACCCAGGGCTGCGCGACGCCATCAAGGACTACAGCCAGTGGCCCACCATCCCGCAGGTGAGGACGACGTCGTCTGAACGCGCAGGACCTCACCTTCGCCTTCATGTTGTGCAGCTGCCGCTCACGGTGGCCATGTGTGCCGCCTCTGCCGGTACTCCTCCCTTGCTCGTCCGCAGCTCTACATCAACGGCGAGTTTGTCGGTGAGTGGCAAGGGCGGTGGTGTTCAGCGTACGTGAGCGGCGCTCCCTGCCTTGCACACACTCACCCTGCCGCCCTGCTCATCACGGCAACACGTGCACGCGCACCTCACGCGCAGGCGGGTCGGACATCACGGAGCAGCTCTTCAACAGCGGCGAGCTGCAGCAGATGCTGCCGCGCAAGGCCGAGGCCTCGTCGCCGTGACGCCCAGGCCTGGCCCCGTGACCGCTGGGCGCCGTCCCGCCGCGTGCGTCCCGCAGCTCATTTTTTTGCGTCTCCAGATTTGGAGGCTTTGTGCGCCGCTGCCGCCCCGTGACCATCAACCTCGTTGAGCAGCACAGCGGCAGGCCGGAGTGGTGGTGACTGATTGAGTCTCTTCATCTCGTGCTGTTGGGGTCGTTGCGGAGTAGGCGCGTGCTGGGTTGGCCGAGCGCAGGAGTTGCTGTCCCCGTTGCAAACGCAGCCAGACGGGACAGGTTGGACAGAGCTGCTGGAAAAAAGGCGGGCCAGCAGCCAGCGCGCAGGCGCACTGTGAGCAGACAAAAACGTGATTGACTATATGGCTGCGTGCTGCTGACCGCAAAGTGACGATCCTCACACACTGCGTTGTGCGTCGTCCCAGCACAGGCAACGCTCAGGGGCGGCGACAGGCTTCTGACACTGGTGGACATGACAACAATGCACTGCACCAACTGAGCGTGACGCCGGCTCCACAGACGGCACAGAGAGGAAAAGAATTCTTTCACAGTCGCTAAGGGACACGCACACACGCTCCATGCCACGCTCGTGAGGGGGGAAAAGGGGGCCAATCGCCACTCGGGCAGCAGCTGCTCATGCATGCAACACGTCGTGCGTCTGCAGCTTTGGTACACACACAAACGAGAGACGGGGCAGTTGTACACGGCTCGTTGTGGGGGAGGAAGACAGCGCAGCCTGGACGAGAGGCGGGCACGAGCGCAGAGACACATTTCTCGCCGTGCCACGTGCGCCCCGCAGGCTGCGGAAAGGGATTGCTTTTCATGCGATCAAAAAAGTGGGGGCGGCGGAGCTCCTGGATGCGCGCAAATCATGCTCGCCGCACTCCTGCTGCTGTGCACAAAAAGGGCCAGGGCGCGCGGCAAAGAGGAGGAGCAAGTCACCTTGACGCACGCGCGTTAGCGAATGCGTGTGGCGGGGGGCACGCACCATGGTGGACAGGCAGGATGGTGCGGCGGCCGGGTGAGGGGGGAGACGCTGCTGCTGCAGCTGCTCAAAAATCTGAATTCAAAACGCAGGGGGGTGGGGGCGTGCGCGCTACCAATCAGCAGCAGGTGAGCCTCCACTGCGGCAGGGAAGGCGGGCGCGGCCGCCCCTCTCAGGCGCCCGTGGCGTAGACTCCGGGGTCGAAGCGCGGCAGCTGCTCGTCGTCGTGGTGCTCCTCGTCCAGCTCAAAGGAAGCCAGCGGGAAGGTGCCCGCCTGCGCCTGCTCCATCGCCCACAGGAACTCGTTGAACCTGGCCATGATGGCGCCGTCCAGGGCTTGCACTGCGCACGCCAGGATGGTGAGGCGAAACGGGCCGCATCGTGAGTAATGTGCCGAGCGCAGCAAAACAGTTCTGCAACGGGTAAGGGGGCGCAACTGCCAGCAGCACGTCGGGCGGCACGGCCCGAGGGCAAGCGACGTCACCACCTTTCTCACCCTCCCTCCATCCACCCACCCACACCCACGCGGCGCACGCACCTGCCAGCAGCACGTCGGGCGGCACGGCCTGGCCCGAGGGCATGGAGGGCGCGCCGTCGGCGTCGGCGTCGCGGTCCAGCACCTGCACGTCCGTCACCTGCACCTGGGCGTAGTCCCTCGTCGACAGCTTGACCCTGCGCGCACCGCACAAACACACACACACGCCCCCACATCAGCGGCGCAGGAAATCAGCGTCTTGAGAGTCTTGAAGGTGACTGGCAGAGTGTGCGCTCACGCACCTGGCCATGCCCTGCAGGGGCGCGGCGGGGCCGCCGCCGGCCTTGCTGACGGGCTGCGCCTCCCACAGCAGGTCCAGGTCCAGCGCCGTGCAGCGCGGGCGCAGCGTCTTGGGGCTGTAGGACATGCGCGCCGACGAGACGTGCAGCACACGCAGTGCGCGGACCTTGGCGCGCCGTGTGGACGTCTCCAGGCCCGCCAGCGCCTCGTCCAGCTTCTCCTGAAGCCTGCGCGGGTGAGGGAGACCGGTCCCTGTTCTCTGCCTGTGGCCTGGTTGCGTTCCTGTTTGGCTGGCCGTGCCACGCTCGCCCCCCTGGCAGAAAGGGCGCGCACCCCCCGGGGTGCCGTGGCACCGTGTTGAATCCACGTTGAACGCTCCTAAGGCAGCTCACGCACCAGATGTCGTCGCTGCGGTGGCCGGTGGGGCTGCTGAGCGCCGAGGGCGACGCCACCGAGGAGGACGCAGATCGCGCGATCATGGCTGCCTTGCGGCCTGGCGGCATGGGAGCCCTGATGATGGTGACCTGCAGCGCCACACACAGCGCACAGATGCTGCGAATGAGCTGGTGCTGGGACCCCCATCGAAGTTCGTGGCCAGAGTCGGCCGGGCTGGCCGGGCTTGGTGGGCTGTGCCTCACGTGCGAAAGGACGCGCAACTCGCGCGAGTCCCTGCAAGCGCGCTGCGCCCTGTGAAGCCTCGCTTGGCCGCGTGTGCGCTTCCTCCGACGTGGAATCCCTTGCTCGCTGGCCAGTCGGGACTCCCGGACGCCCAGCCCACACGCCCGGCCCCTTGCTGGTCCAAGCTGCACGCAGCGCACCCGCGTGGCCGTCCTGGTGACGGAGCCGCGCGCGATCGAGGTGCACGCGGCGGAAGCGTTGGCCCGGAGGAGGAGGGCCATCTCGATGAGCTGTGTAGGCGTGGGAGTGCGTGCGTGTCTTCTGCGAACGGCCTTGCGTGAGCTCGGCGTATGAGCTTGCTGCTTGTGGCGTGTGTGTGCCGCGTTGCCTTCTCGGTGAGCAGATGCGCATCGCGCTCGGAAGGATGACAACCCTGGTTCGGGGCCACGAGAACACGAGCACGCGAACGAGGAGTCCTGAGAGCACGACTGTGCCATCACAATTGGCAGTGGCGATGCGTCCCTCTCGCCGCTCGCCGGAGCGGAGGTCAACATCGTGCGGGAACCCGCCGCACACATTCAGAGAGGAGAGCAGCCAATGGCGCCCTCGCAGCGCCCAACAAAAACGTCCCTTTGCTGATCCTTGACCGCTCCCAGGCCCCAACGCACAGAGCTGTCGCCGCCTGTCGCGCGGGCGCTCGGGGGCGCAGCACCGCCATGCAGCCGCAAGCACGCAGCAGCAGCAACCAAAGCGTGGGCCAGGGTGTGCTGCACCAGTGCGTCTGGCCACGCGCACCAGCCAGATCGCGCGGCCAGATGCAGCAGGCACGGCCTGCAGGCAGGCACGATGCGGCCGCGCCACCGCAGCACCAGCTCGCGAGCGCGACGGCGCTGCTCGTGAACCCACGGTGGAGCTCGCGCCAGGGCGTCGTCGTGCCGCAGCTGCGTTCCAACCGTGCCCAGCTGCAACGCTGCACCTCGAGCAGCAGCAACAGCATCTGGGCGGCCTCAGCGTGCGTCGCGGCCATGCTGATGCTGCAGCCAGAGCCTGCCGCCGCGAGCAGCAGCCTGCCCTGGGAGCTCCCGTTCCTCATGCCCGCGCCCGCGCCCGCCGCCGAGGCGCAACCGCCGCCCGCGTCGCTGATCGAGACGTTCGGCGGGGGGCGCCTACACGTGGAGTGGGTCTTTGAGGATCCACGGCACGAGGCCCTGCACCACCTCGTGGCCCAGCCGTTCGAGTGGGACGAGGACGAGCAGCAGGAGCCGGGACAGATGCACGCCGCCGCCACGCGCGACACCCCAAGCAGCAGTCTGGCTCAGGCACAGCGCTCCAGAGCCGCTGAACGGCAGCAGGCAGCCGCCTCACCCGCCGCCAGCCCCTCCCCAGTCAGCGCGACGCCGTCGTCACCACTCCCCACGAAAAACGCCGCGCTGACCGTGGCCCCAGATGCCGCCCCGGGCGACCCGCCGCACTCCCCGTGCGGCTCCCCGCAGCAAGCGAGCGCCAGCGGCGACTGGGCCGACGGCTTCGGCGCCCCGCAGGGCCCGGGCTTCAGCCCCGCGCCCGGCACGCCGCTGCTGGGCGAGCGGGGCGGCTGGCTGCACAGCGGCTGGCTGCGGGCCGAGGAGGTGGACGCCGGCGGCGCCGTGGCCAGCAGCAGCCCCGCCGCGGCGCAGTGGCTCGCTGTGTCGGGCGGCGCGTCGCCCGAGGTGGCGGCGGCGGCGGCAGGGGCGGTGGCAGACAGCCCAGGTGGCGGGGCGCTGAGCAGCCCCAGGGCCCAGGTGGTGGACAGCGGCAGCGACGCTTCTCCTCCTGACGCAGCAACAGCAGCAACAGCGACGGGTGCCCCGGCTGCGCCGCCCAAGGCCACACCACCCGCGGCGGTTGCTGCGGCGCCGAGCGGTGTGAGCCCACCTCCAGCGGCGGCGGCAGGCGCCCCTGGCGTCGCCTCAGCGCAAAGCGTCCCGTCCAGCGGCGCCGCTGTTGCGCCTACGCCCACACCCACACCGGCGCCAGCGCCCGCATCCACACCCGCCCCCACGCCCGCTCCCCAACCCATCCCTGCCCCCGCCCCCCCGCCCGCGCCGGCCGCCATGGCGGGCGGCGCACGCAGCGCGCTCAGCGTGCTTGGCGTCGGGGACCAGGAGGCGCTGTCCCTGCCGCCCCTCCCGTCATCCTTCCCCGACCTCCCAGCCATCCCCATCCCCGACATCTTCGAGGTGAGGCCTGAGCCCTCGAGGTCCTGCTGCGCCCATGCGCAGACGTGCACGGCGCCCCCAACGACAGCGCTGCGACGCGCGCGCATTCCTGCGCGTGCTCTCAGTGGTAGGGGCGGAGGCGCGGGCGCGCAGCTAGCGTCTTCTTGCCACGCCTCACCAGGTTGATCATGTGTCGTTCCTCCTCACGGTGATGGTGATGATTGCTGGTGGCACCGTGGCGTGGCACGCAGGCGCGGCTGTCCAACGGCCTCAAGGTGCTGCTGCTGCCCGACCACGAGGTGCCGCTGGTGCGCGGCTCGCTGCTCATGCGCGGCGGCAAGTACGCCAGCCCCGCCGACAAGGTGCGTCTAGGCCCTCTACAAAAGCCTCAAAAGAGAAGAGACGTCCCACTTCCCTTGGGAGCCACCGGTCCAGGGAGGGTGCACCGCCATGGCACGTGGAGCAGAGCGCGACAAGGACGACCGTATGCCATGGAGAGGGCCCGACCGGCGCGTGCGAGTGTGCGCGGCGCGGTGTATGCGTGGGCAGGTGGGCCTGGCCAGCGTTTCGCTGGCGGTGCAGAGGTCGGGCGGCAGCGTGGCGCACCCCGGCGCCGCACTGGACTTGCGACTTGAGGAGCTGGCGGCGGCGGTCGAGGCCGGCGCTGGGCCGCAGGTGCGCTAGTGCGTGGGCGTGGGACGCACGCCGCCGCGCCTCGGATCCACAACGCGGACCGCAGGGAGGGAACATGTGGAAACACGCAGCGGCAGTGGGCGCTGGCTGTTGGCGCTGGCGGTGCGCGGCGGTGGGCGCCTGCCACTCGGTGCCTGCGCTGCGTTTGCGTGCGCGCGCCTGCAGGCCGTGACGGTGGACTTTTTCAGCTCTCGCGACGACCTGCCAGAGGTGGTGGGCCTGTGGGCCGAGGTCATCAGGTGCGCGTGTGCGGGCCTGTGGGCCTGTGGGCCTGTTCGCTGAGGACCTGATCACTTTCGCCTGTGGGCCGAGGTCATCAGATGCGCCTCCTTGCACACGTGCGGCCCTGGAGGAGATGACGATGCACCCCTCACGCGCTCCCGCCACCTGTTGTCCGTCCAGGGCAAGCATCCTCCGCGTCGAACTCCCTCTCCCGCGTCGCGTTTTGTCGTGCGACTGCAGGCAGCCGGCGCTGCCGGCCGAGCGTCTGGCGCTGTACCAGGACCAGGTGCTCAACGCCATTGAGCACCGGGACGACGACCCCACCGGCACGGCGCGCAGGCAGCTGGCGGTGCGTGACCGTGCTCTCTCTCTGTATATGTATTGCGTGCGCATGCGCAGGGGGCGTGCGCAGGGGGCGTGCGCAGGGGGCGTGCGCATGCGCAGGGGGCTGGCGAGGTGCCCTGGAAGAGCGGGGGTGGGCAGGGCGGGCAAGGCGCGTGTCTGTCCAAGGGGCGTGGCTTGCTGCGGGCGTGTCGCTGCTGTTGCGCAGATGCTCATGTACGGCAAGGAGAGCGTCTACGCGCGACAGCCCACCCGCGCCGGCGTGCTGTCCATCACCGTGGACGACATCAAGAGGTACTCGCGCCGAAGGGCAGCACCGCCCTTGGCTCTGGGCCGCTGCTGCCTGCGGGCGCGAGCGCGCGTCTCGCGTCAGCGGAGCAGGCCCGCAACGTCGCGTCATGGCGGGCAGCGGGCGTCAACGGTGAGCGAGGCGGCGCGTCAGCCCTGGGCCAGGAGCGTGCTAACAGTAGCGCACGTGCACGTGCGTGCATTCCCCTGCGCAGCTTCCTGGCCAAGTGGGAGCGGCCCGACGCCGGCGTGCTGGGCGTGGTGGGCGACTTTGAGCCGCCGCAGCTGCTGGAGCTGCTGGAGCAGGCGCTGGGCACATGGGCGCCCGCGCCAGGGCAGCCCGCGCAGCCGCCAGAGGTTCGCCGGCGGCGCTGTATGCACCATGCCTGCTCCGGCGTGTCCCGCAGCTCTTGAGGGGTGGAGTTGTGCACCCACACAAGTGCTGTGTGTGACGCACGCTCTCCCTGTGCGCGCAGAGGGTGCGAGAGGAGGGCGTGCTGGCGCCGTACGCCGCGTCGGCCGGGCGTGTGGTGCTCTTTGACCGGCCCGGCCTCTCCCAGGTGTGCACAGTTCCGCCAGGCAGCCCACCGCCTTTTGCGCACGCAGGCACGACGGCAGCAAGGCGAGCTGCGCGCCACACGCTCCCTCGCCAGCGTAGAGCGCAGTGGAGGGCGGCAGCCTGGCGCCATGGCGCGTGCAGCGTCGTTCCACGTTTGCGGACGGCGCTGTTTGTGCTGCGTTGCGTGGCCCGTGGCCTCAGGCGAGCGTGGCGGTGGCCGAGCCGGGCGTGAGCCTGATGGACCCCGACGCTTACGCGCTCGACCTGCTGGCCACCACCTTCAACAGCTTCGGGGGCCAGCTCTTTGACCAGGTGAGCCCAGCGGTGGTTGCGCTTTTCCTCGGCAACCTCTCACGCGCATCTTTCCTGAGCGCTGACCATCGTGCCTGGCCCGGCATGATCAGCGAATGGCGTGGTTGAGCGTGTGGGGTGCGTGTGCGTTGATGCCATGCAGCTGCGGTCGCGCGAGGGGCTGGCCTACAGCGTGTTTGGCGCCTGGGAGACGCCGCCCGACCGCCAGGGCACCTTTGTGGGCGGAGGGGAGACCTCGTTGCCAGGTGCGTGGGCGGAGGGAGGGCAGGGCACCTTTGTGGGCGGAGGGGAGACCTCGTTGCCAGGTGGGCGCCGTCCTTGGGAGACAGCGTGCCGTTCCCGCATTTAAACGTGCTGGCACCCCTGCCACCGCCTCCCCTGGCCTTGCATGCCGCCATGACTCTTGCGCACGCCCGCGACTGACTCACGACTCAACCCAGGCGTGTGCCTCCGTCCTGACGCGCCCGCTCCGCCGCGCCCGCCTTGGTGTTGACGGCGCGCAGCCGAGTTCATCGTGGGCCTGAGGCGCGTGCTGGGCAAGGCCACGCAGACGGCGCCCAGCCCCGAGGCGCTGGGCAAGGCCAAGGACGAGGCGCTCAACGGGTGAGCGCCCTGGCGCCTTGCCACAAGGCCTCTGCCTGTGTGCGACCTGCGGGGATTCAGAAGTGTGGCCGCTCATGGCTCCTGCAGTGTGCCGGTGCGGCCACAGCACGCGACACCCAAACGGTGGGCGTGTGTGCTGTGCGTGCTGCGGCGCGCAGCTTTGTGTTCAACTTTGCCAGCAAGGCGGCGCAGCTGCAGCGCACGCTCGTGTACGACCTGCTGGGCCTGCCGCGCGACCTGCTCTTCCGCTACCGCGACGGCGTGGCGCGCGTGGCGCGGGAGGACGTGCTGGGCGCCGCGCAGAGGCACCTGCACCCCACGCAGCAGGTGCTTGAGGCCGTGCTGCTCGCTCTCCAGTGTGTGTTGAGCTTTGCATCCGGTGTCGCGCCCTAAGGCAGATGATGCGCAACGCTCATGTTGCGGTGCGTGCGCATGCCGTGCGCTGTGGTGGCTGCAGGTGACGGTGGTGGTTGGCGACGCGCTGCAGGTGCTGCCTCAGCTCGAGGCGGCGGGCCTCAAGCCCACGCTGCAGAAGCTGCTGGACGCGGACGGCAAGTGATGAAGCGGGGGGCTTTGCGTGGGCCGGACCGGACGGACGGACGGACGGACGGACGGACGGCGTGGTATACAACTCGGACCTCTCTGCTCTTTTCTGCCCGGTTTTGCCCGGACGCAGCTGTCGTCCCGGACCCAGCTGTCGGGGCGCATTTGAACCTTTCGTTGTCCCTGCAAGCGCCGCACAACGGTCGCCACACAAACTCTCGACGCTGAGCACTTGGCGCTCAACACACAGAACACGCCGCAGAGAGGCTCACCACGCACACGAGGCTCGCAGACCGCATCTCCGACACGCACCCAGCAGAGGACGCGAGAGGCGACCCGCCGTGACAGGGCCGCCACGATGCCCACGAACAGCAAGACGGCGCCCTTCCCGGTGCTGAGCCCCATGATCGAGCGGGTGCGTCCGGCGTGGGCTTCGCTCGGTGGCCCCGAGTCAAGATGTACTGTGCCACGACACGGCGAACCCCAGCAGCGAAGCAAGAGCAGCAGCAGCAGCGCTACCGCACCGCGCATCGCGCGGCTGGTGTGGCCACACTGGCTGGCGCGCGTTTGGGGAGTCCTCCCGGGTCGGGTTGACGCCAGAGGCGGAGATCCGGCTCGACACATCTCACGTACTTCCCCTCGTACAGCTGCACCCGACAGACAGCAAGCTACAACGAGTTGCCATGGCATGGTGCTTGCCGCCGTGCAGCGGATGCAAGCCCGCCACGACGAGCTGCACCGCGAGCGCCTGGCGACCATCACGCCCACGGTGGACATGTCGCCGCCGGAGCGCATGCATCACCTCGAGCACAACGCCAAGAAGCAGATGCAGACGCAGGAGAGGAAGCATCAGATCGAAGAGGTGCGCGAGCCGTTGCACACAGGCGCGCTGTGCCCACATCAGGGACGCCCCGTCTCAACCCTCCCTGTCGCGCTGGGGCGTGACGATGACCGCAGGACAACCTGCGCCTCTTCAGCAAGCTGGTCCAGATCGAGGACTTTGACAGCTCTCGCGTCATCCAGCCGACGGGCGTGCGCTCATCCCTCAGCGCCACGTGAGCACGTTGCGCCGCAAGTTTGTGCCCGTGGCCACGCTGCTTTGCAACGCACAATTCACCTTTGCCGTACTCCTGCTACTGCGCAGGCCCGGCATGTTCCATTCGTCGACGGGCAACCAGCACGTGGTGGACCACATCAACGTGGTGGGCGCTTCAACACAAGCTGCGAGCCCCGGCAAGGGTCAGCACGTGAGTCACCGCCAATTCACGCCCGCGATGCCCTGCTCCTCCTCCCGCAGACGTCCATCGCGCCGCACCCCCACCGCCCGCCGCACGCCTGCCACCCCACCCTCGGCGCCTTTGGCGGCGACGCCCAAGGCCACGGCATGCTGTGCCTCTCGGCGCCGCACACCGGCTCCCACCCCGGGTCCTGCGCCGGCTCGGTGCGCAACGCGTCGCCGGCGCCCGCGTGCACCGGCCTGGCGGCCCGCGCCACGCCGCCCAGCTCGGCGCCGCAGCTGCCGCACAGCGCGCTGCTGGACCAGCTGCTCCGCTCCCACCTCAGCAACGCCAGCTGCAGCGGCCCTGTCTTCACGCTGCCCTCGGGGACGGCGCCGCGCGTGCCCTTTGGCAGCGGCTCGGGGGGCCGTGCCACGCCGTGCCTGCCGCCGCTGGCGGCCGCCGCGCGGCGCAGCGTGGACTGCTCTGGCCGCAGCAGCGTCGC
>VFQP010003017.1_pt1 | contig 17758 bp, 21 predicted proteins | sample 3512351 | NCBI WGS metagenome assembly VFQP01 (sample SAMN10412372, study PRJNA504923) | tailings metagenome | isolation source: Relicate 1 Philex TSF1 revegetated site | place: Philippines: Tuba, Benguet | collected 2017-08-29
ACCTTGACGTTGACCTTGTTCTTGAGCTCCCCGCTGCGCTCCTCCAGCTGCACGTACAGGCGCTTAGTCTCGCCCATGTTGTGCTTGCTGAAGTCGTAGTCGCCCGTGCCAAACTGGGCCTGCGCGCGCGCACACACACACGCCGCCGCCACCACCAGTGTGCCGCGCGCCGCTCAGGTGCCCAGCTCCACGGCCATGGCGGCCAGGGTGCAGGCCTGTGCACGTCACGCGCCCGCCCTTGCGCCCGCGCGCACCTTGTCCCGCAGCACCAGGGGGAAGTCCTTCTCAAACGCAGCGGCCACCTCCTGCAGGCGCTTCATCTCGCCCTTGCGCGCCGTCAGCCTGCGGGAGCAAAAACACACACCCACACCCACACCAAGGCGTGTTGCGGCACACACGGGGTGCCGCAACACGCACGCCGTCCGTGTCCAGCTCGTGCTGCATGTCAGATCCCCACGCAGCCAGCCCGCACTCCCACCAACCCCCCCGCCCCCAGTCACCTGCTGTCGGCCTTGCGCGCCTCAGCCTCCAGGTCCTGCAGCTGGCGCCTCAACTTGCCCAGCGCCTTCTCGTGCCCTGCGCACCACCGCACCAGCGCCACCCACAGCCACACGCAAGGAGTGGGTGGCACACGCCCTGGGCAAGCCCAAAGGTGCCCCTCCCCCTCCCGAACGCCAGCAGTCCCGCTCCCGACTCCTGCGCGCCCAAGGGCCTCCCCAGGCGCACCGGCGATGTCGGCGTCGCACTCCTTGAGGCGGGCCTTGCGCTGCGCCAGCCGCGCCTCGGCCTGCTGGTGCGCCTGCTGCAGCTGGCCCACCTGCGCCTCCAGCTCAGCCACCTCGCGCTCCAGAGCTGCGCGCGACCGTGAGGACCACAGGGGCACGAACGCGTCCCGCCCCCTCAAGCAGCCTCGAGCGGGTGGCAGCGTCGCGTTACCCCCTCTCATCTCGCCTCCTCACCGGCGCAGGACGCCTGGGCCTCCTGCGTGCGCGCGGCCAGCGCCTCCTGCTCGCTGGCCGCGCCCTCCAGCTCGGCGCGCGCGCGCACCGCCTCGGCGTCCGCCGCCTTGGCGCCCGCCTTGGCCTTGTCCAGCAACGCCTGCGACCACACAGGCGCAGCGCCGCGGCGCGCCACACACTTCGCCGAGGGCGACGGAAGCTCAAGGCGTGTCCGCACGGCTGGCTTCCGACCGGGCCTTGGGGCGCGCGGGGTGGCGCACCTTTGCCTGCTTGAGCGCCTCCTGCGCCGCCTTGATGCGCGCCTTTTGCCCCGACGCGAAGGTGGCCACCTCCTGCTCCAGCGCCTGCGCGCGCGGACGCACGGAGGACACCTCCTCGCCACAACGGCTCAAGTGGGCTCCCTCAGCCTGGTCCTGGCATGCTGCACACGGCGTGGCACGCACGCACGTATGCGCCGTGCGGCCAGAGCGGTTCAACGAGGCGAGGCGTGCTGGCAGAGTGGCGCACGGGGCACCCCGCAGGGTCCCTCCCTCATGAATCCTGCCCCGCCCGCGCACCCTCGTTCTCACCGCGCACTGTTGCTGCAGCTGCGCCTTGCGCTCCTTGGCCTCCTTGGCGCCCGCCTCCACCTCGGACAGCTCGTGCGTCAGGGACTCGACGGACGCCGCCAGCTGCGACGCACCCAAGCACAGCGCGCCACCCACGTGCCTTACGTGAGATTGCTGGCGCCAAGGACCACTGCCCGTCGGGCCACACAGCTGCGCCAGGGCGCACTCGTGGGACGCCCTGTGGCGAGAGAGAGGGGGCAAGAGGGCTCACCTGTGCCGCCTGCGTGCCGGCCAGGCGCTCCTCCAGCAGCACCATGCTGTGCCGCGCCAGCTCCAGCTCACGCTGCAGCCTGCGCACGCCGCATGCCACCAGGCCCACGCGGGCACACACAGCCTTGGGAGAGGAAGACGTCGGCGCCGCACCAGAGGACAGTCGCACGCCTCTGCACGCCGATAGGGAGGCGCGCTCGCCGTGGTGGCGGCCTGCCCCACTCACTTGCGGTGCTGCTGCGCCTTGGCCCCCAGCTGCGCCTGCTCCTGCTGGAGGGCGGCCAGCCGGGACTGCGCGGCGGCCAGGCCCTGCTCCGCCTCGGACAGCGCGTGCAGCGACGCCAGCACCGACCGCGACACGTTGCGCGTGCCGCCTGCGCGCAAGAGCCACAGGCCGCAGAGCTCCGGTCAACTGGTGAGCGCAGCAGGCCCCCGGGGAAGGGGTGAGCGGTCGCGGGCGCAGTCAGCGCGGTGCAGGTGCTGGCATACTAGTCCCCAGACCTGTGAGGAGGCCCGAGGGGTTGAAGTCGTCCCCCTCGAGCGTCACGCAGCGGCAGTGCACCTCCCGGCTGAAGGCCAGCTTCTTGGCCGTGCCAGAGTCCTGCGGCAACACCCGCGCCAAGCCACCGACCAGCGCTTGCCCGACCAGGGCGAGAGGCCAGCAACGGCCACTTCTTCCCGCCCCTGGTGCTCCCTAGCCCCGCACCTGGCACACGAGCACGTTGCCAAAGGCGTACTTGATGGCCGCCTCCACCTCGTCGGGGTAGCCCACCAGCTGCAGCGCCGGCTGCGCCTTGCCGCCCGACAGCCGCTCGGCCGCCGCGCGCACGGCGCCAGACAGCTCGTGGTACTGCACCTGCGCGCCACGCCACCCCCCCCCCCACGCGCACGCACACCACGCGTTTGACTTGCGTGCGAGGCGTGGGTGGGTGACGGGGGCGCACCGTGGCTCTCCCGCAGGCAGAGCCAGGCTGAGCTGGACAGTGGCCCCTCATCGTTCACGCCCACGTGCAGGCGGGTGGGGTGAGGCGGGCCCTGCCGCACCCTGTTGAGCGGGATGATGGTGACGCGGCGCGTGAGCTTGCCCTTGTCCAGCAGCTGCTTGGCCGTGGCGTCGTCGTCCACCACCACCTGGTACAGCTTGCCGCCCGCCGCCACCTCGAGCGCCAGGCTGTCGCCAGGCTGGCGCACGTGCACCAGTCGAGCCAGCACGCCGCGCACGCGCGACGCGTCAAAGCCCACGCCGGGCGGCGCCGTGTACTGGAAGGAGCAACCTGCGGCGCGCGGCGCGGCACACGCAGGGGCGGGCATGGCGTGGGCAGCAGCGTTGCGCGTCCGGCCCGTGCACAACAGGCCTGTGTGCTCGCGCACGCAGACACCTTGGAAGCGCCGCGAGCTTCGGCGCACCTTGCACGTCCTGGCTGAGCCTGTCCACCTGGTCCCTCAGCGCCCGCACTTGCGCCTGCGCCGCCGCCGCCTGCTCCTCCAGCTCACCCGCCCGCGCCGCGTCGTAGCCCAGCGCCTGCACGCCACGACGCCGCAAGGCGCGGCACACGCTCTCACATCGCAGGGCCGCGTGCACATCACCCACCGCCGGAGCGCATGCGCCCCGCCTGCCACCCAGGCGGTGCCCTGCGCACCTCCAGCTTAGCCTCGCAGGCGCGGATGGCCTCCTGCTGCTGCGCGCGCGATGCCTGCGCCTTGGCCGCCTCCTTGCCGCACGCCTGCAGCGCCTGCGCAACCACCCATGGCCGTGCACCACCGCCCAAAGCCACCCCCGTTGCTGGCGTCGCACAGTGAACCAGCGGGCAAGAGCTGCGCGTGCGCGCGGAGCCACCTCTCCGGTCATTCAGCAGCCCGGCGCACCTTGTTGCTGGAGGCCAGTTGCTCGTTGAGCAGCTTGAGCTTGATGGACGAGGCGCGGTGCTCGGCGTCCGCCTTGTCCACGTCGCGCTGAGTGTCCGCCAGGCGCTCCTGCAGAGTTCGCGCACGCCACCCCACACACACGCACGCGCGCACAGCTGGTGCTCAGCGGCACGCCCAGAGGCTGGACGGAGGCAACGCGGCGCCAGAGCAGCTGCTGGCCGCAGCGCCTCACCTTGAGCGTGCGGTTGGTGTGGTCGCGCCCGTCGCCGGCCTCAGCGCCCGCCAGGCCCCGCTGCGCCGCCTCGACCGCCTCCTGCGCCTGGTGCAGCGCCTTGGCCGCCTCCTCCGCCTTGCCCTCCGCCTTGGACACCTGCACGCACACGAGCCGCTCCCCCCGGTGTCCGTCCGCGCCACCGCATTGCCCTTGACGAGCCCCCCCCCCTGTGCTGCCCAAGTGCTGCCGCCCTCATCCCCGCTGCGCGCGAGGTGAGCCAGGTCGCCCCCTGACCTGTGCGGGCAGGTCCTGCGCCTGCAGCTGCTGCGCCGAGGCCTGCAGCGCGGCCAGCGCCTGGCGCTCCGACTTGAGGGCGGCCTGGCGCGACTTGAGGTGCGTGGTGCCCTTGGTCAGCCTGCCACCAGGGGCGCCACCACAGCTCAATGGCATCAAGGTGGGCTGCCGCTGAGCTGCTGCATGCCATGATGCCGCCGCCTCACTTCCCTTCCCCTCCCGCACTCACTCCATGCTCAGCTCGTCCACGCGCTTCTGCAGCTCCCTCATCTCTCCGCCCATCTGGATCTGCTTCTCCCCCTCGAGGTCTCGCACCACGCTCTCAGCCTCCTGCACCTGGCCCTGCGCACACGCAACCGCGCAACAGAACGCGCCAGCACCACCTGGGCCCCCAAGGCATGCTCTCCCATGCACTCCGCCTTGTGAGCACACAGCGGCGTGTTGGCTGGCGACTCTTCCCCCGCTGGTGTGCGCAGATCGACCCCCTCTCTGCAGCGGCTCGCCTGGAGGTCGTCTCTGCGCCGGGCAATGTCCACCAGCAGAGTCTCGCCGTTGGTGATGTCCGTCTGCGCCAGCCCCGCCTGCCTGCGACCGGGCACCGCACGCGTCACGTGGCGTGCACACATGAGGTTGCCGCGCCAGTGCGGCGCCTCGGTGCCATGGGCCCCTGCCCCCTGCTGCGCGCGTATGTGTGCGCCCCCCTCTCCTCGCAAGGCGCGCCCACCTGGTGCACTCGGTGTAGTCGTAGGCCACCAGCAGGTTGCGCAGCCGCTCGCACTGCGACACCAGGCCCGCCCACTCCTGGTACTGCCCGCACGCCTTGCGCAGCTGCTCCAGCGACGGCAGGATGTCGTCGTTGAGCACCTGCGGCCGCGCATGGCAGTTCATGCTGCGCACGCCCTGCTGTTTGGGGCTCCACGCGCAGCGCGCGCAGGCCCCGTGAGAGCGCTCGCCCAGGCCCCCCCGGAGCTGGCTGCGCGCTGCCCTGGGCCGTGCCTGGTCAATCTGGTCGAGCCTGGCCTGCTTCTTGTCCAGCGTGCGCAGCGCGCCCTCCTTCTTCTTCTCGTACATGCGCGTGCCCGCCGCCTCCTCGAGCAGCGACAGGATCTCGGGCGGCTTCATGTTGAGCACCTTGGTGATGCGCCCTTGCATGATGAGGAAGTGCGGGTTGTTCACGTTGAGCTGCACCGAGTGGAAAAAGTCCTGCACGCGGCTGCGTGCGGGGGCAGCACAAGCACGAGCACAGTGCACGTTGCTCTGCCGCGGCGCCGCGCACCATCACGCCTGGAGCCCAGCCCCAGTCGCCCTGCTCAGCCACACTGCGCTCACTTCTCCTGGACGGTGTGGCCGTTGATCATGTACTTGTTGCGGCCGCCCACGACCACCTGCAGCGTCCAGCAGGCGCGGCACGCCCGTTGCTGCGGCACAAACTCAAAGCGCCAGGCGCGTGACCGCCCCGCTGAGTGCCCCCCAGTAGAGGGCAGCAGAGAGCGTGCCTGCCGCGTGACCGTGATGTACTCCTTGTCCTCGTATCCCGCTGGGCTGCACGACGGGTCGTTGTTGTGCCAGGTGACCGACACGGTGGCCTTGGTGACGCCCGCCTGCCCCTGCTTGTACACGAGCTCCTGCAGGTTGCTGGCGCGGACCTGCGGTGGCGAAGGCGTGCAGCCATGCGCTCTGCGTGGGCATGGCTCCTCGCGCTGCGCGCCCCTCGCACAGGTTGTTTGCCGACGGCTTCCCTTCACTCGCCTGCGACAGGTTCTTGATGCCCAGCACGAAGCAGATGGAGTCCAGCACGTTGGACTTGCCGCTGCCATTGAGGCCCGTAATGGCATTGAACGACTTGTCAAAGTGCGAGAGCGTCACGCGCTGCGCGTAGGACTTGAAGCCCTCGATGGTGATCTCCGATATGTACATGGCGCCACCGTCGAGCACAGCGCCACGCCGCCGCTGGAGGACCCTTCGGCGCGTCCTCCCTCCTCCTGAGCCCTGACAGCTTTCAGGGCGCAGCTGTCGCACTTCGAATGAAGTTCAAAAAAGTGGAAGCAGGCGGAGCAGGCTGGAGCAGTGACTGCTCCAGGGGAGCAGCACAGTGCATCACTCCCAGGGCCGGTTGCACTGCGCGACGTTGGGGGCGTCCTCACACACGGCCCCGCCCGGCGCGCCGTACTTGTGCAGCCGCTGCTGCTGGCAGAAGCCCGTGGGCGCCAGGCGCCACAGCTCGGGGTTGAGGGCGCCGTGGTAGCACAAGGTGGGTGGGCCAGCCGGGCCACTCGTGTTGCCGCGGCTCGTCCCCGCACGCTTGCCGTCGGCGTGATCAGGCAAGGGTCGGTCAGTCCGCGTTGGGAGGCGGCGGCCCTCTTGGATGTCGAGCATCACCTGCCGCGTCGCCTCCGTGTCATCTGCGGCCAGCACACGGACGTGATGCTGGGCCCCCACAGCATCGTGTGGTGTGCGGCGCGTCTAGCATCATTCAGTCGCCGCAGCCCTCGCGCCCCACGTTGATGCACGCACCTCCAAGCTCGCAGCGTGCAAACTTGGCAAAGCGCTCGTCCACGCGGATCAGGTCCTGCAGCGAGCAACGCAGCGAGCACGTCACCCCGTGGTGCTGCGTGCCCATGAGGCTGCGCCGCCCATGGCGCACTCGCTGCCAGCACCACCTCCCCCCGCGCACCTCTGGCTTGGCGTCCGGGTGCCGCAGGCGCGCCCCCAGCACTTCCATGAGCGTGGCAAAGGCGTCGTAGCGCCCGTCCTCGCCCCAGATGGCGCCCCACATGGTGCTCCACCACAGGTGCCGCGTGTGGCAGGCCAGCGCCCGCTGCATGGCTGCGACCTGGGCGGGGCTCAGGGCGCCCAGGATCTCGTGCATGCGCGGCACGTCGCGCTCCAGCACGGGCACGCTGAATTCTGCCCAGGGCAGCTCGGGCTCGTACGGCTGCGCGCAGGGTGGCCCGGGTGCGATCGACTGAGCGCACGTGAAGAGAGCGCGGCGGGGGCGCGCAGTCCTTGAGAAGCACGCAGCAGAGGACGCACCTGCAGGACAAAGTCCGTGATGGGCACTGGGATGCAGCCAAAGCGCGTGACGAGCACCTGCGTACGAGGCGTGGCGGCACGGGCAGCACGAGGAGCTGGTGGGGGTCAAGATGCAGATCGGGTGCTGCGTGAGCATGTGCGAGGCCAAGAGAGTGCCGGCGCCGCACGCACGATACGGTTGCCGTGCCCGCCGCCTGTGGGGGCCAGGCAGAAGACGGCTCTGCTCATGTCCTCCTTGTACGTGGGCGTGCGCGTCACGACGCGGTACCCCGGCCGGTGCGCGTGGTGGTGGTACACCTGCTGCCTCATCCCTGCACCCAACACAGTCGGTGGCGTGGCAAGCCGCGCGCTCTCAGCATCCTGCAGGCTCCTCGCACGCCCCGCACCTGCCCCGCACCGCACCTGCGCTGCCCGCCCCGCACCTGCGCTGTAGAGCGGGTTCTTTGGCGTCTGGCAGATTGGCCATGGCGTCCCAGGTGGCTTGGGCTCCTGGTTGTCGCCGCAAACCTTGCCTGTGCGCAGCAGAGGCCGCATGCACTCGGGCAGGCCACCCCGCGCACGGCCGTGAGCAACACGCTCAGACGCCTGCTGCCCCTCACCAGCGAAGAAAAAGGTGATGTCCCGCGGCTGCGAGCGCAGCGCCGGGTCCATGGCCACGTTGTAGGGGGTGGACAACATGCCAGGGATGCGCGCGGGGATGGGGATGACGATGTCCTGAGTGCAAGTGCCAGAGAGTGGGCACAACAGGCACGCGGCGCGGTCAGGGAAGCAGGCCACCCACACCGCTCTGCTGCGACCGCGCGCTCAGTGAGGAGAGCTCCTTACCTGCCCTGGCCTGTGGCAGCCCCGCCACCAGACCTTTGGGTGCTTGCGCGTGAGGCCCCAGGCCGTGAGCCAGATGGCGTTGCGCGTCACGTTTCGCAGGCGCATGAGGTGCTTGCCCTCGCAGGCGCCCAGGTCGCTGGTGCTCAGCAGCAGGTGCCGCGCGCCCTGCGTCACGTTCCAGTACGGCCACGCGCCCTGCACGTACCGCAGCACCTCGCCAGCGTCCTCGTACAGGTACCTGCACGAAGGGGTGGGGGGTGGCCAAGCGCAAAAGAGCAGCAGGAAGGGCAGTCCTCGGTCACGTGTGTGTGCCGGCTTCCGACCACCACGCGTGCCTGGGGCGCGCCGCGACGGCAACGCCGCGCACCTGAAGTCCACTGGGATGAAGAAGTAGTCTGCCTTGCTGGGGTCCACGGTGCGGTGCCCGCTGCTCACAAAGCGCTTCCAGAGGTGCGCGTACAGCGGGCGGTCAAACCGGTCCAAGTTGTACCTGATGATGAGCACGACGCTTTGCACACGCGCCGCAAGGTGAGTTGCGCCGCCCGCATGCGCGCGAACGGCAGCCCAGCGCCACCCGCTCGCCTCCCAGGTCTCACCAGGTGTTGAAGCGTGGTGGCACCTCGTACACGTACACGTACGGCCCCTGAGGCGCCAGGCGGTAGCCTAGCCCCTCCAGCTGCACCACCTGGCCCGTCTTGGGGTCCAGGGACAGGGAGCAGTCCGCGCCAAAGTACCCTGCCAGCACACCGACAACGCGACGCAGCGCCCACTCCCTGAGCACACAGAGGCACTCCCTGACGTTGACCGTGGGCACGGCTGGTGCACGCCTGAGGGGCGCACCTGGCAGGCAGTGGCACCAGCCCGTGCGGCACGTGCCCCGCTGGGTGCAGTCGTTGAGGCACTGGTGTGGCGTCTCCTCGCCGCTGCACTTGTCGCCCTCGAAGCCATACTGCTTGCACGTCTGCCGCAACGATGCGACTGGCGTGCCGCACGTCGGGCCCTCTAGGTGGCGGGGGCAGTCGCACCTGCGAGCGCGCGCAACCGCACGCTCCGGGCGCCCTTCTCACCCACATCTTCGCACGCCCCTCTGCAGGGCCTGACCTTCGTGTCAAACGGTGCCTCAGGCGCACCTGCCCAGCTCTTCATTGCAGGTCCCGTGAGCGAGGCAGCCGGCTGCGCAGCGGCTGGGCCGATCGCGCACGTCATCTCCTGCTGCGCTGCCGATCCATGAGGTCTGGACCGCCACCACCAGCAAGGCCACACACGCACGCAGGGCTAGCGTGGACGCTGCGCTGTGCCGTTCAGCGTGCTGCCGCTGACGCATGTATCCGCGCTCCGTGCGCCGCCTTCCCGCCTGTTGCCTGCTACAAGCAGCATCGCCGAGGCCCACTGCCAGCAGCTGAAGCCATCGCGTGAACGCCACGCAGAGGGCGCAGCGCTTGCTCCACGACGCAAACCGCCGGCGCATGGCCACACACCACGCGGCGCACGCCAGGGACGGCAAGGAGAGCAAGATGTCCAGGAAAGGTGCCCCAGGCGCTTTGGCGGCGCGGCCCACAGAGCAGGAGCAGGACAAGGGGCGCGTTGATCAGACGCGAGTGAAGCGCTACTGGGCAGGCAAGGCACCAGAATGGGCGTCCGCGGAGCAGCAGATACAGGAGCTGCAGCTGGGCGGCGCGGAGGCTGCAGGTCGCGAGGTCGTGCGCACAGAGGTCGCAGCCCCCGTCATCGTGCAGCGCAAGGCGGACCCCAGGCTCGCGCGCTTGGCCGCGACGCGCTCGGAGGACCTGGAGCGCATGCGGGAGGAGCACAGAGAGATCAGAGCGGCAGAGGTGGTGCGGAGGAGACGGCGATCGGAGGAGGACGAGCAGCCCAGCAGCGAGGAGCCAGAGCAGCGGAGACGACAGGATGAGGAAGAAGAGGAGGAGGAGGAGGAGCAGCAGCCTCAGCAGCAGGCCCAGCAGCAGGAGCAGGAGGAGGATGAGGAGGAGGCCGACAGGCGGAGACAAGCCGTGCGCGAGCGGTGCGTGCTGGGCGCCTGCGTGCTCGGCACAAGCCGTGCGCAGCCATCTGCATGCGTGTGCGCAGACACGGGCGTGGGGCAGGCGCCCTGCCCGCTGCTGCGACGTGGGCCGTCGGCGCTGCGTGCGCTTGCGCAGGTTGCGGGAGCAGCAGCGCGCCCTGGAGGCGGCACAGCAGCAAGAGGAGGACGAGGAGGAGGAAGAGGTGCGGCGCGCTGGAGGGCGCGCAGGGGTGTTGCCGTGGCCAGGGCCTCTCTGGGGTGCGTGGGTGCAGGCCAGCGAGCAGGGTCGCCCACAGCAGTCGAGGGCGCACGCCACGCGAGTGTGTGCAGGAGGACGAGTCAGAGTACGAGACGGACTCTGAGGACGAGGGCGGGTCACGCAAGCTGCTCAAGCCCGTCTTTGTGCCCAAGCAAGCGAGAGAGGTGCGAGGGAGGCGCCTGGGTCGCCGACACCTGAGGCACACAACGCGCACCCGCGCCTCCAGCCCCTCGCACACGTGGCGCGTGCCTCCACTGCCGGCTGCAGACCATTGCCGAGCGGGAGCAGATGGAGGCGGAGGAGGAGGCGCTGCGCGAGTACGAGAAGACACGCCAGGCGGAGCGCAAGGTGTGAGCGAGGGGGGCGTGTGGAGGGGCGCCACGACGGGGCAGGCGCGCTGGCGTAGGGCTCTGAGGAGGGTGTGGGTGCTGTGCTGTGCTGTCCGTATGCGTGCATGCGCAGGTGGAGACGCGCGAGCTGGTCAAGACAGTCATTGAGGCGGAGGAGGCGGCGGCGCGCGCAGGTGAGCAGGGGTGCTGGCCGACAGCGGCGGAGCACGCTCGCCCGCCTTGGGTTTTGGGTGACGGGATGCTCACGTTGCCCTCTCTTGTGCGCTTCGCTGCTTGCTTGCTGTTGCCAGCGGCGGAGGAGGCTAGCCGTGGCGTGGGCGCGCTGGCGGACGTGGTGACTGACGACGAGGAGGCCGACGAGTCGACCGAGTTTGAGGCGTGGAAGCAGCGGGAGCTGGCGCGCGTGCGGCGGGACAGGGAGGCCAAGCAGAGACACGTGCGTGGGGAGGGGATGGGGCGTGGGCGTTGGGGCGCGGTAGCCAGAGGTGCGGGACCTGAGGACCGGAGGAGGGGTCGCCTGCAAGGGCTGCAGCGCACCGTTTCCCTGCCCCTCCCCTGCCCCTCCCCTGCCCCTCCCCTGCTTCCCTGCAGGAGCGTGAGGCGGCCGAGCGCGAGCGGCTGCGCAACATGACGGACGAGGAGCGGCGCGCATGGGAGCTGGCCAACCCCAAGCAGCACGCGGCCGAGAGCAAGAAGAAGTGGAAGTTCATGCAAAAGTACTGGCACAAGGGCGCCTTCTTCCAGGTGCGGCGCGTGCGCCGTTCGACCTGGGCAGTCCAGCGTGGCGCGGGCGGCACTGCACCCCACATGCTGCTGAGTGTTTGTGTGCGCAGGAGGCGGCCGACGACGACCAGGGCACCACGGAGAAGCTCGAGATCCTGGAGCGCGACTTCAGCGCTCCCACGGGCGAGGACAAGTGGATCAACAAGGAGCTGCTGCCCAAGGTCATGCAGGTGCGTGAGTCGTAGGTCCCGCGCTGGTGGTGGGCAGGGGGTGCGCATCGCGCCACCGCTGAGGGCACTGCGCGTGAATGATGTGCCACGGCTCACCCTCAGGTGCGCAACTTTGGGCGGTCAGGCCGCACCAAGTGGACGCACCTGCTGGCCGAGGACACGACGCAAGTGGCGGACGCGGCGCCGCTGCTGCCCGCGTCAGGCGATCGCAAGCGGCAGGGAGGCTACGGGGGCGACCAGGAGGCGTTCGCCAAACCCAAGAAGTTCAGGACATGATGCGCTGACGCGGGATGCCGCGCGTTGCCCTGACGTTTTACCCTGACCCGGCAACCGCATACCCGCGCAGACACTTCCAGTTGCGCACAGCGAGGAGGAGCAGCAGGCAAAGGAGTAGAGCAGAGCCCCAGCAGCGCCAGGCAGGCAGGATGGCCGTGACCTGGCACCACGCACCGACGGCGGTGGGCGGCCGCGTTGCTGAGCGCCCTCAGCCCCACACGCAGCGGCCGCACGCACGGGCTGCAAGCGTCACCGTTCCCGTCCTGGCGCGGAGCCCCTCATCCTGCGCGCCTTCAGCAGCAGTGGGAGAGCCCACCGTCAGCGCGGCAGCGCCTTCGTCGCAGTGGTGCACCACGCGAGGGCCACTCAGGAGCAGGAGGGCGCGCCCGTGCGTAGCTGCAGCAGCGTCTGGTCGCGCCGGCGCTCCCATCGTGGGCGCCGTGAGCGTGGACGCGACCACCACTTGCTTCGAGGAGCTCGCTGCGGGCACGGCGCGCAAGTACATCATGGTCTCGGGCAAGGGCGGCGTCGGCAAGACGAGCCTGTCCGCCAGCTTGGCCGTCAAGCTCGCGGCCGCTGGGCACAGCGTGCTGGTGGTCTCCACAGATCCAGCCCATTCGCTCAGCGACTCGCTGGCCCAGGTGCGCAGTGTGGATTGGGCAGCAGCGTGGAGCGTGGAGAGCAGCAGTGAGGTGCACGGGCCACCATCTTGTGGCGGCGGCGTCCGACGCGCGCAGGACGTCAGCGGCGGCAAGCCCGTGGCGCTCCAGGGCACCGACCTGCCGCTCTGGGGCCTGGAGATCGACCCAGAGGAGGCCAAGCAGGAGTTCTTCATCAGCAGCGCCAAGAACAACACCGGTGCGGGGAAGACGACAGGGTCGGGTGGGCACACAGACCGAGGATACGCAGGCACACTGCACACGACCTGGCGCTGCGCGGCGCCGCGTGACCGCAGCGGGCCAGGTGCAGGACTTTATGCGCGGCATGGGCCTGGGCATGGTGGCGGACCAGCTGGCGGACCTCAAGCTGGGCGAGCTGCTGGACACGCCGCCGCCCGGGCTGGACGAGGCCGTGGCCATCGCCAAGGTGCCGCCACGCCGCACAGCGCCAGGGGAGGGGTGGAGACATCTTTGAGGGTGAAGCATCCAGGGGGCCTGGGCTCACGCCTGGTGACGATCCCTGGACGCGGTGCGTTGCTCCTCCCCTGCGCGCAGGTGGTCCAGTTTGTGGACAGCGCAGAGTACTCGCGCTTCACGCGCATCGTGTTTGACACGGCGCCCACCGGCCACACGCTGCGCCTGCTGTCCCTGCCCGACTTTGTGGAGGCCTCACTGGGCAAGATCATCCGGTGCGCACGGATAGGGACGCATCCGGACAGGGACGCTCCAGACAGGGACGCACACGGCAAGGGCCCATCTCGGGGGAGCTGCATGCGAGGCCGAACGCGGCCTCCTCCTTGTGTGCTTGTTGGGCGCGCGCAGGCTGCGCAAGAAGCTTGCCGGCGCCACGGCCGCCGTGCGGTCGCTGTTTGGCGCCTCGGAGTCCCAGGTGGGTGCAGCGCTGTGGGGGCCGCCAAGCAGGGGACGGCCGGCGTGCACGCGCCAGCCCCGCGCCAGCCCCTGACGAATGGCGTGGCGCACTGCGCCCCCTGTGTGAGCAGGACGAGGCGGTGGAGAAGCTGGAGAAGCTGCAGGCGCGCATCACCATGGTCAAGAAGCTCTTCAGGGACAAGGAGGTGTGCGACCTGATGAGGGCAGCCGAGTGTGCCATGGGGTGGGGCGCGCGCGGCCGGAGCGGCCTTGACCTAGAAGCCACTGGTGGGCCCTGCCCTCGCACGCGACGCGCTCAGATGACCGAGTTCATCATTGCCACCATCCCGACGTTCCTGGGCGTGAACGAGAGCGGGCGGCTCATCCGCGCGCTGCGCAAGGAGGGCGTGCCGTGCAAGCGCATCATCGTCAACCAGGTGGGCGGGCGCCTTGGGATGGCCGCCTGAGGTTGGCCGCGGGGCACCTGCACCTGCAGGGCGGGGCGGGGGCGGGGCAGGTCCCCGCGGAGCCAGGTGACCCCGTCGCAGCGAGAGGCGCGCGTGGCGTGCGTGCAGGTGGTGGGTGACAAGATGGGCGAGGCGTACCTGCGCATGAAGCTCAAGGACCAGACGGCCGCGCTGGAGCTCATCCAGTCCGACCCCGCGCTCACCTCGCTCAGAAAGGTGACTTATGGGGGGGGGGCACGCGCGGAGAGAGGAGGCGGCAGGGGGGCTTCAGGAGCATGCGCACAGAGAGGAGGAGGCAGGTATGACGCCTGGTTGCTGCCCGCCCCACGCGTGAGCGCCCACCACCTCTGCTGGTGCGTGCGTCTGCCGCAGGTGCAAGCGCCCCTGATTGACCTCGAGGTGCGGGGCGTGCCGGCGCTGGGCTACTTTGGCAACGTGGTGTGGAGGGACGTGTTTGATGCCATGAACGCCGGTGAGGGCCGCGTGGGGCGGCGCAGCAGCTGGCAGCCCCACACGGGGAAACCGTACGCCGCGCCTGCCGACACTTGACGCCACGCCCGCCCACACGCCTTGCCTCCCCCTTGTGCGCTTGCGCGTGTGTGCAGGTGCTGAGCGCAAGTACTACTTGCTGGGCGGCAAGGGCGGCGTGGGCAAGACGAGCTGCTCGGCGGCGCTGGCCGTCAAGTTCGCCAACGAGGGGCTGCCCACCCTGGTGGTGTCCACCGACCCCGCGCACTCACTCAGCGACTCGTTTGACCAGGTTTGTGTGGGGGAAGGGGCGGGAGGGAGGGGGAGGGCCTGGGACGCCCCCCAGGGTGGGGCAAGGGGTTGCACGGGTGTTTCTGAGGGCGCAGGAGCGCTGGTGCTGCGCAGCAGCCTGTGTGACGGGTTGCACGTCCGGCTGCTCACCCTGGTGGATGGCACCTGCGGCGTCCTGTTGCCCGCAGGACCTGAGCGGCGGCAAGCCGGTGCGCATCACTTCCCCCATGGGCGAGGTGCCCCTGTGGGGCATGGAGATCAGCCCCGAGCAGGCGCGCGCCGAGCTTCGGCAGCTGGTGGCCGACGACAACGGCAAGAAGCTCAACGACGTGCGCGGAGGGGGGAGAGGCGCTAGGGGGCAGGGGCGCTAGGGTGCCTGGCTGTCCCCTCTGCTGCGTTCGCCTGGGTGCTGCGTGCACGTGGGGTGCGTGGCGTGTGCACTTGCTCCTGGAGCGCAGGCGCTGGACTCTATGGGCCTGACGGGCGTGGTGGAGCAGCTCAAGGACCTGCAGCTGGGGGAGCTGCTCGACACGCCGCCGCCGGGCGTGGACGAGGCCGTCGCCATCTCCAAGGTGGCCTGCTGCTGCTGCCACGCGCCCCTGCCGGTGCATATGCCTCCCAAGCGCGCGCCCCTGCGCTACGAGGCGTCAGTCGGTGTGTGCGCGCGCCGCCCCCCCGCCCCCGTGCCGTGCCCCGCGCAGGTGGTCCAGTTCCTCAAGTCCCCAGAGTACTCGCACTTCAAGCGCATCATCTTTGACACGGCGCCCACCGGCCACACGCTGCGCCTGCTGTCCCTGCCCGACTTCCTCGACGTCAGCATCGGCAAGCTGGTCAGTAGGTAGTGAGCGCCCTGCCAGCACGCCGAGCCCTTCGCACCTGCGCCACTCTTGGCGGCGTGGTGAGGGTCGCCACTGCCCCTCGCGTGCGTGCGTGTGTGCGTGCGCGCAGGTGCGGTTGCGGCAAAAGCTGTCGCTGAGCGCCGTCAAGAACTTCTTCACGGGCAGCGAGGACAAGGACCCGGCGGTGGAGAAGCTCGAGGAGCTCAAGGTGCGCTGCCTGGGGGGGAGGGGGAGGGGAGGGGGGGCTGTGAAAGAGGCGGGGGGAGAGAGAGAGAGGCAGGCTGCAAAGCAGGTGCTGCGCGCCATGTCGCACGGTGAGAGGCTCAGCGCGAGGCTTCTCTCCACCTGTGCCGTGGGTGGGTGGGTGCGCTGCACAGGCGCGCATGGCCGAGGCGCGCGACCTGTTCCACAACCAGGACACGACTGAGTTTGTCATAGTCACCATCCCCACCGTCATGGCGGCGGCCGAGAGCTGTCGGCTGGCGGGCGCGCTGCACAAGGAGGGCATCCCCATCAAGACCATTGTCGTCAACCAGGTATGCGGCCGAGGGCACAGGCGCAGCATGCCAGACGCTTGACCGGCAGGGACGCGCATTGAGCGCGGCTGCGCTGGCGCGCGCACATGCACGTGTGTGCAGGTGGTGCAGCAGTCAGCCACGGACAAGTTCCTGTCGGCGCGGCGGGCGGACCAGCAGCGCGCGCTGGCGCACCTGCAGGAGGACCCCGAGCTGGCGCGCCTGCAGGTCATCCAGGCACCGCTTTTTGACCTCGAGGTCAGGACCGGCCTCTTGCTGCGCTCAGCACGGCGGGCGTGAGGCCAGCACGAGCGTGGCATGCGTGGGGAGGAAAGCGGCGTGTGTGTTGTGTGTTGCTGCGGTGCGCGCAGGTGCGCGGGCTGCCGGCCCTCACGTACTTTGGCTCGTGCGTCTGGAAGTGAGCTCGCGCGGGCTCTAGAGGCCCTCTCGGAAGCAGCTTTTGCGTCGTTTGCTTGCCCGATTCTTGACATTCTTTACGGCTGGCGTGCCACTGCAAGTCAGGTTTGGGAGGGCCAGCCCGGCACGACGCGGAGCGCGCAACGGCTCAGGCGCTGCTCATCCATCGGGCCACAGCGCATCAAAGGAGGAGCAGGCGCGCAGCAAGGCAGCGGCTGGGGCCTTGTGGCGCCCACGCAGTCTGGGGGCTAGCCCCTTGTCTGCCGTGCACATCGACGGCCCAGCTCGCCATGCTGCAGTGCAGGTTGCTGGAGCAGTCGTCGTGGCTCAGGAGGCACGCAGCACCATGCCGGTGCCGCACTCGCGCGTGCCTTGCGCACTGATGCGCGGCACGCTGTGCCGGCGCGGGTCATCAGTGGACCAGCGTGCCAGTGCGCGTGGCTCATGAGCGTGCACGGGTAGACTGCTGCACGGCTAAACAGAGCACGGGAGATGCAATGAGTGGTTAGTTCAAGCTCAGGCCAAGGGACGGCCGGCCGTAAAAGCGTTGTCATCGGCCTGCGAGCCCGATCCTTGGCCCCGTCCCCATCGCAAGGCCCCAGAAGAGCACGAGTACGCGGGCAGTGGGTCGAGGAGCCCAATTCGCTGCTCTTCTGGGGACTTCGCCTCGCTCGTCGCGGTGCTCGCTCGGTCGGCCGCCCCTGGGCCCGGATTACAGAACTCATTACAGGACGCAGAGACCACACACGCCTCATTGACCACGCTCCTCCTACAGCATGCCTTTATTCGACACTCAGCAAGGCCTTCCAGCAGCACAAACTCTGCACCACGCAGCTCTCAACGTGCTAGCGTTCGCTCCACCTCTTGCGACACACCAGCGGAGCTCCTCGTCATGAGCAGCAAGCCGGCTTCTGAGGCCAAGATGGCCGCGGTGACGCCCACGGACATCACGTTCAGCAACCTGAGCGTGCACGTGACGGACCGGCGCACGGGCGAGAAGAAGACGCTCATCCACGGCGCGTCGGGCGCCGCGCGCAGCGGGCGGCTGCTGGCCATCATGGGCGCGTCCGGAGCGGGCAAGAGCACCCTGGTGAGTACTAGCCTGACACGGCCTCCCACCGCCGCGCAAGGAACTGATGCCACCACGCATGCACTGACCTATGCTGCCTTGCGCTCCCTTTCCGCGCAGCTCGACGTGCTGTCGAGCCAGCTGACCCAGGCCATGGACGTGGACGGCAAGGTTCTCATCAGCGGCCAGGCGCGCAGCTCGGCCTACGTCAAGCGCATCAGCTGCTACGTGCAGCAGCGCGACGTGCTGCTGTGCAGCGCCACGGTGCGCGAGGCCATCCTGACCAGCGCGCT
>VFQP010003018.1_pt1 | contig 17752 bp, 21 predicted proteins | sample 3512351 | NCBI WGS metagenome assembly VFQP01 (sample SAMN10412372, study PRJNA504923) | tailings metagenome | isolation source: Relicate 1 Philex TSF1 revegetated site | place: Philippines: Tuba, Benguet | collected 2017-08-29
AGCCTTTGAGCGTGCGCACAAAGGTCGTGTAAGTCTGCTCCAGCTCGTAGAGCATCTGCCGCGCCTCGTTCTCGTCGAGCTCGTACGTTGCCGGCTTTTGGTAGAGCTTGCTGTACCACTCCTGCGCACATATAGACGTGGGACGACGCGTGGCAGGGGACCCCAGGCACTGTCTCAGCAGCGCGGGCTTTTGAAGCGGCTGCGGCGCGAAGGCCGGCGAAACGCCAGCACTAGGAGCGACGCTCCCGCCCCCGCCCCGGCCGCCACAGACGAACGGCGCACCCGTAGCTTTTCTCTGGGCGTGTAGTTGGGCGGCAGGCTGCTGATCTTGTCCATGGAGGTGATGAGCGCAAGCAGCGTGGGGCATATCTGGTCCACCGCGCGCATGTTGAGCTTGAGCGTGTCCATGGCCGTGATGAACTGCTCCACCGACTCGGCAATGACGGCAGCCTGAGGGTCCGTGCTACTGCGCGCGCACAAGCAGGGGGAGTTTTCGCGTGCCAGCCAGCAAGCGGGGCGACGTAGGACGCACACCGGCAGTGTCCCTGGCGGCGTGGGGCCTCTCCAAAGTGATGGAAGCTCGCTCACACCTTGCGTCACAACCTGAACTGCGCTGAAACCTGAACTGGGCAGCTGCTGTCGCACAGCGCAGCGCCTGTGTTCGTCTGCCGCTGCAGGTGCTTCGCCCGATGTGGGACGCCCCGTCCTGAGGCGACCCGCTGGAAGCTGCAGTGCTCCCCGCCACCGCCACCGCCCCCGCCCCCACAAACAGCGCGGCCCCTCGTGCACGCACTTTTGCTTGGACTTGTGCTCAATGGTGGCCGGCAGCCCCGAGTGGAGCAACCGGTTGGACGCCAGCGGGCACTGCATGTTGTACTCGGCCATGAAGCGCTCCACGTCAGGCACCTGAGAGCGAGCGCTCCACGCACGCACGTGAAGCACGCGGCACGGTGAGCCAGTGCCGTGGTGCCTCGTGCGCGCCGCTCCACGCTGGCGCACAGGACGCTGGGGCGCATCCCAGCCCCTGCCACTCAATGTGACTGCTGTCCTCCTGTCGCTGAGCGATGAACCAGAACCAGCGCCATGCTCCTGCTGCTGCTCCTCTAGCCGAGCGGGTGCGCACCACCCGCGCTGGCCCCGTCCCCTCTGCACCTGAGCTGCGGTGCAGCCTGCCACACATCACAGCTGCACAAGAAGCATGCACTGCTTGCTCACCGCGTCTGTGAGCGACGCCCGCAGCACCTTGAACTGCGCGATGAGCCGCTCGCACGCCTGCTCATACTGCTGCGGGCTGATGGCGTCGCGCACGTACGCGCGCTCAAGCTTCTCGGTCGCCTTGATGATGGAGAAGAGCTCTGCGACGCGCGAGGAGGCGCACGAGCAAGCGAGAGGGAGCCCTGGTCGCGCTGCTGGCTCCGGCAGGAGTCCTGCTGCTGTCCTCCTGCAAGGCATGCTCACCTGCTTTGCTCTCCACCACCTCCTCCTCCTTTTTGTTGCGGTAGAGCTTCACAGGCGCCGCCGTCACGCTCATTTTCCAGGTAGCTGCCGCCCGCAGGGAACGCCGACGAGGCTTTGTCAAGCTGCTAGTGGTGCTCTGCGCTGCTCTTCAGCTATGACAGAGGGCGTGCCTGAACTCCTGCTGCGGCTCTGGCGCCTCGGCCGCGCCCCGATCCGGCGCGCCCCATGAGCGCTGCGCCCTGCCGAAGCCGCGCAGAGTCTACTGAAGCGCTGGCTCTCCATGCGCACAGCGTCAGTCCCGCAGCGCTAAGCAGGCCCCGCAGCTAGAGAGCTCTCTTGGGACGCACGCACGCGCAGCCATGATGCGGCGCGGCGGGGCCGCTGGCGGCCGCTACGAGCCGGTGCCCACCAAGGAGGAGCAGCTGGGCGTCAGCAGCAAGGAGCGCCTGACCACGCGGCCCTCCGGCGACGGCAAGCCCTTCCGCGTGTCCGACTACCGGGTGCGTGCACGCGTAGCGCCGCCGCCACCGCTTCACCACGCTCCTGCAGCGACGTGGCCTCCTTCCTCGGGCTCAGCGCTAGCCTGGTCCCCCTACTGATTGGCGCTGCGCAGCTGGACCCCGACGACCCCAACACGCTCCGCACGCGCGACGTGCCGTGGGGCCCCGTCTCGCTGGCCATCTTCCTCATGCTGCTGGGCATGACGTGCCTGGTGCTGGCCTGGCTCCACGTGACCCAGGAAATCCTGGGCAAGGAGCAGGCGGTGAGCAGCTGCCGCGCCTCGCGTCGTGTGCCCGCCCAGCACGGTCACAGGTGCAAGCGTGCGAATCCCTGACGCCAGGCGGTGGCGGCCATACGCACGCCGTGGCGCAGGAGTACGGCTTCACCATCATCGGGCTGCTGACCTTCATCCCGGGCTTTTACCACACGCGCATCGCCTACTACACGTGGCGGGGATACAAGGGCTTCTCCTGGGACCAGATACCCGCGAGCTGAGCTCAGCCTGCACGACACGCCACACTGGGATGGAAGTCCAGCCACCGCTCTGCTCTTCTCCTCGTGTGGAGCGCCTTTGATTACAGTTTCAACAACCGAGGACTCACAGGCTCGCCCAGCACGCGTGGGCGCCTTTGGGGAGCTTCTGTTCGCCACACGAGCAATACAACGTCTCACTACAGGGGGTCGAGCATCCAATGAGGCACCACCGCACGCAGGGGAAGAACCAAACCGTCCAGGGGCTCCACGCGCGTGCTGCGTTCCGGCCGCCAGCACCACCAGGGCACGGACAGGCAGGTATACAGGAAGCGTGTGGTGCCACACTGACGCTGGGGTGAAGCAGCAATCATCAGGGAGTCGAACCCGACACACCTCTTCACGGCACCGCCTGCTGAGTGGCATGATGGCAGCGTGCGCGCAGCAGCACGCGCGTGGACCCCACAAGAGCTCCTCCATCCGATCAATACATGCAAAACGCAAGCAGCCAGCGCAGCGCTCCGCGTCGTTTGCTGTCCGCAGCACCTCCGCTCGTGCGTCAAGTGAGCGTCACTGCGCGGGGGGGGCCCATCACGTCCATCTCATGCAGTCGTCCTCTTGTCGGGCTTCAAGGCCTCTCACGGCCGTCACGCATGCCGCGCTGTAGGTCACGTGTCAGCCCCGTGCGGCCACCCCCAACAACCCAGCACTCGCAGCCCTCCAGCTCACGCCACGAGGCGCGCCGAGCGCCGCTTTGTGGGTTGCGCGGGGGACTGCGCTTCCTGCCCCGCCGCTGCCGCGTCCTCCGCCGCCACCGCCTCGGCGCGGCCCCGCTTCTGCGCGCGGGCCCCCGCCGCCGTCTTGGCGTCGCCCTCCTCTTCCTCCTTCTTCTTGCCGTCGCCCTGCTGCGCCGGCTTGGTGGTGGCGGCGGCGCGCATCTTGCGCAGGCGGCTGCCCAGCGTGGCGCCCTCGTCGTCCTCCTCCTCCTCACTGTCCAGTGCCGCCGCGGCCTTGTTGTTGCTCTTCTTGCCGCCCCGCGGCGGCTTGGGCGCCTCGGCGGCGTGGTTGTTGAGCGCCTGGCTGTCGCCCTTGGCGTCCGACCCGTCGTCTGAGCCCTCCTCCTCGTCCTGGCTGCCGTTGACGCCGCCCTTGCGCTTGCGGATGCGGTCCTGCAGGCAAAGGAGTAAGGACCGCGTTGAGCGGGCGCAGCGCGGAGTGCGGTGCAGGCCCAAAGGTGGTATGACACGACGCACTGCGCGAGAGCTCCGGGAGGCGGGCACAACGCGAGCGAGGGCACACCTCCTCCTGACCTGCAGCAGGTGCGCCACCGACTTGAAGCCCAGCTTGCGCGCGTCGTAGATGGCAATGCCCGTGGGCTTGAGCCCGCGGCGCGTCATGCAGATGCTGCTGTTGCAGATCCACCCCTGCGCAGGTGCACCGCGCCGCAGCGTCCCTCTCGTGAGTGCACCTTGGTCAAGGCGCCCACGCCGCCAGCGGCGCATTAGCAGTGACGAGCCGAGCTTGAGCACGGGCAGGCAGAGGCGGCGGCGGGAGAGAAGCACGTGCCCAGCGATGCGGCAGGCGGGTAAGAAGGGGGGGGGAGAAGAAGGGGTGCGGCGAGCACGCTCACGTCGTCGGGGTGGTCGTCCTCGTAGCAGTGCGGGCAGAGCCACTCGCCGGCGCGCTCCTGCGCCTTGGCCTGGTCCAGGTCCTGGCCGTAGCGCAGCTCCAGGCACGAGCGGCAGAACATGCCCGTAGCGCTGCCGCAGCGCGTGCAGTTGGACTTGCCTGCGGCGCGGCGGGGCGATGGCGCATCAGCGGCGGCGCTGTGAGGTGCGCTGATGGGGGGGGGGGCGTCACGTCGGCAAGCAGGGCTCGAGGGCTGGCACACGGGTGGGAGTGGGCCGGCCACTCACCGATGCACTCCTTGGAGGCGTCGCGGGCGCTGCAGCGCGGGCAGTTCTCCTCGCCGCACAGCTTCTTCTGCCGGCAAAAGTGGCACCTGCACCGCCACGGCCGTGGAGGACGTTGCATCGCTTGACGCCCTCCCAGCCATGTAGATGCCCGTGGACGTGTGCGCGCCGCCGGCCGCGCAAGAGGAGGGCGGAAAACGCGCGCACTCACGTGATGCCGATGGTCTTGTCGTACAGCGTGCCGCGGCCCTTGCTGTTGCACCGCACCGCCTGCATCGCCTCCCACACCTCCTGGCTGGCGTTCTCGGGCACGCTCACGTGCCTGGCGTTCTCTGCGGGCGGGCGGCAGAGAAGGGGGCGGCGGGGCCCAGGGTCCGAGGGTGAGGGGATCAAGGTGGGACGTGTGCCGCCCGCCCGACCCGGGGCCAGCAGCAGAGCTCGGCTCACCCATGAGGTCGACCAGGGCCTCTGGGTCGTCGAGCATGGCCGCCTCGGTGGGCCTGCTGCTGCTGCTGTCCAGCTGCTGCGCGCGGGACGGCACGGGACGGTCCCGCTCGTCAATCTCCACGCTCGTCACCTCGGTGCCGCTCAGGCGCGTGGAGCGGCGGGGGTCCAGGCGGGCGATGGCGCGCTCCGCGGCCTTGGCACGAGCCTGCGGCAAGGATGGGGCGGTGGGGAGGGGCCATCCGGAGAGCGTGGGCGGCGTGGTGATTCAATTTTTGAGCGGAGCGGGATGTTGACCGGGGCGTGCACCCCTCCCTGTGGGTTCCCTGGGGGTGCCGCAACGCCCCCGGGAGTGCCCTGGGTGCTGCTGCTGCATCTTCGTTGCTTGTGCTGCTGGCGCTGCGTCCTGGTGTTGCTGCTTCCGCCGCCCCACCTGCTTGACATAGTCGGCTTTCGGGCGCGCCGCGGGGGCCTGCTTGACGCTGCGGAAGTTGTCGAGGATGCTGCTCGCCTTCATGAGGCCCAGCTCCTCTGCACAGGAGCGCTCCACGGGGCGCACACACGGCGTTGGGAGCCGCCGTGCCGAACGTGCCGAACTGGGGGGCACATTTGCCCCTGCGCCCCGCACGATCCAGCCTGCAGGAGGACGCAGATGGCATTGCTCACCCATCTTCTTCCGGTTGGCGGCGATGCGCTCCTCGCGCTCCTTCTCGTAGGCGTTGGCTGCGGCGGGAGGCATCGTGCTGGTCGGACCTTCAAGCGCGCGCGCCGGACTGAAAGAGGCTCCGCGTGGGCAGGGCGCTGAACTGTGAGGCTACGCTGTGCGCGAGTTTGCTCCTCTGCGCGCAGGCGATTGTGCTTCGCGGATGAGGAGTTTGTCGCACGTTCAGGCGCCGCGACAGCTGCGCACGAAAAAACCTGACCGCAGGGCCGCTGGCAGAGAGGATGGGCTTGCATACACACGCACACACGCACGAGAATGGCGGCCAGGGGCAGCAGGCAGGCGTGCCATGGCGTGCGCGCTGGAGAGCACGTGCCACGCAGCAAGGAAGCGCACAGGCAAGAAGGAGAGCTCCTCTCGGCAAGCGCGTCTGCGCAGAGCTCATGCGTCGATGAGCTCCCGGAAGCTGCCAGGTCAAGGAAGTCAAGCCGTCCACGGGCACGCGGGCGAGCAGGGCCAGCACGCGCTGCCCCACGGCACATAAATGAATAGGGGCTCGCTCGAGGGCAGAGCCGTAAGGGCATTGTCCGTCATAAGGTCAAGCATACAGACAAGCAGGCGGCGCAGCACGAAAGCACACTCTGCGCCTCCCCCCCCATCAAGGGCTCTCCCCCGCCAGCGTCTGCCCTAGGCCCACACACATTGCCACCCCACACACATCGCCTCGCAGCACAGCGAGAGCCAGAGCGTGCGCGTCCCTCGTTAAGGGACGTGCAGTGTTCCAGCCCCCCCTCGCCAACACGCGGGTGCGCACGCAACACGTCCGCAGAGGACCATGGCGCGCTGCTCAGCGCCACAGCTGCCAAAGCAGGCCCCCCAGCACCCGCGGCCTCCGCAGCCGTCGCGCCCGCGGCGCCAAAGCAGAGAGAGCCTCACGCCTTGCCGCCCGCCCCGCCGTCCGCCTCGGCGCCCTCGCCCTCCTTGGCGCCGCCGCCGCCGCCCGCCCCGTGCGTCACCACCTCGTAGCCCACGCCCGACGAGGCGTAGGGGGTGGGGCTGCCCTCCTCCTGCAGCAGGTGCTCGCGGTCCAGCAGCTGCTCCAGCATCTGCGGCGCAGGGCACGTGGCGCATGCACGCGCGGAAGCACGTGTCCACACGGCGCACGCGACCGGCTCAACGAGGGCGCCAGGCAAGCGGGTCAAGCGGTGATGCACGCGGGGCGGGAACGCAGCGGCGGGAGGGAGAGGGCGCGTGCTGAGGGCGGGGCCACCCCGCCGTGCACGCAGGATGCGAGGGCGTGGGAGGGAGCGAGACGGGTGCGTGGGGAGGAGGGGGAGGAGGCGGGGGTGGGGGTGGGGGTGGGGGCGCTCGCTCACCTGGTCGGTGACCATGCCGCTCTGAGGCACGCTCTCCATGCGGTAGTCGCCGCGCAGCAGCTGCATCAGCTCCTCGGCGCTGAGCTTGGTGTGCGCGCGCCCGCCCGCGCCCGACCCGCCCTCGCCGCCCTGCGCACACACACACGCCCACACGGCACGACGCGAGGCGTCCGCGACGGCCACGTCGCACGCTGCCACGGGTCCACAGCATCGCGCCGGCTGCTTGAACTCAAGCGAACTCTCTCTGGCGAAAAACCGAGCAACAAAGGAGGAGGAGGAGGAGGGGGGGCGGTTGGGGTGTGCTCACCTCGGCGTTGGCAGCGCTGCTGCTGCCGAAGCCCTTGAAGGCGTCCTTGCGGATGACGAGGCGCTCGAGCGCCATCTTCTCGGCGGCGCGCTTGAGCATCTTGACCTCCACGCTGTGCGAGGTGGCCAGGCGGAACACCAGCACCGGGTTCTTCTGCCCGATGCGGTGGCAGCGGTCCATCGCCTGCGAGCACGCACGGCGCACGACGTGGCGCATTGCGCAGCGCTCTCGAAACTCGGCTGCCGCAGGCCATGAGCTGGCTGCGCGACACCATTGTCCAGGCGCAAGGCGACGAGCACAGGACAGGGGGCGAGCGGCGGAATGCGAAGACCGACATCCGCATGCCCTGGTGTGCAGTCGCTGCCGAACAGGATGCATGTTTCCCTGCTCCCCACCTGCATGTCCTGGTGCGGGTTCCAGTCGCTGTCGTAGATGATGACCGTGTCGGCGGCCGTCAGGTTGATGCCCAGCCCGCCGGCGCGCGTCGACAGAAGGAACACCCACGCGTCCTGCGCAGCACACGCACGCAACGAGCGACGCTGTCGCGACTCGGCGCACGCGACGTAGGGGCGCCCAGTCGCCACGCTGCTCCGCCCTGCTTCGTTCGCTGATCCAGTCAGAGCGGGCCGCAGCGGCACGCCCCCCAAGGAGAGCGGTGCGTTTGAGGGTGGGCCCGGCCCTCGGGTTCCACAATCGCCGCCGCCAGGGTTGCCCTCACCGCGTCCTCCTTGTTGTTGAACTCGTTGATGTGCTTCTGCCGCATCTCCACCTTGACGCCGCCGTCCAGCCGGCGCGCCGCGTGGCCCTTCTGCTCCAGGTACGAGTCAATGATGTCGAGCATCTGAACCATCTGCAAACGGTTGCGCAGGAGGAGCGGGCAGCGCAGGAGGGGCGCACAGCGTCAGCGGCCCGCCTGTGCTCCAGCACGAGAGTCCATGATGTCGAGCATCTGAACCATCCGCACGGCAGTCGCACAAGGGAGAGAGGTGGCGGAGGCATGCAGGGGCGTCAAAAATGGCGCGGCGTCAGCAACCGTATCTCAGGGAGGCCGAGCAAGCGCACGCGGAGGCAGGTCGGGCCAGCCAAGCGCGTCGCGCGCGGATGATGCTGCGCGGAGACAGCTGCACCAGAGCGCGGCTCTGCGGCGGCAGCTGCAGCGCATCTGTCCCCAGCAGGCCACGCGGGACGCGCGCGCCGCTGGCGGGCGCTTTCGTGTGCGCGCGCAGCGCGTGCAGGAAGGCTCCACGAGGTGAGCTGCACTCGAGCCCCACGGGGGGCAGCCGTGCGCGCCCCCGCGCCCCTCCCGCTGGCGCGCTCACCCCACACGCACCTGTGAGAAGATGAGCACCTTGTGCCCCTTGGCGTGCAGCTTGTCCAGCAGGCGCTCCAGCAGCTGCATCTTGCCGCACTGGCGCACCAGCTCGTCGGGCGGAGGGAAGAAGAGCTCCTTGTTGGCGGGGCCCGTGATGAGGTCCGGGTGGTTGCAGTTCTTGCGCAGCTGCGTGCGCAAGAGGGGGAGCAGCACGCGGGTTGAGGGCCGGCTTGACGGGCGCATGAAAATGAGGAAGGGACAGGGTGGTTGCAGTTCTTGCGCAGGCGGGCGGGCGGAAGGAGCGCGAACAGAGGGGGTTGATTGCACGAGGGCGGGGCGGCGGCGGGGGCGCGTGTGCGCGGGGTGAGCGGGGGACTGGACGGATAGGGCCAGGGCACGTCAGGGGTGAGCGGGGTGGCAGGACGGCCGTGGCGCGGAAACAGGCGCGGGAGGAGCGGTGCTGCAGTCCGGGGGTGCGACGCAAACGCACGGGCGCCGGCAGTGGAGCGCAAGGGACGCCGATGGGGTGCGGCGGCGGCGGTGGCGGCGGCGCACCTGCATGAGCACGTTGTTGAGGCGGCTGAGGCTGAGCCCTCCCTCGCCCCCGCCGTCGTCCAGCTGCGCGCTCTTGGGCGCCCTCTACACGACCCAAGGGGCACGCGGCGCACAACGGCACACAGCTGTCGGGCACACCAACAGGAGGGAGGAAGATTCAAAGCTGCGACGGTGACGGCGAAAGAAGCACAGCCAGTCTGGCAAGCGAGCGAGCGTGGCGCGTCTGTGTGCGGGCAGGCGCTCACCGAGCGCGTCCTGCCAGCGCCGCCGCCGCCGCCGGCGGCCTCCTCCTGCTCCAGCAGCTGGCCGCCGGGCACGGCCTCGGCCTCGCGGTTCTCACGCGCCACCTGCACACACACACACACACACACGCCGCACACATACACACACTTTGGAGCTCAAAGGACGTGCAGACGAGCGTCTGCGCGAGGGTCCGGCGCATGGGCTCCAAGCCCCTCACCAGGTCCTCCTTGAGCTTGAGCTGCTCGTTGATCTGCCGCTGCGTCTCCGTCATGGTGGCGTACAGCACAATCTCCATCTTGCGGGGCAGCTGGATGTCCACCTCGGAGTCCTGAGCAGGCAACGTCCACGTGCAGAGCCGGCGCGCACAGTCAGTCGGCTGCGCACGCCTCGCCTTTCTCCACTTGCTTCATTTGCGCAGCACCCGCCGCGCTGGTCCGAACCAAGCGTGCGTAGGCGGGCGCTGGGTTGGCGTTTGCGCCACAGCGCACGGCTGCAAGCGGATGGGAGACGGCTGAGTGCGGACGGCGGGCGGCGAGTGCGGCGGCGGCGGCGGGCGGCGGCAGAGGGCGCCCACACACGCACCAGCTTGAGGCGGCGGAGCATGAAGGGCTTGAGGATGGCGTGCAGCTTGCTGACGACCTGGTCGCGCTGCTCCTTGGCCACAATCTCCTGCGCGACGTAAAAAATGCACGTGGCATGGCACACGGGCCGGCGTCACGGGCCGGCGGACCCGGCGCGTCGCGATTCAGGTGGGGCAGGGAGGGCGTGTTCAAAGAGGCTCGTTGCTTGCTTACCTCGCCGACGTTGCTGCCGTCCTGCTGGCCGACCACCTGCGGGGGGCGCACCAGGTTGGCAGCGACGCGGCGGGCGCGTCAAGCGATGGCGTGCGGGCGCGAGCGCCCGTTGCGCGCGCGGGTGAGGCTGCTGTGGGCCCGCGTCCGGGCGAGGAAGGGCATGGCGAGGCGGCTGAAGCACAGCGCACAGGTGTGGGAGGGCGCCTGCCGCTCCACGTGGCTGAAGCGCCGCGCGTGCAAGGCCGCATCAGGACAAGGCGGTAGCACGTGCACAATGTGTGTGGGGGTGAGGCGCCTTGCTGCTCACGTGGCTGAAGTCGAACCAGGCCTCAAAGTCCTGCGCGTTCTTGAACACGTCGGGCATGAGGAAGTTGAGCAGCGACCACAGCTCCGACAGGTTGTTCTGCAGCGGCGTGCCTGCGGGCAGGGAGACAGCAGCGGAGCAGCAGCGTCACTGGGCGCGTGCGGCAGGGACGGACGGAGGCCACGGGAAAGGTGCAGCTCCGCAGACCGCCACGCAGGCCGCAGCGCCGCGGGCGTCGTCGCGCGCGGCAAAGGCGCGGCGCGGCGGGGCGGGGCGCGTGATCGGCGGGCGGACCAGCGTGGTGTGTGTGTGGGATTTTGCATCTGTTTGGACGCCGCGGCGGGGCCGGAGCCCAACTACCGGGCGTATCAGATGTCTCGCCGCACAAAGGCAAGCGAGCCAAAGGCACACGCACGGGTGCGGAGACGCGTTGCGGCTCAGCACCCGGCAGAGGTGTGCGCGCACCGGTGAGCAGCAGTCGGTTGTCGGCGGGGATGGTCCTCAGCTCGCGGATGAGCTTGCCCTCGCGGTTCTTGAGCCGGTGGCCCTCGTCCACCACCAGGTACTTGCACCCCAGCTGCGCGCGGCGCACACGCAAGGCGTCCACACAGGTGCAACTCAGCGTGCGTGCACGAAGTGCATGTCGCTCGCCCTCATGCGATGAAGGCACCTGACACGCCCCGCAGCTGCGCTCCTGCCCTGCCGAGGCATCCACACAGCACAGGGCAGGCCACTGCGCTGCTTGCCGCACGGCGCCGCGTGAGGTCCTCACTGGCAGGCGGCTGAAAAAGCTGAGCTGCCTGTGGGGTGCAGGGGCCACCGCAAGGAGCCCACTCACGGCGGCGAGGTACTTGGCGTCGGCGATGACTATCTCGTAGCTGGTGATGATGACGGGGAAGTTCTCGCCCACCTTGCCGCCCCTGTCTGCAGGCGCGCGCACCCAAGCAGGAGGCCACCACCAGCAGCAGCACCAGCTCAGCACCACTCAGGGAGGTCAGGGAGCGGGGCGCCGACTCAAAGAGCGGGCGGGCAGGTGACGCGCCAGGCTGGCGTGCGCGGGCCGCGAGGTCAGCGTGCAAGGAGCTGCGTCAGCGTGCGGCCGCCGCCCCGCGGCTCCGCCGAGGCGGCAGCGTGCGCCGCACCCGCCGCTCGCGCCGATAAACACGCCACCGAGCTTGAGGCGCGTGCGGTGGCCCCACCCCACCCCGACTGCTCAGTGAGCCTGAGGCGGGTGCGGCGGCCCCACCCCGCTCCCGCCAACACTCACCGAGCTTGAGGCGCGTGCGGCGGAGCTCCTCGCGCTCCTTCTTGCTGCCGTGGTAGAGCAGCAGCGGCATGGAGGGCATGAAGCGCTGGAACTCGTTGATCCAGTTGGGCAGCGTGGACAACGGGCCCACCACGATGTAGGGCCCGCGCAGGCCCTGCTTTTTGAGGTGGCTCAAGAAGCCAATGGTCTGGACCTGCGCCGCAGAGCAACCACGCAGCAGCAAAGCGAACCAACACACAAAGGCGGATAAACTGCGCAGGCGATGGCGACCCGGCGACGCCGTGGAGGGCCCAAGCCGCTGGCAGTCGTCGTCCCAGTTGGTCGGCGCGCCATGCCAAGGCAGCGGGCACACGCACCGTCTTGCCCAGTCCCATCTGGTCGGCCAGGATGCCGTTGACGCCGTTCTCGTACATGGAGATGAGCCACATGACGCCCTTGAGCTGGTACGCCTTGAGCTCCACGTTGCGCAGCTCGGGAAGCATGGCCTGCCACAAAGTTCAAATCCGAAAAGGTGCACAAGCGTGAAGTGTTTGCACGTCATGGTGCACGCGTAAGGCCGGAATCTATGGCGGTCCATGGCGAAGTGAAGAGGCGTCGGGCGGAGGCATAAGGGCGCCGGCGAGGAGGGAGGGCGCACCTGCGTGGGCGTGAGGCCGCTCTTGAGCCGCTTGCCGCCGCCGTCCTCGTCCTGCTCCTGCGGCTCGGCGGCGGCGGCGGCGCCGCCGCCGCCCTCGGCGTTGTCGCCGCGCGCGCGCTTGCCGCCGGCGCCCTTGCCCGCCTTGCCCTTGTGGCTCTTGCTGCTCGACGCGCCCTTGCCTGCTCACGCACACACACAACAGCGGCAGTGGCCACACGCGGCGCTCGGTGCGGCTCACGGCGAGGCCGCCCGCCCACCCGCCCGCCCGCCTAGAATCGCTCATCAGCTAGGACGGGCCAGAGCAGGCGCACAGGACGGTGCAGCGCTCGTGTGGTGTGCGAGCGGTGGTGGCAGCGCGGAGCACAAGCGCACGCGCACCGGTGGCGGTGGCGCCCGTGGTCTGCTTGCGCATGCTCTCGTACAGCTCCTCCTCGCGCTTGGACACGGCGTCGGCGATGAACCCGGAAAAGACCTGCGATTCGGGCCGGTGCATGAGTGTGCGCTGGCGATACTCTAGGCTAGCACGCGACGCAGTCCCGCCGCAACTGGGAGTGCGCAGAGCAGAGCTCCACCATGAAGTTCCGACGCGGCATTCATTCTCCTTCCAGGCGTGCAGGCGTGTGCATGGGCGAGGCTGTGGGAGAGCTCTGCAGGCGTGCACAGGGGCGTGGTGGCGGTCGCCCTCGCCGCACCTCGGACTGGCGCAGCAGGTGGTTGAGGGCGGCGAAGCGGGAGGCGTCCAGCTCGCTGCCCAGCAGCATGGTGCGCGCCGCCTTGGCCGCCGCCTGCACGCACGCGAGGTGGCCACGGCGATTCGAATCGGGACGGAGGGGACGCGCTGCACGTGGCGGCGCACGAGGGGCGCAGCCAGCGTGCGCTACGCGCTGCGGCTCCGGCAGAGGTTTGCAGTCGCACCTCGCGCTCCTCCTGCTCCTGGCGCTCGCGGTGCAGGCGCTTCTCCTCCTCCACCGCCTCGGCCGAGGCGCCCACCAGGCCCATCACCTCGGACTCCTGCGGCCACGCAAGCCAGCGCCAGTATGCAGCTAGGTCTGCGTTGCACCAAGTGCGCGCCCCTCTGTGTGGCGCGCAGCGGTCCGCGCGGCCGGTCAACGCACGACAGCTGCGGCGGGACCGCGCCGGATTGAACGGTGTGCAGGGCTGGCGGCGGCGTGCACGGCTGCTTAGCCAACGGGCACGCGCACCGACGGCTCATCCTCGTCCGCCGACAGCAGCGCCTCCTCTTGGTGCTTGAGCAGGTGCGCGTCCTCACTGTCCTGCTTGGCCAGCGCGGGCTTGTCCTCCTGCTTCACGTCCTCCTCCTTCTGCTCCGCTGCGGCGGCCGTGGCAGCGGGAGCCGGCTCCTCCTGCTGCTGCTGCACCTGCTGCTGCTCCTGCTGCTGCTGCTCCTGCTGCAGGTTCTCCTTGTCGTCGTCCACTGGCGCAGCTGCGTCCACGGCTGCCATCTGCGCTTCGGCCCCGCCCTTGATCGGCTTTTCCTTTTGAGGCTTGCTGTCAGGCGCTGCGGCTGTGGTGCCCCGTGCCTGGCTGCGACCGCCTCGGCGCGCGGCGAGCGCCATCAATCGCACGGCAAGCTCGGCGTCCTCACAGAGCGACGACCGGAGCGCACGAGGGGGCTGAACAACACAAGTGACACGCGCGGACGAGCGATTCGATCACGCACTGCGTCGTAGGGGGGACGAACGGCGTCAAGAAAAAACGGGTCCCGGGCCCCCCATGTGGGGTGGACGCTTCTTTGCTGCTCGCGCTTTTGGAGGAGCAGCGCAAAACGCTCGCACCAATTGCAACTGTGAGGCGCAGCTCATTCCAGCGCCCTGACCTCGTAGAACTCGTCGCGCGCGCCCGTCCTCCCCGCCCCCTGTTGCTTTTCCGCGTCGACGCCTGAACCATGAAGCTCCAGGGACGCCACCAAGGGGCGCGGCGCTCTGCGCACGCTCGCGCGCCGTGCGCGCTGGCGCTCCGATGCGTCCAGAGGTGAGAGAGCGGCTCGTGAACTCGTGATGGGGGTCAGCGTCAGCAGGTCACGGCATGACTGCGCTGGCCCCCAGGTAAGCTCGCTCAGCTCAGCTCAGGGGCGCTGAGGTCACTCACCTTGAGGGCGCTGGCTTGGCGGTGCCGCACGTGCGCGCGCAGGAGCCTGCGCAGGAGCGCCATCGCGCACGCCACGCCTCCTGACGGCCGCCCGGCACCGCCGCCTCCAGTGGTCGCGTTCCGCAGCCGCGGAGATGACCAACCTGCTCAGGAGCAGCTAAACCCGTACCCTCTGGGCCAGCACGGCGCGCGGCCCCCCTTCCCGCCCCCCCCAGCATACGGCACGCCGCAGACGCTGACCACGCCACCGGCCGTGCACCTGCCCACGCGGCAGCAGCTGGCCCAGCAAGCGTCGCCCACGGCCCACCTGCAGCCCGATGAAGCGCAGCAGCTGATGCGCGACTCGGCACGGGGTGACACACCGCGCAACGAGCAAGCAGGCGCCCAGGGCCAGGGCGCGGCCACCAACGGCGGCAGCGTCCCGCACCCGCAGCACCCGCAGCAGCGCTCGCAGCCGCCGCCGCCGCCGCCGCCGCTGGCGTCGCTGGACGCCGACGCGCTGCCCGCCGACTTCCGCCCCAAGCGCCTGCTGTGCTTTGCCGGCATCCTCGCCGCGTACGCCGGTGCGCCTCGCCCGCAGGAAATGTGCCACCGCCCTGGGTGGCGTGCCTCACCACGCCTCGAACAGCTCCACTGAGAGGCAGCGCCTGCAGCAGGACCCCCTCTGAGCTGCGTCGCGTGATGTCGGGCCGCACGACGCGTGTGGCGCGTGTGTGGCGCGACGCAGGGCTGTACCTGACGCGCGGCACGCTGACGTACGCTGCGCCGGCGCTGGTGGCGGACCCGGCCATGGGCGTCACGCTGCGCGACGTGGGCGCCATGACCACCGCCTTCCCGCTCGCCTACGGGCTCTCCAAGTGAGACAAACACCCTTGCGCAGCCGTGCAGGCGCGCGCGTCCTCAGGCGCTCGCTCGCGGCGATGTTGGTCGTCCGTCGGCTTCGCGGGTGGCGCCGGGGCGCAGCGGCGTGTTGTCGTTGAGGGATGAGTGGTGGTGGCGGCGTGTCGTTGTGCATGGCAGGTTTGTGGGCGGCGTGATGGGCGCGCAGCTGTCGCCGACGCTCATGCTGGTGGGCGGGCTGGCGGCGACGGCGCTGCTCAACCTGGGCGCGGCGCTGCCGGGCGTGGGCGTGGCGGCGCTGACGGGCATCTGGGCGCTCAACGGCTGCCTGCAGGCACGTTTGGGGGGGCGTGGGGGGGCCCAAGGGCGTCCACGCTTGGCTTTGCCCGTGGGTTGCCTCATGCTGCGGTCAAGGAGGGTGGTGGCTGTGCACCCACACGCCGGTGCTGTTTCATGCATCTGGGTGGGGCAGGGCTTGGCGCTGTCGCGCGCGCACCCCATGCTGAGGGCTGCGGCGAGCGCTGGGCCCGGCTGTGCATCGCTCACCGACTGAACAGGAGGAGGATGGGCCCACGCGCTGCTTCCTGCTTGCAGGCGCCGGTGCCGTGCCTGCGTGCCCTGCTCACAGGGCATTGGCGCGCCGGCGTCGGCGCAGCTGCTCACGCGGTGGTTCGCCAGCAAGGAGCGCGGCACGTTCTGGGGGCTGTGGAACATGGGCGCCAACCTCGGCGGCTTTGCCACGCCTCTCGTGGTTGGTGAGTCCTCTCTCCCCCTTGCACCTTTTGATGTACGCCAGTGTGGGCCACGAATGTGCTTGGAGGTCGTCACGTGCTGCGTGGTGCTTTGGTCCCGGTGGCGTGGCGCAGGCGGCTTGGCGGCGCACTTTGGGTGGAGGTATGGCATGGCGCTGCCGGGCCTGGCGGCGCTCCTCATCGCCTCGCTCGCCATCCTGGTGGTCAGGTGCGCGCGGCGCTGCGCCCGCGGTCCCCCTTGCGGCTGCTGTCCCGGACACCACCAGTTGACTCACCACCAGGACTGAGCGCACGGCCTCCCTGTCCCTGGCGGGGCTGATGCGGCGGCGCCTCCTCCTCGCCCCGCCCCGCAAGCCACACACCTCACGCCGCGCACGCGGGGCCTGCGCCGCGACCACACCCGCAGGGACAGCCCGGCGGCGGCCGGCTTTGGCGACGCCGAAGAGGGGCCCAAGGCCGCCGCCGCCAAGGGCGCCGACACGCCGCCGCGCTCCCCCATCCTCGACGCCCTGGGCGAGGTGAGCATTGCGGCGACTGGGCCTCGTGCTCACAGGCCAAGGCACGTGCGTTCGCCCACCCTTGTGCGCCTGTGGTGCGCTCGTCCCCTGGGGCCTGCGCAGGTGCTGGCCAGCCGCGGGTGCTGGCTGCTGGCGCTCACCTACTTTTTCGTCTACATCGTCCGCCAGGTGCGCGGCCCGCATCGACGCCTGCAAGCGCGCACGCGGGCACCGCACGCCTCCCCGCGCGCCACACATCTCCCGCAGCGAGAGGCGCGCGCGCGCGGCAGGGAGGACAGCGACCGATTGACGACGTGCGCGGCGCGACGCGGTCCGCGGCGGTGGGCGCAGGGCGCCACCTCGTGGCTGGTCTTTTTCCTCATGGCCAACAAGGGCGCCGCCGACGCCGCGACGGCCGCGCGGCTCGTCTCGGGCCTGGAGCTGGGCGGCCTGGTGCGCGCCCTAGCACCTGCGCTCCCCTCTCCTCTCCACCCTCGCCTCGCCGTTGCTTCACACAGCACGCGGGTGGCAGGACGGAGTCCTCGGCGCCGCCGCCCGCCTGTCGTTCGCACCTCGGCTGTGTGGACGCTTCAGCAGGGCCCGGAGTCGAGTCGCCCGATGCAAGGAGTGTGGGTACAACGCGCGCAGGTGGGCGGGACGCTGGCAGGGCTGCTGTCCGACATCAGCATCCGCCGCGCCGAGGCTGGCTCGGGCCCGCAGCAGACGGTGGGCCACGTGGGGCGGCGCGTGCAGATCGTCATGGTGAGTCGGCGGCGGCACGCGTCCCCCGGGCACGCACCAGAACACCGTTTTGCATGCGCTGCAAGGACTTTGTGAAGGGGTGGTTGACGCCTGGCGGCGCTGCCGCGTGTGCGCGCGCCCCGGCTCGCTCTGCGCTTCGCAGGGCTCGCTGGTGGCCATGTTTGGCGTCCTGGCGGCGATCAAGTTCGTGCCCGCCCACGCGCAGTGAGTGCCCCTGCTGCGCCCTCGGCCGCCCGTCGCCTCCCAAGCATTGCCTGACCGAAACGCCAGTCACGCCTGCGCGGCACCGCACGCCATGTCAGGATTGCGCCGCCCGATACCGGCGCGTCGCCGCCGCTACCTTCCTCCCTGCTGCCGCTTCTCACCTTCGCTGCAGGGTGCTGCAGTGGCTGGCCATTGCCGCGCTGGGCGCGACCATCTACCCGGCGCACATGCTCATCGGGCTGTGCGGCGCCGAGCTGGTGCGCAAGCCGGCCGTGGGCGCCTCGCAGGGCTTCCTCGGCCTCATCGCCTACATTGGCGCCGCCAACGCCGGCATCCCGCTCTCCT
>VFQP010003019.1_pt1 | contig 17732 bp, 23 predicted proteins | sample 3512351 | NCBI WGS metagenome assembly VFQP01 (sample SAMN10412372, study PRJNA504923) | tailings metagenome | isolation source: Relicate 1 Philex TSF1 revegetated site | place: Philippines: Tuba, Benguet | collected 2017-08-29
CGAGCGTGCTCTATGCGTGGCCGTGTACCTCAATGCAAGCGCTCTCTCTCTCTCTTGCAGAGGCGGTGACACGCACGCAGTCGGCTCTCTCTCCCTCTCTCATCGCCTCCTCGTGACGGGCGCACGCACCAAGAATGTCCCGGACCAATTGTGGCCGGCAAGCTCAAAGAATGGGATGCAAAAAAGCGCAGCCTGCTCGCTTACAAGTCGCTGCATCACAACGCCGCTCTCCTGCTGGCCGCTGCCCTGCGTTCAACCTGCAGGCCTCCTGCGGCCCTGCGTCCCCAGCGCCCGTATCGCTGCCCAAGAGCGCCGCCGTGTGAAGGCCGTTCCAACAAAGCCATTGCTGACCCGACGGTCAGTTGCTGCGCTCCGTGGGCGTGGCTGAGGCCTCGCCCCCGGCCCTCCAGCTCTGCCGCCACCGGCATCTGCAGCATGCGCCGCCCGCTGATCAAGCTGCTCGTGGCGTTGGCCTGCGCGACGATCCCAAGCGTGGCGGCAGGCACACCAGCACCCGTCGTGGCATGCGTGCGCATGCGTGGCAGCGTCCACACCCGCGACACGCCGCATGCCCACCGTGCTGTTGATGATGGTGTTGATTCCGTCGCTGATGTTGGAACGGTTGGGGTTGACCACCCTGAGGACGATGATGGCAATCACGCCGCAGATGCACGCGAACAGCAGGAACCCGATGCACCTGCGTGCCGTCCGACGGCACACAGCGTGAGAGGCTGCTGTCCCGGAGCCATCGTCAGCACCTCTCCAACAGCAGAGCAGCAGCGCTCACTTGTCGGTGAGCAGGCCGCGCGTGATGTCACGGATGACCTTGCTGGCCTTCTTGACGTTGAACTCAATGTCGTTCAGGTCGTCCACCACCTTGTTGAGCTGCTCGGTCTGGTCGTGCAGCGCCGCCGCTGTCTGCAAAACCAAAGGGGTGGCAGTCAGGAGAGAGAGCGGGATGATGGACAGGAAAATGCTGGATGCCCAGGTGCGTGCCTCTCCACGGCCCCTGCCCTCGCCGCACACCTGCGTGCCCGTCTGCATCGTGTCCTCCACCAGCCTCTCTGCCCGGTTGAGCGTGGCGTCCGTGTCGGCCAGGTCCCTGCGCCCCTTGTGCATCAGCTGCTGCACCGACATGTCTGCGCCGACACATGCGCAAGGTGAGCGCGCAGGAGCGATGAGAGCGAGTGCTGGGAGCAGGCGTGCGTGCGCCGAGCAGCAGCAGCCCTCACCCTCAAGGTTGGCCTCCTGATGCACCGCCGCGCCCGCCAGCAGCTCGTCCTTGGTGGCTGCCTGGCCCAGCTCCTTCTTACGCTGGATGAGCGCGTTGAGCTGGTCCGCCAGCGCCTTTTTGCGTTGCGCCAGCAGCGCCGCTGGCATGCCGTCCGCCCTCGCCTCCAGCTCAAACTCCTTGAGCAGCCTGAATGTGGTCATCCGCAGGGTGGGCGCAGGCTCACCAACCTGTGCCTGGGGCTGCGGACCCAGGGGGCGCGACCATGGCCGCGGAAAGCTCAGCACTCACGCCTTGCACTCCTTGAGCTTGGCCGTGAGCTCCTTGAGGTGGCCGTGCAGCTTGTCCGGCTTGTCCCTGGCCTTGTCCGCGCGCCGCAAGAGGCGCTCGAGCTGCCGCAGCAGCTCCTGGATGCGCTGCTCCTGCTCGGTGGCCGGCCACTCCGCTGCTGTAGCAGGCGCGGCGGCGGCCACGAGCGCCACCGCCATTAAGCGTTCTCAGGAGGCTCCGCGGGGTGTGCAGCAGCTGCAGAGAAGTCGACGGGTCGAGGGAGCGCCAAACGCGTGCGAAACTTTGGTCGTTGCTGCTGAGAGCGTGTGCGTGCAGGTGCTGCAAACGCTGAGTTGTGCGAGGGCCCGGCTGGACCGCTTCAAAGGCGCAAGTCGCAGCCGCCCAGCATGAGAGATTTGGCACTCCGCGAGAAGAAGCTCCGTGGGAAGCTCGCACGCACGAGAGTTCACGCCATGGACACGAGCAGCGACGACGAGCAGCGCCCGGCAGCTGGCGCCCAGGGGCACCCGGCAGCGCGCCTGCGGGGTCTCCTGCAGCTCATCGCGGGGGGCGTCGAGGTGCGCACGGCGACGCTGATGGACAGACGCTCGCGTCCTGGATGGACACACGCGCGCATGACCTGTGCAATCTTCGCCCCGCGCTCGCTGAGGAGGAACCCTTGTCGCGCCAGCACGGCAGGAAGATCGCTGCGGCGCATCCACGCGTGCAACAGTCCTGCTGTTACGAAGAGGAGCGGCAGGCCTGGCCATACTTGGCCGACCTGCTGCGGGGGACGGAGGCCCACCCTCTTTGCACACCCCGCGCGCACGACCTTTCCCGCAGCTGCGGAGGCCTGCGGCAAACAGCAACGAGGACCTGGTGCAGCACCTGTGGCGCGGGGGCGTCATCAAGACGTGAGCAGGGAGCAGAGGACGGGCGGATCCGCGCACGGGCGGACCCCCGCGTGTAGCACACCTCCATGCGCTGTGGCTCACACCCCTACCCGTGGCACGCGCGCAGGCCCACCGTCAAGAAGGCGTTGCTCGCGTGCCCCCGGCACCTCTTCATGCCGCCCGCCCACCTCGAGGTGCGAGTGCGCGCGCATGCCCAGCGCGCCCAGCGCGGCCGAACGCCATACACCCACGCGCGCGCGTGCCTGCAGCCCGTGTCACTGCCACGCACGCGCCCGCACACCGCAGGAGGCCTACGTGGACTCGCCGGTGCGGGTGGAGGAGCATGGCTTCAACATTTCCGCCCCGCACATCCACGCGCTGGCACTCGAGTCCCTGGAGCTCAAGGAGGGAGACAGGTGAGTCAGGCGCGCCCTGGGACTGCAGCCTGCTGTCCCACAGTCCCGCACCGCTCTGTTCTGAGGCTGTGCGCGCCGCCTTGGCCCGCACGCTGACGTCGGCGCCGCTCCCCTCGATGGTGCCTGCAGGTTCCTGGACGTCGGGTGCGGCTCGGGCCTGCTGTCCGCCGCCGCCGCGCTGCTGGTGGGCCGCGCGGGCCGCGTGCACGCGCTGGACGTGCGCCCCGCCGCGCTGCGCATGACGCGCGACTCGCTGGCGCGCCTGAGGGAGCAGGACGCGGCGTACGCGGCGGGCAGCTGCGAGGCCACGCTGGAGGAGCACAACTGCTTCGTGCCCACGCAGCGCCACGCCGGCAAGTACAACAAGGTGAGGCCACCCCAGGTCTTGGCCGCCTTTTCCTTTGGGGGAGGGGTGCGGTTGAGCTGCTCGGTCAATGTGACACGTGCCTGAGAGGTCCTGCTGCCTGGCTGGCCTGCAGGTGTACGTGGGCGCGGCGTGCCCCGCCGACCGCCTGCGAGAGCTGCTCAAGGTGCGGGGCCCCTCCTGCCTGCTTCCGGGCGCGGCTGATGCCGCACGGAACAGCGAGGGCGGCCTTGCTGGGCGGTGCTGCCCGCGCCACCACGCAACCTGTGCACGCGCCTTGCTCCTCGCCACGGTGTGCCGCAGTTCATGTCGAGCGAGCCGGGCAGCCTGCTGCTGGTGCCCGTGGAGTCGGAGCTGCTGCTGTACCGCCGCCTGGCCTCGGGCAAGCTGGGGCGCAAGGTGGTGTCGGCCGTGCGCTTCTCCGAGCTCGAGGTGCGAGCCGCGAGCCCTGGCCACGGGCCTGGCGTTCCGGGCGGTCGTGCGCGTCTGCGCACGCGGCTCTCTCTACAGACCCAGGCCTGCGTTTGAGCGCTGGCGCTCACGGCCTCAGAGATCAAGCTGGGCCGGTGCACCTCGCCAACAGGCAGCCAGCCAGTGCGCCGGTCCCCTCTGCTTGCCCTTTGCGCAGGTGCCGCGCGATGTGGACATTGTGATGGCCACGCTGCAGGAGGACCTGCGCCTGGCCCGCACGCTCACCGTCCCGCCCTGCACCTTGGACGCCGACCTGGCGCCCGTCCTGGCGTCCTCGTCCGCCTCCACGCCGACCGCCGCCGCCTCGCCCCTCGCGCCCGCGCGCCAGCCCTCCTCGCCCCCCGCGCCGCCCAGCAGCAGCAGCAGCAGCGGCAGCGCGCTGCCCGCGCTGACCTCGGCGGCGCTGGCGGCGGCGGCCAAGGCGGGCGCGGCGGACCTGGCGCCGGCGGGCGACGAGGGCTTGGAGGGGCGCATGGGCGAGGGCGAGGACCAGCCGCTGCTCGGCACCAAGCGCGTGTCCAGCCAGGCGTGCCCGCCCTCGTGGCACGAGGGCACGGCGGCAGCGGCGGCGGCGGCGCGCGGGGCGGCGGTGGGGGCCGAGGACGACGGCGCGGAGGCAGAGGTGGAGGAGGAGGACGACGAGGAGGAGGAGGACGTGGTCAAGGTGGTGCTGCGGCAGGGCACGGGAGGGTCCACGGGCAACGGCGGCGGCGCCAAGCAAGAGGGCGCAGGCAAGGCGGGCGTGGTGGCGGCGACGGCGCCCAAGCGCCGCAAGACGGGTGCGTGCTCTGACGTGGTGGAGTTTGCTCGTCGCTGCGCCTCGCGCTGGCGTTGACGTGGCAGGCAGCGCTGGGTTTGGCGACGCGGCTGCTGCCGTGGGCGCGCAGGTGTGGAGCGGCGGCCCAGCTACGTGGGCCTGGACCTGTGGTGCAAGCTGGGCGCCCCCGACTGCTTCTTCTACGGCACCGCACCGCCCGCCGCGCCGCCTGGCGGCGGCGCGCTCACGGGCCGCTCCACGCCGCGCCCCGCCAGCGCCGCGGACCTGCAGCAGGTGGCCCCGGCGGGCGGCGCCGGCGCGGCGGCGGCGGGGGGGCAGCGGGAGGGCGCTGAGTGGAGGCTGCCGGCGCACCGCGCCGTGCTGCAAGGTGCGTGTGGCGCTAGCTGCTGCGTGGCCGCCGCTGCATCAGCCACCTTGCGCTTGCAGAGGTGGAGGTGGCGCAGAGCTCGCGACTGCTCGCAGCAGCGCAGTGCATGCAAAGCGAGTCATGCCGCCACTGATCCCACACTGCGCACGCAGCGCGGTGCGAGCACCTGCGGGCCCGCTTCCTGAGCGGCATGCGCGACGCGAGCGAGGGCGCGCTGGCGGCGCCCGAGGGCGTGGCGCCCTCGTCCATGCGCTGCATGCTGCGCCACGTGTACGCGGACGCCGGCGTGGACGACCTGCCCCTGGAGCAGGTGCGCCAGACGTGCTGCTGGTGGCTAGCGCTTGCCCGTTGCGATGTTTTGCAGTAGTGCACGGCCGACAGTGCAGAGCGAGAATGGACAGGCCACCGAGGGAGCACTTGTGGCAATGGGAGTGGTCGGCACGGACCCTGAGGATGACGAGGCAGAGTTTCGTGTGCACGCGTGCTGCGCGCGCTGCGTTGCGCCGCAGGTGGCCGAGGTGCTGCACCTGGCGCAGTTCTACGGATGCCGGCGGCTGGTGGCGCAGTGCGAGCGGCGGCTGGCAGACGTGCTCACCACGCCCGAGGTGCGCAGCAGGTGGATCCCTCAGGAGGCAGGCACGGGCGGCGGCACCGCCCTACTTCCCCTGGAGGGCGGCGCTCCTGCCACGTCATATCCACACGGCCGCAGACGCACGCCCGCATACCGGGCAGACCTCGTGTGCAGTTGCGGTGCAACTGGCTGCTGGCACGGCGTGGCTTGCCTGCAGGAGGGCGCCGACGAGATGGCGGCTCAGCTCCTGGCGCTGGCGGACGAGGTGGTGCTGCCGCAGCTCAAGCAGCTGGCCCTCAGCTACGTGAGTCGCGCCACCGGCAATGCCCCCTCTGGACTCGCTCCTCACCTTGCTTGTCGCCCGGCACGCATCCCCTGCGCGAGGCTCCGCACGCTGCAGTGCCAGTGCTTGATGCGCTGCCGGCCGGCTCCCTCGCCTCCCTCCCTGCGCGCAGATTGTGGAGCGCTACGGCCAGGGCGTGCGCGACACCGAGGCGTACCGCGCGCTGCCCCGCGCGCTGGTGGACGAGGTGGCGGCGTGCGCGTGCCAGCACGCGGCGCGCGTCATGGCGCTGCTGCGGGGCCTGTCGGACAGCAAGCAGGGCGGCGGCGGCGGCGCGGCGGGGGCGGGCTTTGCGGCGGGGGTGGGCTCATGGAGCTGGCTGGGCGGCGGGCGGGGCGTGCGCGGCGTGAGGACGGGCAGGGAGGGGCACAGCGACGACGACGACGACGACGACGACGACTTCTTCTGAGCGAGAAGGGAGCTGCGGTGGTGATGGAGCGTGGGGGCGTGGGCCTGGGCGGCACGCGCACTTGAGAGGACCACGGCAGGGCAGGAGCTGTGATGGCTTTGTGGGCGAGCGCGCGGGACGGCGTTTACGCGCGCGTCGAGGCAACGGGAGAGGTGTCCTTTGGCCGGCGATGGGGCTCTCGTTTGGTGCAGGACTCGGGAGGCTTCGCTGTTTCGAAACCGATTCATCTCTGGCACGTCTGGCGTCTCAGGCCCGTGGCATTTGCAGTTGCAGTTGTCCAGGACAGGACCAGGACACTTGTTGGTACTGAACGATGCATGGTGGCGCGATGGCACAAAGTCGAGCAGGACAGAAGAAGGGACGATCCGGAGGAGGACAAGGTTGATGCAGGCTGGCCGGGTCGACCCTGTTGCGCCAAGTGAGAGGCCCTGTTCCCCTGTGTGCCAACAGGCGCTGTTTGTTGTACTTGTACCCCCCCATTCCCCCCTTGTCACTCAGCAATCCTCTCCCTGCAACGGTGCAGTTCTGGACCTGAGAAAAAGCGCCCGCAAGCTTGGCGGGCACACGAGGTTCAGCAGCAGCGCAAGCTCACCCAGCAGGGACACCGGCTCCCCACAGCCCAGCCTCCACGCCTGGTTCACCCGTCCTTGAGCACCACTGCCTCCACCACACCCCGGACCCGCGCGACGCGCGCGATGAGCTCGTCCGACGGCTGCTCGTCCACGCCAATGGCCATGATGGCCTCGCCGCCGTCGCTCTGCGACGACGACGGCCGCGTGCGGCACACCTGCGAGAAGCACGCACAGACCACACGCGTCCCAGGGCGCTCAGGTCAAGCGGCCAGCACCAGCTGCCCTCCAACGACGCCCCGTCACCGGTGCCGTCACAGCCGCGCGCGACTCGCCTGCATGAAGGAGATGTTGATGTCCTCCTCGGCCAGCAGGGACGAGACGCCGGCCACGATGCCCGGCTGGTCCCGCTGCCGGGTCAGGAGCACCGAGCCCTGCGCCGCAACACACGCGTGCGGCGGAGCACAGCGCATCACAGCCCCACCCGGGGTCAGGACCGCAAGCGTTGCAGAGCACTGGCCACACCCGTCTGCTTGCCAGAGATGGCTGCACCCAGACGTGCCACACACACGCGTGCACAGGTCTGCGCACCTCGACGGCCACGTCCACGTCGGTGCCGCCGATCTTGGTGATGCGCGGCTGCATGCCCCGCACGGCGCCCTCGATGTAGATGCGCCCCGAGCGCCGGTCCACCGCCGAGGTGAACTTGCTGCGGTCGGTGCCCAGCGCCACGCTCAGGCCCGTCAGCACCTCGCCGTTGTCCTCGCCGCGAACCGTCACCTCCTGCACCCTGCGCACCACACGCAGTGCACCACCAGCACCGCACCGCATCTGCCCCACCCCACACCGCTGCGAGACTCGTCCCGTAGAGCTGGGCTCCGGCCCCATTGAGGCGTTGAAACAGATGCACATCCCCCTCCCACATAGACGCCCTGCCACCTCCCCCCCGGCAAACACCGTGCGATGGCTGTGAGTCACGTGCAAGGTTTTTCGCCTGACCTGAGTCCCCTGTTCCTGGCCAGCAGGTCGGCGTTGACGAGGTTGACGCACGCCGTGGTGGTGCCCTCGAGCAGCCCCTTGAGCACGTTGGCGCGCAGCAGCCGCGTGTCCAGGTCGTCGCCGCGCGGCGACGAGTACGTGATGCTCACGTCCGTGAAGCCGCTGCGCCCACCGCACGCACGCACGCACGCACGCACACGAACGCAGCGCCGCAAACTCGACTTCGACACTCCACAACGGACCAAGCGGAATGCGTCAGCGGGGCGGGGGACTGCGGGCGCTGCAGAGGACCGATGCGCCCTGCCAGAGAGGGGAGCGCGGTCGGTCGCTCACGTCTCGCTGACGAGCGAGACGGCGGCGCGCCCCAGGCCCTGCGCCAGCGTGATGAAGGGCGCCAGCTCCTGCTGGATCTCGGCAGGCACCATTGGCGCGTTGAGCGCGTTTGGCGTGAGGCGGCCGCTGAGCGCCTCCACCACGGCCTCCACCACCTCGATGGCCACGCCGTCGAGCGCCTCGGCGGTGCTGGCGCCCAGGTGCGGCGTGCAGATGACGTCGGGGCGCAGCAGCAGGGGGTTGGTGGTGCGCCCGGGGGGCTCCTCGGAGAAGACGTCCAGCGCCGCCTGCGCCACCTGCACGTGGGGTGGGGGGGGGGAAGCTTTACGTCTGGTGGAGCCATCTCTGGCAAACGGACGATCCAAGTTTGCTCGCCCCCATAGGGCCCAAGCGTACCAGGCAGACCATACGCATGGTGGTGTGTGCCGGAGGGAGGGAGAGCAGGGCAGCAGCCACCAACGGCAAACGACCTACAGCGGTGGCGGCTGGCGTCCTGGTCGGGCGGGCGCGTCCCTCACCTGCCCTGACTCGAGCGCCTGCAGCAGCGCCGCCTCGTCGATGACGCCGCCGCGCGCCACGTTGACGATGCGCACGCCGCGCTTCATCTTGGCGAAGCTGGCCTCGTTGAACAGGTGCTTAGTGCTGGGCAGTAGCGGCATGTGCAGCGAGAAAAAGTCCGCCACCTGCGGCAGCAGGCACCCACGCGCCACCCCCCCTGCGTCAGCCTGCCAGCGTTGCGGCGTACGTCCAAGACACATGCGTGCATGCACGAACCGGCTGGGGGCTGTGCCCTCACGCCCATGCAGAGCCATACCCTCATCCGCACACCGATGAACGCGGCTTGAAACTAGCTTTCCAACGGCACCCTGCTCTCTCCTTGAAGCGCACCGACCTGAAGGCACTCGTCAAAGGTGCTGAGTCGCACGCCGAGGGCCGCCGCCTTGGCCGAGGAGGCGTAGGGGTCGTGCACCAGCACCTCCATGCCCAGCGCCTTGGCACGCCGCGCCACCTCGCTGCCCACCTGCGCGGCGCCACCTCAATCACGTCATGACCGCGTGACCAAAGGAGGTCAAGAGCGGTCCGGATGGCACGTGCGCCCCTGCCAGCGCTGCATGGCTTGAGCAGCAGGCATTCGGGCCAGCAGCTGACCGCCCACCTTGCCAAAGCCAATGACGGCCAGCGTCTTGCGCGTGAGCGAGGTGCCCACAAAGGCCTGGCGGTTCCACTCGCCGCGCTTCATCGAGGCGTCGGCCTGGGGGATGTTGCGCGCCATTGCGCACAGCAGCGCAATGCCGTGCTCGGCGGCCGCCACCGTGTTGGCAGTGGGCGCGTTGACCACGAGGCAGCCGTGCTGCGCACGCGCATGCGGAGCGAGCACAGGCAGGCGTCAGGCCCACCGTTTGTAAGCTCCGCTTGCCGGTCGTGCCGCCATGGCGCGGCTGCCCAGAGACACAGCTCACGGGCGCACCTCTGTGGCTGCCGCCAGGTCCACGTTGTCCACGCCCACGCCAGCTCTCCCCACCACCTGCAGCCGCCCGCGGCTCGCCTCAAACACCGCCCGCGTCACCTGCGGAATGAGGACGACGCAACGCGGTGGCCAGAGGGTGGGGACGGCACCCGACGGCGCCAAAGTGACCTGGCCACCCCTGCCCCCTTGCCCCCCTGCCCGCTGCACCCATCTTGGTGCAGCACTGCTGCACCAAGGCTGCAAGGCTGCTGCTGCACCCACCTTGGTGGCGCTGCGGACGATGAGCGCGTCGGCCGTCGGGATCTTTTCGAGCAGCTGCTCCGGCGTCATGCCAAAGCTGAGGTCCACGTTGGCGTAGCGCTCCAGCATCTCCAGGCCTGCATGATGATGAGCACAGCAGCGCTCTTGTGCTGACTGCCCCCGCCGGCGGCCCCCCGGCGTGCGGCCCCTTGGTCCCCCAACGCACCGGCTGAGCCTATGGGGTCCGTCACCAGCACTGTTGGCACCCACGTGTCAAAGCTGCCGGACTCTGCGTGCAGAAAAAGGCGGTGGTGTGCCCTCTGCAGTGCCTGAAGGAAGGTGCGACCAGACGACTGTGCGGAGCCCGGCATTGTGGCGCACTCACGCGCTGAAGCATGGCGCCTGGACGCCTGACGCCTGCTCGCTCGGCACTGCAGGCGGGGCACCTGCGACGACACGCGAGATGACCACGACCCGTGCGGCGGCTGTCGAGCGAGCAGGCCGCACCACACCAGTGCGAGCTACGCACAGCGCACAGGCACGCACCAGCACTGCTGGCACGCTCTGTGGCCGCTGTGCTTCACGGCGCGCCCAGAGCCGGCGCTGTGAGGGTGGCTGCGCGAACTCCATCAGACGCTGCAGCACGCAGGCAGGACAATACTTGTGTGCACTCGCGCAGGCTCTGGGATTTGCTGTGTGGCTGCTGCTTCTTTGACCGAGGTTTGAAAAACAGCGACAGCTCGCGTGCGAAGCAGGAAGAAAGAATGTGGGGGGCACCGGCAGGCCAGGTGCATGGTCGCAGCAACAAAAAGCCAGAGCCGAGGGCTCTCTTGGCGCTCGGCAGTCCGCTCTACAGCAGCAGCTCTCGCGCGGAGAGCACACAAGCCACGCGCACCAACGGCTGATACCCCTGCTGATTCCCAGCAACATGCGGATGCTCAACAACATGCACGGGCGCATCTGACAAACGGTGATGAAGGATGCGGGCGCGCCTGCGTCACGTGCAGGACGCCCTCCAGTCGGTGCAGGGACCACGCGGTCATCACGCGCGGGAGGCCCAGTTGACGTAGAAGAACGTGCCGGGCTGCCCCAGCTCGTCGTCAAACACGTTGCCGATGAAGCGGGACGAGATGACGCCGGGGCACTCCTTGGCCAGGCCCTCCTGCAGGCCGGCGGGGTCGGGCACCTCGCCAAAGTCGAGCACCGTGTAGGCAATGTCGCCCTTGGACGTGTTGAGCTGCGGCCAGAGGAGTGCAGGAGGCACAGTGCACGTGTGGTGGGAGTGTCACTTGCCGGACCGCTCTTGCTGCCGTGATCATGTGAGCCCAAGCACTTGACCGGCCCGGCGCCACCCTCTCCCCTCTCTAGTGCGTCTGCTGGGGAGGCACCCCTCCAACCGCGCCCTACCTGCTGCTCGATGTTGACGCCGCGCTTGCCAAAGAAGGTGGTGATCTGGCCCAGCACGCCGCTCTCGTTCCGGTTCACGATGCACAGGCGGCCGCCGATGTGGCCCGGCTTGCGGTCCAGCACCTGCTCACCGGCGCATCACCAAGCAGCAGCAGCAAGTCGCCGGGCTCGATCCCCAACGCGAGCGAGACCACGCCACAGTCATGCCGTGCGCACGTTGCACCGCGTGTTAGCAAAAGGACCTCACTACTCACCGTCTGGGGGAAGTTGACCGAGTTGCGGATGGAGCCCGTCTCGAGGAAGTCCTTGACCGTCTCCGCCGCCATGGCGGCGCTGTTCTCCTCGGCCTCCTCGGTCGAGGCGCCCAGGTGCGGGATGCACAGGTGGCGGGGGTGGCCCTGCAGGAGTGGACGCGGGGAGCACGATGGCGGTGACACAGCGGCGCACGCAGAGCCCTGAACCGACGCAACCACATCGCGTCCTTGGCGCCCCCATGAGGCCACCGCAACGCACCTGCAGGAAGGGGTCGGCAAAGTCCGACACGTACTTGCCCGTCAGCGCGCCGCTCTCGTACATGTCGCGCACGGCCTCGCCGTCAATGATCTCCCCGCGGGAGAAGTTGAGCAGGTTCACGTGCGGCTTGCACAACTTGAGCGTGTTGGCGTTGAGCAGGTGGTGGGTGGCGCCCTTGATGTAGGGCACGTGCACGGTGATGAAGTCCGACACCTGCGGCCGCAACGCTCGTCATGGCCCCACGTGAGCTCTGCTGGAGGCGCGCGAAAAGGCGTCGCGGCCAAGCGCTCGCAGGAGCAGGAGCAGGTGAGCTCCTAGGCTCACCTTGAGCAGGTCCTCGAGGCTCTCGGCGCGCTCCATGCGGTCGCCGGGCAGGCGCCACGCCGCGTCTAGGCTCAGCACTGGGTCGAACCCAACCACCTGCGCACAGCACCATTCGTGGTGGCCGCACAGCGGTTGAGCGCTAACTGTCTTCCTGGCCCCAGCAGGCAAGGGCAGCACACGTGCGGCGCGCGCACCTTCATGCCGAGCGCCAGCGCCGCGTTGACCACGCGCCCACCAATGGCGCCCAGGCCCACCACGCCCAGCGTCTTGCCCTCAATCTCGTGGCCCACGAACTTGGCCTTGTCCTTCTCGATGCGCTTGGCAATCTTGTCGTGGTCACCCTGCGCCGCCGCACACGCACAACGCGTGGGTTGCCGCAGAGAGAGAGCGCAGCGGGAAGCACCGGATGCTGTATGTGCACACGTGGAGAGGGGCGATGGGACGTGAGCTGGAGGCGCCCCGCAGAGCGCGGCGTGCACCTTCTCCTCCACGGCGATGACGTTCTTGACGTGCTCGGCGCCCTCGACGATACCGCGCGAGGCCAGCAGCAGGCCGCACACGACCAGCTCCTTGACGGCGTTGGCGTTGGCGCCGGGCGTGTTGAACACGGGGATGCCCAGCTCCGTCATCTTCTGCACGGGGATGTTGTTGACGCCGGCGCCGCAGCGCACGATGCAGCGCACCGTGGGGGGCACCTCCTCCACCTTGAGCTGGTGCGACCTGCGACCAGGGCGCGGTGGTTTGCGGTGAACGGAGTGAGGACGTCCGTGAAGGTCCTGGCCACCTCAGTCAGTCTGCGCGCGCACCTGAGCATGATGGCCATGGGAGGGTCGGGCAGCTTGCTGTCGTCGCCAGACACCACGTACTTGCCTGCAGCCAAAGGGTGTTCCAAGGAAATGGGCTTGATTGCGTGCGATGCCTGATGAGCGGCATGTCTACCCCTCAAGAACCGCAGGCAGGCTCACCCTTGGGGAAGCGCTCGAGGCCCACGGGCGAGATGGCGTTGAAGGTCTTGATGGTGAAGCCCTTCTTGGGCTGCGCGGCGCTGGCGGCCACGGGAGCGGGTTGCGGTGGGGCGGTGGCCTCGGCCTTGGCCTTGGCCTGGCGGTCCTTGGCCAGCTGCAGCGCGCGCTCCAGCATCGCCACGTCGTCCATCTCGCTGATGGCGGTGGCCGAGGGCGGCGTGGCGCGCAGCACGGGCGCGCAGCGGGCACTGGTGGCGACGCGGGGCAGGGCCGTGCGCTGGGGCGCCGGGGGGGCAGGCGCCTGCGCGCATCGACATCGGCGTACAACGCGTGAAGCGACTCAGGACTCCGTGTGATCAACGGTGCTAGCGTGCTCAGCATCAGCCAGCGGCTCAGATGCTGCGCTGCGCAGCACCCAGTGGGTGCTGCGGCGTGGCGTGTGGCCCCAACGTGTTGTGCCCCCTGGTCCAAGGTGTGGGCCTCGTTCGCCCCACTTGCATCCCCGACCCTTCGCCGCGCATCGAAGCTGCTGCGCTTGGCGATCCGTGCACGCCTTCCCGACCCGCCTGCGCCGCGGCGTCCCTTGCCCCTCGACGGGCCCGCGCGAACACGTTGCGGATCATCGATGGCGTGCCGCCCCACCCACGACTCGCGCGGTAAGCAACACTGCACCTGCTGCGCCTTCATCGCCGTGCGGTTCAGCATCTGCATGTTGTCTTGAAGGTGCTGGCTGGTGCTGCTGGTGCTGAGCGCGCGCGGAAAGGACGCCGAAAAGGAGAGGACGAGGCTCGGCGAGAGAAGAAAGCTGCTGACGAGAGCCTCTGCGAGCGAAAGCGTCGGATGGTCGTGGCCGAGTCTGCACGCTGCACGCGGCCTCTCGGGCTTTCATAGCTGCTGCTCCTGCACGCGGCCCGTTTCTGGTGGCCCAAACTCGAGGGCGTGCCGTCTGACGCAGCAGCTGCAGCCTGTCGTGCAAGAAGAGATGCTGCAGGCGGTGCAGGGGGCGCTGCGCTCCTTCTTTGCGCCGCCGCCCACGGGCTCAGGCGGAGCGCCCCACGCTGCTGCACCGGCAACGCAGGCAGCTGAGGCGGCACCAGCACCACAGCCTGCGCAGCAGCCTGTGCAGCCGCCTCCAGGTGAGCAGCTCTTTGGTGGTCGCTAGCTGCTTTCCCTTGGGAAGGCAGCGTCGTTGGCCAGGCGGCTGGCTGTCCGTGCCGGAGCGTCGTCGTCCCACTCCTCCGCTCGAGAGCTTTCCAAACTGTGCGCTTTCTGCTGCTGGCAGGCACGGCAGTGATCAAGGACCATGTAGCTCAGCGATCAGGGCCCCTGGGCAGAGGCGCGGCGGCCGCTGAGCTTCAGGCGCCGCAGCGAGCAGGCGCACCGCCGCAGCAGGCCTCGCAGCAGCAGAACAGCAACGGGCAGCAACCCTTCACCTTTGCGCCTGCTTTCGCGGGGCATGCCTCCACTGCGGCGCGGCAGCAGCAGCAGACGGCCGCCGGCGCGCGCTCTCGGCCGCCGCCCCAGATCACACCGCCACCTCAGGCCGCAGCATGGGCCGCAGCCACACCAGCAGCGCAGGGCCGTCAGCCTGGTGACGGCGACAGCCAGCAGCGCGCCGACCGGGGCGCGTTGACGGCGCCACCTGCGGCGGGCACCAAGCGCAAGATCCTGGCCGTGGACGAGGACGAGGAAATCACCATCCGCCGCGTCGACGACGAGGACGGCGCGGCGCTCAGCACCAGGGCCCAAGCCATGCAGCCCTTACAGCCGCGCGCCGCCCGGCACGCCGCCGCGCCGGCGTCGGTGCTGCACGGCACCCCGCCGCGCGACGCGCCGGCCGCCAAGCGCATGGCGGTGGCGCAGGGAGGGTCCGGCCCGCTGAGCAACCGCCCCTGGTGGCGCAAGCCGCCCCCTGCGGCCGCTCCCACGGCGACGCCCTGGCTGGCCCAGCACCCCTCCCCGGCGCCCACTCCCGCCGCAGCCGCGTCAGGCCGCGACCACGGGGTCGCGTCGCCCACGGGCTCCTTCGCCTTCCCCACCCCCGCGGCAGCGGCGGGTGATGCCACGCCGCCCAAGCCGCGTGCCGCCACGCCCGCGCCGGCCGCGGCGACGGCAGGGGCTAGGCAGGCGCTGCCAGCGCTCGGCGCGCTCCCGCCGGCGTCCCCGACGGCGGGGCTGTTGGGGTGCGGCCGCATCAACGCCGGCACGGGGCTGCTGCCCCTGGCGCGTCCCCCCCTCCCTGGAGGAGCGGCGGCGGCGGCGGCAGCCGGGCCAAGCGCCTCCTCTGCTGCCGCTGGCCGGCTGCAGGCACCCGGGAGGTACCAGCCCTACAGCACGGCAATGTCCCCAGGGGGAGGCAGGCCCCAGGCCCCCGGACCAACGCTCAGGTGCGGTGCTCCCTCGCGTGAAACCCATCCTCGCATCCCACGCTCATGGCTTGTTGGCGCTGCGTAGCTTGGCCACGCGAGTGCCTCACTGCTAGCGCGACGACTCGTTTCCTTCTTCTTGTTGCGTTGGCGTCGACGCAGCCCGTACCGCGCCTCCATGGTGCGCGCGCTGCCCAAGCGCTGGTACACCAGCAGCCACGACGACGAGCTGCAGCCCGCCGACGAGGCGCCCGCGCCAACGGCAGTGCCAACAGGCGGCTTTGGCTTCTCCGCCACCTTTGGTGGGGGCGCCGCCGGCGGCAGCGGTGCCAACGCGGCCCCTCCTGCGACGCCCGCCAGCCCGCTGGGCACGCCGCTGCCGGCGGCCAAGACAGGCGACGACGGGGCCAGCCGCCTCAAGCCGTGAGTCGTTTGGGCTGCTCGTTGGGGTTTGCGGCGCTCCACCACCACGTCCGCGTCACAAGGGGGCGCAGCAACCTCTCACGCACCGCGAGCACCTGCCCTCCACGCGCTGCAGAGTCATTTCGTTCGGCGCGCCCGCCGCCACACCCGCCAAGGACGGCGCGCCAACAGCCGCCGCCGCGTCCCTGGGCCCTGGCACTTCAGCCGGCGCAGCCCTCATCCCCGCCACCACCCAGCCCACGCCTGAACCGTCCGCCGCTGGCCAGCCCAGCGCGACCGCCGCGCCCACCGCCACAACGGCTGCCGCCGCCACACCGGCCGCCGCGCCCACCGCACCAGGCGCCGCGCCGGCCGCGGCGCAGCCAGAGGCGCCCAAGGCGGCGCCTGCGGGTGGAGGCCTGCTCGCCTCCTTCACCTTTGGTTCCGGCGCCGCCCCCTCGCCAGCCACCACGGCCGCCCCCGTCACTACCACAGCAGCCGGCGGGCCCGCTGGCACCTCGGCCGCTGCCAAGGAAGCCCTGGCCACCCCCATCCCCACAGCCACCCCCGCCGCAGCCGCGGGCGCGCAGGGCGCGGCAGTGGGTGCGGGCGGCGACCAGGGTGCCAAGCCCAGCAGCGGCAGCGCAGCCACTGGGTCCACGGCCCCAGCGCCAGGCGGCTTTGGCTTCACTTTTGGCGGGGCCAGCAGCACGGCCGCCGGCACGCCGCTGTTTGGTGGACTAAGCGCTGCAGGGCAGCAGCAGCAGCAGCAGCCACAGCACCAGCTAGGGGCGCCGGCTGCGTCGCCCACCCCGGCAGCCGCGGCGGGGGCGCCGGCCAGCACCAGTGCGGGCGGCGCCGCGCCGGCAGGCTTTGCGTTTGGCTTCACCGGCGGCGCGAGCGCGCCGTCCGCGGGTGGCGCCGCTGCCGCTGCGACCGGCGCCGGCGTCAGCGCCTCGTCAGCCGCCGCGAGCACGGGCGCCGCCGGCACCACCGCCAGCGCTGTGCACGGGGGGGCGACGGCGGCGGCTGGGTTTGGCAGCGGTGCCGCTGGGGCGCTGGTGCCCTCGTTTGGGGCGCAGCAGCCTGGCGCGGGGTCCGCGTCGCCGCTCTTTGGCAGCGCAACGGCCGGCGGCACTGCCAGCAGCACCGCGCCGGCTTTGGCTAGCAGCGCTGGCGGCTTCACGTTTGGAGCGGCGGCGGCGAGCACGGGCGGCGTGGCGGCGGCGGCGGCGCAGCCTGCGCAGGGCTTAGGCGGGTTTGGGACCGTGGCGGCGGGCGGCGGCGGCGCGCCTGCGGCTGGCGCGTCGAGCGCACCTGCCTTCACCTTTGGTGGCGCGGGCGCGTTTGGTGGGGGCGCGGGCGCGGGCGCGGGCGCGACCGCGGGCAGCACGGCGCCCGCCTTCACGTTCGGGGGCGCGGCGGCGCCGGCAGCGGCGGGCAGCGGTGCGAGCCCGCTGTTTGGAGGGACGGCGGCGGCGGCGGCGGGGGCAGGGGGCGCCAGGAGCGCGTCGCCAGGGCTCGGGGGCTCCGGGGGTGGCGCGCCGCCCGCCTTTACCTTTGGGGCCGGGGGCGCGCAGGGTGGGGCTGGCGGCACCGGGGCACTGGGCGGGGCGCAGGCAGGCAGCTCTGGAGGCGCGGGCGCAACGCCAGCGTTCGGCTTCGGTGGCACGCCGGGGGCAGCCCTGGGCAGCGCGGCGCCCCCGACCTTTTCGTTCGGTGGTGCGCCCGTGCAGCAGCAGCAGCAGCAGCAGCAGCAGCAGCAGCAGCAGCAGCAGAGTGGGGCAGGGCTGTTTGGGGCGGGAGGCGGCGCCCAGGCTGGCGGTGGGGCTCCTGGCTTTGGCTTTGGCGGCGGGTTCGGGCAGACGGCGGCGGCCCCATCTGCAGCAGCGGCAGCCCCTGGCGGAGGCGGGTTCACGTTTGGCGCGGCCAGCACCTCTCCCGCGCCCGTGTTTGGTGCCACGCCTGGCCAGGGCGTGCCAGTGTTCGGCAGCAGCGGAGGGGCGCCTCCCAGCACGGTAGCGCCTCAGCAG
>VFQP010003020.1_pt1 | contig 17724 bp, 24 predicted proteins | sample 3512351 | NCBI WGS metagenome assembly VFQP01 (sample SAMN10412372, study PRJNA504923) | tailings metagenome | isolation source: Relicate 1 Philex TSF1 revegetated site | place: Philippines: Tuba, Benguet | collected 2017-08-29
CCTGCACCTGTGAGTATGCTCTGGCTCGCTTGCCCTTGTGCTGCGGGACATCTGATATGCCCGGTAGCTGGGCTCCGGCCCCGCCGAGGTATCCAAACAGATGCAAATACCACACACACACACACAGGAGAGGGGCGTCGCGCGACCCAGTCGACTGCACCGGGCGAGGGCGACAACGTGTGCGCCAACCAGGGCGTGTCCCTACGAACAGAGGTCGCACACGCACCTGCACGCCGAAGCTGGACGCGTACTCGCCGCCCTCGACCTCGAGCTTGCTGAACTTTGCCTTGGACTCCTCGACCAGCTGCGCCGCGCGCTCCGCGTTGCGCTTGGCCAGCTCGCTCTCCTTGTACAGCTCGGGCCAGTCGACCTGCGCAAGCGCCGCGCATCGCCTGAGTCGCGAGCTTGCGCTCCGCGACGTGTTGCGCGCCGTCGACCGGCCTCGGCCCAACGAGCAGCCGCCTCCAGTTGGCGCCTTCCTTCTGTTGCGAGGGAGAATCGCTCACCTGGACGGCCTTGGCGGCCACGGCCGCGGCGCCGCCCGTCACCTCGAGCATCCACGTCGCCGGGTTGTAGCCGGGGGAGATCTCCGGGCAGCCTGCGCGGCAACGAGCAAAGCAGCGCAGATGGCGCGCAAGGTGAGCGGCGGCAGAGCTGCCTCGCCAGAGTCCACCCGGGCGCATGGGCCGAGGAGGACGGCGCACGCACCCGGCACGGCCTGGAGGTAGGCGATGAGGTGGCAGCTCTCGTGGCCCAGCGGGCCAAAGTACGTGGTGCGGCCGCCGCGCTGCAGCAGCAGCAGGTAGTCTGCGAGGGGAGCACGCAGGCAAGGACAAGCAGCGCGTGAGCGAGATTGCTGTGAGCGGCCGCGCCACGCCGGCGACTCCGCGCGACTGCAGCTACCGTGCGCCGCTCACCGAAGGCCTCAAAGATCTCGATTGAGGGCTGGTGGATGGTGACGAGCACGGCGCGGCCGTTGCGCGCCACGTTGCGCACGGCGCGCATCACGATGGCGGCGGCGCGCGCGTCCAGGCCCGACGTCGGCTCGTCCATGAACACGACCGACGGGTTGGCCACCAGCTCCACGCCGATCTGCGCTCAGTCGCTCGAAGCCGTTCGCATCATCGCCAACCACCCCCAAGCGTCTCCATCACACACCGACTGCCCTGCCATCGCGGGTTCGTGCGCAGCGCGAGAAGGGCCCTTCTCACCGTGAGGCGCTTGCGCTGCTCCACGCTCAGACCGCTGCTGCCCGGCGAGCCGACCAGGTCGAATTGAATCGGGCCCAGCTCCACAATGTCCATCACCTCCTCCACGTAGGCGCGGACCTGCGCATTCAATCGTTTTCAGTCGTCCACCTCGCAGACCGCCTCCCGCCGCTGCTTTCCCCGTTGCTGTGCCCGGCCCGCCACGGTCACGCAACACTGCTGCACGCCGCACCTCGTCGTCGGTGACCGAGGCCGGCAGGCGCAGACGCGCCGAGAAGAGCAGCGCCTCCACCACGGTCTGCGCCGGCGTGTGAATGTCCATCTGCGCAAGCGGGAGGGCGCAACCGCCCGCCAGAGGCAAACGCTTAGCCCCCTGGCCCAACCACGCACGTCAAGGCAGTGTGCGGTGTGACGGCCTGGCCACTCCTCATCCTCACCTGCTCGCAGTAGCCCACCACGCGCGACCAGGTGCGCTGCTCCTTGGGGTAGCCGTTGACCGTCACGTCGCCCGTGATCTCGCCCACCGTCTTGCTGCAATCGAGTCGTCAAGGGTCGCAAAGCGCAGGCGGCGAACGCCAACCTTGCCGCTGCTGCAGGCGGACGCCCCGATCTTGGCCAACACCCTGAAGGTGAGAGAAGCCTGCCGCTACAGCGGCAGAATGCGCTCACCGGCCGGCGATGCAGTCCATGAGCGTCGTCTTGCCGGCGCCCGAGCCGCCCTGCGCGAGCGCGATCACACACCCGAATGCGCCCGAATGCCACACACGGTCAGCCCACTCACAGAGGGCGAACTGGACTGTGAACCAGCGAGGAGGAGCTGGGGCCGAGCGCCTGCCGGCGGCACCGGGCGCGGCGGAGCACAGCGCGCACCATGAGGGCGGTGAGCGTGCCGGGCACGGCGTAGCCGGTGATGCCCTTGAGCAGTTCCAGGCGCGCCGGGGGGCCGTCTGCGCAACGCACACGCAAAACACACGCCGGCGCCGTCAACGCGCTAGCGATTCGCTTCATCTGCGGGCTCCATGCTCAATGGTCGTCGCGCCGCCGTGCACAGCTGGGAGGGCAGAAAGGTGTCATGTCATCTCCTCACCTGGCACCTCCTTGCCGGTGAAGGAGGGGTTGGGAACGAAGTACCTGTTTCGGTTCATTCGCAGCAGCAGCGAGGCACCATCACGGCGACCCAGGAGGCGGCTGAGTCGTCGCGCCCACCAAGCAGCATAGTGCTTGTCCCAGCCACCCATCATGGCGCCCGGGACCGGCGTCGGCGGCGTTTGCGGCGCAAGTTTGTGCGCACCTGAGGTCTTGGAAGACGAGCGTGACGGGCGTGAAGGGGATGGAGCTGTTTTGCTGCGGGCCGGGGCACTCGCCCAGCAGCTGGCACGCCGTGGCCTGGCCCACCGCCAGCGAGCCCTGCGGCGGCGGCAGCAGCAGCAGCCAGGCGCGCCCGCGGCGCCCGCACCACAGTTCGGCAACCGCGACGCTCTCCAATGAGGTCTACCCCCGCCCAAGGAGCCGTGCCACCGCGCGCACGATTGCGACCGCCACAGCGCGCGAGTCGGCGAGGGATCACGGCGCGACAAATCACCCGACAAAGGGATCGCAAATAGACGAGCGCGTGCGTGCCGCAGGCAGCGAGCGAGCGGCGTCCGGGGCGCCTCACCTTGCGGTTCAAGGTGATTGCGACCTGGTCGGGCTTGGCGGCGGCGTGCTCGCCGTTGTCGTTGTTGCTCGACGCGGCCTCGCCCTCGCCGCCCTGCTGCAGCGCCTGCTTCTTCTTCTCCTCCTGCGCCGCCTTCCGCGCCTCCTTGGCCGCCTGCGCGCAAGAGCGCCACCGCAAAAAGAGAGGTGTCTATGCCAAAGCGGCGCAGCGCTTGGGTTGGGCGTCGCGCAGAGGAGAGCTGAGCAGAGCAGAGCGCGCTGCGCGGTGAAAGGGGGCGGCGTGCGGGGCCCGGCGGGGATGCTCGCCTGCGCGGCCTTGCGGCGCTCGATGGCGGCGAGGCGGGCGGCCTCGACGGCCTCCTCGTCGGCGACGCGGGCCTGCTGGCCCGGCGTCATGTACTGCGAGCGAGCGGGGGCACGGTGCGGGCGCACAGGCGAGGAGAAGCAGACAATCGCTCGGTGTGGTCAAGGCGACGTGCGGCTTCATGGCCGCGAGGAACAGCGAAGGAAGCAGGCGCGACGTTTCAGGCGGGTGGGGTGCAAAGAGACGCACACACCTCGAGGGCGAGGCCGCTGCCGAAGGTGAAGAGGAAGGAGCATCCGATGAGGAAGCCGACGCCGCCCCAGATCCACACGCGGTCGGTGAAGAAGGCCAGGCTGAGCAGCGCCTCGTCGCCCAGCGTGCCCTGTGCATGCGGCGCCGGTTAGGGTTTTGGGAGAGCTTAGGGTGTAAAGGGGTGCGGTGGTCGAGCAGCGCAATGCGTCGGCCCGGCGGCGCGCGCGGGCAACGAGGGCGCGGCGGCGAGCGCGAAAGCCGAGGGTCACCCGATGCGAGCGCGCCGGCCGCTCACCGTGCCGGTCGTCGAGGGCTGGTCCTGCCACGTGGGCGAGGAGAACTCGTTGATGGCCAGGTTGCGCATGGCGTACGCGAAGGGGCTGCAAAGCAAAGCGAGGAGCAAGGAAGGGCGCCTGGCCGTGAGCGCGCGCGGGTGCGGGAGGCGGCCACGCTGCGCCGCATTGTGTGACGGGGAGGGGGCCCCCACCTGATGTAGTAGGCCCAGATCCACCAGTCGGGAATGGCGTCTGCAGGAGCGCGCAGGCGGGCAGGCGGGACGGGCCGGCGAGGTGAGAGCGTGCAGCAGGCGCTCAGCCAGGGCCACGGCGGGACTCTACCAATGGACTTGTGCAAAGGGCGAGGGCCCGCAGCGACCGCAGCGCCCACACGTTCAAACGGCACAGCGGGCGAGGCGGCCACTCACTCCGGGTGATGGAGAAGCCAGACATGACGATGAGGATGAGCAGGCACAGGCCGCCGTAGCTGTTGGCCGCCACGCCGTCGGGCGCCATGTGCGCGATCAGCCTGCGCACAGCCAGCCAGGCCCACGTGCAGCGGCCGCCGCGTCAGCGCGGGCGGCGCGCCTGGCGCAGCGAGGTGCGCGGCGGAGGAGCGGAGCAAAGAAAAAGGAAAGGGCAGAAAGTTGTACCTGAAGAGCGCTCCGCAGCAGACGTTGGTGCACAGCAGCGTCAGGTAGTAGACGAAGAAGTACCCGGCGTCCATGTAGAGGCCCCACCTGCGGCCGACGCGCGCGACACGCACACCACGCAGCGCGTCACGCCTGGAAACGAGCTGCCCGGGGGGGAGGGCGCACCACCTGCCAACCACGAGTGCCTGCCTGCAGCAGGCGTGGCGGGCTGCTGCTCTGTGCCTCCGCGGCTATTTCAAGGCCTGTTGCAAGGCCGTGTTAAGGCTCACATGAAGTAGGTGACCAGGGACCAGGCGGCCGAGTCGATGCAGCTCACGGGGATCTGCGACAGCGGCGACGGCGGCAGCATGCTTTTGCCAGGGTGGCGCGGGGCGGGCACGGCGCGCGGCGGGCACGAGCGTCGAGCATCGAGGAGCGGGGCGGGGGCACGGGTTAGGGCTAACCTAGGGTTAAGCTCACCTGGGCAAGCGCCGAGGCAAAGGCGTGCACCCAGCCGGGGTAGAACTTGTTGTCGCGCCACTTGAACCACGTGCTGCGACAGGGCACAGCAAAGCGTGCACAGCACAGCACCACGTCGGCGGGCCGCGGACGGCGCCGACGCCGACGACGCATCGAGGAGCGGCATGCGTGAACGCGACTCACGGCTTGTACGTCATGGTGATGGCGAGCTGGGGCATGGAGCCCATGGCGGTGAACATGACGGAGAGGAAGAGCGCGCCAAAGTAGGTGCGGGAGCCTGACAGCGTCTGGGGCGTCTGCGGGCAGAGGAGCGCGCGAGCGAACACACAGCACACAGGCATGAGGCCTGGCCCACTTGCAGCCCTGTTTGGGTATGGGTGAGGGCGCTGGATGGGCGTGAACAAAGCGCGTGAGAGCAAAAGCGCTCTCACGTTGTAGAAGAGGCCGCCGACCAGCAGGCCGATGACGACGACTGTGGGCAGGAGCACACAAGAAGCGGCAGCCGAGGCGCGCAAAAGCTGCAGCCGTTCAGCTTCTACCGCATCCGCCTGGCCGCGTCATCGTCGTGCGTTTGGGGGGCAGGGGGGGGGACCTGGGAGGCGCAGCACGGCACGCACTCTGGATGAGGCGCCCCTTGATGAGCACGGGGTCCTTGAGCACCAGCCTCAGCTGGAACAGCGTCACCACCACCAGCATCTGCAGTGCGGGCGCCGCAAGTGCAGCTGCCGTCAGCACCCCTCACGCTAGCGGAGCGGAGGAGAAGGTGACGGCACGGGCGACGGCACCCGGGAGGGCAGAGCCTCAACGTTGCATGTGTGGCTTGCGCCGCGGGCTGGCTGGTGGTTTTGGGGGCCCTTGAGGCAGCGCGCGGATGCTCCGCGACGCTCAGCGGCTGCCCGGACGGGTGCCGCCGCTGCGCGTGGCGTGGCGCGGGCATGTTGAGGGCGCGCGCACCTGCATGGCGTACCGCGTCTTGACCAGCGACTTGGGGTGCTCGTGCGCCTTGTCAAACGGCTCCTCCAGCAGCTCCTGTGCCACAACGAGTTAAGTTCACGCAGGGATCACGAGGGCGCGCCAGTGTGGTGTGAGTGGCGGTGGCTGCCCAGGGAGCGGCGGGCCAGTAGGGGGGAAAGGAAAAGGAAGAAGAGAGGGCGGGGCATGCTGAGCTGGCTCACCAGCATCTTGCGGCCGGCCTCGGTGGTGGTCCAGAAGCGCTGCACCACCTCGTCAATGGGGATCATGAAGTGGCGCATGAAGTGCGAGGCTGCGGGCGAGGGCGCAAGCGGCGGCGGCTACGAGTCGCGCCTACGTCAGCAGTGCGGCGCGTCGCATTTGCGTGGGCCACCGGTGGCCCACGCAGGCACGCGTCTCACCCTTGGCCTCCTCCAGGTTGCTGAAGCCCTTCTCCTTGAGCAGGGCGGGGCCGGCAAACTCCACCTGGCCTGCGCGGGCACACGAGGACACGTGCCAACACGCGGGCGCAGCGAGCCGGTGAGGTGAACAGCTTCTGCCAAGGGGAACTGCACGGCCAGGGGAGCGGCGAGAGTCGCACCCGAGGGCGTGGTGACCTCCTGCAGGAAGGACGGAACGTCCTTGCGCGGCGGGCACACGAAGCCGAGGCTGTTGAAGAAGTCGAGCGCGCCCTGCACTGGGCCGTGGTACACGACGTGCCTGCGCGCAAAACGACATCGCGATCGCGCATGCGTCTTGAAGAAGCGGCCGCGAATCATCAAAGGCTCGTCGGCGGCGCCCGCGAGGTCGCTCACCCGTCCGAGAGCAGGCAGAGGTCGTCGAAGAGGTAGTAGACCTCGGGCGGCGGCTGCAGCAGCGAGACCATCGAGGTGAGCTTGAAGGCGTGCGTGATCTCGCTCATCTGCTTGACGATGCTGAAGAGCGTGGCGCTGTCCAGGCCCGTCGAGATCTCGTCTGCGGGCGCGCCGCGACGCGAGCGGTGTGAGGCGGAGTGCGGAGTTCGCGGGACGAGGAGAGCGCAAGCAACGCAGAGGCCGGGGGGCTCACCCATGAACATGATGCGGCGCGGGCCGACCAGCATCTCGGCCACCGTCACGCGCTTGCGCTCGCCGCCGCTCACGCCCCTGCAGGCAGACGATCGTGCGCCAGGCGATATGTCGACTCACGCCGTGCGTCGCACCTCACGCTTTTGCCGACCAGCGGCGCACGCAGCATGAACTGCTCCTCACCTGAGCATCGAGTCGCCGATTGGCGTGTCCTTGGTGTGCAGGATGCCGAACGCGCGCATGATGTTCACCACCTGTGGCGTGAATGGAAGCGTGCCCGACAAACGGCTGTCAGCCGCCCGCGCACGATCAAGCAAGCCTCGTGCCATCGCAAAGCACCCGTTGCGCACCTTGACGCCCGACAGCGTGATCTTCTCGCCCAGCCTCAGGATCTCCTCCTTGAGCTCCTCGGGCGTCGTCGAGGTGCCTGCTCAGAAAACCAGGTGGTGGCGAGGCGACTCTTTGCCGTGCGCCCTCGCGGCAAAGCCCCGGAGCACGCGATTCGCTCTCAGTGGCGGGGCACGCACCCTGCACCTCCTGCGTCTGCCCGGGGTGGCCGCCCTCGAGCGCTTGCAGGTTGGCGTGGGACTGCGCACACCACAAACGCGTGTGCGAATGCAAAACGCTTGTGAGGGGCAGCCTGACGCCGGCCACTGCCAGCCAAGCAGCCGCTTCGCTCAGCGCTTCGTGGCGCTGCTGCGCCGCGCACCTTGCGGGCCTCGATGGCGTCGCGCAGCGCCACGAACATGCTCCAGTCCTGCGGCCAGGCAAAGAGCGACGCAACGCACAAACAGCGCAAATTGTCTGCTGCCTGTCCCGCTCTGTGCGCCACCCGCACGTCTGCTGCCTGTCCCGCTCTGTGCGCTCCACGGCAACCGCGCCTGCCCTGCATCAGTCACTGCGATCTCAACGCCCCTCGCGCACCTCCTGGAAGCCCTGCTGGCAGACGTAGGCGAACATGAGCGTCTCGAGCACCGTGAGCAGCGGGATGTGCACGTCGTGCTGCGGCGCGGCGGCAAGGAGCATCGCAGCAGCGGGCGCGGTGACGCCTGGCGGCGCAACGCACGCAAGGTGCCCCATGCACGGCCTCGGCAGGCCCACCGGTGCCGCGGAGCCACAGGCGACGCTGCGAGGGCCGGCGCCGCGTGCGCGCACACCTGGCTGACAAAGCCCGAGGTGCGGTTGACGAAGAACGAGTCGAAGCCGTGGTCGTTGTACGTGATCTCGCCGGCCACGTGCAGCTTCTTGGTGTCCTGGTACCTGCGCACACGCACGAGAGGTGGGGGTGGGAGCAGACTCTCGAGAGCGCTGGCGGTGCGGGCTGGGTCCCTGCACGGAAGGCCTGGAGGGCGGGAGCTGGTGGGGCGCCAGGGCCCTCGGCCGCGAGGACTAGGACTGCCGAGGCTCACCTTCCGGACAGCACCTTGAGGAAGGAGCTCTTGCCGCTGCTGGGCGGGCCCAGCAGCAGCGTCAGGCGCGCCTGCGTCACGCACCGCGGCCCACCGCCCAGCTCAGCGCCCGTGCGTCCCCTCCGCGGCTGCCGGTGCAAGCTCGCCCGCCGCACGCCCGCCTGCCCCGCAAGCCGCTGCCAGCGGCGCTGGCGGCACGGCGTCGGCTCCCGTCGCCGCGCTCTACAGGCGCGCTCCGTGTTGCTGGGGCTGCCGGGAGCACAACGAGAAGGCAGGGAGACAGGACTCACCGGCAGCAGGACGCCCTTGATGTCGTGCAGGATGGTGTGCTTGACGGTGGGCGGCTTGATGCACACAAAGCCCTGCAGGGCAAGCGCAATGGCACCGGGACCAGCACGCTGCACGTCTGCCCAAGCCACTCATCCCAGTCGGTGACTTGCACCATGCTCATGCGTCTGTCCAAGCGCAGCACTCGCTGTTCCGCACGGGTGCCAAGCCGCCTGTCGCCCCCCGCACCTGCAGCATGTGCACGAACGTGTTGCCGACGGTGGGGATGCCGGCCGAGCCCACCAGCGCGTCCGTCTCCACCCGCACGTTCTTGTACTTGACCGTGATGGTGGGAATCTTGGGCTTGTACTCCTCCACCAGAGCAGCCACCTGCAATGTTTGCAGGTGGGGGCGTCGGCGCAACCCGCGGGCACGTGTGCTGCGTCCACGTGCGCCTGGCGCACGAACTCCCCACGCTCAAAACGCGGTCAGCGCACGAGCCGGCTGCTGCTCGCCGCTCGCCGACGCCGTCTTCACGACGTGAGCGCCCACACTCGCCGCCCTGCCGCACGCCAGGTGGTGCTGCTGCCGCAGACACCCAAGCACCCAAGCGCCCGCCGTGCGGTGCCGTGCGTCCGTGCCCGCGCGAGCCAGGTCCCCCGTCCTCGCGCGCTGCGATGGGACTCCCGCGGCGCGTCTCCATGTTCGGCATGGGGAGGGGCGCACCTGTTGCCTAAAGTCCATGGCCTTGCCCGTGGCGGCCTTTGCCTTCTCGCCCATGGCCACCAGCTCCTCCTGCAGCGCCTCCATGTGCTCGCGCTTGGGCAGCACCAGGCGTGGGCGGTAGGGCCGGCCCTCCTTCTTGGCCTCGGCAATGTCCGCCGCCTCCTGCGTGCAGGGAGTTCTCCGAAGGACGCGTGAGGGGCGCGACGCCCGCCCGCCCACCGCCACGCCCGCCGCTCCCGGCGCTGTGCACGGAACCCCTCCCGTCGTGGCGCTGAGGGCGTGAGCTGCTGGGGCGCACCTGCTGCGCCGCCTCGATCAGCTCGGCCTGGTCCACGGCGGCCGAGGAGAGGCGCGAGATGGCGATGCTGTCGCGCAGCAGCGTGGAGACGGTGGCGCCCAGCCCACCTGCGGGCCACCAGGGGCGGCACCACCACCATCGCAAGGTCATCAGCAAGATGCAGACGCGCCATTGCCCGCTGCGGGAGAAGCGCCAGCACGTGAAGCTTGTCACACGAAAAGCGTCCCAAGTAGCGCTCGCCTTCGACGCCGGCGAGGCCCTCGCGGTTGTACAGGTCGCGATATCCCTGGCGTCCATCGTTCCACAGCGCTGAGGTGGGGCCCGCAAAGGCGCTGGTCGCCGGGGCGAGCTCCTCATCGCCAGCAAGCGAATCGTCGGCCAGCGAGGCTTCCAGGTCCGTGGTGACCGTGCCTGGCAGCGACCCTGGGGCCTGGGCGGCCATGGCTCACGGTGTGCTGCGGCTCCTGGTCCTGCGCATCGAGTAGGTCTCGGGGGGGTGATCAAGTGGCAAGTTGGTGTGCGGCATTCCATGCGCATCGCGGGCGAACGCCGCGCGCGATGGCGGCTGCGGCGAAGGATGCAAGCGCTTCGATGTGCGCCGGACGACGTTCTCCCTGCAGCAAACGCCGCCTCTCACCCGCTGTCGTTCAGCTGCTGCTCGCCTGCCGCAAAGTCGTGGACTCCAGAGGCGATGCTACAGAGAGGCGAGCGCCAACTTGCCTGCCGTGCGCACGGCAGCGATGTGTGCAGCAGTGCAACACCGTGCAGTGCTGCTGCGAACGCTCGGCGCTCCCCTGGCTGCGCGGGGTCGTCGCCGGCAGTTTCTGGCGGAGGCCGGCTGGCGCCAGCGGCAGGGCACCGGGCTGGCGACACGTATGCGTGATGGGAGCACCAATGTGCGTGGTCTGTGGTGTTAGGAGGGGTCGAGGGGGCAGGGGGGAGGCCCGCGTCCGCACCCCCGCGCGCTGCGCCGCTTCGATGACCAACCGGCACGCGCGCTTAGCGGCAAGAGGCGGGGCACGGACTCTTGCAGCACCGACTCGAGCTCACACCACCACACCGCCGCCGTCAGCACACTTGTGCATCTCGCCCCTGGGCAAGGAACCCTGGGCCATCACGCTACGGCTGCCGCCGGCGCGTGGACGGCTTGTCGTACGCGAGGTTGGCAATGTCGGCCAGGTCGTTGGCGCTGGCCAGCCCCTTGGTCATGGCCGCCAGCAGCACGGCCAGCAGCGCGTCGTTGTGCTCCTGCGCGCTCACGCAAGGCGCCCACCGCCACACAGCGCGCACGCCGCACGGCACACGCTGACGGGCACTCGGCACATTGAGGGCGGGCGCCACAGCCGGCCCTTCCACGCGACCTCTCGCCCGCCCGACCGACTCACCGTCAGGTACTCGGTCTGGAACTGCGGGTGGTCCAGCGCCGGCAGCGCGCTCAGCAGCGACGAGATGCGCCGCAGCAGCACCGGGTCGGCCGGCACCTCGCCTGCGGACGCACACGTGTCGACCCGACCACGTGCGGCAGCGGTGAGCGGCGAGCCGCGCTTCAGCCGCGCCGCCTGGTCCCAGGCAGGCGCGGGGACACCCAGGCCCCACCGCAGCGCCAGCAAACTGTTCGCGTGCAGGGTGAGGGCTGTCCACGCGAGAACAGCGGGCGGCGGCGGCGGCGGGCGCACCAGAGCGCATCTTGGCGAGCAGCGTGGACACGAGCCGCACGCGCTGCCACAGCATCTTGGTGGCCGCCTGCAGCGCCGAGTAGTGGCTGGTGAGCTGCTCGCTGCCCGTGGCCTTGCCCGACGCCGTGATGCGCGCCACCTGGTCGACGCCGATGCGCTCGGCGTCCGAGCTCTGTGCGCGCCGGGCGCAAGCAGGGCGCAAGCTCAGGAGGCACTCAGGTGGGGGAGGGAGGGCAACCGCTCCGGTGCGAAAAGAGCAAAGATGGGCGACGGCGCGAGAGGCGCGTGCAGCAGCGGCCGCCATCACCGCGGTGGCGTCCAGCAAGCAAGTGGGCACTCACCTCGACAACGTAGCTGGCCTTGACAAAGCTGGTGGACGCCACGTCGTCCGCCACGTGCAGCTCTGCGCATACGCAGCAGCGAGGGCGGCGGCGTGGTTGGCACCGGGGGCGATGAGGGCACGCCACACAGGGCCAGCCGGCCTCTGCTTTCTGCTCCTCCCGACGCGGCGGAGCAGTCCCTGGCCCTCTGCTACCGTGCGTCCCCATTCTGTGGCCTCCTCCGCACACCGCGTACCAGTCTCGTAGAGCACCACGGGCATGTCCTTGCGGGTCAGGTCAATGGTAGGGTCCAGCAGCATGAGCACCGGGCTCTCAAACAGCTTGGCCAGCTGCGGCGCGAGGCACGAGCAGCGACGTGCCGCACAGCACGCGGCCACTCGCGACGGCAGCGGAGGCTTCGCCCCGCCCGGCCACGAAAACACGGGCCAGGCGCAACAGCTCAAAGGCACGGGCGCAGGCTGCTGCGGCACGTGCACCTGAGGCAGCGGGGCGGCGCGCGAGGCAGGCGCCAGGGGCCCCTCGCCGACGCACCTCGGAGCTGATGGCCATGAGCTCGGGCTGCAGGTCGGCGCCCGTGGCGTACCACCCCACCACGTCCAGCTTTGGGAACACCTGCTTGTCTGCGGACAAAGAGGAGCACGAGCAGAGGCGGGGAGCGGGAGGAGCGTCACGGACGCACGCGCCGCGGGGCCCCGCCCCCTATGCCGCATTGAGCCAGGCGCAGCATCGGCGTTGCGTGCGTGCGGCAATCGTGCCGTCACTGAGGTTGGGCGCACATTGCTCCTGCTTGTGCGTGAGGAACGGCAGGTCGACCACCACGCCGCCCTGCGGGTTGAGCTGGTGCTTGATCTCGAACGAGTTGATGATGTCGACCGTGCGGCCCGCTTGGCTGCCCAGCAGCACGCCAAACACCTGGGCCGCGGCACCGCCGCTGTTGGCCTTGGTGCGCGTGTAGTGGTCGCTCACGTTGATGAGCACCAGCTGTGTCACAGAGGAGCAATGAGGAGCAGGCAGGTGCAAGTGTGGCATGCGCTTGGTTTCTTGCGTGCGCGCGTGCGCCTGTGGAGGCTGTGTGCGCGAACGGGCCCCCTCTGCGGAGCGGCCCTTCGCTCGTGCGGAGCCAGCATCGCACCGGGTGGAGCTTGAACTCCAGGCCCGACGAGCTCGCCTTGTTGTCGTCCGTCTGCATCGCCTGCGGCCCTCCCGCCATCGTGGGCGCGTGCTCTGCTGGCCCGTTCGCGCGACGCGGGCGATCTGGCTCCTCGGGGCTGAGCAGATCTCTATGGGCGGAGGCACGCTACTACAGCGGTGACGGACGGAGTGCTGCGCTCTTGCAGGCTCTCTAACAAAGACTCAGGGACGAGTGGGCACGGGTCGCATGGCCACGTGCAGGGCGCAGCGTCCGTCATCGGAGGAGCGCGCAGGCAGGCAAGACGCAAAATCTGATGCAGAACAACGACTGTTCACCGCCCCCCAGGCACGCCGGACGTGGGCGTCGTCTCCAGGTGCTTCTTGTGCGCCTCCCACAGCGCAAAGCTGTCCAGCAGCCCGCGGAGCTGCGCCATGAGCGTGGCCTCCAGCTCAGATGCCGCGCACACCTGCAGGTGGCCACGGCAGAGAGCTGGCCGCACCTCATCTCGCGGGACGCGTACCTCACCGTACCGCTTCCGGGATCAACGCGTTGGCCAGTCATGGCAGGCCACGCAGGCTCGCGCGCACCTGGCTGATGAGCTCCTGCTTGCGCTGCTGCAGCGCGGCCACCGCAGCCGCGTCTTCCGGCTCCTGCTTGACCGCACCTGCGGCCCACCGCACGCCGTCACGCAGGGTGGTGATCGTCTGCAAGCTCAAGTACAATCGCCCGCACTGGGGCACTGGCTGCCACCCATCCGGCAACCCCTTCGCGTGCCCTGCACTCCTTGCGGGCCCCCGCTCGTGTGTCCCTACGTTCCTTGCGGCCCCGGACACCGTGCCAAGCACTCGGATGGTTGCCAAGCACGTCCCTCGCCTGCGCCCTTCATCCCTTGCGTGCCCTGGGTCCCACATCGCCAGCTCACCCGCCGCCGCGTCCGCCGCGGCCCGCAGCTCAAGCAGCTGTTGCACCTTGACGCGGAGATCCGCCGTGCGCGCCAGGTACACCTGCTGCGCCTCTGCCACGCTCCACTGGTCGCCGCCGCTCGCCCCTGCTGCCGCCGCCGCAGGCACCCCGGCGCCGCGCTGCGTGCTCCCTGTGGTGGCGGCTGCTGCGGATGCCGCAGCTGACGCGGCGGGGCCACGGCCTGACGCAGCTGGCTTCTCCTCCTTTGCTGCAGCGGCGCCGCTTGGTGGTCCGGCGCTGCCCTCACCCGTCGCCGGGCCCGCCAGAGCCTGCAGCACCTGCCGTGCCGCAAACACGGCGGCGTGGAGGTCCTCGAGCGCAGCGTCTGCAAGCGCCTCCTGCTGCTGCTGTTGCTGCTGCTGCGCGGTGGCCATGGCCGGCTCCGCGCGTCTAGTGTGAGCGCTGCGCTGCCAGCGGGGGCGGAGAAGGCCCCAGGCCGCTACATGTGCGTGAGGTGAGCGTTGGATGAGCCGCAACGAACAAGGATTGCGAACATGGAGACTCGGGGCCTGCGCTGATCAACCGCCGAACGATCGCGCCAAATCGCTCGGCCATCGCCACCAGCAGCACCACCACGCAAATGCACTTGGTGTCGTAGCTGTCGCGTGCGTGCGGAGCCCAGAGGGCGCGCCATGACGGAGCCAGCGCAGCCCGGGGAGAACTCCGCAGCAGGATCGGCACAGCCAGCAGCAGCAGCAGTGCCCATCTCCGACCGCAACAACGATGCCAACTACAGGGCACCGCGGTGCGACGTCTGCTGCGCCACGCAGCCGCCGAACTGGCCCGCTCGCCCGGACCATCCACCGCGCGCCCATGCCGCCACCCGCTGCCCCACCTGCGCGCCCGCCGCACCGCGCAGGGCGAGCCTGCAGATCTCGGACTTTGACATCGTGGGCCGGCTGGGGGACGGCAGCTTCTCCACGGTGATCCTGGCCAAGCTGCGCCACGGCGACGACGAGCACTTTGCCATCAAGGTGGTGAACAAGCACCTGGTGCTGCGCAACCGCATGGCCGACTACATCCGCAACGAGCGCAACATCCTGGACCAGCTCAGCTACGACGGCATCGTGCGCCTGCGTTTCACGTTCCAGGACTCGGACTCGCTGTGTGCGTGCGGCGCGGGACTGGACAGGGCAGGCCGCTGCCGGGTTGCCTGTGGATGGAGGGGCGGACAGGGCAGGCCGCTTGGGTGGCTGTCTGCGTGCGGCGCCGCTGGGGGCGTTAGCTGCGAGTGGGGGGCTGGCGCGTCAGGGGGCAGGCCGCTGCCGGGTTGGCTGTGGATGGCAGGGTGGCGTGGAGGGGCCGACAGGGCAGCCGCACGGCCCCAGGTGGTGCAGCGTTGGGCGGGGCCAGCAGCGTGAGCGCTGCACCGACGCCAGCGACCGGTGCTGCTTTCGCCCGTCGCGCTCCTCGCATGTTGGCTTGCTGCTGCGCTTGGCTGCGTGCGCGTCCCCGCCTTGCAGACTTTGGCTGCGAGTACTGCCCGGGCGGCGACCTGTACGAGCAAATCACCAAGGTGCGCTCGCGACCTCGGTCACTGTGAAGTCGGCGGCGCGATCCATCCCCCGGCGGCGGCGCATCCGTCCCCCATGGCTGTGGACACGTGCTGCGAGGGGCCAGGGAGGCTGCCACGCTTTGGCGTGGATGCACGTGGGGACGCCCTCGTCGCGCCGTGGAGCAGCGTCGAACCGCTGCTGTCGTGCACCGCGTGCGCGCAGAAGGGCAAGCTGAGCCTGGACGTGGCGCGCTTCTACACCGCAGAGGTGGTGCTGGTGAGTGGCACGAATCGTCTGGCGCGCGCCGTCAGCAGGCATGGGCGGCGCCATGTCAGGGGCCCGGGCCGGAGTGCAAGGGTGTGCACGGCGCGGCGTCGCACGAAACAGATGTGCTGCGCGCGCTGCGTGCAGATGCTAGAGTACCTCCGGAGCAAGCAAGTCGTGCACCGGTGAGCCAGCAGGCACACCCTGAGCAAGCGCCCCACACGGGAGATCCTTCCTGTCAAGGCGAAACCCCAATGAAAGCGACGCGGCGCGTCCGCGGACCGTTTCGCTTGCTCCCTTGTTGGCCCTCTCAGGGACCTCAAACCAGAGAACCTGTTGCTCACTGCGAACGGGCACCTCAAGCTCACGGATTTCGGCTCCGCCAGGGTGAGCCGCGATTGCCCCGAGGGCGCGCTGCATGGACCAGCCAAGCATTCACACCTTGCTCAGCTGCCCAGGGGCCTCAGGTTTCGGCCGGCGCTCTGCCAGCGGCGGGCGCACCGACGCCTGGGAAACAGCTCCGGCGCAGAGCGCGGGTGGCCAGGGCATGCGTCAGCTGCCGCCGCAGGAGTGACTGAATGCACGTGTGCCGTTTGTGTGTGGGGGGGGATGCATCTCGCGTGAACGGGGCGGGCCCACGGGGTGCACGGCGGCGTGCGCGCTGCGCGGCAACCGCAGGCTTTTTTCCTGCCGCCGGCGGGCGGCACAGGCAAGCAGGCGCGCGCCACGTCCTTTGTCGGCACGGCCGAGTACGTCTCCCCAGAGGTGCGCAGCACGAGAGAGTGCTCCTTGGGCGAGCAAGGGCCAGGCGCGTGCGGGGCGTCACGCCAGGGGAACGCAGTCTCCCGCACGTCCGCATAATGCGCATCAGCGCCGCTGAGGTGCGCAGTGTGCGTCGCGTCTCAATCCCACGACCGCCCTCTGTGGTGCCCGGCCTGTTTCTCTCGGCGCAGGTGCTCAACAACACGCCGCTGTCGTACCCGGCGGACCTGTGGGCGCTCGGCAGCGTGGTGTTCCAGGTGAGGGCGGATGTTGCCGTGTCCGGGCTGCGACGGGCTCGGGCTGCGGCGGGGCGAGAGGAGGTGGGGGTTGCGTAGGGAATCGGGCCGGGCAGGGTGGGAGGGGCCTTGGGGTGACGGGACAGGTGGCAGGGCAGGGGCGCTGCGACTCCGTGTAAGCGCCACGGGGACGGGGACGGGGGGAGGGGGGCTGCGCGCCCCCCGGGCGCTGCGTTTCGGGGCGCATCTTGCCCGCCACGCCTGCGCGCGACGCCCACCTCGACCGCTGCCGCGCACGCGCGGCTGCAGATGCTGACTGGCAAGCCGCCGTTCAAGGCAGCGTCAGAGTACCTCACCTTCCAAAAGGTGCGGGCGGGCAACCCTTCCCTTTTGCCGCCGCGCCTCTTCGCAGATGCCGCCTCGTCGAGCCAGGCCCCACCGCTTGCTTGGGCAAAGCAAGCGAGGGGTGCGCGGCGGCGTGCTCGAGGACCCTAACGCTGAGCCGTAACCGTGCCTTGCCATGTGCGCTCTGGCAGGTGGCGGAGCGCGAGTTCGAGTTCCCGCCCGACTTTCCCCCCGTGGCGCGGGACCTGGTGGACGCGCTGCTGCAAGTCGACCCGCAGGCGCGGCTGGGTGAGCCGCCTCAACCCTAGCGCAAACCCTAGCATGGCGTCCGCGTGGCGACGCGGCCACGCGTGTGCCGTGCGTGCACCGCCGCGCTCGGCGGCCCGCCGCAGCGCCTTTGCGTCGAGTGTGCTGTGCCTGTGGTTGCGGCGGCGCAGGCGCCAGGGACATGGGGGAGCTCAAGACGCACGCGTTCTTCGAGGGCGTGCAATGGGAAACGCTCCGGCAGCAAGAGGTGCGCCTTGTTGGGTCACTGGGAGCCTGAGGGCACGCGGGTCGTGCAGTGCAATGGGAGGCGCTCCGGCAGCAAGAGGTGCGCCTGTGCCTCTTCGCTTCCTCCCGACGGAGCGCCGTGGAAAGGCCCCAGCGCGCAACGCCGCACCGCGTTGTGCTTGCTCAGACATGGCGCACTCGCTCAGATGTGACGCACTCGCTTCTCCTGTGGGCACGTCGCGTCGCGTCGCAGGCGCCGCCGCACGTGCCGCCGCCCGGCCCCACTCCCGAGCTGGAGGGCCTCGACTGGGAGGTCACGTCCATCATCCGCGACGCCATGGGCGGCCAAGTCAGGTACCACCCGGCCACTGGGCCCCTGGACGCCACGGCCGGCACCGGCGTCGTCGTGGACGCCGCCAGCACGCAGGCGCCAGCTGGCGCGGGCCCCGGCGGGCGGGCGGTGGAGGGCGGGGAGGGCGGCCGGCAAGGCGG
>VFQP010003021.1_pt1 | contig 17723 bp, 18 predicted proteins | sample 3512351 | NCBI WGS metagenome assembly VFQP01 (sample SAMN10412372, study PRJNA504923) | tailings metagenome | isolation source: Relicate 1 Philex TSF1 revegetated site | place: Philippines: Tuba, Benguet | collected 2017-08-29
CACGTTGCACCAGGTCATGAAGGGCACCGAGACGAAGCCGCCGCCCGCGCCCACCAGACCCGAGAGGAAGCCGATGACACCGCCCGCGCCGAGCTGGCCCGCGGTGCCCGGCAGCGTGCGCGAGGCCTTGGGCTTTTTGTCGATCAGCATCTGCGTGGCCGAGAAGCTCACGAAGGCGGCGAAGAACAGCGCGAGCCAGCTGCCCTTGAGCACCGCGAACACACCCAGGCTGGCCACGCCCGCGCCGATCACGATGCCGGGCGCGAGCCGCTGCACGATGTCCCAGCGCACGGCGCCGCGCTTGTGGTGCGCGCGCACGCTGGAGATGCTGGTGAAGATGATGGTGGCCATCGAGGTGGCGATGGCCATCTTGACGGCGAGGTCGGGTGCGACGCCGCGGCCCGTGAGGATGAAGGTGATGAAGGGCACCATCAGCATGCCGCCACCGATGCCGAGCAGGCCTGCGAGGAAACCGGTACCCACACCGAGCAGCGCGAGCTCGGCGATCAACAGGGGTTCAAGGGGCATGGGAGAGAAAAGGTGTCTGCGGTTGGGCGCCGGGCCGGTGGCCTGAACCGGGGTTCAGGTGGGCGAGGGCAACGCGGCTTCGGGTTCGTCTGACGCGAGACGCTCGCACCAGCCGCGCAATGTACCAAGCCCGTGCTCAATGAGCATTGGTTCAAGGACATGAGAGCCCGACGGAACCGCAGACAAGCGCGATTCTAGAAGCAGTGCGCCGCGCGATCGGGCCATCGGTCGGCATACCCCCGTGCGATGACGGGCGGTGCGGCTCAGAGCAGCCTTCCGTCCTTGTCGAGCGTCTGGTCGAGCCGTCGCATCAGGTCGTCGACGCGCTGCTGCGTCTGCGCATCGATCGGGTCGTTGTCGAAAGCGCCGCCGGCTTCGGCAAAGGCGCTCGCGTCGCCCTGTGCGAACGACGAGGCCTGGAACTGCTGCTGGGCCTCGGCTTCGCGCTCGGCCTGCTTGCGTTCGAGTTGCGAGAGCTCGAAGGCAAGGTTGAGCGAGGCCAGCACCGCGATGCGGTCGCGCGCCTTGACCTTGCCCGCGTCGCGGATGCGGCACATGGCCGAATCGACGCGCTCCACGGCCTCGAGCAGCAGCGCCTCGCCGCCCACGGGGCACGAGAGCAGATAGCTCTGGCCCATGATCTGGACCTCCATCTGCTTGTAGCCGGGCTTGTTCATGTGCTCTCCTTGCGCTCTTCGGTGGCGGGCAGCCGCTCGAGCAGCGCGTCGATGCGCGCGCGCGCCGCGAGCAGGCGCGACTTGAGCGAATCGCGCTCGGCCTGCAGGGCATGCACCTGCTCGACGAGCAGCGCGTTGGTGCGCTGCAGCTCTTCGTGGCGCAGCAGGAGCCGCTCCACCTTCTCGGTGATCTGGTCGAGTTGCTTGGAGGCGGCCATGGCGGTTGCGATCCTTGATGCGTCGGTCATTGTAGGCGGCGCTCGCGCATAGAATGCACGCCGTTGGTGCTCGCGGCGCGGTTCACGCGCCGCAGTTCAACGGGAAGCAGGAGGGCGAGCCGCCGACGCGGCGAACCTAACCTGCGCTGCCCCCGCAACGGTAAGCAGACGAGACGACCGGCGGCCCCAGGCCGCCGGAAGCTCCGGCCCCATCACACCGCCACTGGCGCGCGCCGCGCACCGGGAAGGCGATGGGGTTCGGTCTGCCAGCCCGGATACCGGCCAACGAGGTGGTGGTGCCGCGCCAGCGGCGCCACCGTGATGCCCAGGCACCGTCGGGGAAGGCGGTGAGGGCTCTGTGCTTGTGTGTTCAACATGAAATCCCCTGCCTTGCGCGCGCCCCTGGCCGTGCTCCCCCTCGCCTGTGTGGCCTCGCTGGCCACGTTCGCCGCCGCGCCCGTGTCCGCCCAGAGCGCGACCGACGTGACCCTCAAAGACACCGTGGTCACGGCCACGCGCGTCGACACCCGCAGCGACACGCTGCTCAGCGACGTGGTCGTGATCGACGCCGACACGGTGGCGAAATCCACCGGCCGCACGCTGTCCGAGCTGCTCGCGCGCCAGGCCGGCCTGCAGCTGGTGGCCAACGGCGGCCGCGGCAAACAATCGAGCCTGTTCGTGCGCGGCGCCGAAGCGCGCCAGGTGCTGCTGCTGGTGGACGGTGTGCGCTATGGCTCGTCCACCGCGGGCGCGCCCAACTGGGACAACCTGCCGCTGTCGGCCATCGACCGCATCGAGGTGCTCAAGGGCCCGGCCTCGGCGCTGTACGGCAGCGATGCCGTGGGCGGCGTGGTGCAGGTCTTCACCAAGCGCGGCGTCAAGGGCTTCCAGCCCGAGGCCAGCGTGACCGTGGGCAGCGAAGGCCACCACGAAGTGGCTGCCGGCGTGCGCGGCGGCACCGACAGCTTCAGCTACAGCCTGCACGCGAGCTCGCTGGGCGAAAAGGGCTTTTCCTCGACCAACCCGCGCGTGGGCAGCAACTTCAACCCCGACCGCGACGGCGCCAGGCAGGACGTGCTCAGCGGCTCGTTCCGCTGGGCCTTCGCCGAGGGCTGGTCGACCGACCTGAACCTCACGCAGGCCGAGGGCGTTAGCCGCTTCGACCAGGGGGCGGGCAGCTTCGACACCCGCTCGGTCACCACCACGCGCGTGCTCGGCTGGGGCCTCACGCGCCAGTGGAACGCCGACGCGCGCACGCGCCTGACGGTCGCGCGCAGCGACGACGACGGCGACAGCTACGGCACCACGCCCGTGGCCTCGGTGTTCAACACCGCGCAGACGCAGATCACGCTGCAGCACGACCAGGCCACGCGCCTGGGCACGGTGCTGCTGGGCGTGGAATCGATCAAGGAAGCGGTGTCGGGCACGCAGGCCTATGCGGTGAATTCGCGCACCACCGACGCGGCCTTCGTCGGCCTCACGGGCGGCCTGGGCCAGCATCTGTGGCAGGCCAACCTGCGGCGCGACGAGAACTCGCAGTTCGGCGGCGCCACCACCGGCTTCGCGAGCTACGGCTACCAGCTCACGCCGAACTGGCGCCCGCACCTGGCCTACGGCACCTCGTTCAAGATGCCGTCGTTCAACACGCTCTACTACGTGTCGCCCTTCTTCACGGGCAACCCCACCACGCAGCCCGAGCGCGGCAAGAACCGCGAGTTCGGCCTCACCTACACGCGCGGTGCGCACGAGCTCAAGCTCACGCGCTTCGACAACCGCGTGCGCGGCTTCATCACGCTGCAGCCCGTGGTGGTCAACGTGCCGCAGGCGCGGCTCGAAGGCTGGTCGCTGGGCTACACCGGTTCGGCCGGCGCCTGGTCGTGGTACGGCAACCTCGAACTGCTGGACGCGCGCAACCTGCTCACGCGCCAGAAGCTCGCGCGCCGCGCCGACGAAACCCTCACCGCCGGGCTCGACCACCGCATCGGCGCCTGGACCTGGGGCACCGCGCTGCAACTCGTGGGCGAGCGTTTCGACAACGCGGCCAACACCGTGCGCCTGCCGGGCTTCGGCACGGTCGATGCCTACGTGCGGTACGCCCTCACCAAGGACTGGTCGCTCGCGCTGCGCGTGAACAACATCGGCGACAAGGACTACCAGACCGCCAACGGCTACAACCAGCCGGGCCGCGCGGCCTACGTCACGCTGCACTGGGCGCCCAAGCCGTGACGCACAGCACCGCGGCCATCCTCGTGGCGGCCCCGGCCTCCGGCCAGGGCAAGACCACCGTGGCCGCGGCGCTGGCCCGCCTGCACGCGCGCGCCGGCCGGCGCGTACGCGCCTTCAAGTGCGGGCCCGATTTTCTGGATCCGCACTGGCTCGCACTCGCGAGCGGCCACCCGGTGCACAACCTCGACCTCTGGATGACCGGCGAGGCCGATGCGCGCGCGCGGCTGCACGCCGCCGCGGGCGAGGCCGACCTGATCGTGGTCGAGGGCGTGATGGGCCTGTTCGACGGCCAGCCCAGCGCGGCCGACCTCGCGCAGCGCTTCGGCCTGCCCGTGCTCGCGGTGATCGACGCCTCGGCCATGGCCGGCACCTTCGGCGCGCTGGCCTTCGGCCTGCGCCACTTCCGCGCCGGCCTGCCCTGGGCCGGCGTGCTCGCCAACCGCGTGGCCGGCGAGCGCCACGCGCAGATGCTGCAGGACGCGCTCGGCGAGGGCGCACCGGACTGGCTCGGTGCGGTGATGCGCGACGCCGCCTTCTCGCTGCCCGAGCGCCACCTCGGCCTCACCGTGGCGTCCGAGCTGCCCGACGCGCTGGCCCGGCTCGACGCCGCGGCCGACGCCCTCGCGACCACGCCACTGGGCGCGATGGACAGCGCCGCACTCGCGCGCTGGACCGTGATCTTCGACGCCCCCGAGCCCGCCCCCCACATCGGCCGCCCGCTCGCGGGCCGCACGGTGGCGATCGCGCGCGACGCCGCCTGCTGCTTCATCTACCCCGCCAACCTCGACACGCTGCGCAAGCTGGGCGCCGAGCTGGCCTTCTTCTCGCCGCTGGCCGACGAGCCCTTGCCACCGTGCGACGCGGTGTGGCTGCCCGGCGGCTATCCCGAGCTGCACGCGGCCGCGCTGAGCGCCGCGCAGCGTTGCCGCGCGGGCCTGGCCGCGCACCTGCAGGCCGGCAAACCGGTGTGGGCCGAGTGCGGCGGCATGCTGCTGCTCATGGACACGCTGCGCCCGCACGACGGCAGCACGCACCGCATGTGGGGCCTGCTGCCCGGCGAGGCCGCGCTGCAGCCGCGCCTGGTGGCGCTGGGGCCTCAGCAACTCGCGCTGCCCGCGGGCACGCTGCGCGGCCACACCTTCCACCATTCGCGCACCACCTCGCCGCTGGCGCCTGCGGGGCACACCGAGCCCCCGCGCGGCGGCCCGGGCGAGGCGCTGTACCGCCACGGCGCATTGCGCGCGAGCTACTTCCACGCCTGGTTCGCATCCAGCCCTGCGGCCACGGCTTCGCTGTTCCTGGAGGAACCCGCGCCATGAGCCGAGGCCCGCAGCGCATCGTCTGCCTCACCGAAGAAACCACCGAGTGGCTCTACCTGCTCGGCGAAGAGGCGCGCATCGTGGGCATCTCGGGCTACACCGTGCGGCCGCGCCGCGCGCGCGAGGAAAAGCCCAAGGTCAGCGCCTTCCTCAGCGCCAAGATCGACAAGATCCTCGAGCTGCGGCCCGACTGCGTGTTCGGCTTCTCCGACCTGCAGGCCGACATCGCCGCCGCGCTGATCCGCCATGGCGTGCAGGTGGTGGTGTTCAACCAGCGCAGCGTGGCGCAGATCTTCGACATGCTGTTCCAGGTGGCCGCGCTGGTCGACCGCGTGGCCGAGGGCCAGGCCTGGATCGACCGCACGCGCGCGCGGCTCGACGCCATCGCCGCCGCGGGCCGCGCGCTGCCGCGCCGCCCGCGCATGTACTTCGAAGAATGGGACGACCCGTGCATCAGCGGCATCCGCTGGGTCTCCGAGCTCATGGGCATCGCCGGCGGCGACGACTGCTTCCCCGAGCTCGCCGCCATGCCCTTGGGCAAGGACCGCATCATCGGCGAGCCGCAGCGCATCGTCGAGCGCGCGCCCGACATCGTCGTGGGCTCGTGGTGCGGCAAGAAATTCCGGCCCGAGCGCGTGGCCGCGCGCGCCGGCTGGCAGGCCGTGCCCGCGGTGCGCGACGCGCAGCTGTTCGAGATCAAGTCGGCCGACATCCTGCAGCCCGGCCCGGCCGCGCTCACCGACGGCGTCGAGCAATTGCACCGCATCGTGCTGCAGTGGAGCGCGCGCCATGGCTGACACCGCGCCCGTGTTCGCGCGCAGCGAATTCATCCTGGGCGGCCAGCGCAGCGGCAAGTCGCGCCGCGCCGAATCGCTCGCGCGCCAGTGGCTCGACGCCGACGCCACCCACCGCGCCGTGCTGATCGCTACCGCCCAGCCCTGGGACGAGGAGATGCGCGCGCGCATCGCGCGCCACCAGCGCGAGCGCGCCGCGCGCGTGCCCGGCATGGTCACGCTCGAAGAACCGCTGGCGCTGGCCGAGGCGCTGGGCGCGCAGGCCGCGCCGCACACCCTGGTGGTGGTCGACTGCCTCACGCTCTGGCTCACCAACCTGCTCATGCCCGCCAGCGGCGAAGCCGCCGACCCCGCCGCACCGCAGGATGCGCTGGTGCGCGCGATCGCCGCGGCCCCCGGCCCGGTGGTGCTGGTGGGCAACGAGATCGGCCTGGGCGTGATCCCGCTGGGCCGCGAGACCCGCGCCTTCGTCGACGCGCTCGGCGGCCTCAACCAGGCCGTGGCGCGCGCCTGCGAGCGCGTCACCTTCATGGCCGCCGGCCTGCCGCTCACCCTCAAATCGCCATGAACCCGATCCGCCTGTTCTTCGCGCTCGCGCTGGGCCTGTGCAGCGCGCTGCACGCGGCCGAGATCCGCATCACCGACGACCGCGGCGTGGCCGTGACGCTGGCGCAGGCGCCGCAGCGCATCGTCTCGCTGCTGCCCTCGCTCACCGAAACCGTGTGCGAGCTCGGCCAGTGCCACCGCCTGGTGGGCGTGGACCGCTACTCGAACTTTCCCGCCGCGGTGCGCGCGCTGCCCAAGACCGGCGGCGGCATCGACCCCAACATCGAGGCCATCGTGGCGCTCAAGCCCGACCTCGTGCTCATGGCCACCTCGTCGCGCGGCGTGCAGCGGCTCGAAGGTTTCGGCCTCAAGGTGGTGGCGCTGGAGCCGCGCAGCGCGGCCGATGCGCAGCGCGTGATGACCAAGCTCGGCACCCTGCTCGAGGTGCCCGACGCGCAGCGCATCTGGCGCGCGATCGACGCCGGCGTGTCGGCGGCCGCGCAGTCGCTGCCCCAGCGCGCGCGCCCGCTGCGCGTGTACTACGAGGTCAGCACCGGCGGTTACGCGGCCGGTCCGGGCTCGTTCATCGGCGAAACCCTCACGCGCCTGGGCGTGCAGAACATCGTCACGCCCGATCTGGGGCCGTTTCCGCGCATCAACCCCGAGTACGTGGTGCGCGCCAACCCCGATCTGATCCTGATCGGCGCGCGCAACGCCGCGGGCCTGGAGCAGCGCCCGGGCTGGCGCAACCTGCGCGCGCTGCGCGAGCAGCGCGTGTGCATCTTCAGCACCGACGAGTCCGACGTGCTCGTGCGGCCCGGCCCGCGCATGGCCGAGGCCGCGCGCATCCTCGCGCGCTGCATCGAAAAGAAAGGCCAGGGCGCATGAACGGCCGCGCGCACAGCCTCTGGCTCGCCGCGGCGCTGATCGCGGCCGGCCTGCTCGTGCTGCTGTTCGGCGCGGGCGTGGGCAGCACCGGCTTGGACAGCGTGCTCAACGCGCGCCACGACCCCGTGGCCTGGCAGATCCTCTGGGACATCCGGCTGCCGCGCACGCTGGGCGCGTGGGTGGCGGGCGGCCTGCTGGGCCTGGCCGGCGCGGTCGCGCAAGGCCTGTTCCGCAACCCGCTGGCCGACCCCTACCTGCTGGGCAGCGCCTCGGGCGCGGCCCTGGGCGTGGCGATCGCACTGGCCCTGGTCGGCACCAGCGCCCTGGCCACGCAGTGGCTGGTGCGCCTGGGCCTCACGGGCGCGGCGTTTGCGGGCGCGGTGGTGGGCGTGGTGCTCACGCTGGTGCTGGCGCGCGGCGTGCAGCACACGCTGCGCCTGCTGCTCGCGGGCGTGATCGTGGGCGTGGTGCTCGGCGCCGCGCGCGACCTCGTCACCATCGCCGAGCCCGACACGCTGCAGGCCATGCAGGGCTTCATGCTCGGCACCACGGGCTTCGTGGGCTGGGCCGCCTGCGGCGTCATGGCCGCCATGCTGCTGGCCGCGTTGCTGGTGTCGGCGCTGCTGGGCCGCGTGCTCGACGGCCTCGCGCTCGGCGAGGCCACCGCCATCAGCCTGGGCCTGCCGCTGGCCGCCGTGCGCGCCGTGCTGGTGGGCGTGCTCGCCCTGGCCACCGGCGCGGCCGTGGCGCAGACCGGGCTGATCGCCTTCGTGGGCCTGGCCGCGCCGCACCTGGTGCGCTCGCTGGTGAAGACCACGCACGGCCGCCTCGTGGTGCTCAGCGCCTTCATGGGCGGCTTGCTGCTGATGGCGGCCGACGTGCTCGCGCGCTGGGTCATCGCGCCGCAGGAACTGCCTGTGGGCGTGCTCACCGCGGTGCTCGGCGGCAGCTACCTGCTCTGGCTCATGCACCGGCGGCGCCGGCCCGGGGGTGGCCTGTGAACGCCGCGCTGCAGACCGAAGCGCTCGGCGTGGTGCTCGGCGAGGCCGAGGTGCTGCACGGCGTGTCCATCGCGCTGCCCGCGGCGCGCTGGACCAGCGTGGTCGGCCCCAACGGCGCGGGCAAGTCCACGCTGCTCAAGGCGCTCGCAGGCCTGCTGCCGCACAGCGGCGAGGTGCAGTTGCTGGGCCGCCCGCTCGCGGCCTGGCGCGGCCGCGAACGCGCACGCGCCCTGGCCTGGCTGGGGCAGGGCGAACACGGCGCCGACGACCTGAGCGTGTGGGACGTGGCCATGCTCGGCCGCCTGCCGCACCAGGCCTGGCTGGCCCAGCCCTCGGCCGCCGACCGCGCCGCCGTGGAGCAGGCGCTGCGCGCCACCCAGGCCTGGGACTGGCGCGAGCGCGCGCTCGGCGCGCTCTCGGGCGGCGAACGCCAGCGCGTGCTGCTCGCGCGCCTGCTCGCGGTGAACGCGCAGGTGCTGCTGATGGACGAGCCCCTGGCCAACCTCGACCCGCCGCACCAGGCCGACTGGCTGCAACTGGTGCGCGGCCTGGTGGCGCAGGGCAAGACGGTGGTGAGCGTGCTGCACGAGATCGGCGTGGCGCTGCACGCCGACCGCCTGCTGGTGGTGGACCAGGGCCGCGTGCGCCACCACGGCGCCTGCGACGACCCCGCCACCCACCGCGCGCTCGAGGCCGTGTTCGACCACCGCATCGCGATCCACCAGTTGAACGACCGCTGGGTCGCGCTGCCGGTCTGAGCCGCCCGCTTTCAAGGAAACCCCATGCAGATCGAATCTCCGCCGGTGGACCGCGACACCCCCAAGCCGCAAGGCGAGCGCCGTGGCCTGGTGCTGGTGCACACCGGCAACGGCAAAGGCAAAAGCACGGCGGCCTTCGGCCTGGCGCTGCGCGCGCACGGGCGCGGCAAGGCGGTCAAGGTCTACCAGTTCATGAAGGTGCCTTCGGCGCGCTTCGGCGAACACCGCCTGTTCGAGCAACTGGGCATACCCATCGAAGGCCTGGGCGACGGCTTCAGCTGGAAGAGCCGCGACCTCGAGCACTCGGCCGAACTGGCCCGCGCCGGCTGGGCCCGGGCCGAGGCCACGCTGCGCGCGGGCGAGCACTTCATGGTGGTGCTCGACGAAATCATGTACCCGCTGCGCTACGGCTGGGTGCCGCTGGACGCGGTGCTCACCGCGCTGCGCGAGCGGCCGCCGCACGTGCACGTGGTGCTCACCGGCCGCGGCGCGCCCGACGAGCTGATCGCCCTGGCCGACACCGTCACCGAGATGGCGCTCGTCAAGCACCACTTCAACGCCGGCGTGCCGGCCCAGCGCGGCATCGAGGATTGATGAGCGAGCTGCCCCAGCCTCCCGTTGCCGACGCGGTCATCACCGAGCTGGTCGTCTGCACCACCTGCCGCCCCGAAGGCGATTCGCGCGAGGCGCCCGCGGCCGGCGCCACGCTGTTCGAAGCCGTGCAGCACGCGCAGTTCGACCTGCCCGCCGAGGCCCTGCGCCGCGTGCGCGTGCGCGGCCAGGCCTGCATGAGCGCCTGCGGCCGCGCCTGCACCGTGGCCTTGCAGGCGCCCGGCAAGCCGAGCTACCTGTTCGGCGACCTGCAGCCCGACGCCGCCACCGCGCGCGACGCGCTGCGCTGCGCCGCGATGCACGCCGAGGCCGCCGACGGCCAGCTGCTGCGCAACCAGCGGCCCGAGCGGCTGCGCAACGGCATCCTCGCCAAGCTGCCGCCGCATGGGGCGCAGGCGACGGGATGAGCGCGCTGACGGACGCGGTGGCGGATGCGGTGACGGGCGCATGGCCCGCGGGCCTGGTGCTGCCGCTTGCGGCGCTGCTCGCGCTCGCCATCGACCGGGTCTTCGGCGAGCCGCCCGCGCGCTGGCACCCGGTGGTGGCCATGGGGCATTACCTGGGCTTCATGGGGCGGCGCATCGCGCCGCCGCCCGCCCAGGCCGAGTCGCGGCGCGCGCGCGCCTTCGCGGGCGGCGCGCTGGCCTGGTGCCTCGGCGCGCTGCTGGTGCTGGCCCTGGCCGTGGCGCTGGGCTGGGCCGCGCGCAGCGCGTCCGGTTGGGCCCAGGTGCTGCTGCTGGGCCTGCTGCTCAAACCCCTGCTGGCCTGGCGCATGCTGCGCGACGAGGTGGCGGCGGTCGAGGCCGCGCTCGGCCAGTCGCTGGATGCCGGCCGCGCGCGCCTGGGCTGGCTCGTGAGCCGCGACGTGGCCGCGCTCGACGCCGCGCAGGTGCGCGAGAGCGCGATCGAGTCGCTGGCCGAGAACCTCAACGATTCGGTGGTCGCGCCGCTGTTCTGGTTCGCGCTCGCGGGCCTGCCCGGCGCCGCGCTCTACCGCTTCGCCAACACCGCCGACGCCATGTGGGGCTACCGCGGCGAACGCAACGGCCGCGACTGGACCTGGGCCGGCAAATGGGCCGCGCGCGCCGACGACGCGCTCTCCTGGCTGCCCGCGCGCCTGACCGCGCTGTTGCTGTGCGCGCCGCGCCACTGGGGCGCGCTGCGGCGCGAGGCGCGCCGCACGCCTTCGCCCAACAGCGGCTGGCCCATGGCGGCCATGGCGCTCGCGCTGGGCCTGTGCCTGCGCAAGCCCGGCGTCTACGCGCTGCACGCCCAGGGCCGCGCGCCCGAGGCCGCCGACACCGGGCGCGCCTTGCGCCGCGCAGGCCGCGCGGTGGGCGCGATCGCGTGGCTGGCTACGGTGGCCGCGGTGGCGGGCGCGTGGGGAGTGATCGCATGAACCCGCTGCAAGCCACCCACGGCGGCAGCGACGCGCTCGGCGTGCCGGCCTTCGATTTTTCGACCAACGCCAACGCCTGCGGGCCGTGTCCCGCCGCGCTCGCCGCGGTGCAGGCGGCCGACCCGCGCCACTACCCCGACCCGGCGAGCACCGCGCTGATCGAGGCGCTCGCGCGCTTTCACGGCGTGGCGCCCGAACGCATCGTGCCCGCCGCGAGCGCGAGCGAATTCATCGGCCGCATCACGGCCTGGGTGGCGCGCGCGGGCGGCACGCGCGTGTGGCGGCCCGCCCACGCCTATGGCGACTACGCGCACGCGGCCGCGGCCTGGCGGCTCGCGCCGGTGCACGGCCCCGCGCAGGCCGACCTCGCCTGGCTCTGCGAACCCGCGAGCCCCACCGGCGGGCCCGAGCCGGCCGCTGCCGACGTGGCGGCGCAGGCCGCCACCGTGGTGCTCGACCGCGCCTACGAACCGCTGCGCCTGAGCGGGCGCTGCAGCCTGGACACGCACGACCTCGATCGTGTGTGGCAACTCTGGACACCCAACAAGGCCCTGGGTCTCACGGGCGTGCGCGGGGCTTACGCCATCGCGCCAGCGGGCGCCGAAGACGCCGCGCAGGACCTGCGCGCGCTCGCGCCCTCGTGGCCGCTGGGCGCGCACGCCGAAGCCATGCTGCTGGCCTGGACCACGCCCGCCGCGCAGCAGTGGCTGCGCGAGAGCCTGGACACGCTGCGCGCCTGGAAGGCGCAGCAGGTGGCGCTGTGCGAGGCGCTGGGCTGGACCGTGCTGCCCGGCGAGGCCAACTTCTTCGTTGCCCGGCTGGCCGATGCGGCCCAGGCCGGGCTCTTGCCCGCGTTGCGCCGCGCGCACGGCGTGAAGCTGCGCGACTGCGCCTCGTTCGGCCTGCCGGGCCACGTGCGGCTCGGCGTGCGGCCGCCCGACGAGCAACGCGCGCTGCAGCAGGCCTGGCGCGCCGCCGCCGGTGACAATCGCCGCCCTGTTCAAGAGGAAAGCCCATGACCCCGATCACCGAACACCCCGTCACGCTGCACCCGCGCGCCGCCGCCGTGGCCCTGGAAACAGGGCGCTGGTCGGTCGAGCAGATCGAGGCCCTGTTCGCGCTGCCCTTCGCCGAGCTGCTGCACCGCGCGCAGACCGTGCACCGCGAACACCACGACCCGCAGGAGGTCGAGCTGGCCACGCTGCTGTCGGTGAAGACCGGCGGCTGCCCCGAAGACTGCGGCTACTGCCCGCAGTCGGTGCACTTCGACACCGGCGTGCAGGCCGGCAAGCTCATGGGCGTGGACGCCGTGCGCGCCGCCGCGCAGGCCGCGCGCGCCGCGGGCGCCACGCGCTTTTGCATGGGCGCGGCCTGGCGCGCGCCCAAAGACCGCGACGTCGAGGCCGTGGCCGAGCTGGTCCGCGCCGTCAAGGCCGAAGGCCTGGAGGCCTGCGCCACGCTGGGCATGCTGGCCGAGGGCCACGCCGAGCAACTGCGCGACGCCGGGCTCGATTACTACAACCACAACCTCGACAGCGACCCCGGTTTCTACGGTGACATCATCAGCACGCGCGATTACCAGGACCGGCTCGACACGCTGGAGCGCGTGCGCGGCGCGGGCGTGAAGGTCTGCTGCGGCGGCATCGTGGGCATGGGCGAGTCGCGCCGCCAGCGCGCGGGCCTGATCGCACAGCTCGCCAACCTCGCACCCGACTACCCCGAGTCGGTGCCCATCAACCACCTCGTGAAGGTGGCGGGCACGCCGCTGGCCGATCAGCCCGACCTCGACCCCTTCGAGTTCGTGCGCACCATCGCGGTGGCGCGCATCACCATGCCGCGCGCGCGCGTGCGCCTGTCGGCCGGGCGCCAGCAGATGGGCGAGGCGGTGCAGGCCCTGTGCTTCCAGGCCGGCGCCAACAGCATCTTCTACGGCGACAAGCTGCTCACCACCGGCAACCCCGACGTGGCGGCCGACCAGGCGCTGCTGGCCCGTCTGGGCCTGCGCGCGCGGCAGGGCTGAAGCCCATGGCCGCGGTCTGCGTGATGGTGCTGGGCACCAGCAGCGGTGCGGGCAAGAGCTGGCTCGCCACGGCGCTGTGCCGCCATTACGCGCGCCAGGGCTTGAAGGTCGCGCCGTTCAAGGCGCAGAACATGAGCAACAACGCGCGGGTGGTGCAGGGCGGCGAAATCGGTTCTGCCCAGTACTTCCAGGCGCTCGCGGCGCGCGCCGAGCCCGAGGTGCGCATGAACCCCGTGCTGCTCAAGCCCGAGGCCGACACGCACAGCCAGTACGTGCTCATGGGCCGGGTCGACCCTGCGCTCACGGCCTTGCCCTGGCGCGAGCGCGGCGAGCGCGCCTGGCCCACGGTGCGCGCCGCGTTGCACGGCCTGATCGCCGAGCACGACGTGGTGGTGATCGAAGGCGCGGGCTCGCCGGCCGAGATCAACCTCATGGCCAGCGACATCGTGAACCTGCGCGTGGCGCGCGAGGCGAACGCGCGCTGCCTGCTCGTGACCGACATCGACCGCGGCGGCGCCTTCGCCCACCTCTACGGCACCTGGGCCCTGCTGCCCGAGGCCGACCGCGCGCGCATCCGCGGCTTCGTGCTCAACAAGTTCCGCGGCGACGCGGCCCTGCTCGCGCCCGCGCCCGAACAGCTGCAAGCCCTCACGGGCGTGCCCACGGTGGGCGTGATCCCCATGCAGTGGCGCCACGGTCTGCCCGAAGAGGATGGTGTTTTCGACGACCGCAGCAACGCCTCGGGCGCGGTGCACACCACGGTGGCCGTGGTCGCCTGGCCGCGCATCAGCAACCTCGATGAATTCCAGCCGCTCAAGAACGTGCCCGGCGTGCGCCTGCAGTGGGCGCGTTCGCCGGCCGAGCTCGCGCACCTGGGCGCAAGCGACGTGGTCGTGCTGCCCGGCAGCAAGTCGACCGCGGCCGACCTGGCCTGGCTGCGCGAGCAGGGCCTGGACCGCTGGGTGGCCGGGCACGCCGCGCGCGGCGGCCGGGTGCTGGGCGTGTGCGGCGGCCTGCAGGTGCTGGGCGAGGCGCTGATCGACACCGAGGGCATCGACGGCAACGCGCCCGGCCTGGGCCTGCTGCCGCTGGTGACCAGCTTCGCGCGCGACAAGACCGTGCGCCGCACCGACGCGCGCTTTGCTGCGCTCACCGGCCCCTGGGCCGCGCTCTCGCACGTGGACCTCAGCGGCTACGAGATCCACCACGGCCAGACCGCGCCGCACCCGGCCATGGCCGCGGCCGGCGCGCTCGCGCACGAGGTGCTGCCCGGCCTGGCCTGGCAGAACACCGCCGGCAACGTGCTGGGCCTGTACCTGCACGGCCTGTTCGAAGACCCGCGCGTGCTGCAGGCCCTGTTCGGCGCCACCGTTCCCACGCTGGACACGGTGTTCGACCGCCTGGCCGACGCGCTCGCTGCCCACCTCGACGCCGCCGCGCTCGACGCGCTCGTGGCGCCCTGACCACCCCGCCGAAGGAGACACCCCATGTCCTCGCCCGCCATGCCCCCCATTCCCGAGATCGACGACCTGCACGACGACGCGCTCGCGCGCGCGCTGCAGCACGCGCTCGACCACAAGACCAAGCCGCTGGGCTCGCTGGGCCGGCTCGAACGGCTCGCACTGCGCATCGGCGCCATCCTGGGCAGCGCCGCGCCGCGGCTGCGGGAGCCGCAGATGCTGGTGTGCGCGGCCGACCACGGCCTGGCCGCGCGCGGCGTGTCGGCCTACCCGAGCGACGTGACCTGGCAGATGGTGGAGAACTTCCTCGCGGGCGGCGCGGCCGTGAGCGTGCTCGCGCGCCAGCACGGCCTGGCGCTCACCGTGGTCGACTGCGGCGTGCGCCACGACTTCGCGCCGCGCGCGGGCCTGCAGATCCGCAAGATCGCGCCCGGCACGGCCGATGCGCTCGAAGGCCCGGCCATGAGCGCGGCCCAGCGCGATGAGGCGATCGCCAACGGCCGCGGGCTGGTGCGCGCGCTGCCGGGCAACGCGCTGCTGCTCGGCGAGATGGGCATTGGCAACACCAGCGCGGCCTCGCTGCTGCTCGCGCGCCTGGGCGGCTTCGACGTGGCCGACGTGACCGGTGCCGGCACCGGGCTCGACGCCGAGGCCGTGGTGCGCAAGATCGGCGTGCTGCGCGCCGTGCTGCAGCGCCACGAGGCCGCGCGCGACCCGCTGGCCGCGCTCGCGGCCTTCGGCGGCTTCGAGATCGCCACGCTGGTGGGTGCGGTGCTGCAGGCCGCGGCCGAGCGCCGCGTGATCGTGGTCGACGGCTTCATCGCGACCAGCGCGGTGCTGGTGGCCAGCCAGCTGCGCCCGCACGTGCTGCAGCGCTGCGTGTTCGCGCACCGATCGGGCGAGCGCGGCCACGCGCTGATGCTTGCGCACCTGCGCGCCGAGCCGCTGCTCGACCTCGGCCTGCGCCTGGGCGAGGGCTCGGGCGCGGCGCTGGCCTGGCCGCTGCTCACGAGCGCCTGCGCCGTGCTCAACGAAATGGCGAGCTTCGAGAGCGCGGGCGTGTCCACCGCCGGCAGCGATGCCGCCGTGGCCCGCACCTGAGCGCGCCGTGAACCCGCTGAGCCGCTTCCTCAGGCATTACCTGCTCGCGCTGCAGTTCTTCACGCGCGTGCCCGTGACCGGCCGCCTCGCCGACTGGGTGGGCTTCAGCCCGGCCATGCTGCGCGCCAGCGCCGCGCACTTTCCCGGCGTGGGCTGGTTGGTGGGCGTGGTGGTGGGCGCGGTGTTCTTCGGCCTGCTGTGGGGCCTGCCACCCGTGGCCGCGGCGCCCTGGGTGGCGGCGGTCGGGGCCACGGTGGCCGGCGTGTGCATGACCGGCGCCTTCCACGAAGACGGCCTGGCCGACCTCTGCGACGGCCTGGGCGGCAGCGCCGACCGGGCGCGTGCGCTCGAGATCATGAAAGACTCGCGCATCGGCAGCTTCGGCGCGATCGCGCTGGTGCTCGCGCTGCTGGCCAAGGTCGCCTTGCTCGCGCTGCTCGCGCAGACCGATGCGCTGCGCGCGGTGGCGGTGCTGTTCATGGCCCAGGTGGTGTCGCGCGGCACGCCGCTGCTGCTGATCTTCAGCATGGCCCACGTGGGCGACGCGGCCGGCTCCAAGAGCAAGCCGCTGGCCGACAGCCTGTCGGCGGGCGCGCTGTTCGCGGGCGGCCTGTGGACCGCCCTGGCGCTGCTGCTGGTGGCGGGGCTGTACCCGGCCGCACCCTGGTGGGGTGGCCTGCTGGGCGCGGCCCTGGCCGCGGCCTGGATGCGCCGCTGGCTCATGCGCCGCTTGCAGGGCTTCACCGGCGACGGCCTGGGCGCGACACAGCAACTGAGCGAACTGCTGTTCTACTTGGGCTTTGCCCTGGCACTTTCTCCGGCTTCATGAAACTCTGGTTGATCCGCCACGCCGCCGTGGCTTTGCCCGACGGCCTTTGTTACGGCATCACCGACGCGCCCGCGCGCGCCGACGCCACGCTCGAGGCGGCGCAGGCCGCGGCCGCTCGGCTGCCGCGCTTCGTGCCGCTGTGGGTGTCGGGCCTGATGCGCGCGCAGCAACTGGCCGCGGTGCTGCAGCGCGAGCGGCCCGACCTGGGCGCCGCGCGCGTGGACAAGCGCCTCAACGAGATGGACTTCGGCCGCTGGGAAATGCAGCCCTGGGCCGCGGTGCCGCAGGCCGCGTTCGACGCCTGGACCGGCGACTTCGCGCAGCACCGCTTCGGCGGCGAGGAATGCACCCAGCAGGTGATCGACCGCGTGGCCGCGCTGATCCTGGAGCTGCACGCAGCGGGCGTGCAGGAAGCGGCCTGGGTCACGCACGCGGGCGTGATCCGCGCGGCGCTCTACCTCAAGGCCCACGGGCCGCGCCGCATCGCGTCGGCCGCCGAGTGGCCGCGCGAAGCGCCCGCGCCGGGCGGGCTGCTCGAACTCGGCTTCTGAGGCGCGCGGGCTCAGCCCGCGTAGCGGTTTTCGAGCGCCGACCAGCGATCGAAGCCCACGATGCGCTTGTACTCCTCGAAACCCACGCCGCTGCCCACCAGGCGCAGCTCGCCGCTGCGCAGGTCGGCCAGCGAGTCCTGCATCACGCGCACGCTGCGCATGAGCAGCGAGATGCCGTAGATCACGATGCGAAAGCCCAGGGTTTCGAGCTCGGCCGGGCGCAGGATGGGCGTGCGCCCGCCTTCGAGCATGTTGGCCATGAGCGGCGTGCCCGCGAGCGCGCGGCCGATCTGCTCGAGCTCTTGCACCGATTCGGGGGCCTCGATGAACAGGCCGTCGGCGCCCGCGCGCGCGTAACGCTCGCCGCGGCGCAGCGCCTCGTCCATGCCGTAGACCTCGCGCGCGTCGGTGCGCGCGATGATGAAGGTGCGCGGGTCGCGGCGCTCGTTGGCGGCGGCGCGGATGCGGCGCTCCATCTCTTCGCAGGGCAGCAGTTCCTTGCCCGCGATGTGGCCGCAGCGCTTGGGCGAGACCTGGTCTTCGAAGAACAGCGCCTGCGCGCCCATCTTTTCGTAGGTGTGCACCGCGTGCACCACGTTCTTCACGTCGCCGTAGCCGTTGTCCACGTCGACCAGCACCGGCAGGTCGGACACCGCGAGGATGTCGCGCACGGCGGCCGAGATCTCGCCCAGCGTGGCCAGGCCGATGTCGGGCAGGCCGTGGCGCACGCCCACCACGGGGAAGCCGCCGATGAAGTAGGCCTTGAAGCCGGCCTGGCGGATCAGCAGGGCCGAGA